>RCNE010000746.1_pt1 | contig 17373 bp, 10 predicted proteins | sample 2041361 | NCBI WGS metagenome assembly RCNE01 (sample SAMN09708229, study PRJNA481090) | Marine sediment metagenome, whole genome shotgun sequencing project.
CGACGTTGTTGTTGTGGCCGACGTTGTAGTTGTGGCCGATGTAGTTGACGTGGCCAATGTGGTAGTCGAACTCGCTGGAGCGACGGTGGTCGTGCTCGGCTGCGTCGCGTCGATTCGGCGTTGTTCGCCATTCGAGACATCGAGGGCACTCGCCGATTCGACAACAGTCTTGAGGACCGAGCCGTCAGCGAATCTGACAGCGACGCGACCGGGCAAGATCTCCACGCCATCGACGAACGGGACCCAACCCGAACCAACGTCGATCTCGTCAACTGAGGCTTCTCCGGCGTCGATGCGCGCAAGGGTGACGATCGAGTCCAAGGTGCCGACGTCGAAGACGAATCTGGCACCCAACCATTCGACCGCTGCTGATGACTGATCAGCGTCGACGGAATCCTGCGAAAGCTGAAACGCCATGGTCCCAGAAGTGTTGGTCGTTCCAGCGCTAGTCCAGCCTTCGGTGTCGTTGGTGTGCAGGCGAATCGTTGCGCCGGGGACGCCCGCGCCTGTTGTGTCGACCACGGTGATGCTGTAGCTCACAAGCTCGATCTCGGAGGCTGAGGCTGGTGAAGGCCCGAGAAAGAGCATCGCCATCGACGCCAGTGACGCAACAGCGGTGAGGGAGCGGACCGAGTGGACCCGATGTCCTGTCGGTCGGTCAATCGTGAGCGATCCTGGCTCCGCGAGTTCGGTGTCGTGGTCGCCTGGTGCCGTCGTCACCATGCAGAATTCGATGAGTGCTCGTCGACTCTGTGCCTCCAGCTCGCCGAACTCGAAACCGACACGGACCATGCCCGTTGAATCGAGGTTGGCCGCCCGAACCACTCCCGTGACATTGATGTCTCGCCGCCCGTCGGCCAGGTTGGGGAGGCTGATTCGAAGATCGAGCGTGTCGCCGACGGCAGGGGAGAAGGGCAGAAGCACTCCGACGCCTGAGGTCGACAGGTCGATCGTTCGGGCGTCGTGGTCTCCCACGCGCACGTCGAGTTCGGCTTCCAGCCGGAAGTTTTTTCGTCGTTGTTGGCGAGAGACGACCAGGTGAAGCACGTCGACCATGGGCACGAGAGTGAATAACCCAACGGCCATGATCGTCACTCGCTGGCCAACGGTGAAGGGTGGCAGCAGGTCCTCGAAGATCAGCGTCGCGCCACGAAGGAGCAGCGCTATGTCGAGGGCGATGATGACTCCGGTGAGTGCGCGCAGTCGCCCGAGCGTCCGCAAGCCAGTGGCTCCGTGCCTGTCCGTATCCATGTGTTCTTTGCGAGTAGAGACAAGGGTGCCCAACGCGGCGAGGTCGGCACCGACTGTTCGCCAACCATGGCGCGTCCAGTCGCCGATCTCCATTGCATCGCCAGCGAGCAGGCGCCTCGACACTGTGGTCGTTGTCGTCGCCGTCGCCCAGAATGCCAGCACGATCCCGAGCGGTCCAGCAATGGGAAAGTGTCCGGTCAGAAGTGTGCCGATGATGACGAGAACGACGAACATCTGTCGAATACCGGTTAGGTACATGGACGCCATCACGACGTGCGAGAGTCGCTCGACTGGTGACAATCCTCGGACGGTGAGCGGACTGCTCTTCGTAGCGAATACTCCAAGCGCTGCGGTCGCATGAGCTCGTCTGGTGACGAGGTAGTCGTCGAGGTCGTCGGGGGCGATTGCCCGAACATGAGGTTCGCTATCGCACGCGGTCTTCCATCCGGCGCGCTGCAAGCTGACCAGCCGTTGACTGATCGGAGACGGTGAATCGGCGAAACTTCCGAGAAGCTCGATCGCGTGTCGTCGAACAACGGAGCCGGGACCGGTCCAGGGAGCGACGCCGAAGTTATCGAGACCGGGAGCGACGATCGCCCGAACGACCCTGTCTTCATCACGCCCGCGTTGCATGTGCGCGAACGAGTCGACGTTGAGGAGGCCGATTGGGCTCTGCCAGACAGCGACCATCGGGTTAGCCAGACGAAGGGCAGCAGCTGCCAAGAAGTCGGGCATGGGCACTTGTCCGGCCTCGAGCCAACCGACCAGTTCAGTCGAGCTCACTTCGATCAGCGCATCGACGCACTGCTCGTCGGTCTCGCGATCAGAGACGTAGGTTGCGCCGAGTGCGTCGGTGAGCTCAGCGATCTCCGGACGATGTTCGTCATCGATCACGAGGACGAGACCTACGTGTTTGACCGAACGCGCTCCGACCAAGGTGCGTTCGAGTTCGGCATCGCTCTTCGCTCGAGCGTCGACGACGATGTCCATCTGATCGACCTCGTGAGGTGACGGCAGTGACGCGACGTTTCGAGCTGGCCACGTCATTCGCTGGTGTGCATGCCAGGCCACAAAGGCGAAAAGCGAGAACTGTGCGAAAGCGGTGAGTTCGGCCAGATACAGCGGAATGGAGAGCGCGAGTGTGTCGCCATTTCCGAGAGTTGTGGCGCGTACAACCAGGTACACGGCTCCTGCGGTGATCGCAAAGAGCGTGAATACTGTCGACGCAGTATCTCGCCATCTCATTTCGACTCGCGTCTCCCTGGGTCCTACGACTCAGAGTTCAATCGGTCGAACGCCTACGGATATGAGAGGAACAGCAGGCCGCCAGAAGTCTTCAAAAACCCGCTCAAGCAGGTGGGTATCGACCCACTCGACTCATCGGCTAGGCGACGATGTTGACGAGCTTTCCTGGGATCACGATGACCTTGCGAATCACTGCGCCGTCGAGCAGTTCGACGATGCGCGGATCGGCGAGCGCCGCCGCCTGGGTGGTCGCCTCGTCAGCGTCGGCGGCGATCGTGATTCGTGAGCGGACTTTGCCCTTGATCTGGACCGGGATTTCCACCTCGTCATCAACGAGCAGCAACGGGTCGGCGATGGGGAAGTCGGCGTAGACAACCGAGTCGTCGTGTCCCATCCGGCTCCAGAGCTCTTCGGCGACGTGGGGGACGAGTGGTGCGATCAGCCGAACGAGTACGTCTGCGACCTCTGTTGGCGTCGGTCCCTCGAGTTTGGTGAGTTCGTTGTTGAGCTCGGTGATGCGGGCGATCGACGTGTTGAAGCTCAGCGCGTCCATATCCCGACGGACCGAGTCGATCGTGCGATGCAACAAACGATTGAGGTCGTCGGGGACCGGAATGTCGGCAATCGTCAGTTCGCCCGTGTCTTCGTCGACGAGGTTGCGCCAGATGCGCTGCAACAGGCGCTGCGACCCGACCACAGACTTGGTTTCCCACGGCCGATCCTGATCGATTGGACCCATGAACATCTCGTACAGCCGGAGGGTGTCTGCGCCATAGTCGCGATACATGTCGTCGGGGGTCACCGAGTTCTTGAGCGACTTACCCATCTTTCCGTACTCGCGCGATACAGCTTGACCGTCGTGGGTGTAGCCGTCGTCGGTTTCGACCACGTCGGCGGCTTCGACGTAGATGCCGCGGTCGTCGACGAACGCATAGGCCTGGATGTACCCCTGGTTGATCAGCCTCTTGAACGGCTCGGGCGTGCTCACGTGTCCGAGGTCGTAGAGGACCTTGTGCCAGAAGCGGCTGTACAGCAGGTGGAGAACGGCATGTTCGACACCGCCCACATAAAGATCGACGCCTCCTTCGGCGGGGTTGTCGCCGCCCATCCAGTACTTCTCTGAAACTGGATTGGCGACGATGTCGTCGCTCAAGGGATCGATGTAGCGCAGGTAATACCAGCAGGACCCAGCCCATTGCGGCATCGTGTTCAGGTCACGTTTGTAGGTCTGGGGGCCGTCGCCGAGATCGAGTTCGACCGTGGTCCAGCCACCGGCTCGGCCCAATGGGGGCTCGGGTTCTGAGTCTTCATCGAGCTCTCGTGGCGCCCAGTCGATCAGGTCGGGGAGATTGACCGGCAACATTTCGTCGGGGATTGCTCGTGCGTTGCCGTCGTCGTCGAACACGATCGGGATCGGCTCACCCCAATAACGCTGTCGGGCAAAAAGCCAGTCCCGAAGTTTGGTGGTGATCGTGCCCTGGCCAGCTCCGATCTCGGTGAGATGCGCGATCATCGCGGCCTTCGCCTCATCGATCTGCATGCCGTCGAGGAAGCCACTGTTGATGGCCGGACCGCTGCCGGTGAAGGCGTCGCCGTCGAAGTCGGCTGGTGGCTGGACGGTACGACGAATGTCGACGTGGAAACCTTTTGCGAACTCCCAGTCGCGTTCGTCCTGACCTGGCACGGCCATAATCGCGCCGGTGCCGTAACCCATGAGCACGTAGTCGGCAATGAACACCGGGATCGATGCATCGTTGACCGGATTGATTGCGTAGCTGCCGGTGAAGACGCCGGTCTTTTCCTTGTTCTCCTGGCGATCAAGGTCGCTCATCTGTGAGGTGCGGTGTCGGTAGGACGCGACAGCGTGGGCAGGAGTGGTGGCGCCGCCGGTCCAGCTGTCCTTGGTGCCTTCGGGCCATGAGTCGGCGGTGAGGTTTTCGACCAGCGGATGTTCGGGCGCCAGGACCATGTAGGTCGCACCGAACAGCGTGTCGGGTCGTGTGGTGAACACGCGAATGGTTGCGACTTCGCCATCGTCGACGGTCGCGGTCGGTACCCGGAAGTCGACGTGTGCGCCCTCGGACCGGCCGATCCAATTACGTTGCATCGTCTTGATGCTGTCAGTCCAGTCGAGCAGATCCAGGTCGCCGAGAAGACGATCGCTATATGCGGTGATACGCATCATCCACTGCTTGAGCGGGCGACGAAAGACCGGGTAGTTGCCGCGGTCACTTCGTCCATCGGAGGTGACTTCTTCGTTCGCCAGCACAGTGCCGAGGCCAGGGCACCAGTTGACCGGGGCTTCGGATACGTAGGCGAGTCGATACGTGTTCACCAACGCTCGGCGGTCGGCAGTAGAGAGCTCGGACCATGAGGACCCGTCGGCCGGCTCGCGTGTGCCTGACTCGAACTCGGCTTCGAGCTCTTCGATCGGTCGCGCTTTGCCCTGCGACTCGTCGAACCACGCATTGAAGATCTGGTTGAAGATCCATTGCGTCCAGCGGTAGTAGGCCTCGTCGGTCGTTGCGATCGATCGGCGGTCATCGTGGCCGAGGCCCAGACGCGCCAACTGTCGACTCATGTTGGCGATGTTCGACTCGGTGTTGACCCGCGGGTGTTCGCCGGTGGCTCGAGCATGTTCTTCAGCGGGAAGCCCAAAGGCGTCGTAGCCCATGGTGTGCAGGACGTTGTAGCCGGTCATACGTTTGAAGCGTGCGTACACGTCGGTGCTGATGTAGCCGAGCGGGTGGCCAACGTGGAGACCGGTACCCGATGGGTACGGGAACATATCCATGATGAAAAGTTTCTCGCGAGACGCGAGGTCGGCAGGCCCGTTTGCGGGACCCTCGGTAAGCGTTCCTGCCGGGTTCGGCGTGTGGTACGTCCCGTCGGCCTTCCATTTCGCCTGCCAGGTGGTTTCGATCGTGTCCGCAAGCGCAGCGTCATAACGCTGTGTTAGCGAGTCATGGGAGTGCTCAGTCACTGTCTTATTCTAGCTGTCGCAATCCGTCGGCTAGCGCCTCCTACATGCTCGGCTAGCTGCGCATGTGCCTTTCCGTTCGAACCGGCTTCGCAGCTTCGAACTAGCAGGACATTCCTGCGTTGTAAGGGGTCAGACCCCTAATCGCAGAAAGGGGTCTGACCCCTTTCTGAAAAAGGGTGCCAGGTCGCTGTGTCGGACGTCACGTGAGATGACGGAGCTCTAGGAGCGAACAAGAACGTTGCCGCGGTTCTCGACTGTAGGTATCGAGGTGTAATCGCGGAAGTGTCGAGGTGTGAGGGAACTGCCGGTACATTTCCAACTCATGCGTAAGAAACGGCCGGCGGCTCGAGTGGTTCTTCTCGACAGGGAAAGTCGGATATTCCTGATCAATTCGTCCGACCCAGGTGATTCGTCGAAGGCATCTTGGTGGGAGATTCCCGGCGGCGGCATCGATCCTGGCGAGAGCAGCGCTGAGGCGGCCCATCGCGAGATCATTGAGGAGACGGGAATCACCGACTTCGAGCTCGGTCCCTGTATTTGGACACAGGAATGTCAGTTCACTTTTGCCGGGTACTTCTTCGACTCACAAGAGTGGATTCACGTCGCGTGGTGCGACGGCGGTGAGTACAACCCGCAGGGTCTCGAGTACTTCGAGGCGCTCGCGTTCAAGGGAGCCAAGTGGTGGGACATTGAGTCGTTGCTCGAAAGCAATGAGCCGGTTCTGCCGCCCAGACTCCGAGAGTTCATCGCCCCAATCGCAGCTGGCGAACTCCCCGAAGAGCCAATAGACATCTCATAACTCCCTGGCTTCGCCCTCCTTTCCCGCTCGTTCCTCGCTCCCGGCAATCGCACATTCGCCTTTGGCTCGGTGTGCTCTGCGGATAGCCCGAGGCCGTGAGCCGCTGCTACGTCCCTCCGCAGCTCCCGCGCTGGCGGTTGTTCGGGCGGATACAGGCTCCCGCGTTTCGCTGGTTCGAGCTCCGCTGTCGCGGCTAGACAAAAAAGGGGTCTGACCCCTTTTTGCAAAAAGGTGCCAGGTCGCTGTTTCGGGCGTCACCACATCTCCAGATTTGCATGTGTCCATATACGACATAAGGAAACGCCTCCCGGAGGCGACGACGGGCTCTGCAGCTGGAGAGCTGCGGAGGGACGCAGCAGCGGGAGTGCCGCTAGGGAGCCGCATCGACGAAGCCGAGTGCGGTTGTTACTGCTCGAAGACGACCTTAACCGAGCCTCGCGAGCCGGCCTGGGCTGCGTGGGAAATGGCGTCCTTGTAGCGGTTGAGTGGGTACTTGGCCGAGACGAGGCGTCCGAGGTCAGCGGAGCTGGCGAGCTCCATGGCCCGCTCGAAGCTTGAGATCGTCGTGCCATCGGTCCAGGTGTCGGTGCCGTAGGTGTATGCGCCGACCATTTCTGTTTCTCGGTGCCACAGTGCCGTGAGATCGATGTTGACCTTGCCAGGCATCCCCACCATGACCACGCGGCCGCGTGGTCGGGTGATGCCGATGGCTTGTTCGATGGATGCGGCGTTGCCGATCGCGTCGATGGTGATATCGGCCCCGCCGGCGAGGTGGTCGCCGATCATGCGACAGCCGGTGATTCGACGAACGGCCCGGGCTGTTTCTCCGGGAGAGACAACAACGTCAGCACCGAACTCCTTGGCAAACGACTTCTGCACGGGGTGCTTCGCAACAGCCACGATGGTCTCGGCATTCGTATACGCCCGTATGGCGGCGAGCGTCACAAGTCCCATGGTGCCGGCGCCGAGCACCACGACAGTCCCGCCGTCGATCTTGGCTCGCGCAGCGGCGTGAACTCCGCCAGCGGCTGGTTCAAGCATCACGGCTGCTTCGTCGGAGAGTGTGTCGGGCACCGTGTGGAGTTGGCTTGGGTGGGCAACGAATTCTTCGCCCCAACCGCCACCGGTAGCCGAGCAGAAGCCGACCTGAATGCCGTCGCCAATCGATCCCGCGAGCAGATACCCGTAGTCATCGGCGTCGCCTGGTGAATCCCCGCCGGAAGCCTCGCCGCGAGAAGCCGGCCCGAGTACCGGTTCGAGCGCCACACGAGTGCCGTCAGCGGTGACGCCAACGACTTCGTGTCCGGGAACGAACGGGAAACTCACAAGGTTGTCGAAGTACCCGGACGAGTGGCCGTCGATGGTCGAAAGATCAGACCCGCAGATTCCGGTGAGCCGAGGGCGGACTCGGATCCATTCGTCGCTCGGCAGCGCGGGAGCATCGATGTCGGCCAGATGAAGCGGCCCGATTCCCGCGCCCGATCCCGGACGAATGGCTGAGGTGACCGAGGCTGCGGCGTACCGAGCCTCATGGCGTTCGAAGACGAGGGCTTTCACCGCCACAGTCTGCCCGCTCGACGGCGTGGCCCCAAGCTGCGTGTTGAGAGGGGCGTGAGGCTCCAGGCTGAACACACGTTCAAGTGATGTTGTACGATCTTGCGTCCTGACCGTCCTCACGTCCGTCCCGACCGGCGTGGGCCCCGAGAAAGTACACACAACATGAGAGTTCTCTGCGCAGATTCCCTTGCGGATGACCTGCTTGCCCCACTTCGCGACGCTGGTCACGAAGTTGAGGTCCAACCTGACCTCAACGGGGACACCCTTCCCGCCCACTTAGCGTCGTCACCGGCCGATGTTTTGGTTGTGCGTTCGACGAAGGTCACCGCTGATGCCATTGCGGCCGCTGATTCGCTCGGATTGATCGTCCGTGCCGGCGCTGGCACAGACAACATCGACAAAGACGCTGCATCGGCGGCGGGGATCTACGTGTCCAACGTTCCTGGACAGAACGCAATTGCCGTCGCCGAGTTAGCCATGGCGCTTCTGTTGGCCATCGACCGGCACATTGCGCTCGGGATGTCCGACTTCGCTGCCGGCAAGTGGAACAAGAAGATCTACAGCAAAGCCGACGGAATCTACGGCAAGACACTCGCGATCATCGGTCTTGGTGAGATCGGTTTTGCCTTGGCGGAACGCGCAAACGCATTCGGTATGAACGTCACGGCGCTTCGTAAGCCTGGTCGATCAGCGAATGCGATGTCTCGGCTTCGCTCAGCGGGCATCAGCCTGGTGGACACCGAAGACGAGCTGCTCGCAGGAGCCGACGTTGTCTCGATACACGTTCCAAAGTCTCCGGAGACCACCGGCATGTGTAATGCCGCCTTTTTCGCAAAGATGCAAGATGGGGCTGTACTGCTCAACACAGCGCGGGGCGATGTGGTCGACGAGGCCGCTCTGATCGACGCAATGAATACGCGCGGCATGCGTGCCGGTCTCGACGTCTGGCCTGGTGAGCCGTCGAGTGGAGCCGGCGAGTGGACTTCGCCGCTCTCGACACATCCACGTGTGGTTGGTTCGCATCACATCGGTGCCTCGACAGCCCAAGCGCAGAACGCTGTCGCTGAGGGAACGGTCTCGGTTATCCAGTCGTACCTCGATGGCGAGATCAGGAACTGCGTCAACCTCGCTGTCGAACCTGTCGGCGCGGCGATCTTGACGGTTCGCCACCTCGATCGTGTCGGGGTATTGGCGAAGGTGTTCGAGACACTTCGTGGTGCGGGTCTCAATGTGCAGGACATGGACAATCAGCTCTTCACCGGTTCGGTGGCTGCCGTTGCCTCCATCAATCTCGAACATGCGCCATCGGACGAGGTCCTTGCCATCATCTCATCGGATGACGATGTTCTTGCGGTATCTGTCGCGGATCGGCACGTCGTCTAGTGGTCAGCTTTGCTCCCTTCGAGGGGTCCTACGTACGCCCTGACTTCGTTCGGCGTGTGCCAGCGCCAGCGTTCGATTCAATGTCGGGGGTAGAACGAACCCGTTACCTCGAGACCCACCCCGAGAGTTACACCTTGGTCACTCGATCGCCTGGCGACGGTGGCCCAGAGGACGACGCATCGTCAGCACGTCTGCTCGAACTCGGAGGCGAGGCCTTACAACGGATCTTTGCGTCCAATGCCTTTCTCGACCTGGGGCGTGACGCGTTCTTTCTCTATCGGTTGACGCTCAACGACCACGTGCAACTCGGCATTGTCGGGGTCATCGAGACGAGCGACTACCTCAGCGGACATGTGAAACGTCACGAGCAGGTCAGCGCAGAACGAGCAGAACACCTGTCGTACCATTTCGAATTGCTCGGTGTGCACTCCAGCCCGATTGCGCTCGGTTATCGAGCCGATCGCTCCGTTCGGGCGCTGCTCGACGGGATTCTCGCAACGACCGATCCCGTGCTCGACTTCGTCTCGGGCGACGGGCTCGAGCAGGCGGTGTGGGTCGTTGATGACCCGACCAAGTGTGCGGCGATCTCGGAGTCATTTGAGTCTCACGACCTCTACATCATGGATGGACATCACCGAGCCGCAGCGGCAGGCGAAGTCGCGAAACGAATCGGCGAACCGCGTGGCAAGTACATGTTGGGCGTTGCCTTCTCGGACGACCGGCTGAACATCGATCCGTTTCACCGCCGGGTGACCATCGCTGCGGATACCGACCTGCATGTGATCGACCAACAGTTGATCGACCATCTCGGACTTCTGCCGCGGCCATCGCTCGATCGTCGACTCCCGAACGAGCCGGGCCAGATCGGTGTGTATCTGAGTGGTCGTTGGTGGTGTGGAAGTCTGCATGGGCCGCGCTCTGATTCACCGCTCGATGCCATCGATCCGGTTCGTCTCCAGCAGCAGATATTGGGACCAATTCTCGACATCGATCCCGAACGATCGAAGGGGCGCATCAGCTACTTCCTCGACGACACCGACCGTCACCGGCTGGTTGCATCGTTGGGAGAACGCGAGATCCTTTTCCTGCTGCAATCGGTGACCCCGGCAGAGGTGTTCGCCGTCGCGGATGCGGGCCAGAACATGCCTCCAAAGAGCACGTACGTCACGCCCAAACCACGTTCGGGAGTGTTCCTCAGGCGCTTTTGATCTCGATCTCGTCCCAGCCTCTGACCGAGTTGATGGTGAACACCCGATCTGCCGTGCGAAGGTCATCGAGTGACAGCACCATTTCGGTGACCTGTCCTCGTTCGAGGAGTTCTTGGCGCAGTGTGCCTGCCAGCAACCCACTTTGGCGATGCGGGGTCACGAGTCGACCCTCGAACTCGAGCACCAGATTCGCAATACACGTTTCGGTGAGTTCGCCGCGTCGATTCCACAAAATCACGTCAGGCGCGTCGGGGAACCGTTCGTACGCCTCTTCGTAGCGCGTGCGGGTGGTCGTCTTGAACACCAAGAACTCGTCGAACGGGTCGGTGGGTTCGGTGTCGATCGGAAGGACCCGCGTCTCGCCGGTTTCGGGCGGGAGGGCTTGGACCTGCAGGTCGGGTTGGCCATCGGCATCGATCAAGAGTCGAAGCATGACCGGGGTGTCAGATCGGACCGTATTCAGTAGATCCATGACGATCTCCATGTCGATGTGGATTCCGAAGTGATCGCCGGCCTCAAGGAGCCGGTTGATGTGTCGTTGTCGCAACGAGATTCCGCCGTCTGGGGTCCACGCCATCGTCTCGAGCAACTGGAGCGGTTTTCCTGCACGTGCGAGCACGCGCGACTTATGTTCGGTCTCGCTCCACTCGCTGTCGGCCCTCGAGTCCCACACGATCCCGCCGCCGACGCCATACGTGCCGAGCCCATTTTCGAGATCGAGCCAGACGCTTCGAATCACGACGTTGAACTCCCACCGACCTTCTGGCGACAGGGCGAAGACCGATCCCGTGTATGCGCCTCGAGGAGACTCTTCGAGCTCGGCGATGATCTCCGTTGTGCGGTATTTGGGAGCACCGGTGATCGATGCAATGGGGTAAAGCGCGTGGAGTGATTCGACGAGTCCGGCCGATGAACGTGCAGTGACCGTGGACGTCATCGTGTGCACGGTGGGGTATGTCTCGACTTCCAACAACTTCGGTACTTGAACAGTGCCGATGTCCGCGATTCGCCCAAGATCATTGCGCACCATGTCGACGATCATCACGTTCTCGGCTCGATCCTTCAGGCTCGATACAAGCTCGCCAACGATGGCTGCGTCGGTTGCCGGGTCGAAGTGGCGTGGACGGGTTCCCTTCATGGGGCGAGACACAAACTCTTCGTTATCGCGTGTGAAAAAGAGTTCTGGCGAGGCCGAGCAGAGCGCATGAGAGCCGAGGTGGAGAAAAGCATCATGTTTGGCCCGCTGGGCACGTGAGAGGGACGCGAACAACCCCTCGGCGCTTCCCCAGAACGTCGCGTGGCGGCGCACCGTGTAGTTGACTTGGTAGGTCTCGCCAGACCGGATGTGATCTCGAACACGATCGATGGCGAGCGAGTAATCGGCCTCGGACTGGTCAGGTGTCCACTCGCTGATTTCGAAGGGGCCATCGATGGGCCCTGGCGAAGCTTGTGCGTCATCGAAGACACCGAGGACCAACAGCGGGACCGATTCGTCTCGTTGGCTTTGCACTGCAGGGTCGAACGCTGGCCCTGCGTCGTAACTCAGCAATCCGACAACCCACTGGCCTCTCTTGGTGGCCTCTTCTGCCTCTGCCAAAGCTGGCAGGACATCATCGAGATCCCAGATCGTGATCGTGCTGACGGGATTCGTGAAGCGGTGCCAATCTCGATCAGTGCCGAACCGCAGCAGCGCCTCGTTGAGCGCGGTGTCGGACCGTCGGGGCATGCTCGTCAGCCTAGGTTGGCGCACAGATTGCGAGGAGTCCGGTACTGATAAGGTTTCGGGTGTGGTCTATAAAGCGCCCGAGTATCACCCCGCATTTGAGGAATACTGCGAGACCGTTTTTGAACTCCGTGAAGACGGGTTCGAGGTCAAGCAAGCGCGTATTGCCGAACGGCTTGAAGTCTCGCGCCCAGCGGTGTCTGAAATGGTGCGAAAGATGGAGCGCGAAGGTTTGCTCGCTGTCGCCGGGTCAGGTGAGATCACACTCACCGATGATGGCCTGGTGCTCGCTCAACAGGTTGTTCGACGTCACCGTCTTGCCGAGCGGTTCTTGACCGACATGCTCGAACTCAGCTGGGCAGAGGCGCATCACGAAGCCGGCAAGTGGGAACACGTGATCAGTCCAGTGGTCGAGAAGGCGCTCGCCCGAGTCTTGGGCAACCCAACGACGTGTCCGCATGGCAACCCCATTCCAGGGTCTGGCTACGAACGTCCACCTGACACGCAGATTCTCAGTGAGGTGACGGTCGGCGAGTCCTTTACCGTTCAGCGAATCCCCGAAGAACTCGAATTCGAGCCGGGCCTCTTGGAGTATCTCGAAGAGGTCGGCGTCTTGCCAGGACGGTCTGGAACGGTAACTGCCGTGTCGCCCGACGGCACGACCACGGTGACCGTTGAAGGCCGGCCATTTGGCATTGGCCCATTCGCCGGCGAACGAATCGTCGTGACTGCCGCCTAGGTATCTGCTGGGGGAATGACTACCGGCCGTGACGCTCGCTTGGGCGAATGACGAGCGCCCAGGTGGCGACGAACGAGAGCAGCACGAGCGCTAGGGCCATGAGACCGGCTTCGGCAACGAAGGACTCGTTGAACGTGGCGAAGATCCGTGTGGACAACGTCTCGAATTCGAATGGCGAGAGCAACAAACTGATGGGCAGCTCTTTCATCGTGGACAGCAGGACGAGACCTCCCGCTGCGAGGAGTCCTGGGGTCATCAACGGAAGCTCGACCGTGGCCAGCCTGCGCCACGTTCCGGCGCCCAGAGTTTGACTTGCGTCCCGAAGCCGAGGGGGCACCAATTGCACTGCGAGCAGTGTGGTCCCCATCGCCAGCGCGGCGAAACGCACGACGTACGAGAAGATCAAGATGCCCATCGTGTTGTGGAAGGTGTTGAAGGTCCAGTCTGAGGTCGAGATGAAGAATGTGGCGGCGAGCGCTACGAGAATCCCCGGAAGCGCAAATGTTGAGATAGCGACGGTATGTCCGACGGCTCCGATTCTCGATCGGTATCGCCCGAACAAAATGGCGATGGGGAGAACCACAGCGACGGCAACCACTGCGGTGATGGCGCTGACGCGGAGCGTGTTCCAGGTGACCTCGGCGATCTCGGCAGAGTCGACCGTAAGTCCCCGTCCATTTCGTCGACCCCGTTCCAGGCCGCGCACGCTCCAATCGAGGAGTGCTGCCATTGGGGCGCCGAGTGCATTCAGGACCACAAAACACACGAACCCTGTGACCGGTATGCGCCACTTGCCGAGCGGCACACTGGCCGGGATGTGTGAGCGTGGCGATTCGCTAGTGCGGCGCCGCCGCTGCGCAAATCGTTCGGCCAGGACGACTGCTGAAGCGAGGATGAGGAGGAGAAGGCTGAGGGCGAGAGCGACCGGTCGATTGGCCAGCTGATTTGATGCAATCGCTCTCGTGAGCGTGTCGTAACGAAGTATCGAGACGGCGCCAAAGTCGCTGATCGCATAGAGGAAGACCAGCAAGGTGCCGGCAGCAATCGATCCTGCGGCCTGGGGGAGGATGATCCGTCGGAACACATCTGTTGCGCTGTTGCCGAGCAAACGAGCGGACTGCTCAATCGACCCGGGTAGCCGAGAGAAACGTGCAGCAACGGGCAAATAGACGTATGGGTACGTAAAAAGTGTGAGCACCAACCACGAACCCGTCAGTCCGCCGATCGTTGGAGTGCGGTCGACGCCGAGGTCGCTCAATGCATCGTTGACCAACCCTCCAGGGTTCAAGGTCCGAACCAGCGCTGCGGCTCCGATGAAGGTCGGGTAGACGAGCGGCAGGGTGAGGAGAACGCGGAAGAGTGGTCGAAAGGGAAGGTCGGTTCGAGACGTCAACCAGGCCAGCGTCGTGCCGAGGATGGCAGCGCTGATGCTTACAAGTGTTGCGAGTTGCAGGGTGCGTCGAAGAGGGCCGAGGGTTCGCTCAGAGAACAACAACCCGACTGGATCGGCGTCGGCTGTGAAGTTGCGAACGAGCAGATAGACGCCTGGACCAGCGAGCAACACCGTGGCCAATGCGGCCAGTATCCGGAGCGGGAGTGGAGCCTCCCGCTGGTCCAGGACGTCCTGGGTCATCCGTTGATGCCACTCTCGTCAATGATCTCAACCGTGCGCTGCAGCCCGTTGCCGAGCGAATCGAAGTCGACATCGAAATCGGCGCCGGCGCCATCGAGCGCTGGAAGAACCGCAGCCGGTTCGACACCTGCAGCCAGTGGGTATTCGAGAGTGTCGGTGGTGAAGAACGTCTGTGCCCCTTCGGACAACAGAAACTCAATGAGCGCTTCGGCTTCAGCGACGTTCTCGCTCGACGAGGTGATTCCGGCAGTGGTCACGATCAACAGCGAGCCAATGTCGTCGCTCGCAAATGAGTGGTTCTCCGCGCGATGGGCATCGCCAAGGGCTTCGGCTTCTTGGAAGTTGTAGTAATGGTTAACCAGCCCGAAGTCGAATTCGCCACGTCCCACGGCATCGACGGTCGGTCGATTGCTCTCGGTCTTGATGGCGTCGTTGGCCACCATGGCCTGCAGCCATTCGGTCGCAACCTCGTCGCCCTCTCGCGCCCGGAACACCGTGAACCAGTCTTGGAACGATCCGTTCGTGGCGGGGATGCCCACTTGCCCGCGATATTTCTCGTCGGTGAGGTCGAAGATGCTGTCGGGAAGGTCGGCGTCGTCAACGCTGTCGACGTTGTAGACGAGCACACGTTGACGCCCCGTGATGCCCACCCAGGTGCCGTCGGCGGCCACGTTGGCCGAATCGACGAGGCTCGTGAGGTCGTTGCTGAGAGGTGACAAGAGCCCTTCGTTGCGCAGGAACCCCACAGCGCCAGGTGACTTTGAGAGGAACACGTCAGCGGGCGTGCGGTCACCTTCTTCGGTGAGGGAGAGGGCGAGACCGGTTGGGTCACCGAAGTTTGTCGTTGTCGAGATTCCCGTTGCGCACTCGAAGGCGTCGAGGACGGGCTGAACCAGGTCCTCGCTGCGGCCGGAATAGATGGTTACGTCTTCACCTGTTGATGCCGCGCAGTCGCCGTCATAGACGGTGGCGGCTGCCCCTTCAAGGTTGTTCGGTATGGAGTCGGAACCACACGCCGTACCAAGAAGGGCTAGCGCGCTGAAGAGGGTGAGGGGGATCGAGAAGGAGCGTTGCATGGTCAAGAGCGTAAGCACGTCTTCACATGATGTAAAGCATGCCTAACAGATTTAGAGTATGACACTTTTCACAATGGTACTTGTGTCCTTGTGTAAGGCAACCTTGTGGGACTTCGACAATGCCGGTAGTCGAAAACAAGTTGGCTGGACGAGAGCGCTGATCAGCGCAGGTGTCGCTATGGTCGCCACCATGGCCCACAGTCACGACCACGCCCACGGTCACTCGCACATGGTGCACGAACACCGAGATGTGCAGGGTGGTGCTGCGCGAGCTGCGGTTTTTGGCGTCAGCGATGGGCTGGTCTCGAACGTTGCGCTGATCCTGGGTGTTGCCGCTGCTTCGGAGACAAGCTCGTCCGTGGTGATTGCTGGCGTCTCAGGTCTCCTTGCTGGTGCTGCATCGATGGCGGCTGGTGAATATGTGTCGATGAAGGCGCAGAACGAACTCATCGAACGAGAGCTGCGGATCGAACGCGAGTCGCTCGCCAACAACCCAGACGGTGAGATGCGAGAATTGCAGGCCCTCTATACGAACCGGGGACTCGATGCGGACCGTGCTCTCGAGCTCGCTGAGGCCGTGCACGAAGATCCTGACGTGGCGCTCGAAGTCCATGCGCGTGAGGAGCTGGGGGTGAACCCCGATGATGTCGGTGATCCAATCGGAGCGGCAACCACCTCGTTCGTCGCCTTTGGAGTCGGAGCGACCCTGCCGCTCATCCCGTGGTTCTTGCTCGAAGGCAACGCTGCCATGATCGCATCGGTTGTTGTTGGCCTGGCTGCGGCGGCTCTGGTCGGCGTGCTCCTGGCTCGTTTCACCGAGCGGTCGCCTTTGAAGACTGCGGGACGACAAGTTTCCTGGGCCGCCGGCGCCTGCGCGATCACCTTCGCAATAGGCAGCCTCCTAGGAACAACCGTTTAAGGGGTCTGACCCCTTTTTCAAAAAAGGGGTCAGACCCCTATCCGACTAGCCGATCGCGTCGGGCATCTCTGCTTTGCGTCTGGCGATGTAGTCGTCCATCTCGGCTTCCGCTGCGCTGTCGAGCGGCGGTGCTTCGTAGTCGTTCAACATCTTCTTCCACTGTGTGTTTGCCCGCTGCGCAGCCGTTTGGCTGCCGTCCTCTGACCATTGCTCGAAGCTGTTGTTGTCGGCGTTGGTGCTTCGGTAGAAGGCGGTCTCGAAGTTTGCGAGCGTGTGCGCCGTACCGAGAAAGTGCATGCCGTGTTCGTTCGTACGAAATGACTCCATGGCCTGCGCGTTCTCTGACATGTCGACACCCTTGGCGTACACCTGCATCATGCCGAGTTGGTCCGCGTCCATGATCAGCTTTTCGAGGCTGATAGCCAGGCCGCCCTCGATCCAACCAGCAGCGTGGAGAACGAAGTTCACCCCAGCTTGCATGGTCGGGAGCAGCGAGTTTGCTGACTCGTACGCCGCCTGCGCATCGGGGGTCTTTGACGCCGTGAACTGGCCGCCAGATCGGAATGGCACACCAACCCGACGGGCAAGCTCAGCCATGACGTAGATCGCCAGGCCCCCCTCGGGAGTGCCGAACGTGGGAGCACCAGTTGCCATCGACATCGAGGTGGCGAAGGTTCCGAAGATGACCGGCGCTCCGGGGTTGACCAGCTGGACGAACGCCATGCCGGACAGGGCTTCAGCCAACGCTTGGGCCGCAAGGCCGGCGAGGCTCACCGGTGACATGGCCCCCATGAGAATGAACGGCGAGATGATGCAGGCCTGGTCGTTACGTGCGTACACCTCTGCGGCGCCGAGCA
>RCNE010000748.1_pt1 | contig 17366 bp, 16 predicted proteins | sample 2041361 | NCBI WGS metagenome assembly RCNE01 (sample SAMN09708229, study PRJNA481090) | Marine sediment metagenome, whole genome shotgun sequencing project.
ACTGGGAAGCCGAGCTGAACGCGCTGTACGCGAACGAGTCGGAAGGCGCGGATATCAACTTTGGCTACATGACCCAGCGCATTGGGCTAGCCGGGCTCGGCAATAACAAGACCGGATGGGGCGTTGCCTGGATCGACGCAGACCAGGACACCGATCTCGACATGCTGATCGTTCACGGAAGAGTCCCGATCACGAACCTGGACTCGGATCCCGAGCTGGTCCGCTTCTACGCCAATCAGTTTGCCGACGGGAACCCGGGTACGTTCCTCGACTGGACCACCGTTGCTGGTCTCGACACGGTGGGCCCACTCCTTGCTCGCGGAAGCGCGGTAGCCGACTTCGACAACGATGGCGACCCCGACGTGGCAATCAATACCATCGGCGGTCCGTTGGTCTTGCTGGAAAACGTCGAACCACCAGGACACTGGGTGCAGATTGCACTCGTTGGATCTCCTCCAGGCGCACGGGTATCGGTCGAGTTCGATACTGGCGAGAGGCTGATTCGGGAGCTCCATGCGGGTTCCAGCTACCTATCCTCAGAAGATCCTCGGTTGCACTTCGGCCTCGGCGACTACGACGGTCCGCTTACGGCTACCGTCACTTGGCCCGACGGTTCGACTGAAGTGTTTCCTGGTCTCAAGGCAGATGAGCGACACGAACTTGCCGCCGCGGATCGTGAAAGCCCGCAGGAATAGTCTGCGACCGACGGGTCAGACCTGCAGCTCACGCATCGATGTGAGGGTAAAGGGTTGTGCCTCAAGCCAATCGAGCCACCCCTCCGTCCGGAACAGCGCGTATTCGTCGGTACGAACGTGGTTGGAGTCGGGTTCGATCACCTCAATCTCGCCTGGTCCTGGTGCGCAGGGGTGATAGGCGCAGTACACCAGATCGCCGGTAAGGCCGGAAAGCATCGCCCGGTAGTCGGGATCATGGCCGATGTGTCGCGCAAAGTCGGTTTCGAGAACGGTGTCAAAGACTGGCATTCCTGCGCTGCGAGCCTCGACGACGAACTCAGCGAATTGTGACTCGGTCGTTCCGGCGAGGTGGTTATTGGGCCCGTACCCATCGAACGTGTTTGTGATCAATACTGGAACCCCGTAGTCCACGCCGACAGCGATGTACCTCTCGCACCATTCCGGAGCAAGCGCAGCTCCCATATGGGCATCGAGATGGGAAACCTGCAGGCCAGCCTCAAGGGCGCGATCGATTTGTGCACGCCACTCGATCTCGACGGCCTCGGGGTGCGCGTTCGCCCGTGTGTCTGCGACCCGTCGCCAGAGGAATCCGTCGGGATCGACGAGACCTGAGGCCGCGGTGGCCTACGAAAGCGGGCGCCACCGATAGTGCTCCTGTTCGGCGTTTAACGTCAGATGTACGCCCACGTCGAGAGCGGGGTTCCGCACAGCCATCTCCGCGATCTCGGAAAACCACGGGCATGGAACCATGACCGAACCAGCGGTGATGGTCCCAAGATCGCTGAGCTCGGCAAATGCAGTGTTCGTTCCGTGGCACATCCCGACATCGTCTGCGTGGATCACCAGTTGCGTCATACGCAGACACTACGCAGCCGTCGGCAATCAGACCAACGAACAGGCACGTTGGCTAAACCAGCAGGATGCGCCCAAGTCTTTGCGTCTAGCGTCTACGTGGCGGAAGGCTGTCGCCGTCCAGATCATCAAGGAGCCACAATATGGCGGTCGCGAACGCAATCCAGCATCTCGTAGTCGACACCAACGATCCCCAACTGGTCGCAGCGTTCTGGTCGGCCGTGCTCGGCCGGCCGATCGCCGACGATTGGGGCGATTTCGTCCGGCTCGCACCCGATGAATCCGGTACCCACATGGCGTTCGCCGCGGTTCCCGAGGCCAAGGCAACCAAGAACCGGCTGCACCTCGATCTCACGGTGACCAACCGCGAGCAAGCGGTGATCGAGCTGATTGGTTTGGGAGGTTCGCTCTCCGAGACCAGAAGCCAGGGTGAGCACATGTGGTCTGTGATGGCCGATCCGGAGGGAAATGAGTTCTGCATTGCGTAGGGGTGCAGCCTGCAACGCACCGACAACAATCGATGCGCGGCTCGGACCACGCAGGAGTTCTATCATTGCCGTAGCGAGTGCACTTGGCCGTCGAGTACCGAGGATCAATGAAGCCTGTAGGCAGTAATCCGGTGGTTGTCGTGTCCCAACCTGGGCGCCAGCCCCTCCATCTGGTCGTCATGGGCCCGATCGTCGTGGGTCGGGAGTGTGAAGGCCTTTTGATTACCGACGAAGAGGTCTCGCGGCGCCACCTCGAGCTCGCCACAGATGGCGGTCGCGTTCTGTGCACCGATCTGCAGTCGAGCAACGGCACGTTCCTCGATGGCGAGCGGATCACCGTGCCGATCGTGATCGACGTAAGCGCCATCGTGACCCTTGGGAACACGACAATCCGCTTGGCCGAACTGCCTACTGCGCCGCATATGGTCCGCCCGAAAACGACGATCGCTTCCAACGCTCTTCGGGAAACCTCGATCGATCGCGTGGTCGACATGGTGACCGCCGATGCATGGAAACCCCCCGATGACGCCGGCACCATGACAATTCTCTTCTCCGACATCGAATCATCGACCGAACGGGTCAGCCGTATCGGTGACGCGGCCTGGTTCGAGTTGTTGGAAATGCACAACAACGTCTTCCGAGAAGAACTCGCCAAAGCGGGCGGGCGAGAGATAAAAGGCCAAGGCGACGGCTTCATGCTGACGTTTGCGAGTGTGCGGCGTGCGCTGGCGTTTGCGATCGCCGTGCAGGAACGGTTCACATCGAATGCGGTGGCGAGTCCCGAGAACGCTGTCCGAGTTCGGATGGGACTGCACACGGGAGAGGTCATCACCGATGAGACGGGAGACTTGTTCGGCCGTCATGTGAACAAGGCTGCTCGTGTTGCCAACTTGGCGTTGGGGGAGCAGATTCTCGTCAGCGGCACCGTGCGTGAGATCGCATCCGGCGATCTCACGATGGAGTTCGGTCAGCCGATCGAAGTCGAGCTCAAGGGCCTCAACGGTGTCCACACCCTTTACGAGGTGCTGTGGCAGAGCTGAGGCGGCCTCGCCCTGGCTGTATTCGGCCTGGTTATAGTGGCCCATGCACACTTCGATGAGGCGACCGCGTGTCATTCGATCGTGAACTTCTGGCTGCGGCGCTTCCGAGCTATGAGATCAGTGGCGAGATCGGCCGTGGGGGGTGGGGCGTCGTTCTGCGGGGTCGACATCGCTCGCTCGGCCGCGAAGTAGCGATCAAGCAGCTGCCGGAAGAGTTCAGCTCGCGCGCTTCCACGCTCTTGCGATTCATCGACGAGGCCAAGACCGTCAGCCAGCTCGACCACCCCCACGTCGTCAGGATCTACGACTTCGTCCAGCACAAAGGCACGTGGTTGATCGTGATGGAGTACCTCGGCGGTGGAACGCTCTGGGAACGGTTCACGAAAGAAGGGGTGCGCAGCGACCAGGCCTGCGCGATCACGATGGCGGTGTGCTCCGCTCTCGCCGCTGCTCACGAACGAGATGTCATCCACCGCGATCTCAAGCCCGAAAACATCCTTTTCACCGACGAGGGCGTTCCCCGCCTTGGTGATTTCGGCATAGCGAAGACCCTCGATACCGATATGCGCCGAACCATCGTGGGCGAGGTGGTGGGGACGCCGACCTACATGGCTCCGGAGCAGGCGATGGGAGAGGAGCTGACCCCCGCGTGTGACATCTACAGCATGGCCGTGGTGTTGTACGAACTGCTCGCCGGTCGGCTGCCGTTCGCCGAGGCCCACACTCCGACCCAGCAGCTCATTCAACACGCCACAGAACCGCCCCTCCACCTCGCGGTGATTGCACGCGACGTACCTGGCGCGATCGCCGAAGTGGTTATGGGCGCCCTCGAGAAGCGACCCGAAAATCGCACGGCGACCGCGGAGGGATTCGGGGTCGCGCTCGCGCATGCGGCCAGCGAGTCGTACGGGCCCGAGTGGCTTATGGAGAGCGGGGTTCGACTCATGGGAGGCGGGGTCATCGAGGCGGCGGTGCATCTGGCGCCGGGCGTGGGCGCACAGAAGCGGTCTCCCACCCTCACTCGATCGACTCTTCGCGCCGACCACTTTCGCCCCGAAGCCACCGCCGGGGTATCGAATGTGACGACGACCAATTCGTCGACCCCGACAGGTCCACCCGTCGTCGACCCCACGGTCGCGACCCGGTCGCCATTCATTCCCCCAGGAGGTCCTCCCGCTGCGGACCAAGGTGCAACGTCCCCCGTGGAATCGCCAACACCGTCTCCCTCGGGAGATATGACCGCCACTCCCCTCACCTCATCAGTGTCGAGTACGGTCTCGAGGTCTTCACCCGAGCACCGAAGCCATCGGGGCTTGATCAGCTTCCTCGCGACCGGTGCGGCTCTTGTGGCTCTCGCTCTGCTGGTATTCGGATTCGGTTGGGGGCGAGGTGACGACGAAACCGCCGCCGCTTCCCCATCGGACACCCCGACGACCACCCGAGGGGTTGGCGCATTGGGCGCTATCGGCCAAGACGACTGCACTCAAGCAGCTCGCTGCGCACACATCGACTCGGCCAGAATCGACGGTGACAGTTTCGTGATCGAGTGGACGGCCGTCGGTTTCGACCCATCGTTCGAAGAAGGCTTCTTCCACGTCCACTTCTTCTGGGACATCTACAGCGCAGGGCAGGCTGGCACGAACGCACGAACGTTCGGGATGGCCGAGGGTCTCTGGGAGCGAACGGTGCAACAGACCTTCCGCAGCACCGACGAATTGCTGGTGGAGAACCAGCCGTCCCCGGCCAACCGAATCTGTGTGACCCCGGTGAATTTTGCTCATGCGGTGGTCGATCCCCTGCAGTTCGACTGCGTTCCGATCCCCACGACCTAGGCCGACCCTGCGCCGAAGGATAGGAGATCGAGATGACTGCTAGGGCAGCGATCGGGTACCTGGACCCCACTCGAGCCGTGCCGCCTTTGCGGCTCGAGTGGGGTCTGGACACACGTCGGGGCCGGTGGTCAGACCAGACCCTTGGCCTCGAGCCACTCGGTTGCGACGTCGTCGGACTCGCGGAACTCGACGTCGGTTTCGACGTTCCATGCCACAAGATCGTCTGTCGTGATCGCTGCGCTGAGGTCGTTTAGGTCGGTTGCGAGTTGGTCACCATACGCCTCGAGTACAGAGGTCGTGATGATCGGTGCGATGTTCTGCGCCGGGTGCAGCCCTAGGTTGTCTTCGAGCACTTTAAAACCATCCTCAGCGATCTGCGGAGCCGTGCTATTCCAGACCACGGCGTCCACGTCACCCGAAGTGAGCGCCTCGCCGAGCAACGGCCCGAACTCGATGGTTACGGTGTCGCCGAACTCGATCCCGTAGATGGCAGGATCGGTATAGCCGAGGAAACACTGCGGGCGCTCGTAGCAGGCTGCCGATGCGCCGAACACGAGGTCCAGACTGGCGGCATCCGAGATCGTCGTTGCCCCCAAATCGCCCCTCACGACGAACGCATCGCCGTCGACTGCCAGCGAATAGTCGAGCAGCGTTGCGCCGATCGCCTCGTAGGCGGGCCCAATGACCGCGACGATCTCGTCGGGATCGCCCGACGATGGAGCGTCGGGAGCAAGCGCTGTCAGCGCGCCGCCGATGTAGTCGATGATGAGATCGAGGTCGCCGTTCGAGAGTCCTTCGATCGCCTCGGTGCGAAAGCCCGCGGGTGTGAGGATCTCGACGTCGTATCCCTTCGCAGCCAGATACTGCCCGTACACCTCGGCGATCGTGACAGCCTCCGAGAAGTCTTGACCGCGTACCCGGATCGTCGGCCCCTCAGCCATTGGCGCGTCGGTTTCTTCTGTGGCCGGTGCTGTAGTTGGTGCGTCGGTCGCTTCTGTGGCCGGTGCTGTAGTTGGTGCATCGGTCGCTTCTGTGGCCGGTGCTGTAGTTGGTGCGTCGGTCGCTTCTGTGCTCGCGTCGTCATCGCTACCGCACGCCGCCGCAAGCAGTCCGAACACGGAGAGGACGGCGATCAGGGACAGGAGTCTTCGACTGACTCCTCGGTTGGCTTGGCTCTTTCGTATCATTACGTTGCTTGCTCCTTCATTGACGAATTTGTTGGTTTTGATAATCACGACTGACGACCGACCAGTCGCCGCACGCCAGGTGGTAGCGCGACCCGTTGGATGAGGCCAAACAATCCGCCGGTAAGCGCAGCTAGTGAGGCAACAAGGATCGCTCCAGCGAGCAGGAGGTTGTCGTTGTTCTGGCCCAGCCCGTCACGGACATAACGACCGAGCCCGTCTCCCCCGAGGAAAGCTCGGATCGGCTCCGTAGCCACGACCTGGACGGCGGCTACCCGCACTCCAGCGAGGATCACCGACGTGGCGAGCGCGAGTTCCACCCTGAACAAGACATGCGTTTCGGAGAGCCCCATTGCCCTGGCGGCGTCGACCGTATTCGCGTCAGCCTCCTTGACGGCCGTGTAGGAATTGAGATAAATCGGCGGCACGGCGAGGAGTAGCAAAGCTATGAATATCGGCCAGGGCTCGAATCCCCAGCCACGTCGCAGCGAGATCGGCACCAGCAGCCCGGCAATAGCGAATGACGGCACCGCCCGGCTGAGCGTCACGATCCAGGTGACGGACAGCTCGCCACGGCGTGCGTGGGCCAGCCAAGCTCCGAGCGGAACAGCGATGATTGTCGCAACGGCGACAACTGCAGCACACAGGATGACCGTTTCCCACAACGACGCGAGGATGCCGTTGGAACCGGTCCAGTACTGCGAGCTGAAGAGGAACTCGAACAGCCCGATGTCGCGGGGCACGGCGGCCTGGGCCAATGTCATAACGTTCCCCGGCGCGCTGACCACGGCGTGAGGACCCTACCGAATAGGTGGATCAGGCCGTCCAGTGCCAACGCCAGCAGGATTGACAGCGAGGCGCCGATGGTCATTGGGGTGAAGAACGTACGTCGCAGGCCGCCGAGAATCAGACTGCCGAGCCCACCCTGGCCGATGATCGCAGCGACGGTCACGAGACCGACGGTCGAGACGACGGCGATCCGTAGGCCAGTGATGATGTACGGAAGAGCGAGGGGGAGTTCTGCCTTGAAGAGCCGCTGGGTAGCCGTGAGACCCATTCCGTCGGCAGCCTCTCGAACCGACTCTGGCACCGAATCGAACCCGGCGGTGGCGTTGGTCACGAGAATCAACAACGTGTACGCACTCAGCGGCAGCACAGCGGTGATGCGACTCAAGCCGAAGTAGGGTACGAGGAGACCGAAGAGCGCAACACTCGGGATCGTGTAAAGAAACGCCGAGAAACCGTTGATGGGTGCCCTAGCCCAGCGGAAGCGCAGAGCGATCGCTACCAAAATTGCCGAAACGACCGAGCCGAGCAGGACCGCCAGGAACGTCAACTCGATGTGCTCAATGAGCGCGGCCTGAATCTGGTCCCACTCGTCGATCACCCACTCCCACCGAATGATCGGGTTCTTCGCCTGCCCGAACCCCGTCATTGACCTTGGTCCAAGCTCAGACACTTCCGGATCGCCTCGACCGTCACGACGCCTCCGAAACGGTCACCGTCCACGATGACGGCGGCTGCCGTCCTCGATGTCATGATCAGCTCCAAGGCGTTGCGCAAGGTGCTCTCCGGGGTGACCTGTGCCGCAGGACGGCGGAGGGGACCGGCATCGAGCTCCGCGCCAGGGATCAGATCGTCTCTGTGGAGCCAGCCCTCGAACCGTCCGTTGCGGGTCACGCCCAGCCAGTCGGTTCCCGCGTCGTCGAGAACTCTCACAGCATCAGGCACCGCACAACAAGCGTCGACGACAGTGCCCTGATCGAACGGCAACTGCGACACATACTTCAGCGTCAGTCGTTTCATTCCGCGGTCTTCTCCGACGAACTGCTCGACGAAGTCGCTTTGGGGTGCTCGCAGCAGCTCGTCGGGAGTCGAAAACTGTTCGACGGTTGCGCCGAGATTGAAGAGCGCGACGCGATCGGCGATCTTCAACGCTTCGTCGATGTCGTGGGTCACGAGAACGATGGTCTTGTGAACCTTTTGCTGGAGTGCGAGCAGTTCGTCCTGGAGTCTGCCTCGCACGATCGGATCGACGGCACCGAAAGGTTCGTCCATCAGCAGCACAGGCGGGTCCGCCGCAAGCGCACGAGCTACCCCGACGCGCTGTTGCTGGCCGCCCGAGAGCTCATCGGGGTACCTGTCGGCTAGCGAGGCATCGAGACCGACCAGTTCGATGAGTTCTGCGACGCGATCGGTGATGCGCCCCTGCTCCCAGCCGAGCAACTTGGGAAGCATCGCTATGTTCTGCGCAACGGTGCGATGTGGGAACAGCCCGACCTGTTGAATGACGTACCCGATACCTCGACGCAGTTCGGTGACCGGAACGCTGAGTACGTCGGCACCGTTGATTTCGAGGCGACCAGAGGTCGGCTCGATGAGCCGGTTGATCATCCGCAACGTCGTGGTCTTGCCACAACCCGACGGTCCGATCAACGTGACGATCGAACCGCTTGCAATCTCGAGGTCGAGCCCCGACACCGCGTCAGAGTCAGTTCCCGGAAACCGCTTCGACACGTTGGTCAGGCGAATAGCGATGTCAGCCATGTACTCTCCGTTGTGTACCCGTCAGCCTGACAAGCGCTCGAATGGATATGTCGAGAGAACTTCGATGAGGCTCTCGACGCACAGCACCACGCCAGCTTCGAAGAAGTCATCGTAGTCACTCGCCGTGAAGTGCTCCTGGTTAAGCGGGTACTCGTTAGAACCCTGGCCTTCGGCCCTTTTCGATGATGGCTTATTTATCCCACTCGGCGACGCGTTCGCGTTCGGCCTGTATCGCCCCCTGGAGTGCCGCACTTAGGGCAGGTCGGCCCTCGACAGTTCGTCCTGCAGCACTGGGTTCTGGTCGGCACAGTCTCCAAGGGATGTCAGGCCGATCTGCGCCAAGGTAATGCTCGTCTCATCGCGCAGCACGGACCACAGTTGGTTCAACCCGGCCTCGCCTCCTGCCGCGATTGCGAACTGCAATATGCGGCCAAGGAACGTGAAGTTCGCACCTTGGCCATACGCCTTCACGACGTCTTCGCCCGAACGTAACCCGCTATCGAAGAACAAGGGAAAGTCAGGACCAACCGCAGCCCGGATTCGGGCTAGCGCCAAAATAGGCAACGGTGCACTTTCTAACTGACGTGATCCATGGCTGGACACTTGGATCGCATCCACGCCCGCGGCCTTCAGTGCCACCGCGTCCTCCACATCAAGCACACCCTTCACCACGAGCTTGCCGGGCCAAAGGTCGCGCAGCTTGGCCAGTGTGCCCCAATCTGCCTTGGCGCGGCTTTCGGTCCGGTCGAATGAATATCCCGGCATGTCAAAATTGGCCATTTGCGGACGGCCCTTGAACAAGGTCGACAGCGACCATTGCGGATGCAGAGCGAAATCAACGAACTGTTTAGGCCCGATACGAAATGGCATCGTGAAGCCATGACGTAATTCCCGCGGGCGACGGCCAACTTCTGGTACGTCAATCGCGAGGATCAGCGTCGTGTACCCCGCTGCTTTGGCCCGCCCGACAAGCTTAAACGTGCCCGCCCCGTCGCCGCTGAAATACAGTTGGAACCAAGCATTACCGTCAGCCGCCTCGATCAAAGGCTCCATCGCTGTTGAGGCGACGGTTGAAACACACAACGGCACCTGTTCACGCGCAGCAAGCCGAGCCAGCATCAGATCGGCGCCGGGGGCGGACAGGTTGCACAGACCCATCGGGCTGATGCCGAAGGGGGCTTTCGTGGGGTTATCGAATACCGGCACGGCCAGGGATCTCTCACTCACGTCGCGCAAAATGCGTGGTCGCAAAGTGAGCGCGTCAAAGGCGGCGCGATTGCGCACGGCACCCGTTTCTTGGCCCGCAGCCCCGTCGATGTAATCGAAGACCATCCACGGCAGACGCCGACGCGCAAGGCGCCGCGCATCAGCACTCGAGTGAATGGCGGGCATCAATGTTGTGGCTCAAGAATGATCTTGGGCGCGGCCACGCTGACTGCCCTGATTTCCTCGAACGCCCGCTGTCCCTCAGAAAGTGGACGTTGTTCGGTCCAATCCAAAGCCCCAAGGCTGCCGTCAAAGATGGCCGCACAGGTGTCCCGGAAGTCCTGCGCTGTGTAGGTGTACGTGCCAATCACCGTGATCTCCTGCAGCGTCATACGCTTGACATCGAGGCCACCCGTGGCCTCACCCAGACCGATATGCATGATCACCCCGCCGGGCCGGACGATGGCGGTGGCATCGGCACGTGTCGCCGCATAACCGACGCCGTCGATGACCAAATCGGCTTCCGTCATTTCGGCAGGTGGTATTGCGGTGAACCCGTCGATCAGGTCCAATGCTGTTCGCCGAATCTCATTGGGTTCCGTCAGATAGATGTCGGTTGCACCAAAGGCACGAAGGGCCAAGGCCGCGCCAACACCAATCGCACCACCGCCAATCACGAGGCATCTCGCCTCTGACAGCGGTTGATCGAGAACCGTCGCGCCAAGGCGAACAGCATGCCAGCCGCACGCCAATGGCTCAGCCAGCACGGCTTTGCGCAAGGGCACATCGTCGGGCACCGTGACAAGGTTGGCGTTGCGCATGACGACTTGTTCTGCAAACGCCCCTCCGCGTGGTGGCATTGAGATGATCAAACGATCGGGACAAAGATTGTCGCGCCCAGACAGACATGCCCGGCAACGCCCGCAGGAGACAAGAGGGTTGACTGTCACACGTTCGCCATCGCGGGTACCGCCGACAACCACGCCGGCGGCTTCGTGTCCAAGGATCAGTGGCGCAGGCCGGCGATCATCGTGGCCCATATACGCGTGCATATCTGATCCACAGATGCCAGAGGCTTCAATGCGGATCAGGCATTGGTCAGCACCCGGCTGAGGGTCGGGCATCTCGCGATACACAAGCGTTTCAACTGCGTCATAAACAAGAGCTTTCACTTTGCGGTATAACCTCCGTCAACCATCAAGACCTGCCCGGTCACATAGGCAGATGCGTTTGAGCACAAAAAGAGAAGTGGTCCATCGATGTCTTCGAGTTCCCCGTTGCGCCCAACGCAAGTTTGGGCGGCATTACGCGCCACACGTTCAGGGTCGGCAAAAGCGGGACCGGTCAGTTCGGTCGGGAAAAAGCCGGGCCCGATGGCGTTTGCCGTGATGCCGTCTTTCGACCACGCCTCAGCCATAGCGCGGGATAGTTGGGCTACACCTGCTTTTGATGCGCCATAACTAACGCCACCGGGAAAGGCCCGCATCGTCTGGAGCGAGGCGAAACTCACGATGCGCCCCCAGCCCTTGGCTTTCATCGCTGGAGCGAAGGCTTGTGACAGAAAGAAGGGTGCCGCAAGATTCAGATTCATCGTGACGTCCCAGCCTTCAGGTGTCACATCATCGGCGGTCTCGCGCGTGTTGATGCCTGCAGCGTGCACCACGATGTCTGGCGAGCCGAAGGGCACGGCGATATCCGCAGCGATCTTCGTGAGCTGGCTACGTTGGGCCAAGTCGGCAGGAACGATCGCGGCATTCGGGCCAGTCTGTGCCGCCCAATCCGCCAGCGCATCCTCTCTGCGCGCCACGCCGACGACGCGTGCGCCGGCGGCCGCCAAAGCAACGGCCGCCCTTCGCCCTAGCCCCGCACTTGCCCCTGTGACGCAGACAACCTTTCCGGTCAGGTCAAAAAGATCGCGTGGATCACTCATGTGGGCTCAGATCGAAGTTCTCATCCGGAAAGTATTTGGCCAACCGAACGTCCGCAGCGCGTGCGTGACCTTCCATCCCTTCCAAGCGCGAGATCCGAGCAGTGGCTTCCGCCACCCGCTTCGAACCTTCCCGTGTGGATCGCTGCCATGTGACGATCTTCATGTACTTGTGAACGCTTAGACCACCGGTATAACCGGCAGCGCCAGACGTCGGCAGAACATGGTTCGTACCGGAGGCTTTGTCGCCGTAAGACACTGTGGTTTCTTCGCCCAAGAACAGCGAGCCGTAACAACTAAGCCGCCCAAGCCACCAATCCAAATCCTCGGCCTGCACGGTGAGGTGCTCTGGCGCGTACTCATCTGAACAGGCGGCCATCTCTTCACGGTCTGCACAAACGATGACCTCGGCATAGTCACGCCATGCTGCGAATGCGTTTTCGCGGTTCAACTCTGGCAAGTCGTCAATCAGGCCCGGCACGCGGTTCATGACGTCTTCGGCAAGGGAGCGATCATCTGTGACCAGCCAAACCGGAGAGTTGTAGCCGTGCTCAGCTTGACTCACTAGATCAGTGGCCACGATATGAGGGTCGGCGGTTTTGTCGGCCAGCACAAGGCTGTCGGTTGGACCTGCAATCATGTCGATGCCAACCCGGCCAAACAGGATGCGCTTGGCTTCAGCCACGAATTGGTTACCGGGGCCCACAAGAATGTTGGCCTTGGGCAAACCGAACAAACCAAAGGTCATCGCAGCAACACCCTGGACGCCGCCCAGCGCCATGATCTTGTCAGCACCACAGATGTGAGCGGCGTAGACGATGGCAGGGGCCACACCGACGTTAGGGCGCGGCGGCGACGTGGCAGTGATGTGTTTGCAACCTGCGACCTTGGCTGTGGTCACGGTCATAATCGCACTGGCGATATGGCTATAACGGCCGCCCGGGACGTAACAGCCAGCGGCATCCACGGGAATCGCCTTTTGCCCGGCGATCAGGCCCGGCACGACCTCATATTCGATGTCGGACACCGTGGCTTTTTGGGCTTCGGCAAAACGTCGCACGTTGTCGTGCGCGAATTGAATGTCTGCCTTCAGCTTCTCAGGGACCAGCGCGCTTGCTGCTTCGATCTCTTCTGCGGTCAAGACGATGTTGCCCTCGTACTTGTCGAACTTCCCCGCATATTCAATCGCAGCCGCATCGCCACCTTCCTCAATATCGGCCAGGATGGTGCGCACGGTATCGTGCACATCCGAAGCGCCAGATTGCGCAGTGAGTGTTGCTTTCTTGAGGTACTGACGTGCCATGTACGTGGTCGCCTTATTTGTAAGTGTCCGCTGCTTCGTGAACTGGGGCACTCTCTTCTGGCCGAGCGAACCCCTCAACAGGGGTTAGTTTACCGATTGCCGGGCACGCTCACCAAGGATCTGACGCCTGCTGGCGGACGTCGAGTGCGGCGAACGTACGACCTCTCGGCGTCGGGCAGGTCTAGTTGGTGCGGGTGATGAACTTTCGTCGGTGTGATCGTCGGAGGACGGTTTCGATGGCGAAGGCGATAGCGATGAAGGCGGCGAACACGATGGGGATGGTGGTCGAGGTCTTGGTCGCGTCGATGATCGACAGCGTGATCGCAGCCAAGCTGGCTATCGCGGCGAGGCCGACGAGGACCGGTTGTGCGCGGGTTTCATCAATGCGTCGCAGGTGCCCGATGTGGACGACAGCGTGAACGAACAGGATGGAGATAGCGCCAAGGACTGCAATCTGGCTGAGGTCGAAAGCGACCGCGAGTAACGAGACGATTCCGGCGCTGACGAGGAGTCCTTCGGTGCTGTGGCGGATGGGTCTTCCGAATGTTCCGGGGAGTTCGCCATCTTTGGCCATCTGGTAGGTGACGTTGGTGACCGCGTAGAGGCTTGCGTTGATAGCTGAGGCGGTCGCGACGAGCGCAGTGACCGATACGGCAGCGAAACCAAAGGAGCCAAACACCGGGCGGGCGGCCTCAGCGAGCGCGTTCTCCTTGGCGGCGATCACTTCGTCGGTGGTGAGGGTGCCGAACACAACAACCGACACGAGCAAGTACAACCCCATGACCAGAACGATCGCCGTCAGAATCGCCCGCGGGATGGTGCGTTCGGGGTTCGCGACGTCCTCGGCGGCGTTTGTGATGACGCGGAACCCTTCGTAGGCGAAGAACGTCACGGCAACGCTGGCGAAGACCGATCCGGGTCCCGGATAGTTGCTCGGGAACAACAGGTCGGGCTTGACCGCCAGGAGACTCCCGATCGCCAGAACCAACAGGACCGTGAACTTGAAGACGACGATGACGAGTTCAGCGCGGGCGACGCTCCGTGAACCGCGCAGGTTCAGTCCTACGAACAACACCATAACTCCCACGGCGAATACGGAGACGGTCCAGCTCGGTGGGTCGCCGGGCATCAAACCCGTGGCGTATGAGCCAAACGTTTTCGCCACGAGCGAAATCGATACCAGTGCGGCGATGTACATCATCACGCTCATGGCCCCGGCGAAGACGTTGTCTCCGTAGCCGTGGATGAGGTATTCGACGATCCCTCCCGCAGATGGGTAGCGAGCGCCGAGTTTGCCGAGGGAGTATCCCGACAGCAGGGCGATAACTCCGCCGATGAGGAACGAGATCCACACGGCACTGCCAGCGATTGCGCCCGCTTCGCCCAACAAAGCGAAGATCCCAGCTCCGATCATGGTGCCGACGCCGAGAGACACCGCCGAGGCGAACGAGACCGGCTTGTTGGTTTCAGACTCGGACGTGCTCATCCTTGGTACGACCGCTCTTCGGTCGGGCCGACATGGTCGGGGCATAAAGTCATGGCGCTACTGGCTAGGGCGACGTGGGAGAACGCTTGCGGAAAGTTTCCGAGTTGTTGGCCTGCGACGGGGTCATATTCCTCGGCCAGGAGACCGACATCGTTACGTAGGCCGAGGAGCCGCTGATAAAGCGCTGTTGCATCGTCGCCGCGACCCATCAGAGCCAAGCTGTCGACAAGCCAGAACGAACAGAGAAGGAACGCTCCCTCTTCGCCACCAACTCCGTCACTTGCATCATCGACCTGGTATCGCATGACCAGTCCATCGGTGGTGAGATCCCTGCGCTCGGAGCTGACGCCATTTGGCTGCGTCGCCTCCGAGCCCGTGCTGCTCCACAGCCTTGACGGCACGATCGAACGCCACCCACACCATGACCTTGGAATGGGTGAATTGTTCTCGACCGCCCCGAACCTCCCAGAGGCCTTCGTCGGGCTCCCGCCAGTTTCCCTCGAGCCAGTCCATCATCGCTTCCTGTACCCGCCAAGCGTTTTCCTCTGGCGCAATGCCGTGCAACCGCGCCTGGTGCATGGCATCCATGACCTCACCAAACACGTCAAGTTGGACCTGATTTGCAGCCCCATTGCCGACTCTGACGGGCCTCGAGCCTTCGAAGCCATCAAGCCAGGGCAGCTCCAGCTCAGGCAGCCGACGTTCGCCAGCGAGCCCATACATGATTTGCAGGCGAGACGGGTCGCCAGCCACCGCGCGTACAAGCCAGTCGCGCCATGACCGAGCATCGTCGACGCTGCCACCCTTCAGCAAGGCCAGCAGGGTGAACGTCGCGTCGCGTAACCAGCAGTACCGATAGTCCCAGTTGCGGGCGCCGCCAATCCATTCAGGAAGTGATGTCGTTGCTGCCGCAGCGAACGAGCCGGTCGGAGAATGCGATAGACCTCTTAGCACGGTGAGGGACTGGCGGACTTCGTCGCGGTATGCGCCGTCGTAGGTCAGCCGAGACGACCACCCTGTCCACCACTCGAGTGTGTCGTTGAGCGCGTCATCGACATCGAGTGGTGCTGGAGGAGTCTCGTGTGATCGATACCAGCAGAGTTCAAATGAAACCCTTTCCCCAGCGCTCACTCTGAACTCACCGACGGTCGCGAACGTCTCTCCGTGCAGCTCGATGGGAGTGCGCAGAACGAGAGCCTCGGGTCCAGCCACCGCCCGAAGTTCGTCAGCGGACGTCGTAACCCAGGGAACAATGCTCCCGTAGTCGAAGCGAATACGCAGCTCGCTGCGCATCTCAACTACACCTGTCCGGCCCTCGACGCGCCGGACCAAACGGTGACCATCTCCCACAGGAACCAGTGCATCAACCACAACAACGACACCAGTTGCGGTCGAATGAACCGTCTCCAATATCAGGGACCCCGCTTGGTAGCTCCTTTCCACTCGGCTCGCCCCTGCCGGGCTCAACGACCAATGACCGTTGTCCTCAGTACCTAGCAGCGCAGCGAAGCACGCTCCGGAATCGAAGCGTGGGAAGCAGAGCCAGTCAATCGAGCCCGCCTTCGAGACAAGCGCTGCAGATCTCGAATCGCTCAATAGGGCGTAGTCCTCGATGCGTCGCACCACGCCAGTCTCACGCGTCTGAGTCCACAGCGGTGGCAAAGACCCACATCTCTGCATGACTATGGGCGTCGGAAACAAACGCACTGAGCTGACGTGGGTTCAACTACCGTGACAGGTCGTGCGCCAAACATCTTTCGCTGATAACCAATGGCCAGGCCATCCCACGGGGCATGACTTCACTCGGTGGCCGTTGTGAGTGAACTATTCATACTTTCGTTCGCAGTACTCGGCTACGCCATGGTTTCTGAGCGCCTCGCAATGTCTCCGATTTCAGCGCCGATCGTCTTCACAACCGTCGGCCTCGTGTTGGGAACCGGCGGATTCGGTTGGTTCGACCTCGAAGTTGATGGCGAGGCGGTGGCCATCTTGGTCGAGGCCACGCTGGTCCTGCTCCTGTTCACCGACGCCATTCGCATCGACCTCCACGTACTACGGCGCGAAGCAGCGCTGCCCGGGCGGCTCTTGGGGATCGGGCTGCCACTCACCATCGTCCTGGGGGCCTTGGGTGCGGCCCTGCTCATACCTAACATCAGCACCGTCGAAGCAATATTACTCGCCGCTGTCCTCGCACCGACAGACGCCGCACTAGGCCAAGCCGTGGTTTCCGATCACCGCCTGCCGGTCAGATTGCGCCAGTCACTCAATGTCGAAAGCGGCCTGAACGACGGCATCGCCGTGCCGGTCGTGACCGTTGTGTTGGCCATCGCAGTCGCCGACGAGGCGGGAAGCTCGGCCGACTGGGCGGAGCTCGCCGCCAAACAGGTGGGGTTCGGAGTGCTTGCGGGCGTCGCCGTCGGCGCACTCGGTGGTCGATTGTTGGACTCCCGGGTGAAGGCAGGCGCGGTCGAAGGAATCTACCGCCAGCTCGCGACAATCTCGATTGCTGCCGCGGCGTTTGCCTTGGCGGGGCTTCTTGACGGCAACGGATTCATCGCAGCATTTACTGCTGGATTGGCATTCGGACACGTCGCACGTAGTCAGTGCGCCGGCGTCCAGGACTTCACCGAGGATGAAGGCGAACTGTTGAGCGCCATCACGTTCGTGATCTTTGGCGCCGTTCTGGTCGGACCATTACTCGACAACCTGACCTGGCAGATCGCCGTCTATGCCATCGCGTCTCTGACGGTCGTACGAATAGTCCCCGTCCTGATTTCGATGATCGGCTCGGGAACGTTCTTCGAGA
>RCNE010000749.1_pt1 | contig 17365 bp, 15 predicted proteins | sample 2041361 | NCBI WGS metagenome assembly RCNE01 (sample SAMN09708229, study PRJNA481090) | Marine sediment metagenome, whole genome shotgun sequencing project.
GGGAGCTTTCCTAAAACGCAGGTCGCGTGTTCGAATCACGCCGAGGGCGCAACTACACCTCGACACTTCCGGTCGAGATCAGCGGAAGCACTCACGGTCGCTTCGCGAGCTTCGCTCTTGTCCCGCGACTACACCTCGACACTCCCGGTCGAGAACTTCAAAGCGACGAATCAGGAAGAACTAGTCCCGCTCTCAGCGGCTGGCACGGTGTCCGGCTGCTCTGCTCCAGCTGAGCGAGTTTCCGCCGCATGTGCGGGTTGAGGCCCCCCGCCTAGCGAGACCCACTCCAGCAGGAAGCTGAGAAGATTGTTGGGGTCGCAGGCGCGGCCGAGCGCCCGAACTTCACTCACAATCGGCTGACTCTCAGCGCTCGAGAATAAGAGCGCGCGACGGAGACCAACGCGGCCCATACCAATGTGCACTTCCGAAATATCGGCAAATGTCCTCGACTTGAAGCGGTTCACGACTTGCACTGAGTTGGCTGTCTCGGAGTCGATGAACGTGACGTGAGGTGCACTGACCCACCGGCGATGAAGTCCGAGCAGGAGCGCAGAACTCAGCAACGCACCAGCACCGAGTACGCGTGTCAGAGCCGAGAAACATCCATGCGACCGCAAAGACGATGAGTCCCACAATTCGGACTGGGTAGTTGAATCTATTCTGTCGAGCTGGTTTGAACCTGAGTGTCATGAGTTACGGCGCTCCATCACGCTGTAGAAGGCACTAGGGCTGTGGAAGACACCACGGGGATCGTGCTCAGAGGTACGCGTCGAGGGCGTCGCGGATGACCTGGCTCTCGGACTTGGCGTCGGCGTCGGCGCGTTCTTTGATGCGGTCCTTGATGGACTCGGGGGCGCGGAAGGTGAGGACTTCGGCTTTGGTGTCACCGAGTTGTGGGGACCGGCGTCGGGTCTTCTTAACCTTGGCGACCTCTTCAGGCGTGAAGTCAGCGCTCTCGAACTCGTCGGCGATCGCTGCGATTTCTTCGTCGCTGAGGGGCTTTCCGTTCTTGGTGGTTGGGTTCATGAGTCTTCTCCGGTGAGGTAGCCGCGGAATACGGGTCGCAGGGGCATGGCGTGGATTATCAGATCGGCGTGGGCGAGTTGGAGGTACAAGACTTCGAGCAGGTTGCCAGCAGTGTCGGGGCCGATGCAAAGGCTCTTGGTTGGTTCGTGATCGGTGTCAATGTCATAGAAGGCGAGAGCGTTATCCCACGCATGCTCGATGTCATCGTCGGTGAGGCCATGGCGGTACGCCGACGAGTGGATCTCCATCGGCTTAAGTGTATTACATCTAAGCAGGAGTGGCTAGGGGCCGGGGCCAAGGGAGGCGAAGCGAATGAGGTCACCAACGCGCCTGGCTCCGGCAAACGAAAACGGTTCTGTCCCATATTTTGTCCCATAGTTCCGCTGGTATTGACCAGACTGTGCCGGACCACCTGGACAGAGAAGCCCCTAATTCCGGACTATCGGGACTGGGTCGGACTCCACCGGACGACTGACGGAGCTTTCCTAAACCCCAGGTCAACCCGAGTGGAGACACCATGACCGATGACATGATCCGCACGATCGAGTGGCACAACGGCGACAAGGTGTCGGGCCCGTTCTCCGATTCCGAGATGGACCGCCGGCAAACTCTGCTGCGAAACCACATGGGTCTGCACGACATCGATGCATGCCTGTTCACGTCGATGCACAATGTCGGCTACTTCTCCGGTTTCATCTACTGCTACTTCGGGCGCAAGTACGGGTTCGTTGTCGACCAGAAGAAGGCCACCTCGATCAGTGCTGGAATCGATGGCGGTCAGCCGTATCGCATGACCCACGGCGACAACATCACGTACACCGATTGGCGGCGGGACAACTTCTGGTTCGCCGTGCAGAACCTCACCAAAGGCACGAAACGCCTCGGTGTCGAGTTCGACCACATGACCCTCGACATCCAGAAACAACTCGAAGAGGCGCTCCCGGGCGTTGAGCTGGTCGATGTCGGCGTCGACACGATGTGGATGCGCACAATCAAATCAGAAGAAGAGATCTCACTCATCACCATCGGCGCAAACGTCGCCGATGTCGGCGGCGCTGCAGCCGCCGCCGCCGTCGCGGCAGGGGTCCCAGAACACGAGGTCGCACTCGCATCCACTCAAGCCATGGTCCGCGAAATCAGCTCCCGATTCGACTTCGTCGAGCTCATGGACACCTGGACGTGGTTCCAGTCCGGAGTTAACACCGATGGAGCACATAACCCCGTCACCAACAAGCTCATCAACGCCGGCGACATCCTCAGTCTCAACACCTTCCCGATGATCTTTGGGTACTACACGGCGCTGGAGCGCACCATGTTCTGCGAACACGCCTCCGAGGAGCACCTGCGTCTCTGGCAGATCAACGTCGACGTACACGAAGCCGGACTCAAACTCATCAAACCCGGTGCGCGCTGCATGGATATCGCCATCGAGTTGAACGACATCTATCGTCAGCACGACCTGCTCCAGTACCGCTCATTCGGGTACGGGCATAGTTTCGGCGTATTGAGCCACTATTACGGTCGCGAAGCCGGCGTCGAGCTCCGAGAGGACATCAAAACCGAGCTTCAACCTGGCATGGTCGTCTCGATGGAACCAATGATCATGATCCCCGAAGGACAACCCGGCGCAGGTGGCTATCGCGAACACGACATCCTCGTGATCCGCGAAGATAGCGCTACCAACATCACCGGCTACCCCTACGGCCCAGAACACAACATCATCTCCGCATGAGTACCCGAGGTGGCGTACTCCTTGCCGCCCCGGACCCAAATCCGAAAGGTCAGCCCACCGTCCCGGCTCGCAAGTCCTTGGCTGATTCACTTCGTGCGTGCCACCATCCCTTGATCGAGACCGTCGTCGACGTCACAAGCGGAGTCATAGCGACACCACCAGCGCCGACAACCCAGCGGCGCACGGCGTGTAGGCTCGCGCCAGCCGATCACCCGATTGAAACGAGGATTTCATGCACGTCATGGTCGCCACAGACGGCAGCATCGATGCGAAGAAGGCCGCATCCCTCGCGACGGCGCTCGCCGGCGATGGCCAGGTGACCGTCTTTACGGTCGTCGAGGTGCCGCGCGAGATGCTCAACGACATGCGCGCCGCCGCTGCCGGTAACGCCACCCAAGATAAGGCCCAAGAGCACACGGTGGAATACAGCACAACCCCTGCCAGCGAGCCGCCGGTGTCGTCCTGGGTCGGTGACGACGCTGCCCTCGATCAGTACGTCAGGCGCACGATCAAGGACCGGACCGACGCGCTTGCCGCCGAGCTCGCCGCAGCCGGCGCGAACTACACCGTGATCGGCGAAGAGGGCGAGAACGCCGCCAAGTCTGTATTGGCCGCAGCCGAAAGCCACGGGGCAGACGTGTTGTGCATCGGCACCCACGGGCTGGGTCGATTCGATGGGCTTCTCGGGTCGCTGTCGACCAAGGTGGCGCGGCGCGCCCGATGCTCGGTGCTACTCGTTCGCTGATGCTCTTGCAGGTCTGATTCCCCTGGATTCGGTTCTGTTTGAACGCCCCCTACGCCCAGGCCGCTGGTACACCTGGACGCTTCCGGTCGAGATCCGCGGATACCGACATGGTCGCTACGCGATTACACCTCGACACTTCCGGTCGAGATCCGCGGAAACCGACATGGTCGCTACGCGAGCTTCGCTCTCCTCTCGCCGATCACACCCGCACTCGGCTTCGCCGATGCGGCTCCGTCGCCGTCCTCCCGCTCCTCCGTCCCTCCGGAGCTAACCCAGACAAACGTGGTCTGTGTACGCATAAACAACCGCCAGCTCACGAGTGAGCGAGGGACGAGCGACCGGACGCCGCCTCAGGCGCAGCCGCAGAGCACACCGAGCCGGAGGCGAATGTGCGATTGCCGGGAGCGAGGAACGAGCGGGAAGCGCAGTCACGACACCAGCCACCCATTGCACGCTGGCCAATTTTGGGAGCAACCACCCAGGACCGGTGGGGCGTCGATCTGGAGAGACATGAAGGAGCGGTCGGCAGCGCATGTAGACCATTTGGATTAGTTCCAACCTTTTTAAGGTGGAAAACAACTTAAGAAGAGCCTCCATTATCCGACAGGTAATTTAACAAGATGGTCTATGCAATCAAAATTGATAACTACAGGCTTACCTATCAAGATTGACTGGATCGTCCACTACACCCTCAAATGCGTGGAGAATTGCCCCATGGAGACCCTGACCTACACCCCAGCCCGATTCATCCTCTGTGAATCGCGGCGTGCGCTCGCCGAGGCCACAGCAATGGCGCTCGACTCGATCGACGGTGTCCAATGCCTGGGCGTAGCGCGCACCTACCGTGCTGCACGTTCGCAACTCGGCCGCCAACATGCCGATGTCGTCGCAGTTTCACTGGACTTTGACTTCGACGAAATCGTGCAGATGGCGCAGGCAGCTCCTGATACAACGATCGCGTTTCTCGCAGATACCGAAACTCTGCAGATGCGAAACGTCCAGCGAGAGTGCGACAACGTCAAACTGGTGCCCTCAGACGTGTCATTGCCCGAGCTCGTACGTTTGGTTCGAGACCCCGCATCATCTTCGGCGGCAGAACGTCAATGGACCCCATCTGGACTCACTCCTCGTGAGCTCGAAATCCTTGATCTACTTGTGCAGGGACTGAACGCAAAGGGCATGGCCGCACATCTTCATCTGTCAATTCATACTGCGCGATTCCACATCAAGGGACTCTTGGCAAAGTTGAATGTGACCAGCCAGGCCGAAGCGATCGTCGTTGGCATTCGCCAAGGTCTCGTCTCACCTCCCGCACGACTCCAACGGAGCTAAAAACGCCCCTCTGGTGTTTCACGGAGCTGCGCGTTCTGGCCAAGTCTTAACCACTCACCTTCATCGTGCAGACTCCTCGGGTGAATGAACGCGTCACCGAAGCTGACACCGAACAACGGTTGGCGGCGGCGGGAAAGACGATTCTGGGCAGTGGTGTCTTTCTCGTCGCCTTCGGCACAAACGTGTCGACACCATTCCTCGTCACCTACCAGGAGCGATTGACACTCGGCGACTCCGCCACGATGGCGGTCTTCACGGTCTACGTACTGGGGATCGTCTCGATCCTCCCCATCGCCGGCCAGCTGTCAGACCGATATGGACGACGTCTGGTCACAGTGCCGTTCGTCGTTCTGTCAGCAACCTCGTCGATCATCATGATTTTCGGCCGCGACAGCTTCGTGCTCCTACTTCTTGGCCGGTTCATACTCGGACTTGTGAGCGGTGGTGTACTGAGCATCGGTGCAGCCTGGATGCAAGAGCTGCTCGGTCGAGGCAGGGAGCAACGATCTGCGCTGCTGACCACGGTGCTGACATTCGGTGGATTCGGTGCAGGGCCACTCGTATCCGCGGTGATCCTCCAACTTGATGCCTGGCCCCTGGTACTTCCGTATCTGCTTCACGCGACCGCGACTGTGGTCCTCATTCCTTTTCTGCTGTTCGTCCCACAATCGAGTGAACGTTCCCGGGAGCCGATTCGACTCAATTTCGGCGTGCCACCCGAAGGACGCCCGGTGTTCACCCGCATCGTCGCCCCGGCAGCGATCTGGGTCTTTGCGTTTCCCTCAGCCTCCTTTGCACTCTTCCCTGTCATTGTGAGCGATGCGATCGATGGATCGACCGTATGGGTCGCTGCAATCGCGGCAGCGCTCACGGCATGGTCCGGGCTGTTTTCGCGACCGTTATTACCAAGGCTGGGGCCGACGAGAACCCTGCAGGTCGGCATGATCAGCGGCACTCTGGGATACGCACTTGGATCCATCGCGTTCGAGACAGGCGCATGGGGCCTCGTCCTCCCGGCTGCCGTGTTCCTCGGAGCTGCGTCAGGACTGCTGACGAGTGGCTCACTCGCGCTGCTGGCAGGGATCGCCAACGAATCAAATCGAGGCGCGATCAATGGAACCTTCTACCTGCTGGCCTACCCGGGCATGGCCATGCCAATCTTGCTCACATCGTTTGCTCGTTTCGTGGAACAAACGCCAGCCTTGCTCGCGGTAACCACCCTGGCAGCGTTGTCCACGATCAAGATTCTCCGGGAGCCCCCGTTGCCCACGGCCTGAGGGACTGCTCGATGTAAGAATCATCGACTCCGAAGTGCAACGCGCCGCCAATGACTCGTTCGAGATACCCCTCTCGAGGACGACTGGGACTCGAATGGCACGCGATGTAGATCCAGGCCTCGATCGCTGACCCGACCCCGACCACACTCGTCGTCCGAACACGCACGAGCTGACGGACATAGTTTCCACGGGCGAGGCCCTCGAAGCCATCGAGCGCCCGGACGTGGTCGCTACTGACGGTCCACAGAACGCCCAGCACGTCGACACGTGGAGAGGCAATGACGGTCGCCACTCCCCGCTCGTTGATCGCGAATCGATGATCAACGAGTCGCGCCACCTCCAGCGGCGCCGAATCTGGACAACGATCCTGCATCTGGTCGGGCCACATGTTCGACCCATAGGCAAAATAGAGGTGATTGATGACCATCTCGCCAGGACGTTAGTCGTTTGCGGCGAGCCCTCGCCCGCTGGGGTGAACACCCCGGAGACGTCGAGTTCGGCCAGACGTAACGTTCACGACATGGCAGGAACCGCCGCGATGATGACGCCTGAGCGGACGCGGGTTAGCCGCCGGCTACTCCTCGCACTTGTGGTGACACTCGGCCTGGCCGCGGCGACCCCCCTCATCGTGTCCGTGCTCAATCAGCAGAACACGGCCTCGCGAGCGTCACCCCTACCCGTAACACAGACCCAACCGGCCACCGAACTTGTGTCCAATCCGCCGGGGCCCGTCTCAACGACAGATGTCGCGCTGCTCGCCCCTCTGCCCGAAGATACGACCACCACAACCACAACCACCACGACGACTACACCCGAGGTCCAGATCGACATCCGCCTCGAGATCGATCCGGTTTTTGACCCCGTGCATGACCAGCTCGCTAGCGTCGTGGCCGTACCGGTCCGCCTCCCACTCGAGTTGGGCGACGGGTCCGAGACCTGGTCACCTACCTTGGGTTCCGCTGATGCAGGTGGGTACGTGGTTCACATCGGCGTCGGCGATGAGTGTAATGGCGCCTCCCAATGCCGGGTCTCGACATTCACCGCTCGTCGGAGCCTTCGAAACAACCCAACAGTCACGACGACTGGAACGCCGGTGCCTCTTCCAAACGGCCTTGAGGGGGTGTTCTCGGACTCGTCCTGCGGAGCAGACTGCAACAACGGATTCATCACCTGGGTCGAGGGGAATGTGCTGTATAGCGTGGGTTCGCGGCTCGCGTCGGGGCCCGAGGTTCTGGCATTGGCATGGAGCGCTATCGACTCGACACAGTCTGCTCCCGAGCCACCGGAGATCTGTGGTCCTGGAGCGCCAGCCGACAGCGGACGAGTCGCGCGATCGCTCTCGACCGAACTCGCCGATGGGCGCACCATGCACTGGATCGTGGCGTGTTCAGTCGATGGCACCATCGTCGAAGTTCTTCACGAGCCGGGAGACCTCCGGTGGATCGATATCGATCATGATGGTTTTCGAGACGCCATCGTGAGCACGCAAGACGGGGCCACAACGATCTTCGCCATGGGATCAAATACTCCCCGGGCAGCCATCGACATCGCCACCAGTGGTCGGCTCGTCGTGGGAGATCTTGGGTGCACTGATCTCGATGACGACGGACGTGTCGAAGCGATCGACCTGGCATCGGGTGATGAGCTGCTGTTCATCAACCCCATAACCGTGCGACGGTTACCCCTCGGCGATGTCGACCTCTCTGCCGTCGGCCCCTGCTGATTCCTCACCGACGCTGACGACGCCTCTCCGACACGATTGGAGACAACGCCGTTGTGCGGACGCGACCGACCGGAGCGCGCGGATGGGTGACGAGCACCCGTTGCTCCACCGCGAATCCCTCGACGTCGAGGTGATCGACCATCGCCTGCGCTCCAGCGGTGAGCGCATCCATGAGTACATGAGTGTCGACCTCCAGACGATCAGGAAGGTCGGTCGTGTGTGCAGGAGTAACCGCTTCGATTATCACAGGACGCCCCTTTCCCGCCACCGGGGTGCCTTCGCCCTGGATGATTGCTCGCAGCGATTCGGTCGAGTTCCAGAAACGCTCCGCGGAGTTATTGACGAGGCTTGTCACATAGTCACCGTGCATCCGGCGCACCAGTCTGGGAACCGTCACCCGTTCGAAGACATTGAGCGGTTCGGGAAGACCGTCCTTGTTGAATCCCCGACTTCGTGCGACGAGCACATGAGTTGCGCCGAGATCGATTGCGCTCGACCACGGAACGGCTTCGATCATGCCGCCGTCGATGTACGTACGGTCGCCAATGAAACGAGAGGGGCCAGCAATGACCGGCAACGACGCAGAAGCGGCCAGCACACGGCGAGCATGCTCTTCGCTGCGACCCGCTCGAAAGAGTCGAGTCTCATCATCGGCGTCAGCAGGAGTGACCGTTGCCCACATCGGGATATCGGAATCGACGAGATCCGACCAGCGAAACCCGTGACGGTCGAGAGCCTCATCGATCAGATAGTCGAGGTCCATGATTGGTTTCCCCCGCACAAGGTTCCGTCGATCGACGAACCGTTCACTGTTCAACACGGTGTAGTACAGGACAGATCCGCTCGTACCTTGGCCGGTCACGAAGAACGCCCCAGCGATTGCACCTGCCGATGTTCCGACCACGGTGTCGAAGGAGTTGCGCAGTCCGAGCTGCTCGAGGGCAAGCAGCATGCCCGAGGAGACCGCGCCGCGCATTCCGCCGCCTTCGACAGCCAAAGCGACATGATGGCCGTCGTTGCGATGACCAGGAAGCGAGCCGTCCCCGAGACGGTCGAGGATCACATCCCGTACCGATGGCAACGAAGCAGCTGGCATCAGGCGCAGGCCATCAGGTCACCGCTTTGGGCTCGGACCCACCCCGCACCCGGTCGAGAAGCCAGCGACCAAGCTCGATGAGGACGGTGATACTCAGCGCAAAACCAAAGGCCAACCAGAGCGCTGTTCGCTGATTCTCGATCGCACTCGCAACGAAAAAGCCGAGGAGCCCGGCGTAGCTCGCCCAGAGCGTCACCGCCAAAATGTCCCATCGCGTGAACCACTTCCAGAACGGTTGTCCGGTGAGCCCGCACGAGAACGTCATGGCAGTTCTGCCGCCGGGGATGAACCGGGCGGTGATCAGGAGAAGTCCCCCACGTTTGCGAATCTGCTCACCCGTGGCAAAGAGCCGTTTCTCGCCGTTCTCGCCGCGAAAGAACCAACGTTTCAGAAGTTTGTCGGAGCGATTGCCGATCCAGTAAGCGAGCGAATCACCGACGTAGGCACCGCTGGCGGCCGAGAGTATGACCAACGCGATCGACAGAACGTGGCGATCGTCAATCAGCGTGCCAGCCCCCGCGGCTACACCGCCAGCAATGACGGTGAACTCCGATGGAACGATCGGAATGACCGAGTCCAGAAGGGCGGCGGCGAACAGAATTGCAAAGAACCATGGATCCTGTGACAGCTCCGTGATGAGCTCTTCGCCATTCTCAAAGAGTTCAACCGCCCAATCGATCACCCCGAAGACGTTAGCGCTCATCCTCGCGGACGACCCACGTCGCTCCCTTGGAGGACGACCTGACCAACATCACTTCGTACAGTGGTGACGTGCATGTCGGACAAAAGCTTCGGGACTTCATCAATGAACACCAGCAACTCACCGACGTTGCCGTCACGGCCGCGGTTCTTCTCTTGCACCTGACGGGGCTGTCACTCGCCGGAACGGCCGAGGATCGCAACATCGATACCCTGGGTCTTGCGCTGGTGGTCATCCCGGCACTGCTGACGATCTTTCGCCGCACCTATCCCGTCATTGCACTGGTCCCAGCAACAGTCCTCGGCATGAGTTACTGGATCCTCGACTACGAAGGCGCAGGGTCGTTTCTCGGAATCATGGTGTTGCTGTATTCCTCCGCAGCGTATGCGTCGGAACGCCGCCGGTCGACGCAGGTCCTGATCGTCTTCACCATCGTCTTGGCCGCCGTTCTGATCACCGGATATCTCTCGCCCAGCGAGGAGGAGGTCTCGTTAGCTGTCGTCGTCTTCAACCTCGTGTTCTTCCAGTTCGCCTGGCTTGCTGGTGACATCGTGCGCAGTCGCCGGGCCGAGATGCGACGACTCAACATACGGATGGAGCGTGCAGAGTCCGAGCAACAATCGTTCACCGAGCGCGCCGTCGAAGCCGAACGAAACCGCATCGCACGAGAACTCCACGATGTGGTCGCCCATGCAATGTCGGTCATCGTTGTGCAGGCCGAGGGAGCGAGGCGGCTCGTCGGCAAAGACGAGGAGAGCGTACGTACTGCCCTCGCAGCGATCGAACACACGGGCCGTACCAATCTCAACGACATTCGCGGCATCGTTGGCCTACTTCGAACCGATGGCACCCAGTACTCACCATCACCTGAACTGTCGATGCTCGACGAACTCGTCGAACAATGTTTGGAGGCGGGCCTCGACGTCTCACTCGACGTCGTTGGCACCCCAAGAACATTGCCACCAATGATCGAGCTCTCGGGATATCGAATCGTGCAAGAATCGCTCACCAACGCCATAAAACACGCAGGGCCATCTGCGCACGCGCACGTCACCATTGGTTACCTCGACGACGCAATCGACATTGCGGTTGTTGATGACGGCCGGGGCGCAGCAGCCGACTCACCGACGACGCCGGGGCATGGACTGCTCGGGATCCGCGAACGGGTCGAAGCGTTCGGAGGACGAATTCAAACCGGTCCGAGAGTCGGCGGCGGCTTTGCTGTCGAGGCCCGGATACCACTAGGAGCCAATCGATGACCGAAACAACAATTCGCGTTCTCGTCGTCGACGACCAACCCCTCGTCCGCGCTGGCTTCGGCATGATTCTGCAGAGTGAAGATGACCTTGAGCTGGTGGGCGAAGGTGCCACTGGGCGAGAAGCGATCGAGCAGGTTCGACTCCTCTCCCCCGACGTTGTCCTGATGGACATTCGGATGCCAGAGCTCGACGGTGTCGAGGCCACCCGACAAATCTGCAGTGCACCCGACGCACCCGCGGTGTTGATCCTGACGACGTTCGATCTCGATGAGTACGTGTACGCATCGCTGCGAGCGGGTGCATCGGGCTTCTTGTTAAAAGATGCTCCCGGCGACGATCTGCTCGCCGCAATTCGGGTTGTCGCGAAGGGTGATGCGTTGATCGCCCCCAGCGTGACGAAACGCCTGATCGCGGACTTCGCCGCACAATCGCCGAATCCCGCTGTCGCTGCAGCATTCGACGAGTTGACCGACCGCGAGAACGAGGTCCTCCAATTGATGGCGAAGGGAATGTCGAACGCAGAAATCGCCGCCAGCCTCATTCTCGGCGAGACAACGATCAAGACACATGTCGGTCGAATCCTCATGAAACTCAACGCTCGCGACCGAGTCCAGGCTGTGATCGCTGCCTATGAGGCCGGCGCGGTCGAACCGCGGAACGGCAACTAACTAGCGCCTGGTTTCTCTCGCGTCCTCCTGAGGGATGACACAGATCACCCGCGGGGTGGATGGCATCGCTTCCATCGCCAGCGAGACTGTGAGACCGACCAGCTTCAGGAGCGGAATCTCGATGGACACGACCACAGTCGCGGCAGCAGGAACAATCCAAGCTTCAAAGATCTACGGATCCGGCGACACCGAGGTGAAGGCGCTCGATGACGTAACGGTCTCGTTCGACCAGGGACAGTTCACCGCAATCATGGGCCCCTCGGGCTCGGGTAAGTCGACTCTCATGCACTGCCTTGCGGGTCTCGATCGGCTGACAAGTGGTCATGTGATGGTGGGTGAGACCAACATCTCGCAGCTGTCCGAGAAGAATCTCACGCTGCTGCGCAGAACCAAGATCGGATTCGTGTTTCAGGCGTACAACCTCATCCCCACACTCACCGCCATCGAGAACATCACCCTTCCCCTCGACCTCGGCCGAACTTCGCCGGATCAGGCGCTGCTCGACGAAGTTGTCCAAGCCGTCGGTCTCGCCGATCGCCTGAACCACAAGCCGAACGAGCTCTCCGGAGGACAACAACAACGAGTGGCGGTTGCACGGGCACTGGCCACGCGACCCGACGTGATTTTCGCCGACGAACCAACCGGCAACTTGGACAGCCATACCGGCGCCGAAATCCTCGACTTCATGCGACGAGCCGTCAACGAGTTCGGCCAGACCATCGTCATGGTGACCCACGACCCGAATGCTGCTGCCTATGCAGATCGTGTGCTCTTCCTCGCCGACGGACAAATCGTAAGCGAACTGCTCGATCCAACCACCGATTCGATCCTCGAATCACTTCGCCACGCATCACACGCCTGACATGTTTCGCCTCGCCATTAAAAACCTCGCCGCAAACAAGATCCGTCTCGGGCTGACGGCACTCGCCATCGTTCTCGGTGTCGGATTTGTCGTTTCATCCTTTGTACTTCGAGATGGGCTGAGAGAGAGCTTTGCCACATTGTCCGAAGAGATCGTGGGCGACACCGACTTTGGACTCACGCCCGTGGAGATGGCCGATGAGTCCGCGTTCGACGTTGACGAGAGTGTCACGGCTCTCCTCACCGAAGAAGACCTGCAAATCGCCCGGTCGGTCAACGGAGTCCGACTTGCCTCGGGGGGACTCGAGGGAACGGCAAATGCAGTCCAGCCAATCAAGGCCGACGGCTCCACTATTCCGACCAATGGTCCGCCGCAGCTTGGGTTCAGTTGGGACCCAGAGGGTGAACTGAACCCACTTGTGATCATCGACGGTGCAGCTCCCTCCGGCCCAGGTGAGTGGGTTGTCGACCTCGATGCAGCTGCAGACCACGGGTTCTCAATCGGTGAGACCACCACGTTCGTCACGCCCGGAGGCCGCAAAGAAGCCACTCTGGTGGGTACGTTCCGTTTCGGAGAAAACAACACAACCAACGGCGCCACGCTCATGGCCTTTGAACTTTCCACGGCACGCGACTTCTTCCAAAAGCCCGACGGTTACGACATGATCTCCATTGGAGTGGACGGCTCGGTGCCGATCCCTGAGATCGAGGCCTCTCTAAATGCCGCACTCGACACCGACAGGGTGCTGGTCCAGAATCAAACCGATCTTCTCGCAGAATCCCAAGGCGATTTCAATCTGTTTGTGGACATCTTCGGGTACATCCTTTTGGGGTTCGCGCTCATTGCCCTCTTCGTCTCGATCTTCATCATCGCCAACACGTTCGCCATCGTCACAAACCAGCGAATCCGAGAGCTAGGCCTCTTGCGGGCGATTGGTGCCACCCCTGCACAACTTCGTCGCTCTGTTCTGATCGAGTCGACGATCATTGGAGTGATTGCGTCAGCAATCGGCCTGCTCGTCGGTGTCGGGATTGCGTTCTTCATGCGATGGCTCCTCAGTCTTCTCGGGATTCCGTTGCCATCGTTCGGTGTGGTCATCCGTCCGCTAACGGTAATTACCGCCTTCGTGGTCGGCACATTCGTCACCGTCGTCTCCGCCATCGTTCCTGCATTCTCCGCGTCTCGGGTCTCGCCGATCACGGCCATCACGGGAACTGCCGAGCGAGTAGAGAAGTCGGCAGCTCGTTACGTGATTGGTGGTTTGATCACTGCGGTTGGAGCACTACTCATCGGTCTTGGACTCTTCGCCGGAAACACGACACTCGAGGTGTTGGCCCCGCTCGGGGCGGGCGCAGCAATACTCTTCATCGGGCTCACGTTGCTGAGTCCGCTGGTTGCGGGTCCTCTCAGCCGATTCCTCGGCATGCCGCTCGGACCGATATTCAAACGCCCCGGCAGTCTTGCCACGCAGAATGCGGCACGAAACCCACGTCGTACAGCCACGACCGCTGCCGCGCTGATGATCGGTCTGGCGTTGGTGAGCATGGCGATGGTGCTTGGTGAATCGTTCAAAGCCGAGTTCACGAAGATCCTCGACACCACCATCCAGGCCGACTACATCGTGTCAGGCGACGGCACACTGCCGGTCGAGATCGTCGATCGGCTCGAGGACGATGGTGCATTCGCCGAGGTCTCTGCAGGTTTCTACTCCAACGCTGACTTCGAGACCTCGGTTGTCGATGGCGATTACAACGCGGAGGTTGGTGCGTTCGAATATTCGGACATCGATGCATTGTTCGACTTCGGGGTGTCCGAGGGATCGCTCGCCGGTATCACCAGTGACTCGACCGCTATCCGCGAAAGCATCGCCGAGGAGCTCGAACTGGGCCTCGGCGACACACTTCAGATGCGCCTCGATGACGGTGGAGTTGCCGCCATGGAAATCGTCGGCATCTTTGAAGACGAAACTCTCTCTCCTGGTGTATTCATATCGGGGGACCGATTCGGGCAGGTCTCGATGAGGACGACGGCCGACGTGATCGTGGCAAGGCGCTCACCCGACGTGGATGTCGCCGCCGCCGACACGGCGTTCGAAGCGATCGGTAGCGACTACCCGAATCTCGGGTTCGACTCGGCGGCAAGCTTCCGCGAGGTGTTTACCAGCTTCATCGACGGGGTGCTGAACGTCCTCACCGCCCTGCTTGGTTTGGCGATCGTGATTGCCCTCATCGGTATCGCCAACACGATGGCACTCTCGGTGTTCGAACGGACCAGAGAGATTGGTTTGTTACGTGCTGTTGGTATGACACGCCGTCAAACACGTCGGATGATCCGTTGGGAGTCAGCAATCATCGCGGCAGTTGGCGCCGTTCTTGGGGCAATCATCGGGGTAAGCCTCGCTGCCGTTGCATTGGCCGCGATTCCTGGAGACATCATCACCACAGTCGCAATTCCATGGATCCGCATCATCAGCATGGTTGTTATCGCCGCCCTCGCGGGGCTCGTCGCAGCACTGTTCCCGGCGTTTCGAGCATCTCGAATGAACGTGCTCGACGCGATCAGCCACGACTGATCGACAAACCTTCGAGTTCACTCGTTCCGCTCAATTAACGCCCACCCACAGCCGATGGGACCGCTGTGGGCAGCGCAACATCAACAATCGTCCCAGCCAACCGCCTCGGGCAGCTTCTAGCCGAAGCGCGTCTGCGGGAGGGCACCGACCTCGAGGAGCTGTCTGCTCGGAGTGACTTCACCGTTGGTGAGTTGAGCGACTTCGAAGCCGGGCACCGCGTGCTCAACGACATGATCGTCCAGACGATCACTCGCCTTTACTCGATCGACTGTGGTCCCATCATTCCGCAACGGACTGAACTCACGATCGATCTGAACGAGAATGTGATGATGGCGGCAGGGCATGCATTGCCGCTGTCTTCGGCCGCGCACGATCACGTCCTCGAGCGTTACCTGTCGCTCGTTTATGTGCTTCGAAACAGCGAACCTGGCAGAGCTGTTCCCTTGCGAGACGAAGATGTCTCGATCCTCGCCACATCGCTGGCCCAGAAACAAGAGTTCGTCCACGAACAGTTGTTGCGCACGATGGACGCCGAGCGCGACTCGGTCAACGGTCTGTTCAACTGGTTCAAACAACGGTTGTGGGTTCCTGGTGCGGGCGCAGTTGTGGGAGCGGTGTCTCTTGGAACACTGGTCATGTTGTCCACCGACGGGTCAGCATCGGCGAGCGAAACCACCGATCTTCCCGATACCGAAGCCAACCCCGACACGGACTTTTCGAGTCTCGGTGTCGCTCGGCCGATCTCGCGAGTCGCCTCGAGCGGCATCGCGACCACGTCATCCTCAACAACACGTGCAGAGGTCCAGGCTGAAGTGGAGACGGTGACGACAAGCGCGACGGTCGAGTTGGCCGCCGACGTCAGCGCGGCGTCCGCAATCCGGGCCCCCGAGACGATGGGGGCAGAGGCCGAAGCCCTTCTCCCCTTCGACTGGGAACCGATTCTCCCCGGATGGACAATCAGATATCGCGGCCCTGACAGCGAATTCCGTGGGCTCACCTACCCCTACGACAAGTCGATCGAGCTGTTCGTTCGCTCCGACGACACGGCCAGCTCACTCGCTGGAATCCTCGCGCACGAGCTCGGCCACGCCATCGACGTGACGCATCTCAGTGATGGAGAGCGATCCGAGTGGAGCGATACACGCAGCATCGAAGGCCACCAGTGGTGGCCAGACGCGTACGCAAGCGATTTCGAGACCGGCGCGGGTGACTTCGCCGAGGCATTTGCCTATTGGGCAGTGCAGGACCCGAGCTCGTCGCAGATCGCACACGAGCCGACAACGTCACAACTCGCGGCCCTCGAATCACTGCTCGAAGGCGTTCTCTAACAGGAACGTGAGCGTATGACGCTCGTCACAGAATAACGTCGCGACTTCTCGTGCGACTGGCGCGTCATACATGTGTCCGACATCGGGCCGGTACCCGCCACTAGCCCGATGTCGGATTTAGAACTTCGCTGAGTCGTGTAACACGACTCGACGCAGAGCACGGTCGATTCCCCCGTCGGCCTGCTCGAAGTGTTCGGATCTGGGCCGGTACCCGCCACTGGCTCAGATCCGAGCCAACTCGGCTCTACCCTTGTGGAAGCCGCAAGATGAAAGAGAGCGTGGAGTCGATGAGTAAGGTCGCTGTCGCCTTCGCCACCGTTGCCAGCATCTTTCTTCTGGCCATCATCATCGTTCTTGGCCTCCTCTCGTTTGGCTGGTTGGATATCCGCTGGCCGTGGGAAGACCTCGTTGAACAAGAAACCACCCTCGAGGTTGATGTCGACGCCGGCCCGGCCCGGATCATCGACATCACTCCCATCTCACTCGAGTGCCGTGCTCGAATCGAAGCCGTGGTACCCGTCGTCGGGACGCAGAAGACGACCGTGGGTGGCGCAACGATCAGCACCGACACCATTCGTATGCGCGCTGTTGGTGATGTGGACACCTGTGTCGACTCCACGGGTGTCGAGATCATCGAACGGGCTGATGGCACGTTTGGTGTAATTCTCGACGCGTCGGCCATCGAGTTCGTACGACCCCGAGTCGATGCCGTGGCCACGATGAACTCGGTCACGACCAATCGTGGAATCGTCAACCAGGTCGTCGAAGCGCTGCCGTGGACAAACGAAGACGATGAGCTCACACCAGCAGCCTTTGCCTTCGCCCAAACCGTGATCGGAGGCAGCTTCTGCATGGAGGCGGCATATGAACAGACACGAGCTGCACTCACCGAGGCCTACCAGAACCAGATGGTGCAACAAGGCGCTGATCCCGATGACGTCGACGTGATCGTGTCGGGAATTCCCGACTTCGGTCAGAACGACGTCGATCAAAAGCTGCTTGGTGACTTCGAGTTCGTCGAAGAGCAGGGAACCAGCTGCGTCGT
>RCNE010000751.1_pt1 | contig 17321 bp, 12 predicted proteins | sample 2041361 | NCBI WGS metagenome assembly RCNE01 (sample SAMN09708229, study PRJNA481090) | Marine sediment metagenome, whole genome shotgun sequencing project.
TGCGTAACGAGTTACGCACCCTACGTTCGCTTGTTACCCACCAACCGTGTTTCTATCAGAAACCATCACCTCATGATTACGCACTGAGCAGAGGGTGTTATGTTCAGGATGAACGGTATATCTCGAGTGGGCACATGGATGTGCGGCGCGATTGTGTCAGTTATGCACGGATTATGTGGATGTGCGACGCGAAGCCTCTCGGGGAGCACATATGCTCATCTAAAGGGATGTTGTGCACATCGGACACAAGCCGCCGTGCCAACAACTCACAAAGTCCACACGAAAGCGGGGATGACGTTGCCGTTGCTTGTATTCACGTCAAGGTGAGGGGGAGTTCAAAGCAGGTCGCTTAACAGGCTGGTGATTTGTTCTTGCTGGATGATGCCGGCATATTGCCAACGTACAATTCCGTTCTTATCAACGAGCACGCTGTAAGGCAGCACGCCCTCCTCGTTACCATAGGCGGCACTGGTGGTGAATACATCTTCCAGCCCCAGCAGTATCGGATAGGTGATGCCAAATGTTTTTACAAAATTGCTGGCGCTCTGGGCATCATCGAGTGCGATGCCGACAATTTGCAATCCGTCTGAACGATATTGCCGTTGCAGATCCATCAACATCGGCATTTCCTGGCGGCAGGGACCGCACCAGGTTGCCCAGAAGTTGATCAGAAGTGTCTGTCCCGAAAAATCGTCAGGGGTGATGAACTTACCCTTATTGCTGTCCAGATTGAATTCCGGACGAACACTGCCAACCAGGTCACCGGCAGCGACCGGTTGAGACACGACAACAGGCTCGGAAAAGTAGCGGGCCGATAAATAGAAGCCTGTCATCAGTGCTGTTAATGCAACCAGGTTGACCACCAGTCGTCGCATTACTGTGCTTCCAGGACCATATCAAGGTGTCCAGCGAACTCCTCCGGGTCAAAATATCCAACCAGCCGATAATCACGCATTTCCCTACCCTGACGGTCAAAAAACAGGATAGCCGGCGGGCCGATAATGTCATATTTTTGCATCAGTGCCTGGTCTGTATCGTCATTTTCGGTTACATCGGCCTGGAGCGGTTGAATCTGTTCAAATAGGGTCTGGATTTCCGGCTCACCGAAGGTATTACGTTCCATACGCACACACTCAACACACCAGTCTGCGTAGAAATCCAGCATGGCCGGTTTACCGGACTGGTTGGCCCGGGTTACTGCAGCTTCGAGATCTGCCAGTGATTTAACTTTTTGAAAACTTACGTGTTCAGCCGGACTTGCCTGGCCGGCGGAGCGCATATTTTTAAGCGGCTTCATCCAGTCTTCCCCACCCGAGGCAGCCCCGATGACTTCAATCGCACCCAGTAACATCAACACCAGGCCCAGGGCTTTCCACAAACTTTTCCAGCCGCTTGCGCCGTCGGGAATACGCTCAAGAGCACCAAGATAAACACCACTGGCTATCGCCAGGATGCCCCAAAGCAGCAATATAACCGGGCCTTGAACGATACGCTCCAACATCCAGATAGCCAGTGCCAGCAATGCAACCCCGAAGACGGCCTTGATTGCATCCATCCAGGGGCCTGCTTTGGGTACCAGTTTGCCCGCGGATACACCAAACAGAATCAATGGCACCCCCATTCCCATTGAAAGTGCGAACAGCGCCGCGCCACCCAGAAAAGCGCTACCGGAAGCACCGATAACGATCAGTGCAGCAGTCAATGGCGGTGCCACGCAGGGCCCGACAATGAGTGCGGACAAAAAGCCCATGATTGCAACACCAGTAAGACTGCCGCCTTGCTGCTTGTTACTGGCCTTTGTAAGCCGCGTCTGCAAACCTGACGGCAACTGCAACTCGAAAAAACCAAACATGGAAAGAGCAAGTGCAATAAAAATGGCGATGAAGAAACCAAGTATCCACGGGTTCTGGAACAATGCCTGTAAATTTTGACCAAACAAACCGGCCAACACGCCGGCAATGGTATAGGTCACCGCCATTGCGAGTACATAGACCAGCGATAGCCAGAAGGCCCGGGCGGTCGTCATACGCTCACCCTGACCCGCAATAATGCCTGAAAGTATGGGTACCATTGGGAAGACACAGGGTGTAAACGCCAACAGGATACCGGCGATGAAGAAGGCAAACAGCGCACCGCTTGGATTATTCAACAGCATCCGTGCCAACACATCCTGCTCTGATGTCTTGATCTTGACCGGTGGCGATACCGGCGCGGATACAGATTGTGTTTTGACAGGCGTTGTAGCTGACGAGGCTGCCATCAGTAAATCGGCACGCGACGTTTGTGGTGGATAACAGATATCACCATCACGACAACCCTGGTAATCAGCTTCGAGGCTAATGGTCTGTTCCGGCCCCGCAGGTCGATTGATGTGCACCGGCACTTCGATTTGCCCGAAATAAACCTCGACAGGACCGAACTCCGGGTCGTCTTTTATCTTGCCTTCAGGAAGATCTGCCTCGCGAACCTCAAAACCATTGTCACCCAAAACCCTGAAAGCAAGCTTGTCGCGATACAGGTAGTAACCGGGTTGGGATGTAAACCGCACCAGGATGGTTTCGGATGAAAGACCAATGGCCTCGTAGACGAAGGCCTGATCCGCCGGTAGGGCCGGTTCCTGATTGACTGCATCCTGACCGGGGACAAGCAATGGTTGATTGAACACATCTGCTAATGTTGTTGCGGGCTGAGGCATCGGCACAAGCGCAACGTCTTCTTTGGCTGCCGGTAAACTGACAAGTAGTAATTGTTCAGTGGGGGGGTAGCAAAATACGTCTTCCATACACCCCTGGGAACGTACCTTCAGACTGACGTTGTCAACACCGGGCGCCAGGGACTCCAGTGGCAAAGTGATAGTTAAGCGGTCGTGGAACTTGATGACCTCTTCACCCAGTAGTTCATCAAACTTCTTTTCACCGGCGGGTATCTCCGCTTCGCCGAGGACGACACCGGCAGTTTCTGTTTTGAACTTCAGAAATTTGTTGTTATACAGGTAATAACCATTGGCAATCTGCCAGCTGACTTCGATTTGCTGACGGTCGTTGGCTTGGGCTGAAACCTCGAAGACCTCACCGAACTCCCTGATCTCATCAAATTCAATCGCTATTGCCAACAAAGACCAACCCAGTAGCAAGGTGGTAAGTGGCAGGCTGAACCAGCCTTTAATTTTCTTTTTTGTCATCATCGGTTTTAACCGTGGCCTGGTTGTTTATGTTCATTGACCCGTAATAGACGTCGCTGTTGCGCAGTAGTTTCATAAGACAAGGCGCAAATTTTACCTTAACAGGGCTTCAGGAGCCGAAGTTTTCTTGTTTGAGCCTCACAACAGGAATATACTTACCGACCGTTCGGTCAGTCTCACAAATCAAGGCCTGTTTACCATGCAAAACGAACCAGCCACTAAAACGAGCTACTCCAGTGGCGAACTGGCCATACTGGAAGCCGCGGAAATACTGTTCGCCCAAAAGGGTTTTGATGCCGTGTCAATGAGTGCGATCGCCAGCCTGGCCAAAACCAGTAAACCCAATATATACCACCACTTCAAAAACAAGCATGACCTGTACCTTGCGGTCATGAAAACCGCTGTCCGGCGTTCTTCAGCCCTGCTTGATGCACTGGAGGATTCGCCGGGAACATTTAAACAGCGTCTGACCGGGTTTTCTGCCGGTCAGCTCAGCAATATCCTGGAACACAAACGCAGCACACAGTTGATCTTGCGTGAAACCCTGTCGGAGGATTCTCAGCACGGGCAGGAAATTACAAGGCTCGTCATGGGTGAAGTTTTCAACAGACTGGTGGCAATGGTTCAGCAGGGCCAGCAGGAAAAGGAATTCCGTGCAGACATTAATCCAACACTGGCTGCATTTATGATCGTGTCAGCCAACATGTTTTTCTTTCAGGCCTCCCCCGTCATGCAACATATCCATGAAGTCGATTTTACCGATGATGCCGGCACCTACAGCAAGGGCATCATGGATGTATTGATCAACGGCATGCTTCAAAAAGGAGAAGACTAATGCTGCATCATGCCGATAGAGTGCTAAAAATCCGATTGGTGTTTTTATCACTGTTTGCATTGCTGTTTAGTGCTTGCAGCAGTGAAGACCCGGCCGGGGCCGGCGCAACCGTCAACGAAAAAGCGGTCCTGGTATCCGTCTCCAGGGCAGAAACCAAAGACCTTCCGATATGGTTGGAAACGGTCGGCCAGGTGCATAGCCTGTCCGCACCAACACTGGCTGCGGAAGTTGAAGGTCGTATCACCATGGTCACGGCGGATACCGGTGACAGCATCGAGACAGGGCAGCTACTCGCGGAAACTGATACTTCTAACCTGTTATTGCAACAGCAGGCAGCACAGGCCGGTCTTGAACGCCTCGACGTTCATATAGCCAATGGCAAGCGCCGGGTTGACCGCCTGCAAAAGCTCTCTTCAAAAAACCTGTCTTCCCAGACCCAACTCGATGACGCCCGGGAGCAACTGGAAGCCTACCAGGCAGACTACAAAGCAGCCGTTGCCCAGCTTGCGATTGTCGAGGACTCATTAAATAAATCCCGCATCATCGCACCTGTTTCAGGTGTTATTCAAAGACGCTTTATCGCCACTGGAGATTTTGTGAAGCGCGGACAGGCACTGTTCGAGATTACCCGCCCCGATCAGCTCCAGGCCTGGCTACCCTACCCGGAAACAGTGGCCTTGCGTATTCAGGTTGGCCAACCCGCAAAAATTTTCAGCCCGCTCACACCCGGAGTATTTACCCCGGGTAAGATTACCGACCTGCAACCAACCATTGGAAACGGCAGCCGTGCCGTGATGGCTATCGTTGACCTGGAAGACCCGGGTGACTTAAGACCGGGTGCGACGCTTGCTGGAAAAGTGCTGGTAGAAACACGCAAGCAGGCCATCATGGTGCCGATCATCAGTGTTGTTCGCCGACCTGCAGGTCAATTGGTCTACGTCATCAATGGCGACAGGGCTGAAGCCCGCTTGGTAGAAACCGGCTTTAGCGAAAATGGCTTTGTTGAAATCACCAATGGTCTTGCTAATGGTGACACAGTTGCCAGCGACGGCGCTGCATTCCTGACCGATGGTGCCAGTGTAAATATTGCGGAACCTGTCAATTGAACTTACCTGAGATTTCCATCAGGCGGCACGTGTTCGCCTATATGCTCTCCGCTGTACTGGTGTTATTTGGCATCATCAGTTACAAGGATATCGGTGTTGACCGCTATCCCACGGTTGAGTTTCCGATGATATCCGTTACCACGATTCTGCCTGGTGGCACGCCTGAAATTATTGATTCCAGTATTACCAACCTGATCGAAACTTCGGTTAACAGCACACCGGGTATCGATCACATCAATTCAAACTCCTCACCCGGCATCTCGGTGATCAACATCCGTTTTAATATGGACAAAGACGTTAATGTTGCTTTCAACGAGGTGAGTGCCCGTGTAAACCGTGTACTGAGGGATCTGCCGGATGAAGCCGAGCCACCGGTAGTCGCAAAAATCGAATTTGGTGCCCTACCTGTCATGTGGCTTGTTTTGACCGGTGACCGGACCCTGCAACAGCTCAACCAGTACGCCCGCAATGTCGTCAAGAAACGATTGGAGACCATTGATGGAGTAGGTGAAATCCAGCTCGGTGGCGAACAACGCCGCACCATCCGCGTCAATCTGAGCCCCACGCGTATGAAACAGCTCGGTATTACCGTTCCTGATGTGGTGAGGGTGTTCAACCGTGAGCACCTGCGTCTGCCGGGTGGTTTTCTCATCAACCTGGGAAGGGAGGAATTACTTGAACTGGATCTGGAATACCACAGCCCTGAACAACTCGGTGAGATGATCGTCAGCTATACCGGAGGTGCACCACAGCGTCTACGTGATTTTGCGGAAATCGAAGACGGCCTGGCAGATTTCCGTCAGTTAGCCAGGTTCAATGGAGAACCAACGGTAGGCTTGGGTATTGTCAAGGTGCAGGACGCCAACACCGTCGCCATCGTCAATGAAGTCACCCGGCGCATGAATGAGGAGATCATACCAGGCATGCCACCCGGTATTGAGCTGCGGGTTGCTCACAATGACGGCACCCTGACACAGGGGATCATCGATGCACTGGAAGAACATCTGATATCAGGCACCCTGCTAACCGCACTCGTGGTGCTGCTTTTTCTGAAAAACATTCGCTCCACCATCATCATTGCGGTCGCCATCCCGGTTTCGCTCCTGGGTGCAATTGCGGTCATGTATTTTTTTGGCTACACCTTCAACACGATGACCATGCTGGGTCTGTTATTGCTGATCGGTGTGGTGGTGGATGATGCCATCGTGGTGCTGGAGAACATCTACCGGCACGCTGAGGAGCACGGCTCGGGCCCGGTTGATGCGGCGATCCACGGAACCCGGCAAGTGGTTTTTGCTGTGATGGCGGCAACCCTGACCCTGGTGGCAATTTTCACCCCCGTCATATTCATGCAGGGCGTCATTGGCAGGTTCTTCGAATCCTTTGCAGTGGTAGTGACCTTTGGTGTGCTGGCTTCCCTGTTTGTTTCAATGACCCTGACACCCATGTTGTGTTCGCGATTTCTCAAAGTGGAACGGAAACATGGAAAAGTTTATCACCTGATAGACAGCGGCTTTAATCGTATGGACAAAGCTTACGCGAGGCTGCTGAAGTTCGCACTGGGTAATCGCCGCCTGGTCGCCTGGATTACACTGGCGGTCGTGCTCTCGAGTGGATACTTCTTCACTCATACCGGTTCAGGTTTCATGCCGGTACAGGACGAAGGCCGCTTTATGATCAGCGTTAAAACACCATTGGGCTCATCCATCACTTACACGGAAGAAAAACTCGAAGCTATCGAAAAGATTCTTGAACAACATGAAGATATCGCCGGTTACTTTGTGACCATAGGTTCCGATCAGTCCAGGCAGGTCAGCAAGGGCAGTTTCCTCGTCAGGATGACCCCATGGGAAGATCGTGAGATCACACAGGTGGAAATGATAGAAAAATTACGTGCCGAGTTGACCGGTATCGCCGGGGTCCAGGCATTTCCATCACCCATGCCGATGGTGGGTGGTCAGCGTGGTGAACCCCTGCATTTTATATTGAGTGGACCCGACCTGAACGAGGTTGCCCGTCTTGCAGACATGGTCCAGCAACGTCTGTCAGACCAGCCCGGAATAGGCAACCTGGATTTGGAGTTACAACTGGACCTGCCACAACTGGAAACGAAGCTGAGAAGATCCCTGGCCCGCAGTCTGGGATTGTCATCCGATGAAATTGCGCTGGCAATCAACGTGTTGGCTGGCGGCATGGATATCGCCCGTTTTAACGATGACCCCGGTGACGGGGAGCGCTATGACATACGTCTGAAAGCAGGCCAGGGGCAACTCGATTACAGTGACGATATCTCCAGGGTTTATTTGCGTTCCGCGAATGGTGAAATGGTGAGCTTGGCCAATCTGGTTACGCTGGAGCCAAAATTGGGTGCCGCGGTAATTTCGCGTCATGATCTTCAATATGCCGCCAACTTTTACAGTACACCGGTCGTTTCACTGGGTGAGGCTGTAACCCTGGTCAACAACGCGACCGAAGGCCTTCTGCCCCTGGGGTATGAAGTCAACATGTCTGGCCGCGCAGAAGAATTTGGCAAAACCGCTTTCTACCTGCTTTTCGCCTTCGTGGTGGCCATCATCCTGGTATACATGGTGCTGGCCAGCCAGTTTAATTCATTCATACAACCTTTCATCATCATGGTTGCCCAGCCTCTGGCCATCATTGGTGGTGTAGTTGCAATCTGGGCCACGGGACATACGTTGAACATGTTCTCGATGATCGGACTGGTCTTGTTAATGGGCCTGGTAGCAAAAAACTCTATCCTGCTGGTGGATTTGACCAACCAACGCCGGGAAGATGGCAAGGGTATCGAGCAATCCCTGATGGAAGCCTGCCCGATACGTCTGCGCCCAATTCTGATGACATCCCTGACCATTATCCTGGCCATGCTTCCGGCTGCTTTTGGCGTGGGTGCAGGTTCAGACAGCAACGCTCCGATGGCGGTCGCAGTCATCGGTGGCATGATCAGTTCAACACTACTCTCGCTGGTGGTGGTACCAGCGGTTTATTCATTGATTGAGGGTGCACTCGAGAAAAGGTCTCGATAATGCATTCCAGTGGATTAGTTTTGACCAGCACTTTCGTCTGGATCAGGTACACGTTTTAGTATCGCCTTGAAGCGAGCTTTGTTGTGACGCTCAAGGTAATACGTTATCTCGCCAGCATCTTCCGACAAGCTCAAATACCATTCATTACTCGCCGCTTCAGGTATAAGGTCTGCGGTATAGCTATCGGCGGGAAATGACTGGGATAGATACGTGCCTGGATTAACGGCAGTACCCCCATAAAGAGTGATCTCATCGGCCGTGCCATCCTCATGACGGTGATCGTGTTTTAGTTGCAGGCCTTTGGCTGTTTTCTTTAATACCCATGTACGCGAATGATCTTTTCCAACCAGAAATGGAATTCGGATTTCGTCTGCACTACAGGTATCAACCACAGCAACCAGCAATTGGTCACGAAATGCATCACCGGGATCTTCAGGGAATACAGATTGGCCTTCAAATCTCGCTCCACATAGTGCCGTAAGCCTGTCAAAAAAGACTTCCTGGTTCTCAAACTGAGGTATGTCCGCCGGAAGTTGTGCCATAGCAGACTGTGCTGAGAATGTGACGATTGCGAGGCTGATTATTATGGCGGATTTAACGTTAATCATCAGGTTTTCAGTTTCCTATACAATCTACCAATACCACGAGGGAATACGAACAATGTCCAGAATTGTACTCTCAATTATCTTTGCCAGTTTCCTGTTTGTTGGAATCGATGTTCATGCGGGAGAGGCTCAATACGACCCGGTGAGCATGGATCCACCTGACCCGGATCCAGTCTTTCCTCCGGTGCTTCATGAATTATTGATTCCAAGTCACGATGTCATGCTTTCGGGCATCATGCTCGGTGCAAACGGTGCGGGCCCACACCCAACAGCACTGTTATTACATGGCTTCCCCGGCAACGAGAAAAACCTAGATCTTGCACAATCGTTGCGTCGTGCAGGGTTTAATGTGTTGTTTTTTCACTATCGCGGTGCGTGGGGAAGTCAAGGCGACTATACCGTGGGCGGGCAGTCAGAGGACGTTGCAGCAGTACTTGACTATATTCGTCAAAATGCGGACAGGCTGCGTGCTGATACAAAGCAATTTTCAATAATTGGACATTCTTTAGGTGGCTTTACGGCGCTGCGGGCAACCTCTCAGATCAAGGAGCTAAGTTGTGTTGTTGGCCTTGCCGCTTACAATTTTGAGCCGGAGGCAAGTTATACCGAAGAACAGACTAATGGCCGGAATACTTATATCGGCCAACTATTTATGTTGCACAATCTGACCGGTGCGAAAATGGGATCTGAAGCAGCAGAAAACACAGAGGCATTCGATACACGCAATCTAGCCCCGAAACTAAGTGGCAAGTCAGTGCTGCTGATCGCCGCGAGCGAAGACAAGGCAGTTCCACCCGAAATGCAGTCACGGGTTGTAGCCGCTTACGAAAAAAACCCGGATATAAACCTGACTGCTGAAGTAATACCAGGCGATCACGCGTTTTCCGTCAGTCGCATACGTCTGCAACGAATGGTCATTGATTGGATGAACAAAAATTGCCGGTGACTTTGTCATCAAAGTTAACCAGCACGAATGGCCGTAGGTCACGAAACACGGTAACTGGCTGTCTCTTTCGGCTAGCTTCCGTTCCTGTTCACCGGTACAGGACTATTCCGCAAACAAGGTAAGTGCCGCGGTCACCGTAGCCTCAACTCCTGATTTGATGCTGGGCTCGGGCTCAACTTTGAAAAAGGGTGAATGATGCGATGGAGCTGTCTCCAGCTCATCTTCCGGTGTTCCACCGACTGCAAAATAAACACCTTTAACACCCAGACCGGGTTCAACGAAATAGGCAAAATCCTCGGCTCCCATGCCTTCCCTGGGTTCGTCGTAAAGGGAGTCTTCACCCATTTGTTCACTAACTGCGACCAGTACACGACTGGCAGTGGCCGTGTCATTGATCGTAGGAGGCGTCGTTTCAACCGGGGAGCGAATCACTTCAGGCAGGCGGTCTTCGGGCACACCCATTGAAATCGCCACGCCCTTGGCAACGCGATCAATACCATCAAGCAATTGAACACGGACTTCGGGATCATCAGAACGCACAGTCAGCTGCATTTCGACCCGATTTCCGATGATATTGTGCTTGGTTCCACCGTGGATCGCGCCGACGGTGATCACACCGGCTGACAGCGGCGCAATGGTGCGACTGACCACCGATTGAAGACTGACAACAATCTGTGAGGCGACCAGCACCGGGTCAATACCCCTGTGGGGTGCGGCACCGTGAGCACCAACACCATGAACGATAATATCGACTGAATCTGAGCTGGAGGCGACGACATCCTGCGGGATGGTCACCTTGCCGGCCGGCCCGTCAGCACTGACGTGAAAAGCCAATGCGTAATCGGGTTTCGGGAATCGCTCGTAAAGCCCATCCTGAAGCATGGACCTGGCACCGGAGATGCGCTCCTCTGCCGGTTGACCTATAAGCACCAGTGTTCCCGACCAGTCTTCACTGCGCTCGGCCATTTGCCGCGCGGTACCCACAAGCGCCGTGATGTGCACATCATGACCACATGCATGCATGACAGGTTGTTCAATTCCCTCGGCGTCCACCTGTGTTGCTGTGGATGCATAATCCAGACCGGATTGCTCTTTCACCGGTAAGCCATCCATATCGGCACGTATCATGATGGTTGGCCCGGGACCATTTTTCATGACTGCGACGATACCTGTACCACCAACACCCTCGGTCACTTCATACCCAAAAGCCCGGATCTCAGTAGCAAGGCGTTTAGCCGTCTCTGATTCAAGGTTTGACAGTTCCGGGTTACGGTGAAAATGGAGGTACATTTCCTGGAGATTCTCATCGTAATCCGTGGCAATTGACTCACGCAGATATTCGACGGCTTGCGCATTTGAACAACAGAAAGTAGCAATGATCAGACAAAGGACAACAATTCTCATCCGGGTTTCCTTGTTTGTTGTTATCGGTAGAAATGAGGTATTCGATCAAAGATAACCTGACCGGAATAAATGAGTCAACTTACCGTATCAGAACCCGGCTGGTTATCAGTCCAGATCTTTTCAGTTCTAACTTTCCGACCAGGATAACCATTTAGCGGCTGTAGCATATAGATTCTCTGGTTTCACAGGCTTGTCAACGAGCGCATTCATACCGGCCGCAAGACAGGCCTTGCGGTCTTCTTCAAAAACGTTGGCTGTCATTGCCAGTATCGGTATACCACTGTTGCGGGCCGCGATACTATTTTCGGATCCGGTCATGGCACGTATTCGCTGTGTCGCTTCCAGGCCATCACATTCCGGCATTTGGATGTCCATCAGCACCAGGTCATAGGGAGCGGTGCAAACCTTTTCAATCGCCTTGAGGCCATTCTCTGCTGTATCCACATCCAACCCCACACGGGTCAAAAGCGCGACTGCAACCTCGCTGTTAATGGCGTTATCCTCAACCAAAAGAACGCGGGTCCCTTGCCGGGAACCCAAATAGGCCCTGGCATCCGCGACGAGCCCTTCAGGCTTGTCCTCTTCGACAGGCTTGCCACGACCCAACCAGGCAGTAAACCAGAATGTACTGCCCTTACCCAGTTCACTTTTTGCACCCGCTTCACCACCCATCAAATTGGCAATACGCCGGGTAATGATCAAACCCAGGCCCGTACCACCGTATTTGCGCGTTGTGGATGCGTCGGCCTGCTCAAATGGCTGGAACAGGTCGCCCAGCTTGTCCGGCCTCACCCCGATCCCGGTGTCCTGAACTTCGAATCGTACCAATAGCCGCTCACTTTCTTCCTCCAGTTTTGCGACACGCACGGTAATTGTTCCCTGCTCGGAAAATTTAACGGCATTGCTTACATAATTGAGCAGTGCCTGACGCAATCGGGTTAAATCCCCACTCAGCCAGACCGGCACATCCGTGGAATCGATCTTAATACTCAAGCCCTTGGCCTGAATTTGTTCCCGCAAAACTGAGAGGACGTAGTGGGAGAGCGAATCCGTCCGGAAGTCCGCTTTTTCCAGGAACACCTTTCCGGCTTCAATCTTGGAAATGTCAAGGATATCGTTAATGATCGATAACAGATGTTCAGCAGAGCGGTCGATCTTTGACAGGCTTTCAGCCTGCTCCGGACTCGGGCCAGCATCCCGTAGCAAGTGAGTAAGGCCAATGATGGCATTCATGGGTGTACGGATTTCATGACTCATATTGGCAAGGAACTCGCTTTTTGTCTGGCTGGCAGTTTCAGCACGTTTTTGAGCCTCTTCCAACTCCTCGGTTCGCTTGTTCACCAATTCTTCGAGATGATGTTGATGATTTTCAAGCTCTGAGGCAATACGCTTATTTTCAGTAATATCACTGCTGACGAACATATAGTGCGTGATGGTGTCGTCGTCCTGCCGCAGTGGGGCTATCAGCGCTGACTCAATATATTCACTACCGTCTTTGCGCATGTTAGTGAATTCACCTTGCCAGCTTCGACCTCGACTCAATGCAAGCCACAAAGCGTCATATCTTTCTTGCGGTGTTTTAGCGGATTGGAGGGTCCTGGGGTTTCTACCGACCAACTCTTCCAGGCTGTAACCTGTCTGCTTAAGGAATGCCTTGTTAACGTATTCAATCTCCGAATCAAGATTCGTAATGACAATATTTTCCGGGCTTTGCTCCACCACCCCCGCCAGCTTACGGAGTTGGAGGGAAGAACGTTGCCGTTGCACGATGCGCCAGATATCGCTGGATATCAATTGTACTGTTTCGACATCAAGGTCAGTGTATTTCTGTTCTTTGTTGCCTACACCGGTCACTACAACGATTTTACCTTTCTCGATAATCGGCAGGTTGATTACACGCTTTAAATCCGGAAAACCAGCAGGCAAACCTGGGTCACCTGGAAGACCGGGGTAGTTATTAATTAGCAGTGGCTCACGCTGATTAAGGATCTCATTAAAAGCCTCAGGTTTCACAACCGGGTGGTTGGGGGTAGATGTGAGCGGGTGATACTCCGCAAGTGTTCGCTCTGAGAATGTACTGGCTTCAATGCTTTCCTGATCATCATCAATAAAATGTAAAAATGAGATTTGACTACCGGTAAGATCTTCTATGATTTCAAGTCCACGCTGGATAAAATCATCTTCATTCATTGACTCAGCAGCGCCGGGCAACTCCAGCAAAGCTTCGGCTCGACGGGCCTGGAACTCACTGAATGCCTCATGCTGCTTGCGCTCGGCAATATCCCGGGCAACACCCAACACTCCGATGAGTACTCCATCCTGGGCATAGATTGGCGCTGTTAGTATTTCAACTAACTCCTTATGCCCGTCATCAGCGTAGGTGATTTCTTCCTGGTTGATGGTGGGTCTGCCACTGGCCATTGCAAACTGGTCTTTCTCACAGAAAACATCAGCCTGCTCTTTGCCGAAGAGTTCATAATCTGATCTGCCTATGATCCCGGCCTCATTGGTACCCATTAACCGCTGGTATTCCCGGTTGCAGGCAATATATACGCCATTGGGGTCTTTTAGCCACATGGGATCGGGGAGTGTATTGGTAACGGCCCTTAATTGCGCATCCCGTCCGTGTAATGCAATTTCGGATAATTTGAAATCTGTGATATCCATGACCGTACAAAGGAGGCTAGTGGGTACTCCCTCGTTATCGGCCGTCATTTGCGCCCGGGTATGAATCCAGCGCATCTTGCCATCGGGACGATAAATTCGGTAATCAATTTTTACCGTTTCCTGATCAGCTATCGCAGTCTGCAATGATCGGAGTACCCTTTCCCTGTCTTCGGGGTGGATAGCCTTTTCGAACACATCTTTGTTTGCAGGATTTTCCGAGCCCTCCAGGCCAAAAAGGGTGGCAAATTCGTTTGACATGGTCAATGCATCGGAATGTAAATTCCAACTGATAAACCCCAGGTTTGCCACTTGCTGGGCCAGTACCAGGTCACCCTGGCTGACTTGAAAACCTGATTGATCAGTTCCCCTTAACATGGCTCAAGTCCAGGCGGAATTCCATGCCATGGCACGATGAGAATCTCTAGACAACTCTCTCTTCCTCAAAATAGAACATGCTGATGCCGGCAGTGATCTGTTCATTGTTAGCCAACTCCCGTTCATATTGCCCAATTAGTTCACTTGCTTTTTCATCAGACCTCAAGAGAAACCGTTTGGTCATTGCCCTTAATTTCTCGCGATCTTCCTTGCCCAGGCGAGTGGTCCACACCCCTCGCTGATAAAACGCCTTATCCCCTTGGTCGGGAGCCAACAAGTTATGAGTAACTGTATCCAGGAGGCTGCTAACGGCAGCCAAACCGACTTTCAAGCCGGCTGACTGATCCTTTGAAGCAAATGATGTGTAATGCATGCCAACCAACTGCACTTCGGTTTCATCTGCCTGCAATTTGATCGACTCGCTCTCTAACAGGTGTTGAATAAACGCCTCAACATCCACACCAACAGTGGTAGTTGATTCCTTGATGAGTGATTCAAAGCTGTTGCCCGGCCCTCTTATTTTGAGTGGCCTGGGTTTGCCGGTTTCCTGGTCGGTGTATTTTGAATTAGACCTCCAAACGTCTATAACACTAGCCCCCGGTACGAGTTCACTTAAAAAGCCCGTGTTTTGGTGAAATGGCATGCTCAATGCAATATACGATCTGGCTTTTTTAATCGTCCTGGTGTCAACATCGCCAAGCATTGCCAGGTCATTCAAAGTAACGTTTTGGTTCGGTCCCTGTTGTTTTAATTTTACTTCCGCTTCTTCAACAAAAATTACCTGGATCATCTCCTGGATTCTTTTCAGTGATATTCTTCCAATTAACAGACGAATCAGTTTTCTGAAAACCCGTTCGTATGCACGCGTTAATATTGAAAGCTCACGCAAGGCTGTGTCATTGCTTACGGCCATTTAACTTCTCCCTTGAGTTCCTACGCCAATCATCCTGATTGGCACCCCTTACAGCAGCTGATATTCAGCATTGACTCTGCCAAACAGATTAATTCTTTATTTTCCCTTTTTCAAACTATGTCAGAACAGATACAGAAGAACTGACGCGTGACGAGAAATACGTTTGGCTTTAAGCAATTATAAGCGAAATGCAGATAAATATATTGACACTACCCCAAATTAAGTCATTAACAGTTATTGTTTAAACATCTTACACGCACGGTGACTCAAACACGCCGGCGCTAATCTTCAGCCATCCCGGCGTAGTATTTCCTGAGGATTTCGATGACTTCAGGACGCCCGAACTCGGGTGGTACCGGCGCACCTTCAGCCAGCATGGCTCGCTGTTGGGTACCGGATATATGAATCCGGTCCGCCTCGTCATGGGGACATGTCCTACCGGTCGCCATACCGAAACACCTGTTGCAGTAAAAAGTAATATCTATTTTTAGCGGTCGTGTTTGAAGCGCGCCTTCCCACAAGGTATCGAAGATGTGATGGGCATCAAACGGACCGTAATAATTACCCACACCGGCATGGTCACGACCAACGATCAGATGGGAACAACCATAATTTTGACGGATCAAAGCGTGCAACAGGGCTTCACGTGGCCCTGCATAGCGCATTTCAATCGGGTAGCCAGCCTGGATGACCGTGCCTTCTACAAAATAGTGATCAATCATTGCCTGGATGGCTTCGGTACGCACCTCCGCTGGAATATCACCGGGTTTAAGCTTGCCAAGTACCTGGTGAATAAATACACCATTAGTCACTTCTATGGCGATCTTGACCAGGTGCTCATGCGCCCTTTGCATCGGGTTGCGAGTCTGAAAGGCCGCCACCGATGACCAGCCGTTTTCCAGGAACATCGCACGCGCCTGGGCAGGCCGGATGTAGAGTTCGGGATATTTTTTTGGGTACTCGCCTTCGGAAAGACAGGTCACACGACCGGCCAGGTTGACTTCACCCTGCTCCAGCACTTTTTTCACCCCGGGGTGGGCTGCATCGGTGGTCCGGTAAATGTGTTCACATTCGAGCGTCTTGTTCGGAGCGTACTTTTCGGTGACTTCCATGATGGCGAGGATTTCACCGCTTTCACCATCGATGAGCGCAACCTCTTCTTCAACGTGGATGCTGTCGGCAAGTGCTTTATCGGCAGAAAGTGTAATGGGTATCGGCCAGAACACACCGTTTTTGAGCTTCATATCAAGACAAACACGACGCCAGTTGCCTTTACCCATAAATCCGTCAAGCGGGGTATAGGCACCCATAGCCATCATTAACACATCCGATACTTCACGGCTTGTCATGGGCACTTTTGTTAAACCCTGTGCGCGAGCAAGCTGTTCCGCTCTCTCGGCCCTGGGTGCAAGCAGTGCTTTTAAGCCACCACCACCGTGCGGCGATACCAGTTTTGACATGATTCTTTTCTCCTTAGGGGAGTGACAAATCCAATTATATTACCAATATATAATATATTAGTGCGCCTGTAAGTACGTTGCCAAACTTTTAGCCGCTAGCGTGCCTTTCTCGCGTACTTCTGCTTGTGAGGTATAACACCACGCACACCACCCCTGGGGTCTTCCATGTCCCCTGAGTACCTTGGCATCATATGGATATGCAGATGCGGGATAGACTGGCCCGCTGCCTTACCGATATTGACACCGACATTGTAAGCATCCGGTTTGTATTCCTTGTCAATGATGGCTTTCATTTCATCGACCAGCGCCCAGATAGCCGCTTTTTCTTCTGCCGTTGCCTGGAAGTATTCAGCGACATGCCGACGCGTAATAATCAGGCAATGGCCGGGGTTTACCGGGTAGGTATCGTAATGCGCAAACGCCAACTCATTTTCGATCACAAATTCAGGATCGCCACAAAAGATACAGTTTTCATTTACGGACATATCAGGGCCTGTTAGCACGTACTGAATCGCTTCGTTGCCGGCCCATATGGTGCCAGCCAAGAGAAGTTGAATAACCAGTGTCTCGCATTAATTTGTCTCTCTATCGTATTACGTTCACAGAGCATTTTTGCCTTGAACAGGTTTGAACGCAGCAAACGGTTGTTATTTCAATTAAACACTGGGATACTGATTAAATTAGCAAATCATAATATTAGGTTAGTGTACTGCGTAAATGTTTCAAAATCACTTTTTCAATGAATGATCCCTGAGGAGACCTGAACATGTTCACCGTCAACCCCT
>RCNE010000753.1_pt1 | contig 17317 bp, 17 predicted proteins | sample 2041361 | NCBI WGS metagenome assembly RCNE01 (sample SAMN09708229, study PRJNA481090) | Marine sediment metagenome, whole genome shotgun sequencing project.
CCGAAAGAGACGCTACAATCGGCGCCCGATCACCACAAAGCGCCCGTAGCTCAGCTGGATAGAGTACTGCCCTCCGAAGGCAGGGGTCAGAGGTTCGAATCCTCTCGGGCGCGCCATATTTTTCAAATGGTTACGTGGTTTCGCAACGTCGCGAGAACAGCGTTGTGACCACCACGTGACCATGTTGTGACCAGACTGAACAATAGGCAATTGTATTGCTGACGTGACGCGCGAAAAACCACGAATAATAGTCAGCCCGCAATAGGCGCAGGTGCGGCATGCCCCATCTCCTGGATAAACCGACTTGCAACAAGGTGTGCGTCCCCATAGTTTACTGCCGCTGGAGAAATGCCTGCTCTCATCGCGGTCGCTAGTGGCATTTGTTGAGAATAGGTCAATATTAGGGTCCCGGGTTTCCCATCGGCAGGAGATGCCTTTACTCGTGAAATCCCAACGTAAAAAAGTCGACGTTGTTCTTCCAAACTCGCCTGTTGCATCGCCTGAGGCAAATTCGCACTTGGCTGCTGCGGAAGCAGACCTTCGACGCAACCAGCGACAATCGTCACTGGCGCACTTAGCCCCTTACTCTTGTGCAGACTCATAATTCTAACGTCTTCAATTTCGGAAGGAATTTCCGGTTTGGCAATGGCGCTCGTTAGCTCGCGAAGAAATTCGTTTCGGTCTTCCCCACCAACGGCCGCCAAAGTATCAAAGGCCAATGCGCGAATGTCCCGAACGAGCGGATCACCATCAGGAAAAAGATCTTCAATTACGGGCGCAAGCTCGTTCTCTTCAACGAGATCCTCAAGTCGGTGAATTTCATCTTTGACCAAGGTAAATCGATCTAATAGTGCAGTCGTATAGGGAATACGGAAATCGCCTGCCTCGAGCTGAGCTAACGTATTCCAGGGCGTCGTCCCATTCTCATCACAATAATCTCGCAGCCGCCGATAACTCTTCGCTCGCCAATTATTGCTCCCTAAGCCAAGCAGCCAACGCAAAGCCACGCGATCTTCGCGATTAACGAAGAGTTTCAAAAGAGCAAATCGAAATTGAGCATCTTCTGCGTCTAGCTCGGCCTGAGCATAATAAGAACGAACTGGGATCTCACGTTGAACGAGTCCCTCATAGATGGGTGTTCCGATTGCCCCGCGCTGGGCGAGAACTACTATGTCACCCGGATGGACGCCTTGTGCAACCAGCTCCGATATTGTGTCGAGCACGCCGAGAACTTCAGCGTCAAGGGTTTGGTACTGTACGATTCTGACGATTCCTGCGCCGTTTTCCTCCATCGGTACCAACACGCGATTTACGGGACGATTGACATTGTTCGCAATGAGCGCATTGGCCATTGCAACCACCTGAGTCGGGCATCTTCGACAATCCTCTAGGCTCAGATCATCCGCGTCTCCTCGCTCCGCAATCCAATCTCTAATTCCTTCGGGATGGGCATGCTTGAAGCTATAGATCGATTGGTCGTCATCTCCGACTATGCAGACTTCAGCGTTATCCGATAGCAAGTCGATTACGCCTTGTTCCGCTTTGTTCAGGTCCTGATATTCATCGACAAGTATGTGCGAGTATTCCGTGCGCTCAGGTGCCGCTGGGTTCGATGAAAGGTAGGCGTGTAATTGCGGAATTACTTCTCCAATTAGGATCGCTCCGTGAAATCTAAGCCATGCCACGAGGTCCCGTTCGAAATCGGCATCTTCCTCCGATTGCACGTACCCGGGATCGTCACGTTGAAGACGAGCCCATGCCGCCTCATATGCCTTCATCTTCTTACGCGTTTTTATGACGCCGCCATGAGAACCGGAAAGATCGGATTCCAATGGCTTTATCTCGAAGTTGTTCAACGGGCGTGGTATTCGCCCCGTAGCCGTCAGTACGTGGTGACGCATGAGTGTTCGTAGAGCCAAGCTATGGAGGGTTTTTCCTTCGAGCTCCTCGCATCCGGGAACTTGCATACCGACAAGTTCGCGATGAAGGTCTTCGGCGGCCACGCGTGTAAACGTTACAGGCAATATTGCGCTCGGTTCGATCTCATTTTCGAGTAGCCGAGCAACCCGCCGCTTCATCGCGAAGGACTTTCCAGTGCCTGGTCCGGCTACCACTCGTACGTGCTGATTTAGTGAGGCGGCAATCTCGAAAGCCGGCGTTCCTTCTTCTAGTCCATCCGACCATGCCATAAGCTGCAACCTTTGATCCCGATCATTCGGGCTAACCAACTGCCCAATTAGTGGGGTATTCTAGAGTGGTTGTCGCTAAATGTGGTCGTTTTTTACACTGGATTTTAGGAAGGTCGATCATGACACCCGAACAATTCTGGAAGAATTTCAACCTTCTGGACGAAGTCAGCATCGCGGGAGCGTTTGTCTACAATGGTCTCCGCAGGTTTCATGAGATGCAACATCTCGAACACACTGACGAACTATTCGAGTTCTTCTACAACCTCTCAGTAGGCATCGAGCGACTCCTCAAGGTAGCTATAATCCTCCTCGAGCATGATCAAACGAAAGACGTCGAAAAACTCGAACAGTCTCTGATTACCCATAGCCATCTTGAGCTTCTTGGCCGAATAAAGCGGCACTCGAAGATCAATTTCGGCCCAGTACACAATGAATTCCTAGCACTACTTTCTACGTTTTATAGGAGCCACAGGTACAATCGATTCCTCGCTTCGTCTGTTCATCAACGTGACCAAGAGAAGGTGGCGCTCATGCATTTCTTGAGTAAACACCTTGATGTTGATTTTCAGACTGGGCCTTTACTTGGCATCGCCAATGAACCTAGATATAGGAAGTTCATCCGCAAGGTCGTGATCAAGATTACGGAAGCTCTTTATGTTGTGGTCAGGGACGCCGCACAAAATCAAAACCTATACACGTATGAGCTTCGGCACGACTCTCGCGCCGAAAGCGTTTTCTTAGGTAATGCCGACCTGCCAACAGAAGACGTCGCATGGAAAGAGCTAGTCGTCTACTTGGTGAATACTAAGGACAACGGTGGTGCGTTGGAGCACATACGATCGATACCTCCGCTGGAATTCGACCCAGCCTTAGTACAAGACTATCTGGAGAGTTTCAGGACAGCGACGATGAGTTCCGAAGTGTCAGATCTCGTAGAGACCCTCTATTGGGACATAGACAACGAAGAGAAAGGCGAGCGGCTAAACATGCTGAGCGCTATAGCTGAGCCCCACGTCTACTTTGATTTTGACGAAGACGACGAATGTGAAGATTGAGGCAACACGTTTTGGGTTAGGGGTATAAATCCCTGATGCGAACAAATGGGTCACCTGTCTCAGCCGCGTGACGAACTTTCTTGGCGAGCACATCGGCAAAAGATAGACTTTTATCGAGCATTTCATACAAGTCTAGACCATCCATGCAAACAACCCGCTTTCCTCGGCCGAACGACTCTAGGCCTTGCACAGAAAAGCCGCTGTTGCTGACAAACAACCCCCGCGACCAAGCGGCTTTGTCGGCTACTTTTTCGTTAAAAGACCTTAAATCGGACGAACCGACTTCCGTGTTTTGCCATTTGGCTTCAAGAAGGTAAGTTTCTGCAGACAATTCAAAACTTCCGTCAATCTGCTCGCCGACCAGGCGAAACGAGGCCCGCGCCGCAAGTTTGTTGGCGTCAAACAGGGCCTTTAGGAAGCGTTCGAATGCGAAGCCGCGAGGTATCGGTTCCAGACGACTGACGTTGATTAGTTTCTGTTTCAACGTAGTTGAAAGCGCGGGGTCAATTGACGTGACTGTCTCTACCGCACGTCGCTTGCCGGGTGGCCGTTTTCCCCCTAGCCGTTCAATCAGCGAATAGAAATCATCCGCGGCGTCGGGAACAGTTTCCTCGGTTCGGTTTCTCTTCCGACTATGTTCACGGTAGTCCCAGAGAGATTGAAGCGTTCGGATAACAACCGTCGGCTCGTTGTTCCGAAGGTAGTACCTGAGTCGCTTGCCCTTGCTGTCACCGCCTCCATACCAACGCGGGTCGTCGATATTGGTGTCGAGTTCATCTTCGAAGAACTCAGCAAAAGTGCGGTTGCTAAAGTCGAGCACCCATCCTCCGCCACTTTCGAAAATGTCATCGATGAAGCGCATCTCACTAGCTTTAAACTTTACAGGGGGCATCTCAAGCCTTCATTTTCACCCGGTTCATTAGCTCATCCGACCGTATCCGTGAAATTCACATCAAGGGTTGGCTTGGAACAGACCCCGCGGCGTACTCTGCAAGCGAGATGAGTCAGTGCGTAGGCCACGAAGATTGTGCGCTTTCAGTCTTCATCGGTCCCGGAATCTTCTGCGATCTCAAGCATGTCCGCGATGTCCACTTCAAGATAACGACAGAGTTTCTCCAGGATCTCCAGATCAAGGCGGTCCACCTCCTCTCTGTAGATACGCGTTATGGCGTTTCGGCTAATCCCCGTATCCCGTATCACGTCTGAGATTCGCAGCTTTCGCTCGCCCATTAATGTAGAGAGCTTCAGTCGGATCATGATCCTATCCAAGCAAAAAAGTCACCTATATAGGTTAAAAATGACTTGCTATAGGGTAATCTCATGCTATAGTTCGCTCATATAGGCAAATTATTCACCTATATAGGTGAATTTCTCTCTCATTGAGGTCGATATTGTGGCACATACATACCTGACAACTGAAGAACTTTCTGGTCGCATCAAATATGACGTTCGCACAATCCGCGAGCGCCTCAAAGATTCTGTCTTGCTCGAGGGCGTTCACTACCTTCGCCCTTTCGGAGGACGAAAGATCCTATTCATCTGGGAAACGATCGAAGAAGACATGCGTCAGCCGTCTCTGCACGGATTATAGGCCTAGGACGGATGGGTGCAATCAACATTCGTTCCGGCCGGATCCAACTTGATTTTCGCTATCGCGGTATTCGTTGTCGCGAACAGACGAAGTTGACGGACACCGAACGGAATCGGAAGAGGATGGAAAAACTATTGGACAGGATCGATGCTGAAATACTTCTCGGGACATTCGAGTACAGCAAGTACTTCCCGAACAGCGGCAGAGTATCGCAATTCGAGGAACTGGACCGCCTTCGCCAGAACAGACTCAGCAGCACGCCTGGCTTCCGGGCTTTTGCCGAATCCTGGCTCGACGAAAACGAGGTCCGGTGGCGTCAGTCGTACTACGCAACGATAAGCGGCACCGTCAGCAAGTATCTGGTCCCCAAATTCGGCGATCAATATCTTGATCAGATTAAGCGTGGCGAGATACTTGAGTTTCGGGCGGAGCTTCGAAAACGACGACTAAAGAACGGTCGAACTTTGTCGGCAGACCGAGTTAACCACGTCATCTCGCCACTGCGCATGATGCTAGACGAGGCGGCACTGCGTTACGACTTCATCTCTCCGATGTCAGGCATAAAAGGGTTGCCGGTTGGTCGAACGGAAGTAGAGCCTTTTACGCTGGACGAAGTGCAAAAGATTCTTGCCACCGTCCGACCTGACTTTCGCAACTATTACGCCGTCCGGTTTCTTACCGGACTTCGTACCGGCGAAATCGATGGTCTCCAATGGCATTACATCGACTTTGATCGTCGAGAGATTCTTATACGGCAGGCACTTGTCGATGGTGAATTGGGGCCGACCAAGACTGACGGTTCTTCGCGGGCCGTTCTCATGTCCGGTCCCGTCTACGAGGCGCTTATTGAGCAGTACAAAGTCACGGGTCACCTCGATTTCGTCTTCTGCAATGCCGCCGGAAATCCACTATGTCATCGCAACGTGACAAAGCGAGTGTGGTATCCGCTTCTCCGCTACTTGGGTCTGCGGAAACGCCGGCCATATCAGACGCGCCACACGGCGGCCACTTTGTGGCTGGCATCCGGTGAGAACGCTGAATGGGTGGCCCGTCAGCTGGGCCACACGACGGTGGAAATGTTGTTTCGGCGTTACTCCCGTTTTATCCCAAACCTAACCAGGCAAGACGGTTCCGCATTTGAGCGCTTGCTGGACAAATCCCTTTCGACCAACAACGAGGAATCCAATGAATAGAGTCACTCCGCAATCCTTACAGATGGTGTCGCACCATCTTTGTCACATCTTTGGCATCGACATGAACGCCGATGATCTTGTGATCTTTATTGGCAGTGATGACGTCAGTAACAACTGCGATGCCATCAAGGAATGGGTCGCCGGCCAAAGCGATCTTCACGGCAACTCACGTCGGGACATGGCCATTGAGTTACGCAGCCGCTTGAGCGACGTGCTGTTCGAACTCGAAACCGCCATACGGTCTTCACAATGAAGACTATTCAGAAAAAGCGAGTTCAAGCGTACTTCGGATTCAGCAATGGATTCGTGGTGATCGGAACGAATCCCAAGGGTTACTGGGTCATGGCCGGTGGCAGGCTGGCACGCCGCCGCGTGAAGCCCAGGGGTGAAAGAAAATGATCGCGGTCATCCTGGCTCTCGCACTGGCGCTGTTCTGGAATGTCGCGGTGGGGTGGGGATTCGCTGTTCTGTGGAATCTGGCTTTGCCCGGCGTATTGGGGCTCCCGGAAGTGACTTGGCTGCAAGGTATCGGGATCTTCCTAATCCTGCGGCTGGTGCTATCCCCACCGAAACTCGAACTGACGATCGGCCCAAACAACTGATTCACCTACAAACCAATCACAGATAGGAGCACAACTATGAAAGAACTGAAAATTATCATCGGAACCCTGCTGGCCATCGCAAGCGTATGGCTCATCTTCAACGGACTCATGATCGTTGTACAGACCATGGGTCGCGTCTCGAGCAGCGAATTCGCGATGCTCATCACCCTTGCGAGTGTCATGTCGAGCATCGCGCTTTGGCTCGGCCTATTCGGTCTGTGGGCGTTAATCCCTGCACGCACAGGTGCCGACGAAGAGCTGGCAAAGGACATCGAATAATGACATACGCCCAATCGATGCAGTGTCCGCAGTGCAACAGCAGTTACACGCAATCTGTGAAGATGGCCTATTCGCAAAGCGTCCGGATTGGCGAAAATGGTTCCCAGTCCGTCAGCGAGTTTGGGAGGGGCTTGGAACCAACAACACCGAGAAGTGAACTTGGTGCGTTCTTTGTCGTTGCGATGATGGTGACCTGTGCCTCACTGATCCTGCTGCCGTCACTTTCCCAGATATTCGATTTCTCATGGCTCAGGGGAATAACGTCGTTTGATTGGCCGGTTGTCATCGCGAGCGTTGTGCTAGGGCTCTTTACAGGCGCACGCTCGGCACTCGCAGCCGGGGTACATAACGTCTCCGTTCACCGCGGCGAGATGCGCTCGTGGTCACGAGGCGTGGTTTGTCGGAGGTGTGGAAAGCAGTTCCAACGATAGTTTGGCGCCAAAGAACTAACCCGGTACCGCCTACCCGCAAGAGCACTGGCTGACGGCATTCGGAGTCCGCCTGATAATTGGCGTTCTACGCGGACTTCCGATTGGACCAGCCACTGCCAATCTCGCGACAAGCAGCCAGCCCCTCTATGAGCGACCGCTCATCGAATATCATGATAGCGAGCATATGCAGCACGAACCGTAGCGTATGAGCAGAGTACTTACGTGCGATCCAGTTTCTCGTTTCTGTTTTTGAGCCATTCATTGCGACGGACAATTTCTCGATGAGTGTCTGGTCGTAGGGGTGCCGCAGATGTAGGCGGGCGATTTGCGGATCGTTTGTCCCCTGAAACTGCGTTGCAACCACGCAAAGTCCCTTGCGCATTGGCCACGCTTCAATTGCTCGCGCATGGTCGCGCTGCTGGCGAACGGGAATTTCGATTCGCCAACGACTGTCATCAATAATGTTACGAAATACCGCGAGAAACTGCTTTAACTCGCGCTTGTTACGAAACCACGCGTATGGTTCGGTCGTTGAGGTGTGGGTAAGCCAATAGCAAACCGCCCACTCAATCTCGTCCTTATTAGATAAGTACTGATCCCTGAGACCGTCGACAATAGCATCGGCATCCATCGCCAGAATCCGATCCGTTGGTAGGGCGGGCGTAATTACTGGCCGAAGACGATCAGCTCTGCCTTGGCTGATAAGTCGAGCCTTCCCCTTACGTGTGATCTCCGCGGCCAAAATACGTGCTCTCTTGATGTATGTCTTGAGGCCTTCTTGCGTCAGACCAAACTCATGGGTGATGGACTGAACGCTGTATCCTCTTTCGTACGCCTGCAATGCCGGGTGAATATAGAAGACCGAGACTTTTGGATGATCAAGCTCTTCAATGTCGAGTTCTCTTGGAGACTCTGTTGCGAGTCGCCCTAGTCGAGCAATGATCCTTCGATGGTCTTCTGCCACGGGTTTGTGAAGAATGTGTAGTGGCATGACATCACGATCGAATCCCGCGGACTCCGCAATCTTGGCAAGTTTCGTTCGTCCTATCCCCGTAACCGCGCTAAGAAAATCACGGCGGTAAGCGTACGTCGAACGATTTAGTTTTTCGAAGAGAATGACGGACGAGAAATGCAGATACGATGCAAATGTTGTGGACGGCGAAGAATGGCCGGCAAATGCCGCCAATGCTCGGTAGCGGGTATGCGCAGACCGCGGATGATCGAATACTGCCAGGTACACGGCCTTGGCCTGTTTCTTCTTGTAGGCTGTGAAGGCTTTAATCAAAGTCCATTCTCGTTCGGCAATTAGCTGCAATCGAGACAGCGCCGTGTGACGGAAGTCGTGCAATACGCCTGAGAATCCGACATTCCACAGGACACGTTTGACGTCGTTGGATACCTGGTGTGAGTCCAGTGGGTGCTTGGGATTGCTCTCAATTGGAAACAGTAGGTCGGTCTTGGCGGGTCGGCCGGACAGTCGCTGTCGACGATACGAGTCGAAGATCTTGAGTTCCTTTGGGAGCAGGAGTGGGCCGGCAAGGATATTGCGGCGTCCGCACGCTGTCTTCAGTCGCCCGATACTGTTTCCTCGGACAAAAATGAACCGATTGTCGCTGTCCTCGATATCAGCAAGCTGAAGGTGAAGGATCTCGTTGCGCCGCATGCCTGTCCGGTAGGCGAGTATCAGCGCAACCTTTAATGCGTTCTTGTAGTGTTTGTCCCGGTTCGGGAGCTGGCTAATTTCATTCAGTGCGGCAATGTACGTGTGTTCTGGAATGAAGGCGGCGCGGACGTGCTTGTTTTTTGCGTAGTCGGAACTCAGGGGCTCATAGAGCGCCGGAAATCCATAGTGCCCCCGTCCTACTTCATGAAGGTCCTCAAGGCGGGCAGCCGCATAGCTCTTGTCCTCGTCGCTGCTTTTGCCATCAATGATCGATCGGTACACGTCGTCCAGATCATCGGCGTCGTAGACATCTGCGTTGGACATCGCGTCAATCAATCCGGATCCGACGGCCGATAGGTAACGCGACATCGATGACAGCGCGTTACCGCGCCGCTCCAGGTGATCCAGACACCAGGTAAGTAGGAGTTGCGCCGCAAGCGGCCAGCTATCGGAGTCAAGCGCTTTCAGGCCTTCGACAGCCATTTTCGGTGGATTCATGTGGCTCGGAAGATCTTCCGAGGAGGTCACAACCTTTCGAATTGCGGTGTAGATGCCATCACGAGTAGCCTTTGAAACGCGCTGTGTTGAGACGATTGGTGCCCGAACATCATCCGCTTCAACGATCAGTTCCGGCTGCTCCATCGGCGGACTACTTGACTGGTAGCCGCACAACCGACGCCAGTCCGATTCGGCCAGGTCACAGGTTTCAATGCGGCCGCATGCGATTTCCAGGTAAACGTGTGGCAACACGGTGTGCTGTTCGACGATTGAGAGGGCAGCTTGTCCGAACTGCTTCAAAGATGGGATTGCAGGTATTGAAGGATCAAGTCGTTGCAGTCCCTGGTTGATCCACGCGACCAGCGTATTGCCGTCGAACTCACTGCTTGGGAACTCACCCGTTCCGTCCCAGCAGCGCCGGATCATGCTGATGGTCAGTGGATCCAATTCACGGCGGACGACAAGTAGGCGTTGCAACTCACCGTCAACGTGCCTCCGAGTGTTGGTCGTTGTCGCTTTGTCGATCTCCAGGAGAATCCAAACACGCGGGGCGTCTGGTCCCGGATAAAGTGGCGATTTGTCGACAATTGCCTTAGCGAATGCACCAATGACTGAGGCGTCGCCTATCCCGCTATGAATCGCTCCGAAAAAGAGTGCCAGGGCAATCGCGACCGGCCGGTCGTTCAGGATCGATTGATCGCATGATTCGATGGCCTGAATGACCTTCTTGTGAATCGTGTGAACAAGGATAGCGTTCCTCTGCCAGCGGCGGGTACGAAGCAATGACTGCGACGGTATCTGGTCCATTGGAATGACGGCAGGCAGGGCCCAGGCACCGTCGTCATTTCCTTTGTCGATGAACTTGCAAAACCGATTCCATGCAACAACCATCGCCCGGCGCGGCGTGTTCTTCGACTGCAGGTGGGCGTGAGTTTGCATTACTCGACCCACAAACACAGCATCGTTCAACTCAACGACCGGATCGCTGACCAACTCAGGCAGTTCTGAGAAAATCAGCTCGTCGATTAGTCGGACGGCATGCACGATGTGAGCATGTTGCTTGGCAGCACGGCCGCTTTCACCGACTTCCGAGTCAAACTTTCGCGCTGGCAGCGGTACTAAATACGGGTGTTCCATCCGTCGATGCTCCTGATATTGTGTTTGCAGAGGTAGTCGTCGATGACATCGGCGATGCTCGATAACTCCAGAATTGCGGTGGCATCAAATCGAGACAGCGGTGCCGCACCGAAATCCGAGTGACCAAACACGGCACGAATCGCACCTTTCGAGAAGCCCTGCTTACGAATCCATGCGGACATCGAGTGTCTGGCCCAGTTGGTCGGAAAAGGCCATACGTCCTTGAGTTCTTCGAGAATCAATTTCGGACGCATGGCCTGAATGCGACTGTCAGCACCGAAGTTGAACAGGTACGAGCCCGAGCCGTCGATTGAGGCTTGTATGGCGACGGCAGTCTCGGGTCGTTCGTGCCGCAGCTCGCGGTAGAGTTCCCGGATATGACGGTCGTATGCGGCCAGCTGTTTCGACGCCGTTCGCCCGAGCGCCACCAGTCGCCCGTTGACTCCGATACGATTGGCTTTATCGGCGATTCGCATCGTCTTCGCTAGAAGGTTGGTGTCGTCGTGACGGCCGAAGGGTTCAGTCACGGAACGGATCAAAGTCACCATACCCAGGAGCTGGGCAACATAGAGTACGTAGCGATTGTGAAATGCGTACATGCACGTCGCCGATGAGCTGTGCAGTGCTACCTTAAGTTCTTCAGCTTGTAGCTGGAATGATCGCGCAATGAACTTGGGGTTGATACGAATTCGGGTTCCAACAAAGGTCTGATCCTCTGTCGGCATGATTCGCTCTTTTACGCCAACGTGTTCCAGCAGCGAGTTTGCGAAATCGACGTAGGCGGAGGCTGCCTCGTTTCGATTAACCAGCGTGTAGTACATGCCCGCGTTGTGCTTCGGCGCCCCACCGCTCAGCCACGCAATAGTCACTTCGTCAATTCCCTGGCTAGTCAACGCATGGGTTAGCGAATGACTGAGTCGGATGGCGGTAATCTTCTTGTCCACCAACTTAACGACGTCGCTGATGGCGGGCCGTGTATCGACGGCGCGTCGTAGACCACTGTTGCCACGATAGAGTTTGATCAGCGCTTTGCTAAGACGGCGTGGCAATACCATACGAATGCCATTGTCCTTGGCTTTTTGAATACCCTTGAGGGCCGCGACTTTCTCGTGTTTGGGAAGCTCCGGCTCATACCAAAGGTAGACCCGATCCAATTCAACCAACCAGTATTCCCCGGGGCCGGCTGGTTGCCTGCGCCGGTGCATCTTGAGTGCTGCCAGCTTATCGGGTCGCCTGCCGGTGAGTATGACCAGGGAAGTAAGCAGATGCGCCGCGGACTTTGTTGCTTGTCGATAACAGAGATCGAAGGCGCGGCAAACTTGATGAGGTGTCAGGCGAGAGTCGAGACTAATGGGCGCTGCGTGATTCATGAATAGGCGGTTGAGAATTTCTTTGCCTTGGTAGAAAGCGGCCCCTCTTGAGCGGTCGCTCGACGTTGACTTTACGAGCGCCCGAACTGCTTTTCCTGCCTTCGGCTGGTCGTTTCGGACTTCCTCAGGCGAGTTAGGGAACGGGACAGCGATTGCGTCTTCCGAAACGATCAGTGAGGCATCTGCATCATCTAAGCTCGGGTGTTCGATCAGCTCACCGGCTACGAATACGTCCGAGCCGAAGGCGTGACGGCTGTGTTTCTGTCGGCCGTCCACGTATGTGGAGAACGACAGGCGCCATTCTTCGAATCTCGGGGCGAAATACTCGAGTCCTTCGGGTGGCTCGGCGGCACGCAATTCGAGACTTTTCGCAATGTCGGCAAAAGAAGCTCTGAACGACGGCACATGCGATAGGACTTCGTTGTCGCGGGATATGAGAAGTCGAGCCCGACGACACGCGCGAATGATCTCGTCTGCGTACTCATCGCCCATTTCGGCGAGCCCCAAGCAAAGGTGCACCGTCTTGGCGACGATACCTGCGTGACTCTCACCCAGATCATCTTCGGCCTCATTGGTTTTGACCAATAGAACCGGGAGTGGCCTAACTTCCATTTGGCCCGTGAGGGCCACCGATAAGCGTTTCACGTCTTCCGAGCTCGCAGCCTGCTTAGTAACATTGTGGATAGTGGGGAGCAGGGAGACATCCGGGGGCGGATCGACATAGGCAGGGTCGTCCAAGTCGTGAAGCTGCTGCCGCAACAAGGCACAAACGGTCACCTGGTCGGCCACTTCATCCAGGTCCAGTCCCAGTCGTCGTTCTAGGTCATTCATTTCTTGGGTTCCTCTCTAACTATGTTGTTGGTATAGGAGTGAGTAGCGATTCCACCGCTGCGAGCCATGGGCATGTAACCGCGGACAGAGTCACTTGAAACTCCGCAAGCCCGACACAGTGACTCGGTTGTCAATGCTGTCCCCTCGGCTCGCTTCGGGTCAGCAGCCAAGGTCAATTCGATGAGGCGCTCGGGAAAGTGCTCCATGAGTGCCTGGAATCTGGCAGCTATGGCGGGGGCGCCGATAAGTCTGAGCGGTTCGAAGGCGATCACGTGTAGCCACGCATCGACACAAATGGCTTCGTCATCCAATTCCCCACGATCCCAGACCAGGCATTCGATCTTGTTGGTTTCGGGGAGCAGTGCCAGCTGATCGAAGCCGCGGACAAGTAATCGCTCGTCGCCGACGCTGACGAACTCCAACAGAGGCGGGCGGAGCAGCGGAGCGTCGGGCGAGACATGCCGGTTGCCGATGTGCTGGCGAAAATAGGCTAACGCCGCGTGAGCTGCCGAGTGCACAGCAATCTCCTCCCTGGATAAAGGGATTTGAGGAATCCGGATTGTCGTGTAGCCCCGTGCCATGTACCTGGCGTCTCCCGCTTGCCGTTCTGATATGAGCCAGCCAGGTGGAACATGGCTGCGCTCGATACAACCAGCTTACTGAGACCAAAACGGTTGTGGTCCGAGAGGGGGATTTAGCCATCCGACGCTAATTTTGATTCTCAATATACTGAGGGGTGAAGCCATGCTTTTTTGGCAGCGCCTAGATACAGGATATGCAGAGGCAACATCCATGCGGTACACAGAGGAACAACTTGCAGCTGTGCAAGCTTTCAGAGAGCTTAAGTCTCTGAAAATAAAAGCGCTCGCCGGCACAGGGAAAACGACAACATTGCTGGCGATGGCCGAGCAGGACCACCGTAAGGGACTCTATCTGGCGTATAACCGCGAGATTTCGTCGTCGTCCAGCAGCAAGTTTCCCTCGAGCGTGGTCTGTAAGACGGCACACGCCATGGCCTTTAGCCAACTGTCCCCAGAGCTAAAAGAGAAAACTCAGAGAGGTCTGTTTCTCCGAAACGATCAGCTGGCCAGATTTCTCAATCGACGGGTCGGTTTTTCGGAGGCCGAATCGCGGCGCTACGCCACCCCGATAAAAGAGGCCTTACATTGGTTTTGCGTTTCTGCCGACCCGCATCCCAGCGCTGAACATCTGGCCAAGGCCATCGAAATGGCCTCATTCGATATCGATCCAGACAAGCTGCTCTTGGCGATACCTGCTGTCTGGGAGTCGGTCACAGCGGCCGGTGGTGAATTGCCGCTTGGTTTCGATGCCTACCTGAAGCTGTTTCAGCTGTCTGGGGCAGCGCTCCCCTTTGACTACGTTCTAGCGGATGAAGGTCAGGACATGTTTCCGGCCATTCAATTGATTATCCGTAATTCGGGAGCACAACAGATCTGGGTCGGTGATCCAAACCAGCAGATTTACGAGTTCAACGGTGCCGAGAATGCGATGCGACAGCTCGATGAATTGGACGAGTATCCTCTGACACTGGCCTTTCGGTTTGGCGAATGGCTGGCAGAGCTTGTTGCCCCACTACTTCGTCAACTTGGTGAAACGGCAGTTCTTCAGGGCAATCCGAGGGTCAACACTCGGCGCGGCGGGCGTTCGCAACGAGTCCGCATTGCTCGTGGAAATGCAACACTTCTGGGTTCTCTGGTCAAGGCTGCTAAGCAAGAAAGGAAGGTCCATGTGCTCGGTGGAACGAACAAGCTCCAGGGCATACTTTTGTCAGCGGAGCAATTGATCAAAAAGCGGGGCGCGGGTGTCGGGCTATTTTCAGGGCTTTGGTCGTGGCAGGAAGCCAGAGAAAAAGCTGTGAAACCGGGGAATCATGCACTCCGCGCGGTCGTTGAGCTGATAGATGAGCACGGGCTCGGCAACATTCAAGAATGCGTGCAGTCATCGTGCGGCGATGAAGAGGATGCCCAAACCGTGCTCTCAACGGTCCACCAGGCAAAAGGCCAAGAGTATCCAGGCGTTGCAATACTCGACGATTTTCGCAGAAAGCCAGAGTACGTGGCGACCTATGGTGGGCGGGACTTCTTCGCACCGCCATCCGACATGGTCAGGTTGCTCTACGTTGCATTGACGCGAGCTGAGTATGAGCTGTTCGTCCCTATGTCATTGGCACGGCGCTTCGGCATTGATACTGAGTTGACAGCTGACAGATGCCGAAGGCCGCGGAGAACAGAAGTAGCGGTAGAAGAACCGCCGACAGTCGAAAAAGACGAGCCGCCACCGCTACTGTGGCCTAGACCGCATCCTATTGAACTTAGGCCGATAAGTAGTTCCAACCTAATTCGAGCGCCGCAACTGAAACAAGCGGAGGTCCGAGAGTCGCCCTGGGACCAGTGGGGATTGCGTCTGATTGTGCTTGTTGGAATCTTGGCGAATTTAGCCATGCTCGACTACAAGGGCTACATAGACCTAGTTTCCGTCACGGAATATCTCGGCGAGCACCTGCGTTTCGGCCGATAGCCTACGTAACCGAATTGGCAAGCACGAACACCGACGGGCTAATCGAAAACTTACAGGAAAGTCAATACGGATAAATTTTTGGGAGCCACAGGTAGGCCTAGCGGCAAGTTCTGACCCGTACTTGTCACTCAGGTCGAACGTCTGCTTTCACCTAAAGCGGTCGTTCAACGACTACCTGGTGACTCTCATGTGAATACCCCATGTACTTCTATCGTCGGCCTCGACGACGAGGACGAGGGATCGCTAGAGGGTCGATTGCTCTACTCCTCGCATCGTCAGCCCTTCGCTCCATCGACTCGAACTCCTTGAGCATTGCGATGTAATTGTCAGCAGTAACTCCGAAGTCCTTGTCCTCACGCTGCTCTACTGGATCGAGCGCTTGGATGAAGTCCTCTCTGCGCATTCGTATTATCCAGCGGCCGTGAATACCCTGTAGCGGTAAGAGCCACCAAAGCGGACCTGCTGCACCGAAGTCGAGCAATACATGCACCATTCGATTAGCCCACTGATCAAGCAGCCTACCCTTTATCTGGCGAAATCGTCCAAAGGAAGGAAGTTTAGTAATCGGTGCCTCGACATAGTCCAAGGCTTTTAGAAACTGCTCCTCATAAGTAGGCCTTAGCGTTCCATCGATTACCCAGATGAGCTTCTTGTAAAACTCCTCACGTGAATCGCGCTCCTCTGGCTTAATCCTAGAATGCTGGAATTCAATGGACCAGCCGTCCTCAGTCTGCACATCCGCGATGTGTTTTTCACCGTCCTCGGCTCGACAAACGACCTCCTGCCAATCCAAGGGAAATTGATTCTTCCAGGCGCGGTGCCATTCTGTCTCGTTCTCCCACCAAGGATCGCACTTGCGCCGACCTTTATGTGCCCAGTGATGGGCATACACGTCGCCGCACTTTGCGATCATCTCTGAGCCACAGATGGGGCACCCACCGACCAGTTTTGGCTGAGCCTCTCTGCGTTCTCTGTTGACGAGTGCAAATTTCATGTAGCACGTACTCCGCGCCATCTTGCGGGCAATTCCGTAGCGAATTAACAGGTTTGTCGGCCGAGTACGAACGTCCGCTTCGGGTCAGTAGCAGCCTGTCGCTACTTTATCACCTGGGCGGCTGGCAACGGCCAATACTTGCCGCTCGAGATACTGGATTCAGTCCCAAAACTTGCCGCTCGCAACGAGTGTCTGCTTTTCCCGAAACCAGCCGTTCAAACGTCGATTTTCGGAGAATCTGAGCGGCTGCTAACGGCCAGAAGCAGCCACTCAGTTTTCGACTTTACGTTCTCTCTCAACACGTTCTTCAACGAATGCCAACCATCGGTCATTGTTGTCGCCGATTTCTTCATATTGCTTCGTATCTGGAGCAATGCCCAGCAAGGCGAGATACATCTTGCCCGGCGCAAATGCTGGAGGAAGAACAGTACAGTCACCGTTTATGCCGAGGCGACCACCGCGCCGCTCCCAAAAATCATCGTCGTTGTGATTCGAGAAGTCTGTCATCCAGTCCCCGTCACCGGCAAGCTTGCACCTTACTGTGAGAGTCTTTGGTGCCTTTCCTTTAAGCACATGCACAACCTTCAATGAGCACGACTCCCCAGACTGAACCACTTCAAGCAGGACAATAGCCGTTGCCTCGTCAACGAGCGCGCCGTGGTCTCTCGCAGCATCGGCAGGCATCGTATAGCAAGCCAGCGCCGAATAAGTTCCCAGTAGGAAAACAAGGATAGTCAGAAGTCGCATGGTGGTGCCTACTCGATCTTGATGTACAAAAGTGCCTAAAACTGGCTAATGACGACCGGCTGCTTTGGGTCAACAGCAGCCTCTCAGTAGTTTATCAGTCCAGGGGCTGCTTTCGGCCAGTACCGGTCACTCAGCTCTTAGGCGCCGTCGTCCTCACATTTGTTCCGAAACAAAGCCAATGGGATATCGCCTAGGCCGG
>RCNE010000754.1_pt1 | contig 17317 bp, 15 predicted proteins | sample 2041361 | NCBI WGS metagenome assembly RCNE01 (sample SAMN09708229, study PRJNA481090) | Marine sediment metagenome, whole genome shotgun sequencing project.
GGTGCCACGGCACGTCCCTCCGCTCTGACCGTCGGCGATCTGGTGCTCGACCCTGGTGCAATGCAGTGTTCGCGTGCGGAGACACAAATCGACCTCACCCCTCGAGAGTTTGCTGTTCTTGAGACGTTGCTCCGACGTGCTCCCCAAGTGGTCTCGAAGAGTGAACTGATCGACGCCGTCTGGGGGATGGACTTTGAGGGTGACCCGAACATCATTGAGGTCTACGTCGGGTACGTGCGTCGAAAGATCGACCGCCCATTCGGGACCGAAACGGTGAAGACAGTACGGGGAATCGGTTATCAGGCCGTGGTGCCGAAATGAGCGGGTGGAACATTCGGAGTCGTCTCACGGCCGCGATCGTCCTGATGACGATGGTCGTCCTCGCACTTGGGTTGTGGTTTGGTATGGGTCTTCTCGAGACGCAGGTGAAGAACGCCGCCATCGACGAACGCATCGAACTCTTCGAGGATTCTGCATTCAGCGAGCTGCTCTTCGAGGACGGTTTCATCGAATCAGGTATCGCCGCAGAGATCTTCGGCGAACAATTTGGTACGCAGGTCATCGAGGCGGAGCCCTTCGACGACAGGTTCGATGCCTTCGTCATTGACAGTCTGATTGGTGAGCCAGTGGTATTCGATCAGCTGGCCGAAGAGTACGGAATAGAGAACGGCACGATATTTCTCTGGGTTGGGCCAGGCGAGATCCTCTCCGTCGATGGGCAAGGTCGCGCCGAGGTAGCCGATGACCTGCCAGCGACCATCGCGGCAATTCCGCTGAACGATCTGTTTGATCTGGACACCCTGGGCTTCGATCCGTTCGAGTCACAGGCACAGACGGAACAACTCGAGCTTGCGTTTGGTGAACGACTGCTGGACTCGACTCGAATCGGGTTCGTGGCCGAGGTCTCGGAGGGTCTCGATGCCTTGGATGTGGTTCGGAACACGATGGCGGTCGCCGTTGCAATCTTGACCGTGCTCGCGGGTATCGCAACCTGGTTCATCGCTGGTCGAGCGCTGCAGCCCGTAGGCGCTATCACGAACCAGGTCCGAGAGATCACGTCCGGGACGCTCAGCGATCGGGTTCCTGAACCCAGTGGCGCCGATGAGATCGGGGTACTGGCCAGGACGATGAACACTATGCTCGGGCGCCTCGAGACCTCTGATCTGAAACGTCGTCAGTTCGTTTCTGATGCCTCGCACGAGCTTCGTACCCCGGTCGCTGTTCTTCGAAGCGAGGCCGAAGTCGCACGTCGGGCTCCTGATTCAACGACGATCGATGACTTCGCAACAGTGGTGCTGAACGAGTCCGGGCGCCTCGAACGACTGGTCGAAGATCTGCTGGCGCTTGCTCGCGGTGACGAGTCGAGGACACTCTCGAGCACCTCGACGGTCGATGTCGACGACGTGGTCCTCGCAGAGGCCTTGCGTTCGCGTTCGATTCCAGTCGACAAGAGCGCAGTGTCGGCGGGTCGAGTCTTGGGTCACCCAGATGTGATGACCAGGGTTGTTGCCCACCTGCTGGACAATGCAGCCCGGCATGGCAACAAAGAGGTTTCCGTCGGCGTCCAAACCGTCGGAGAAATTGTCCGAGTCTGGGTCGACGATGACGGACCAGGTATCTCCGAGGGTGAACGCGAGCGCATCTTCGAGCGGTTCATTCGACTCGATGACGCTCGAGCCCGAGACCGTGGCGGTGCAGGGCTCGGTCTCGCCGTGGTGCGTTCGGCGGTCGAGCAGATGGATGGCACTGTCGACGTTCTCGATTCACCCCTAGGCGGCGCGCGCTTCCAGATCAGCCTTCCTGCCGCTCACTCCGTTCGCTAACCGAGTTTCGGCCCTGGGGGCCAAAACGTCGACGCCGCGTGACTGCCGCTCACTCCGTTCGCTAACCGAGTTTCGGGCCGTCGTATTGCTTCAGTTCACACGGTGAGCACGACTGCACCGAGGCTGACGATGGCAACGATCCCGGAGGCGAGCGCTCCAAGAACTAGTGGCGCCCCTCCAAGCTTGCGAATGCGATCGAGTCGAACTCCGGCGCCGAGTCCGACCAGCGCAACGGCGAAAAGAAGTTTCTCAATCGTGGCGGTTCCATCGACCACCATGTGGGGAACGACGCCCGAACTCCGGACGGCAACCAACACAAGGAAGCCGGCCACGAACGCCGGGATCGGTGCTGGGCGAGTGCCAGCAGTGTCGGCCGACCGCCGACTACGGCTGATGCTGACGCCGGTGACCAGGGGGGCGAGCAACATCACTCGGGTCAACTTCACCACGACAGCGCCGGCGAGCACAGCGGATCCTCGAGTCGATCCAGCAGCGACGACCTGCGCGACGTCGTGAATGCTGGCTCCAGCCCACACGGCGTATTGCTCATCGGAGAGTGAGAACAGGTCTCCGAGGACCGGGATCAAGAACATAGCGATGGTGCCGGCGAGTGTCACGAGTCCGATCGACAGGGCGACCTCTTCTTCATCGGCGTCTGAGCTGCTCTCCATTGCAGCGATGGCGGAGGCGCCGCAGATGGAATACCCCGTTGCGATCAGGAGTGACAGTGGACCGGACACTCCAAGTCGTCGGCCGAGGGTTTGTGTGCCGAAGAACGTGGCGGTCACCGTCGCAATGATCACGAGGATGACGGGAAGCCCAAGATCACCGATCTGCCCAACCGAGAGGCGCATGCCGAGAGCGATCACTCCGAGTCGCAGGATCGTCCTGCCCGAGAACGCAAGCCCCGGCCGGAGACGTTCGATGTTGATCTTGGCGTTGCCAAGAACCATGCCGACAATCACCGCAATGGTGAGTGACGAGACTGGTGCGAGCAGTGCGACTTGTTGTGCGCCAAAGGCAAGAGTTGCGGCGGTCGCGACACCGGGCAGCAACGAGTCGAACCGCTCCCGACGAGATGGCGCCGACGTGTGATTGTCTGCCCGAAGTGCCGACGAGGGGATGGCCATGTCCTCATAGTCATAGGTTTGACCTGTGACCGCTAGAGAGCAACATTCTCATAACTCATAGGGTTGATCTATGAGTAGTTGTCTATGGTGAAAATGTCAGCCAATTGACACGTGTGTGTCATCGAAGTGCATACGTGATGTCCGATAGTGAGATATGGAGCAACCACGCTGCATACAGCTCACTGAGGAAGTTGTTGTCATGACCGCTCGAACGAGACGTTCCCTTCGACTCGCTACCGTTGCATTTGTATTGGCCGGCGCCAGCCTTGTCGGTACGGCGTCCGCTGCGAACGCGGCGACCGGTTGCGGCGAGTACTCGTTCGGCTTCGAAGGCACCCGTCTGCTCAATGACGGGATCAGCGACTCAGCTGGACCATTCACGATCTCGATGCCAGCAGGAACCTACGACATCACCCTCCACTCATTTGATGATCACGCCGCTCATCCCGGTCAGGTCGCACAGACTCAGGAGCAGTGGTACTTCACACTCGACTCGGGCTACACGTCACCGGCATCGTCTGACATTGCCCTCGACTCGAACAGTTCTGTCGACACATTCCGTGGAGTGGTGATCGAAGACGCCAGCGCGATCACCGTGCGCCACCTCGGTGAAGGTGGCATCAACTCGGTCGCTCCCATGTGTGTGGGTTTCAGTTCGGTTTCGTCACGACCTGTCGTTGTCGAGCCTGAGATCAGCGTCGTTCCACCGGAAACCATCGTCGCTGGCCCACCGAGTCCCGCTGAGGAAGTCACTCAGGTCCCTGTCGAGGTCAAGCGAGCCGTGGAAGTGAACACTCCACCGGTTGTTCTCGTGGCACCGGCTCCGGCACCCACGCTGCAGCTCGCGATAACCGGCCCATCGGCGCAGATGTCGATCATGGTGGTTCTCGGTGCTGTCTTGCTGGTCATCGGTGGTGCGCTCCTCCTCGAGGATCGCCGTCGTTCGCTGACCAGCTGATCTGGGAGACCTCGACCTACGCTCCGATCATGGCGGTCTATCTCTATCTGAATCCGGACGATCTGGAGAACGTGTCGGCGTGGCTCAACAATGAAATGGGAATCGCGCAGATTCGACCGGATGGCCCCAGCCGTTGGAAGGCGTCTTCGGAGATCGACGTGACTTCTGGCGGACGACATTGCCTGTTCCACATCGACTCGGGGCCGCTCCCGCTGATGGGCGCGAACGATGCCCCAGGTAAGCAGCGCGACCACGTCGAACCGATAGTCGACCCGTTCGGTGGATGGGTCGAGCGTCGTGCAGGCGGGAAAGCAGGGCTTCCGTATTTCGGTCCCGGCCACCAAGCCGTTTTCTGGTTTCAGTGCTCGACCTCATGGGACCCCGATCGTGGGCCACGTCGTTCGACTTTTGAGTGGATCGGCAACCACTACGCAATCCTCGATGGTCCAGCGCCGGATGGGGCGAAGAAGTGGTGGGGTCGATTGCGGCGATGGTGCGCCAAAGAAGGAGAGGCGCGCAAGGCGGTCGGGAGCTCGACGGGGCCGACGTACCTGACGTTCCCCGGGGCAGCGGCCGAGATCGATGCGTGGGTTGCAGATCACACAGTGGTTCCGGACAGGGCTCGTACCTGAGAGTCGCCCTAGCGACTCAGTTCCGCGGCCGCGGTGAGTGTGCCGGGTGCGATTTCAGTGAAACCGCCGTCGTGAATCGTGGTCGGCATATGCCCAAGCCGGCGTTCCCACAATCTATTTATTGGCGTGAGCACACGCGCTGGTCGACCAGCCGCGTTCCAATCGAGGCGTTCGTTTCGCTCCAGCTGCTCCCAGCACCGTTGCGCAGCATGGGCGACCTGTGCGCCGCGTTTGCCCCAACTCATTTCGACGGCAGGGTTGAGTAGCACGGTGAGCGTTGGATACTGGACGGGGTCGAGCGTGTCCATATGTTCCGGTTCATCGAGCGGCGTCGACTGGATCTGCAGTTTGCTCAGTTCCAGCGGAGCTTCGGCGACGACACCCGGCACAAAGATCCGAACCTCGGCGGTGCCGTGGATGATCGTCAATCCCGGTACTCCTTGAGCCCGCTCCCATGCCGATGCTCGTGCTCGACGCATGATCTTGCGGATTCGCGACCCGTTCCAAGCGGACACCTCGTCGTACCACTCACCCCCGGGGAGACTCCGATGATCGTCGAGCAACGAAACGACTCCCAGAGCTGCTCCGGCGAAGACATCAGCAAGGCGAGGTGGATCGAGTTTCTCGACCCTGGCCGCCATCTGCAGTGCACGTGGGCGATCTTCTTCCAAGGCCATTCTCAGAGTCTGCCGTGGCTGTTGGCGGGGACCGCGAAATCTTTTTGGGGTTCCTTGTCTACATTCTGTTGGTGAGGAGGCTTGTTGTCTCGATGATCGAATTCGCTTCGTGGTACCGAACTGAATATCCCCGTGTGGTGAACGCTCTGACGTTGCTCACGGGGGATAGACAGGTATCGGCCGACGCTGCATCGGAAGCGTTCGTGAGAGCGCTTGCGAAGTGGGATCGCGTCTCGAAGATGGATCGTCCAGGCGGTTGGCTCTACAAGGTTGCACTCAACGATGCGCGACGACGTTTGCGTCGATCGACACGTGATTCGTCGGTCGCTGCTGACCTCGGCTGGACGCCGACGACATCAGCGCCCGTTGAGCCCGATCATGAGCTCTGGAACGCGGTGTCTCGACTGCCGGACAGAACTCGGTCAGCGGTCGTGCTGCGTTATGTGGCCGACCTGACGGAGGCGGGCATCGCCGAGGCGCTCGGAGTGCAGCGCGGGACGGTGGCGACGATGCTGCGCCGAGCCCATGAAGCGCTCGCCGCAGATCTCGGTCCGACCTACTCCTCAGAAAGACGTTTGTTTCATGCCTTCAACTGACCACCTCGAAGCTGCCGGCCGACGCGCTGCGTTGGGACCGGTGCCCACACCGCCAACGATCGACGCGCTCACCGCCGAAGTCGGACGTCGACAAAACCGACGCCGCAAGGTGTTCAGCGGTGCAGTCGCTGTACTCGTTGCAGCGGTGGCGATTCCTGTGAGCGTCGCCATGGTCGACACGGACCAACCCGACCTCGTGACATTGGTGTCTGATGGCGGCGCTGAGCTGTCATCGGCCGATCCAGCGGGCTTGGCCGCTCAGGTCGAACCATCCGCGACATCGACGTCGGTTGCTCCGACTTCGACGACCAAAGTGCCTACAACCGATGCGCCCACGTCCGAAGCGACCGCGGAAACCTTCGGCCGCGGTCCGTTCGCTGGTCTGAACGATGAGAACTTCGATCTGCGACTCGACCTTGGCGACGAATCGTTCGCGATTGTCGTGATCAGTGGAGATGATGCTGCTGCCCGTGCAGCTGAAGCGGAGGCGGCAGCCGACGAGACCCGTGAGATCGACGAGCAAACCGTCTGGATTGCGAACAACGGCGACGAAGTGACCGCCTCCGCCTTCATCGACGACGAGACGTTTGTGGAAGTACGCGGCCCCAAGGAGCAGATCGAGCGAATCCTCGACCTCGTGTCCGAGCACACAAATGGTCCAGTGATGTTCTTCGACCCGACTGAGTTCGCCAAACGATTCGACTTGCCCGACGGGTTCCTCGATCGCGAGGGATTCTTCGGTGAAGACTTCTCATTTGAGGAACGGGACAATCCCCTCTTCCCCTTCTTCGAAGATGGGACCTTCGATGACTTCCAGAATGAGATGAAGGATTTCGCTGAATGTATGGAGATCACGGTGGATCGTTCGGGATCGACCACCAAGGTCGAGATACCGAACTGCGAACTACCCCGACTCGACTCACTATTTGGTGATGAAGCCTTCAAGGACTTGCCGTTCGACCTCGACAACCTGTTCGAAGGTTTGACCGATGAGCTCGAGGACGCGGCCGCTAACTGATTGCGTCAGTCAGCCGCGTCGATCAGGGAAGTGACCAAGGCGATCAGATCGTTGCGTTGATCATCGCTTGGTGGCGCGAGTCCGAAAAGGTCGATCAACCACAGCCCATCGCCGACCACACGGGCGAGGAGAGCCAGCGTCGGGTCGAGGCCGTCGTCGTCGAGCAGGCGACACTGCCACGCCGCGAACTGCTCTTGAGCCGGAGTGAGATCTCCATCGTCGAGCGCTGCTGAGGCAAAGATGCCCGTCGCCGAGTCGAGCCCAGCTGGCTGGCCGGAACGCACGTAGTCAAGGTACGCCTGAGCAAAGGAACCGCTGGTGCGTTCGTTCGAACTCGCGAGTTGGTCGAGTTGCTCGTCGGCGCGAACAAGCGTGCGTTCGAGCATGGCCGCCACCAGGTCCTGCTTGGTGCCGTAGTGATAGAGCAAACCACCCTTGCTCACACCTGCGGTCTCCGCGACACGGTCGAGGGTCAGATTCGAGACACCATCAGAACGTACGACCTTGGCCGCAGCGTCGAGCAGCGCTGCCCTGGTCTTGGCAGATTTGGCGCGCTGCTTCATGGTCGAGACTGTCTCATTGTCGAGACTTCCGCTCGACATCTGAACCGGTCCCGCTTGAGAATCTCGTTCATGTCAATTACTGTACCGGTCAGACGGTTTTTGTCGAATCGGGAGACCATGATTAGAGAACACCTGAAACAACGGCTGAGCGCACTCTCGTCGGCTGATGCCGACGACACGGTCTGGGACTACGTAATCGTGGGCGGGGGTAGCGCGGGCTGCGCGATGGCCAATCGCCTCAGCGCTGATCCGAACAACAAAGTGCTCGTTCTCGAAGCTGGGCGCAGGGACTGGAAGTGGGATGTGTTCATTCACATGCCAGCCGCGCTGACGTACCCGATCGGCAGTCGCTTCTACGACTGGAAATACGAGAGCGAACCCGAGCCGCACATGAACGGTCGCAAGATCTACCACGCTCGCGGCAAGGTGCTCGGCGGTTCATCGAGCATTAACGGCATGATCTTCCAGCGCGGAAACCCCATGGACTACGACAAATGGGGTGCCACCGACGGACTCGAGCAATGGGACTACGCCCACTGCCTGCCCTACTTCAAACGAATGGAGAATCGACTCATCGGTGGCGACGAGTGGCGCGGTGACGAGGGCCCACTGCAGTTGGAGACCGGCCCGGCGAACACGCCGCTGTTCAAGGCGTGGCTGAAGGCGGGCCCAGAGGCTGGGTTCGCAGCGACGGCCGATGTGAACGGGTTCCGTCAAGAGGGTTTCGCCATCTTCGACAAGAACATGACTCGCGGGCGTCGGATGAGCGCAGCTCGCGCCTACCTGCACCCCGTTCTTGATCGCCCAAACCTCACGCTCAAGACTCTCGCGCAGGTAAACAAGATCATCTTCGAGGGAAACAAGGCCGTCGGGGTCGAGTACAAACGTGGCCGCAAGACACACATCGCACGGGCAGAGAACGTGATCAGTTGTGGGGGAGCGTTTAACTCGCCGCAGCTGCTCCAGCTCAGCGGTGTTGGTGACTGGGAACATCTCCAGAGCCTCGGAATCGACGTTGTGTCGGACCTCCCTGGTGTTGGGGAGAATCTGCAGGACCACCTCGAGGTTTACATCCAGCACTCCTGCACGCAGCCGGTGTCTATGCAGCCCTATAACGCCACTTGGCGGATGCCATTCATTGGGTTGCAGTGGCTGTTTCGCAAGGGTCCTGCTGCGACCAATCACTTCGAAGCCGGCGCTTTTGTTCGGAGCAACGACGACGTCGAGTATCCGAATCTTATGTTTCACTTCCTGCCGATTGCGATCCGGTACGACGGCTCCTCACCTGAGGGTGGTCACGGCTACCAGGTGCACGTCGGCCCGATGTACAGCGACGTACGAGGCACGGTCAAGATCCGTTCGACCAACCCTCGCGAACATCCAGCCGTGCAATTCAACTACCTCTCGACCGAGAATGACCGCAAGGAATGGGTCGAAGCAATTCACACGGCGCGACACATCATGCGCCAGCCAGCCTTTGCGCCATATGACGGTGGCGAGGTCTCGCCGGGACCTGAAGTCGACACCGACGAGCAGATTCTCGACTGGATTCGTCGGGATGCAGAAACGGCGCTGCACCCTTCTTGTACGGCGAAGATGGGTCCCGTCTCAGATCCGATGGCCGTTGTCGATCCAAACACGATGCGGGTGCACGGTACCGAGGGCCTCTATGTGGTCGACGCCTCGGTGATGCCAGTGGTGAGCAATGGCAACATCTACGCCCCAACGATGATGATCGCCGAACGAGCGGCCGACATCATCCTTGGCAACGAGACGCTGGCCCCCGACCACGCCGACGTCTACCGCGACCCTGAGGCTGGTCAGTTCAACGCTTGAACTGGCGGCGCCCTCCCCCCCAAATCCGAAGTCTGCTGATGCGCAAGGCATCACCAGACTTCAGATTTGGAGAGGCGGAGGAGGGACTGGTCGACAGGCCCTCGTCAGCGCATTACACAAGGTGCATGACGAACGTTGCAGTTTTTGACATGAACGAGACGACGCTCGACCTCGCCGATGTCCGCGTGGCTGTGAATGACGTCCTCGACAGCGCCGACGGCTTCACCATGTGGTTTCAGAAACTGCTGCAGCTGGCGATGACGTCTTCAGCCACCGGTGTCTACCAGGACTTCACCGTCCTGGCCCCGTCTGCGCTTCGGAGCATCGCGGCCTCCACCGATGTTGAACTTGTAGACGATGCCGCGGCGCGGGTCGGCGCCGCTCTGGCGGAGATCGCCCCGTACCCCGATGTCGTTGAAGGTCTCGAAGTGCTGCGGGCTGCAGGTTGGACCACCATGGCTCTCACCAACAGTGCCCTCGAGGGGGTGACCGCTCAGGTGAAACGAAACAAGCTCGACCACCTCTTCGATCACATTCTGTCGGTCGACGCCGTGGAGCGCTTCAAACCCCACCCAGACCCCTACCTACACGCGCGTGGGGTTGGTGGGGCAGCACCCGAGAACACGTGGATGATTGCTTGTCACGATTGGGATCTTGCAGGAGCGCGGAGTGTTGGCCTGCGCACGGCCTATATCGCCCGCCCGCACATGGACTATGCCGACACGTATCCCCGCCCAGACTTATTCGTGAGTGACTTCGTCGAGCTCGCACAGGCATTGATCCGATAGAAACCTTCTCCGACTCGGTGGAGCATTGGAGAGTGAGTAAGTAGTTCAAACTTAAACTATAATACGAAACATCACCCCTTCCTGGAAAGGAACCTCATGTCTGTTTCAGCTCCAACCATCGATGTTCGTCCCGCAGCAGATCGATCTCCAACCAACATTGGATGGCTCGATTCCAAACACAGTTTCAGCTTCGGACATCACTACGACCCGGACAATGTGGGCCATGGGTTGTTGATCGTGCACAACGACGATCGCGTCGCTCCCGGCGGCGGCTTCGATCCGCACTCTCACCAGAACATGGAGATCGTCACGTGGGTGCTGGAGGGGCAGCTCGAACATCGCGACTCCGAAGGTAACTATGGACGCCTGTACCCCGGCCTAGCGCAGCGCATGTCCGCTGGGACCGGCATCACACATTCGGAGATGAATGGCAGCGAAACCGAGCCAGTGCACTTCGTCCAGATGTGGGTGTTGCCCGACACCAACGGCGTCGCTCCAGGTTACGAGGAGCGAGATCTCAACGATGCGCTAGACGCCGGCGGTCTGGTCGCGGTTGCGTCGGGACGCGACCACAACGGCGCCATCTCTATCCACCAACAGGGTGCAGTGATGTGGGTTGGGCGCCTGGCCGATGGCGAGACGGTCGAGCTCCCCAACGCAACTCACGTCCACGCGTTCATCGCCAAGGGTGATGCCCAACTCGGCGACCGCCTGCTTGGCACAGGTGATGCGGCTCGGCTGACCAATGCCGGTGAGCAGTCGCTCAAGAGTGTGGGTGCCTCCGAGGTGATCGTCTGGGAGTCAACGAACTAATATCTCAAGTAATGTGTAGGTCAACAGTCTCCGTGGTCCATGACTAGCCGGCGCGAGGACCCTCCGCTGTCGATCGGCGCTGTCGCAGAACGGACGGGCCTGGCTGTTTCGGCCATCCGTTTCTATGAGTCGATCGGGTTGGTCTCCTCAGAGCGGGCGTCATCGGGACATCGTCGGTTTCGCCGCTCCGCGATGCGAAGGCTGTCGTTTGTTCGGATCTGTCAGCGGCTCGGGTATTCGCTCGACGACATCAAGACGCAGCTCGAGTCTCTGCCAAATGAACGCACTCCAACCGAGCGGGACTGGAACCAGATGGCCACAGGGTTCGCCGACGAGATCGACCAACGCATCGCAGATCTCACGCTCCTGCGCAACAAACTCGACGGCTGCATTGGCTGTGGATGTCTCTCACTCGACAGTTGCGCGATATATAACGCGGACGACGAGGCAGCGTCACTCGGCGATGGCCCGCGCTACTTGCTTGGCGACCGCCCTGGCGACGCCGCCAGGTGATGTCAGCGCGACCTCGTAGGGTCTGATCCCCATGGGAACTCCAGCACTCATCGAACCCGCCAGGCCGAGCCCCGAGGAGGTCGAGGCTGAGCTCGCCGCGCACGTGCAACTCTTGGCGGGGCCCGACGCGGTGCCTCGACCCGAGCAGCTCGAGGCCGTCCAGGCAGTGGTCGCCAATCGCAAACGCACGCTGCTGGTGGCTCGCACCGGTTTCGGCAAATCAGCTGTCTACTTCTCGAGCACGAAGATGCTTCGTGACCGAGGGTGGGGCCCAAGCATCGTTATCTCGCCCCTACTCGCACTCATGCGTGACCAGGTCGCCGCAGCTTCGAAGCTCGGCTTGCGAGCAGAAACGATCAACTCGGCGAACACCGATGACTGGGGCGAGATCGAAGATGCGTTGCTCGCCGACGAGATTGATCTCTTGCTCATCGCTCCCGAGCGTCTTGCCAACCCGGGGTTCCGTCAGCGTGTCTTTTCGATGATGTTGGCCCGACCGTTCGCGCTTGTCTGCGATGAAGCGCACTGCATTTCGGACTGGGGCCACGACTTTCGTCCCGACTATCTACGGCTGCGGACGGTCATCGATGAACTTCCCGATTGGGCACCGATTTTGGCCACGACAGCGACGGCGAACCAGCGCGTCACTGATGACGTCGCGTCACAACTTGGGTCCGACACCGTCGTGTTACGGACCAGCCTCGATCGAGAGTCGCTGCACTGCAGCGTGATCGAGCTCGATGACGACGCTGAGCGGCTTGCATGGGTCGCGGACAATCTGGGAGACATGGAAGGGTCGGGGATCATCTACGCGCTCACCGTCGACCAGGCGATCACCGCAGCGGAATGGCTTCGACAACGCGGTCACGATGTTGCCGCCTACTCGGGCTCGACGTCTCCGGAAGACCGAGAGCAACTCGAGTTTCGCCTGCGCAACAATGAGTTGAAGGCGCTGGTGGCCACGAGCGCCCTCGGTATGGGTTTCGACAAGTCTGACATGGCGTTCTGTATTCACCTTGGGCTTCCTCCCACGCCGGTCGCGTACTACCAGCAGATCGGTCGTGCGGGCCGCGGTATCGAGCACGCAGAGGTCATCGCCCTTCCACGCCCGCGTGAAGACGAGCGAATCTGGCGGTGGTTCGAATCGGTCTCGATGCCGAGCGAAGAAGTGTGCACAAGAGTGTTGTCGCAGCTCGACCAGACGTCGCCGATGTCGATTCCCCGACTCGAAGCGGCCGTCAACATGGGGCGTTCGCGGCTCAACACACTGCTCAGCATTCTTGATGTCCAGGGAGCCGTTGTACGAACGAAGGGCGGCTGGCTGCGGTCGCGCATGGCGTGGACCTACGACGGCGAGCTGGCCGATCGACTGCGAGAGTTACGGGCCGTCGAAAGCGATCAGATGCGCGGCTATGCCTCGCACGAAGGATGCCGCCTTCGGTATCTCCGAGACCTGCTCGACGACGCTGAAGCCGATGATTGTGGTCGCTGCGATCGTTGTCTTGCTCGTGCCGGTGAACCACTCCGCTGGACCACCGAGGTCAGCGCCGGAGCGCAGGAAGCACGAGACCACCTGCGCGGCGTCGACATTTCGGTTGAGCCTCGACGCCAGTGGGCCCCAGGCCTTGATCAGCCGAAGGGGAAGATCGCACCCGCTTTGCAGGCCCGCGTTGGCCGAGCGCTGAGCCGCCTCGGTGACGGTGGTTGGGGCCCCGAGGTCATGTCGCTGCTCGACGGTCCGAGCACCGCGATCTCGCCCGATCTTGTTAATGGCATGGTGGGCATTCTGCGACGCTGGGAGTGGGAGCAACGTCCAGGCTGGATTTGCACCATGCCCTCACGTCGCAACGGCGCAGCGCTCGATGCCGTTGCTGCTGAGGTGGGAAAGCTCGGGAAGCTTCCGGTGCACTCAGGGCTCGTGCGCGATGCGAGTGCGGGATGGCAGGCCGACCAGTCGAATAGCGCATTCCAGCTGGCGAACGTCTGGGGGCTCCTCGCAGTCGATGTCACCCAGCTTCCTGACGAACCGTTGCGATCGATGCCAGTTCTGCTCCTCGACGACACCGCCGACAGTCGTTGGACCATCACCGTGGCCGCGCACCTGCTTCAAAAAGCCGGGTCAGGCCCAGTCCTCCCGTTCGTCCTGCAGACCAGGTGAGCGCTGAGCGCCGAGCTCGAGGCCTCCCTTCGAACTGGTCGGCACGCCTTCGTCCTCCCCGTTGCGCATCGCTTCGCTCGCTCCACTGAAAGTCGGACTACGTCGCACCACCCATCCCGAAACGGCCTCGCCCTCGGCGCTCGGTGTCTGTCCAAGTTCCCAAAGCGTCGGAAGTCGGGCAGCACCGGAACCAGCTAGGGGCAACCGTTCGGAGACCAGTCCGGCAACCGGATGAGATCAGGCGGCGGCGGCCTCGGGGGTATCTTCGCTGAGCCTCGTCTTGGTCAACCGTGGCTTCATCGAGCGGCTGCCCGATGTGGCGACGAGACGAACTCGGGTCTCCGCGAAGTTGGTCGTGAGGAGCTTCTCTGCAGCGATGCCTGACATCCAGTCGAGCACCTGGAAGCGCTGATCTGCGAGTGCACGTTGCAGCGCTGCAGCTTCGATGAGTCGACCTGGCGAGTAGTGCTGCCAGTCGGTGCTCATCCGGCCGTCGTAGATTCGGTAGACATCGTCATCGAGGATCGCAACGGCATAGGCGGCGAGGTTTCCGTCGAGTCGCAGCGTCGCGATTTCGATCTCCCACTCCTCGTGGCCACCTTCGACCACTCGACGCCAGAACTCGCGCTCGGCTGGTCGGTCGAGGTCGCTGTTACGGCGAGCGTGTCGGTCTCGAGACACATGCACAGCCTCGACCTCATCGAGTAGCTCCGAGCTGATTGCTCGGCCGCGGTCGAATGAGATGACCAATTCCAGGTCGTCGTTCTCGATCTTCGATTTCGCTCGACGGAGCTGCTTTCGTTTGCTCTTGCTCAGTACGTCGTCAGCGTTGTGGGCAGTCGAGAAGACCACACGGGGAACACGAAGTTCGGGAAGTAGTTGACCGTTTTCGAGTTCCTCGTTGAGGAAACCGAGCGTCGGGTCATGATCGGGAAGCTGCTCTAGGTCGAGCGACCAGACCTCAGCTACGTCATTGAGTGCTGTGATGATGGCCTTTGCCAACGCCTTCGCGGAGGCAGGGTCACGTGCTGGGAGGCCGGCATACAGCGAGCTGCTGTGGCCCATGGCCACGACGGTGGCGCCCTCGGCACGCTTGTCGATAGCGAGCATGGCGCACGCAGCGAGCTGCTGGGTCTCTGGCGTTCGAAGCTCCACCATCATCGGCGTCCAATTGGTGAACGCTTCCGACCAGTGCTGAAGCCACGGGAAGCTCGACATAACGGGCATCTTGAGGTCGGTGATGAGATCGTCGATGTCCTTGGACACGATTCGGATCTCGTTCATCCCGAATCGAACCTCGGTGTCGTAACTGCGATCCTGAATCTTCTCTGCGGACTGACGCCACGCTTCGAGGGGCTCGAGTTCGTCGTCGAGGTGCTCACGGAACAATGTGGTGAGCGCCGGACCTGGAAGTGGACGGCAGTAGTAGAAACCCTGGCCACGGTCGCAGCCGAGGCGGCGGAGAATGTCGGCCTGGTCGGAGTATTCGATGCCCTCGGCAACCGTGTAGGCACCAAGTGCCGTCGACAGGTTGACGACCGCCTCGACGAGCGCCGATGAGGTCGAGGAGCGATGGAGCTCGTTGATGAACGAGCGGTCGATCTTGATGGCGTCGACGGGGAACGCCTTGAGATAACTGAGCGACGAGTAGCCCGTTCCGAAGTCGTCGATTGCAAGCTTCACGCCGATGGTCTTGAGCTGGCCAAGAATGCCAATACTCTGCTCTGCGTCGGTGGCCAACATCGACTCAGTGATCTCGAGGACGAGGTTGTTCGCGTTCACGCCGGTCGCCGCAATGGCGTTGGTTAGCGTGTTGATGAGCTGATCGTCCTCGAGCTGACGCATCGACAGGTTGATCGCGATGTCGATGTCTTCGCAGCCCGGAATGGCGTGCCACACGGCCGCTTGACGACATGCCTCGCGGATAACCCAGCTGCCGATGGGAACGATCAGTCCGTTCTCTTCTGCAAGTGAGATGAACCGGTCGGGTTCGACAAGTCCGCGCTCTGGGTGTTTCCACCGGATGAGCGCTTCGACGAGGTCGACCTTGCCGCTTTGGAGGTTGAAGATCGGCTGGTAGTGAAGGAGGAATTCGTCTTCGTCGATGGCTCGCTGGAGGTCGGCCTTTAGGTCGAGTCGCTCGACGGCCTCCTCGTGCATTGCCTCTTCGAAGAACTCGTAGCGTCCCTTGCCTCGGGACTTCGACAGGTACATGGCTACGTCGGCGTTGCGCATCATCGTGTCGACGTCGCTGCTGCCTTCAATGTCCATGGCAATGCCGATACTGGCGAGCGCACGAACTGCGCGATCACCGAGTTCGATTGGCTCACCGAGCGCATCCAAGGCACGGCGGGCGACGTTCATTGCATCGCGTCGATCGACTGCCGACTCGAGAAGCACAGCGAATTCGTCGCCACCGAAACGGGCCACGGTGTCACCGTCTCGAACCACAGTCTCGAGACGTTTGGCGACCACAGCGAGCATTTCGTCGCCAGCCTGATGACCGAGGCTGTCGTTGACGGTCTTGAAGTCGTCGAGGTCGATGAACAGAACTGCCACAGGGTGCTTTTGGTCGGCCTTAGCCAACGCTGCTTCGGTACGTTCGGCAAATCGAACACGGTTCGCGAGGCCGGTGAGTGAATCGTGCTCGGCGTCGTGTCGCAGTCGATCTCGACCCTTCTCGACCGTCTTCATCAGGTCGAAGATGCGAATCAAGATCAACATGAACAGGAAGGCCGACGCAGCGATCGTGACCGTGCGGTCGTCGGGGTTTCCCCAGAAGAGGTCGACCAACGGCACGCTCAACGTTGCGACGAACATGATGACCAGCTGAATTGGGGTCAGCCGATCCTGGTCCAGTTGCTGCGGAGTCGTCCGACCGAGGCCCGGATGGAGCGCGGCGGCACCGAAGCCGACATAGAAGGTCAGCCAGAACGCATCGACCCAGAGGCCGGTACGGAAGGTGTCATTCGTGAGGAGGATCTGGTAGCCCGTGTCGGCTATTGCCAACGAGCCGATGGCAATAGCGATAAAGGCGAAGGGTGGGTGCGTGAGGTGCACGGTCACGAGCAGACGGGCGGCCACCGCGAGAAGGATGACGTCCATCACGGGGTACGCAAGTGATACAGCGAGGGCCGAAGAGGTCTGTTCGAACGTGACCACTTCGTCGACGAACAGCACCCACATGAGTCCGAACATTGCGACGCCGACGATTGCACCGTCGATGAGGCTTGCTCGGCTGCGACCTGGTGCGACCGCTCGGACGAGCTTGATCACACAGAAATCGCCTACTACTTCGGTGCGCTTGCTCTCGGACTCTTTGCAGGACTCGGAGGATCGCTGAGCTGGGCGACCCCGGTGATGAGCGCTGCAATCCTCGCCGCTCTATATATCGGCGACCACCCCTCTCTCTTCCCTCAATATCGGAACCAGATTGTCAATCTCGACTCCGCATACACGGATGAGACGGCGCTCGTTATGCGGCTCGAGAGCTTGCTCAACGCCAAAGTTCATCACGCCAACGTGCGCAAGGTCGATCTCGTTAACGACACAACATCGGTTGATGTCCGCTACGAGCTCCCCCGAGCAAAGACCAACTCAGCTCAATCAGTGCCCAGCCCTGTCTCAATTCGGGAAGAACGATGAAACACAAATCTCTCCCCGTAGACCAGCTCCAGGCAATCGGCCTGGACAGTCTGAACAAGGCTGCATCGCTTCTAACCAGAAGAGATCGCAAGTACGTGGTGCCGTTGGCAATCGCGAGACAGATCGTCGCAGAGGGCAAATTGCAGGTGCTGGAGATCGATGGGTTG
>RCNE010000755.1_pt1 | contig 17317 bp, 11 predicted proteins | sample 2041361 | NCBI WGS metagenome assembly RCNE01 (sample SAMN09708229, study PRJNA481090) | Marine sediment metagenome, whole genome shotgun sequencing project.
TGTCTGAGGGCGATGTCATCGCACACCTCGGGCGCCCTTCGCGCGGGGTCCTCGGGGGCTCGGAATGGCTCGTGCAGCACAGCGGCGCGGCGACAGGCGCGCCCGTGGGGATCGACCTCAGCGCGGAGGCTGAGTTGCAGCACGCGATGCTCGATCTGGCTCGCAAAAAGCTTGTGAAGAGCGCGCACGACATCAGCGACGGTGGCTTTGCGGTGGCGCTGGCCGAATCCTGCATCGCGCACGGCCGCGGCGCCCGGGTCAGCCTTCCCTCGAGTCATGACGCGCCGGCGCACGCCCTGCTCTTCAGCGAAGAGCCAACACGAATCCTCGTCAGTATTTCGCCGAGCAAGGTCGGCGATGTTGGTGATATCTGCGCGCGGTATGGCGTGCCCTTCGAAAAGATCGGAACCGTCAGCGGCCAAACCGTCGCGATCGAAGGCGTTTGCGAAGTACCGGTGGAAGAGCTCGCCGAGTCCCACGCTTCGGCGTTGGACGCAATCGTCAGCTAGTAGTCCGCCTCGCGCTCACGGCATAGCCGACGAGGGCGATGCCCGTGGCAATACCGATCCATGGCAGGAGGCCCGTTTGCGCTTTGAATGCGCTGTAGAGCATCCAGACCGCCGACCCGGCGTAGATGGCAGCGGCACAGAGCGCCCAGGGGCGCGGCGTTCCGAGGTCCGGCCGGCGGCGCCGGGCCGAGAAGAGGCCGACCGCGACCAGGGCTGAAAAAAATACGAGAACGCCCGCCACGTTGATGAGGAGCTCCCCGACGCTATGCAGGTATAGAAGGGCAATTGCGAGCGCGCCCTGAAGAATGACGGCTGCGCGGGGTGGCGCTCCAGCCGTGCCGCGCAGAAACGAGGGCAGAAACCCGTCGCTAGCCATCTCCGCATAGACACGCGGACCGACCAAGAGCATCGCGCTGCTGCTCGAGACCATGATCGCAGCGATGCCCAAAGACATGACGCTTGCTCCGAGGTCTCCGAGCAAGTCCTGGGCCACGAGGTGTCCGAGCGTGACTCTTGCTTCTTCGTACCGGAAGACGACCTGCGCACGCTCCGGGCTGAGGTTCGCGACCAAAATCCAGTTGACCAAGAGGTATGCAACGCCCACGAGCGCGCAGCCGATCAACATCGCGCGTGGAACGTCGCGGCGCGGTGACTGAAATTCTTCTGCCGCATAGGCCGCCGCATTCCATCCGGAAAACGCGTAGGCGACGAAGAAGAGGCTGGTCGCAAAAGAAAGTGCAAGGCTTGGTGGCTCGCTCGGCGGCGCCCAACTCGGCCACTGAGATTCGCCCAAGGAGAGACCCAGCGCGACGAAAGCGAGAACTAGCATGCCCTTGATGATTACGAGCCCGTTCTGGGTCCACTTCGAGAGACGAAGCCCCGTAGCATGAAACACCGTCAGCGCGGCGATGAGGGCAGTCGCTCCGATGCGTGCATCGGCTGGTCCAAACACGGCGGATGCAAACGCCGCCGCGGCAAAGGCGCTCACGGCCGTCGGTGCGGAGAAACCCACGAGCAACGAAGCCCAGCCGGCGAGGTAGCCGAAAGCGGGGTGGAGAAGCTCGGACAGATAGCGGTACTCGCCACCTGAGCGTGGAATCATCACGGCAGCCTCCGCGTAGGTGCGCGCCCCCGCCATCGCGAGCAAGCCGCCGATTCCCCAGGCCGCGAGGATCCATCCCGCGCTGAGCTCCTGCGCCATGAATCCGGCGCTCAAGAACACCCCGGCGCCGATCATGTTCGCGACGACCAGACCGACCCCGGACCACAGATCCAAAAACCCTGGGCCCGACGCAGACGCCTGCGAATCTGAGTTTTGGACGCTCACCCTGCCCCGCGTCGAGTGTCCCCTATTCGGCGGCTTCCACGGCTTGGGAAATCGGGCGTTTTTCGCCGCGGAGCTCGACGGAGACGAGCTTGGAGACGCCTGGCTGCTCCATGGTAACGCCATAGAGAACGTCGGCGAACTCCATGGTGCGCTTCGAGTGCGTGATGATGATGAACTGCGAGCGGTCGGTCATCTGCTGAATGGTTTCGGCGAAGCGACCGATGTTGGCTTCGTCCAGCGGCGCATCGACCTCGTCGAGCAGACAAAAGGGGCTCGGCTTGTACTGAAAGATCGCGAAAATCATGGCGACCGCGGTGAGGGCCTTTTCCCCGCCGCTCATGAGCTCGAGTGAGCCGAGGCGTTTGCCCGGTGGCTGCGCGATGATTTCGACGCCCGTTTCGAGCATGTCCTGCGGATCGGTGAGCCGAAGCTCGGCCTTGCCTCCGAGGAAGAGCATCGGGAAGATGCGCTTGAACCGCTCGTTGATTGCGGAAAAGGTCTCGCGGAACAGCGCCCTGCTCTCTCGGTTCATTTGCCGAATCGCCTTGTCGAGCTTGGTGAGGGCGTCCTCGAGGTCGGTGCGCTGCCCCGTGAGGTACTCGTAACGCTGCGCGTTCTCTTCGTACTCCTCAATCGCAGTGAGGTTGATTTCGCCCATGCGGTCGATGAGCCGCTGTAACTCCTCGGCGCGCACAGTCACCTCATCGTCCGGCACGGGCCGCGCGTGGTGGTCACCGATGACGTACGCAAGCTCGACACGATGCTTCTCCTGAACCTGTTCTTCGAGGTGCTCGAGCGACAAACTGATTTCCTGCTCGCGAAGGGTCAGCTCGTTGAGCTCGGTGGACTGAGCGTCGATGCTGGAACGCAGCTGCTTGAGCGAAGCCTCCGACTCGCCGATCTGCGTCTGCGCTTCGTCGAAGCCCGCGCGGTGACGCGATAGCTCTTGGCGGGCCATTGCGGCCTCGTGGGCGGTCTCGCTCAGGCGACCGTGGTGCAAGAGGATCCGACCCGCGGCCTGACTCTGGTCCCGATCGGCGATGGCAACGTCCTCACGCAGGCGCTCTTCACGGGCGTCGAGCTCGGCGATAGCGCGGTCGAGCTGCCCTATGACCGAACGCTCGCGATCCGCGCGCTCGCGCGACTGCGTCGCCCCGACCTTGACCTCCGTCGCCTTAGCCAACTGCTCCTCGACCACGCGTCGACGTTCGTTCAGAACGCTCTCGGCCACCTGCACCGCTTCTTCGGCCTGGGTCACGTCATGCTGAGCCCCGCCGAGCTGGCGCCGGCTGTTGCCCTCGTCGACGTCGACTTGAGACAATGCAGCGCGCCCCTCGGACTCGGCGTTGGAGATTTCCCGGCGGCGTTCGTCGATGCGCTGGAGCTCCATCTCGACGACTCGCAGATCTCGCTCCGACCCCAGAATTTCCAATTCGGCGTCGTGGGCCTGGACCCTCGCCGAATCGATGGCGGCTTGCCCCTCTGCAATGCCGGAACGAAGCCGGCCCTGATTGGCAATCGCCCGGTCGAGGGCCTCGCCCTGCGAAGCAGCCGACTCCTCGAGCTCGCGGATCTCTCGCTTGAGCCTGAGCAGATGCGCCGCCGACTGGTCCTTGGCGCCGCCCACGACGGCGCCGTCGCGCAGCAGGGCCTGCCCGTCGAGGGTCACCAGCTTTCCCTGAAAGCCGTCACGGTGCAGACGTGCCGCGGTCTGCAAGCTGTCGACCACCAAGACGTCGAACAGGAGATAGCGGACCCAAGTGTCGTCGGCCTGCGAATAGCTCAGCAGGCTCAGCAGAGGCGCGACAATGCCCAACCCCGTAGGGAATTGGGGAATGACACGCGGCGCACTCGTCGGCGAGCGCGGCAAGAAGGTCGCCCGGCCTTTCTCTTCGCGGGCGAGGTAGTCGGCGGCGCGTAGCGCCGAATCGGTGTCGTTGACTAGCAGATACTCGAGCGCTCCACCGAGCGCGGCACCCAACGCGCGAATGTGCTCCGGCGCACACTCCAAGCGATCGGCCACGAGGCCGACCAGCCCGGACCGAGACGCATCCCCCGCGGCGCTCGCGTATCCCGTCAATACGGCTTGCGCGCCGGCACCAACGCCTTCGAAGCGCTCGTGAATTTCATTGATAGACCGCAGCCGCGAGCTGGTTACGGCGAGCGTCTCCCGAAGTGCGTCGACTTCGGAATCCGCGCTGTGCAACGCTTCCTTCCCGGTCGAAAGCGATGCCTCGATCTCGGCGTGGCGCTCGGCGGTTTCCGACTTGCCGCTTCGCAGGCCGTGCATCCTGGCCTCGAGCTCCCCGCGCTGCTGTGTGAACTCGACCTCGCGCTTGGCGAGCGCCTGCAGCTCTTCTTGCAAGCGCTCGAGACGCCCGCGAATCTCTTCTCGGCGCGCGTCGTAGCCTTCGAGGACCGCCTCCGCACCTGCGACCCGGGCACGCCCTTCGGCCAGCCCAGCGCGCGCGTCCCGCAGCGCCGACTCGGCCTCTTCCCCAGCGTTTTTCCGGATTTCCAGCTCTGCCTCGACTTCGACCAGGAGCTCGCCAGCCTCGGTTTCCAGCTCCTCGAGCTCGCTCAGAGAAAGACGAACCGTCGAGGCTTCTGCGTGTAAGCCCTCGCGTTGTTCTTCGAGCTGGCGAAGCTCGCGGCTCGCGAGATCTTTGCGTTCGATCAACGCCGCCTGTCGATCTTGCTGCTGCCGGATCAAACCTTCGAGCTGCCGAACCAAGTTGTCGAGCTCGTACGCGTGAGTTTGGCCGCGCTCGACCTCCGAGCCCCGCTGCAGCAGCGAGACGCGCTCCGCTTCGACCGACGCCTCTTTCGCGATCAAGGCGTGGCGACTCGCCTGCATGTCCTCGCTCGCTTTCGACAAACACGCAGAGACCGAACCCATCTGCCCTCGGAGCTCGAGAAAGCGATGCGATGCAACCCACAAGTCCAGGTCTCGCATTTCTTTCTTGTAGCGTTTGTAGCGTTCGGCTTTCTGTGCTTGCCGCTTCAGCGAAGCGAGGCTGCGCTCCAGCTCACCGATGATGTCCGTGACGCGCAGGAGGTTCTGGCGCGTTTGATCCATCTTTCGTTCGGCGGCGCGCTTACTCAACTTGAACTTGCTGATGCCCGCGGCCTCTTCGATCATGGATCGGCGATCCTCGGGCTTGGAGGTGACGATGAAACCGATGCGTCCCTGCTCGATGATCGAATACGCTCGCTTCCCGACGCCTGTCCCTAGGAAAAGGTTCGTGATGTCGAGTAGACGGACCGGCGTGCGGTTGATGAGGTAGTCGCTGTTGCCCTGGCGATCGAGACGCCGGGTGACCTGAATCTCGGCGTATTCGCTGTACTCGGCCGGAGCGAGCCCATCTCGATTGTCGAAGGTCAGCGTGACCTCGGCGAATCCGTGGGGCCCGCGGCCCTCCGATCCGCTGAAGATGATGTCCTCCATCTGCCTGCCACGAAGGCGGGACGGCGACTGCTCGCCCATGCACCACTTGATGGCGTCCACGATGTTGGACTTGCCGCAACCATTGGGCCCAACGACACAGGTGATGTCATGGTCGAAATGGACCGTCGTCGTATCGACGAAGGATTTGAAGCCAACGATTTGGAGCTTCTTGATCTTCACTCTGCCCCCCAAAGGAGTAGTTGGACGTGGCTATCACTGAACATACGGGATTGCAACGGTTTGCGCGACCAGAAGCGAGGGTCAGCCTGTGACCCCCACTACATGTTGCGGTTGAGCCATGCAAGCCGGCCTAGGCTAGAAGCGATGTCCGCGTTCTATTCGTTCTCGGCGGACTTGGCCGCTGCCGCGACGGAGGCGTCGGTGCCTGCCTTGACCGGAGGCTTGGAGGCATGCCGTCGATCCCGGAGCAGCTCGAGGTAGGTCTGGGCCAAGTCCATGTCTTGGGACGCAAGTCCGTCGACGAGCTCGTGAAGTCGCGCGCGCCGGACCTCGCTGACAGACGGCCGAGCAGCGGGGCTCGCCTGGGGCTCCGCCTGCTCCTCGACGGCGATGGGTTGGACCTCCTGGGCCGTCGGAACGTGCCAGGTGGGCCGCTCGACGGAGTGAATCCCATGGGCGGTCAGCCAGGACTCCATGCAGGAGCGCAATCGCTCGGAACGAAAGGCAAACCAACGCTCCCGGTCTACCGGATGGCTCATCAGCGCATCTTTGAAGCGCCGGAACGCACCCTTCCCGTCGATGGCGATGTTGAGCCGGCGCCTCAGCTCTTCGTCTTCGACCGTCGCGATGAAACGCTCCATCCATCGATACTGCTCGCGCGACGAGACCGGATCGATTCGAAGATACCGGGCGTCGTTCATGATGCGAGTGTGCATCGACGGGTCTGCGACGCCGTCGACGATGCGAATCACTTCTCCGGTATCGAAGTGCAGGTAGCTGTGCACCTCGGGTGCGTTGTTTTCGAATGCGTCTTCGAGTGCCTCCCAGGCTACGGGTACCGTTAGTGCGTCATCTCCACGTTTGTCTTGTTCGTCTTGTTTGTCTTGTTTGTCTTGCCCGACATCATTCTCATTCATTTTATTCCCATCGTACTTCGCGCCCGCCGCACCGCGTCGCGCCATCGCTCCAAGTGCCCGTCTCTGTCGGCTTGGGTGACCTGGGGCTCAAAGCTACGCTCGATACGGTAAGCATCTAAAATAGAATCTAGACCGCTGAAAACACCAACGGCCATGCCAGCTAAGTAAGCAGCTCCTAAGGCTGTCGTTTCGACATTCTCTGGGCGATCGATCGTCACCCCCAGCACGTCGGATTCAAATTGCATGAGTAAGTCATTGCGGGCCGCACCACCGTCGACCCTCAAACGTTTTATAGGGCGACCGGCATCTGCCTGCATGGCGTCCACCAAGTCTACGATTTGAAAAGCAATTCCTTCGAGGGTCGCGCGCGCCAGGTGTGCTGCCGTCGTGTCCCTGGTAAGCCCATAAATGAGGCCCCGTGCATGCGGATCCCAGTAAGGAGCCCCCAAACCAGCCAAAGCCGGGACGAAAACCACGTCGCCCGTTTCGTCGACCTCCATGGCTTTGGATTCGATCTCGTCGGAAGACGAAATCAGTCCGAGCCCATCGCGCAGCCACTGGACGGCGGCACCGGCAATGAAAGCGCTCCCTTCGAGCGCATACACGGTCTGGTCGCCGATCCGCCAGGCAATCGTCGTGAGGAGTCCGTTGTCAGAGTGCACCAAGCTCGTACCGGTGTTCATCAGCAGAAACGCGCCCGTGCCGTACGTGCACTTCGCATCACCTACCTCGAAACAGGTCTGGCCAAACAGGGCCGCTTGTTGATCGCCCGCCATGCCAGCGATTGGAATCCCATCCGGCAGGCCGGGGACCCCGGAGGTGTGCGCGTAGACTTCGGAGCAACTGCGGACTTCGGGCAAGAGCGCCATCGGCACGCGGAGCACCGCGGCCAGCTCCTCGTCCCATTGTTCCTTCCCGATGTCGTAGAAGAGCGTGCGCGACGCATTGCTTGCGTCGGTCACATGGACCTTCCCGCCGGACAAGCGGTAGACCAGCCAGGAGTCGATCGTTCCAAAAGCAAGCTCGCCCTTTGCCGCACGGGCCCGCGCGCCATCGACGTGGTCGAGCAGCCATTCTAGCTTGGTGCCCGCCAAGTACGGATCGAGGACCAGGCCGGTTCGCTGGCGGAACATCTGCTCCTTCCCGGCGTCCTTGAGCTCTTGGCAGCGGTCGGCCGTGCGGCGATCTTGCCAAACGATGGCCTTGTGGACCGCTTTGCCGGTGTTTCGGTCCCAAAGCACGGTCGTCTCGCGCTGATTTGTGATGCCGATTCCCAAACAGTCGGCGGCCGGAACGCGGGCGAGTGCGATCGCGTCGCGAACCGCATCTCCAACGCTCTTCCAAATCTCTTCGAGGTCGTGCTCGACCCAGCCTGGGCGCGGAAAATGCTGCGGGAATTCGTGGTTTGCGCGCCCTAAGACCTCCCCTTCGGGAGACAGAAGCATGGCCGTGGAACCGGTGGTTCCCTGATCGATAGACAAAAGAAAGCCCGACATTCGAACGGCTACGGTACGAAGCCTCAGAGGCAATGTAAAGCGACTACTCGGTGGCGGTCATCATCGCCCGAAACCGAGGCCAAGAGTCGCCGAGCCGCGCCTCGAGCTCTTCGCGAAGCGCCTCCACATCCGCGTCATCTGCACCCAGCTCGGAGGCGCGCTCCGCGCAGACCATCGCCGCCAAAATCTGGTCACGAGCCGCCAAAGACCGCGCCAGGATCGGCAGGGCATCGCGCTCTTCCGCACCTAGCCGGATCGCTCGCCGCAGCAGGCCGATTGACTCACCGTGTTTCCCGCTTGCCGCCGAAGCGCGACCCAGTGCGAGAAACAGGGGTGCCGCCTGACCGGATTCGCCGGCCCACTGGACCCCGAGACGCAGGACTTCGTTGGCCGCTTCGAGCTCGCCGATCTTGGCGTAGGCCGTGCCGAGAAGGTCGAGGCTCATCGAAAGGCGCTGATGGACGTCCTCGGGCAGACTCTCCGCCTCGCCCGTGCGCATGAGCATCGCAATCGGGGTCAGCCAGGGATTGAGCATGGCGATCGTCGCGCCCCAATTGCCATGTGCGTTGGCCGTCTCCGCCTGATCCACGACTGCAAGGTCGATGGACGGCTGGCTTGGTTGGTCGAGCCCGAGCTCCGAGCGCACCCGCTCGTCAAGAACTTCCCTGAAATCCTCGAGGCTCAAGACGTGCTGGGCATCATTGAACTGAACCTCGATTTCGGAAAGGCCAAGATCGTGTCGCAGCTCGAGCGGCGTCACGAGGAACAAACTGGCTTCGAGCATATACCGCCCGCCAATGTGGGCCTGAAGCGCTTCTAGGTCCGCCTCCTCGGGAAGTCCCTGATTCTGCAGCGGGTTCAGCAGCGCTCGTGCAACGGCCTCGCGAAACTCAGGGAGAGGGACCTGCCGCACCGTCGGATCTTGACCGATCGAGAATTCGACCGTGGTCAGGTTCTGCGTGTGTGGGTTGGCGGTGAGGCTGAGGATGCGCGCGCCCGCTATGAGCGCGAGGCCGAGGGTGTTGCGGCCGATGATCTGACAGGCCGCGTCGAAGTCCTTGGACTGTTTGAGCACTTCGTCGAACCAGCCGTCGGGACGCGCTGCAGACAAGTCGTAGACTTGCGGAGGACGATCGGACATCTCAGCCCTCGCCGCTGAGCTTGCGCCGGTACCATTCGATGGTGTCGAGCAGCCCCTGTTCGAGCTCGACATGTGCACGAAAGCCGAGGAGTTTCTCAGCCTTTTTCACGTCCGGGATGCGAAGCTCGACGTCGGGAAAGTCCCAGTTGACGAACTCGATGGGGGACTTGCTCTCCGTCAGGCGGACGATGAGCCGCGCGAGTTGGTAGATCGTGACGGTGCTTCGAGGATTTCCGATGTTGAAGCTCTCGCCTATTGCCTCGTCGCGCTCCATCGCAAGCTCGATGGCGTCGACGATGTCGTCGATGTAACACCAGGATCGAATCTGGTCCCCCTCGTTGTGGATGAGGATCTTCTCGTCCTGGAGGGCGCGCACCACGAAGGCATGTACTGCTCCCTCCCCGACCTGCCCGGGGCCGAAGATGTTGAAGGGCCGAATCGAAACGGTTGGCAGGTTGAACTGCTTCCAATAGTTGTGGGCAAGATGCTCGGTCGCGAGCTTGCTGACCGCGTAGGTCCAACGGGCTTCGCCAACGGCGCCGAGGCTGGTCACGTCGGCCTCTCGGACGCGAAACGCATAGGAGCCGAAGACTTCACTGGTGGAGAAATCGATGACCCGCTTGATCCCGGTGCAGTCGTTGGCTGCGCGGAGCACGTTCATCGTCCCTTCGAGCGAAATCTCCATCGTCATGACGGGGTTCTTCAAAACCGTGTCGACGCCGGCGATCGAGGCCATGTGAATCACATAGTCGCAGCCGGTCACCGCACGGCGAACGGCCGTCATGTCGCGGACATCTCCGACGACGAGCTCTACGTTTGGATGACGGTCGAGGCCAGCCTTCGATAGCGCGTTGCGGCGCAGGATATCGAGCACGCGAATGCGGTTGTCGTCCGCCAGACGTGCAGTCAGCGCGGTTCCGATGAACCCCGCACCCCCTGTAATCAGGACGTGTGCCCCCTTCAACATAATCCCTCAGCTAGCATAGACGGAAGTCGGAAGTCGAGAAACCTCAGTCCCTTTACACAGGGCTCGCCTCGTGGGACCGTGACCCTACTAAGGGGGGGTATGGGCATCTTCAGTCGGCTCAACCGGGTGATCAAATCGAATCTGAACGCGCTGATCGACCAGGCGGAGGACCCGGACAAAATGATCGGTCAAACCGTGACCGACATGAAATCCGCACTCAAGCGCGCCCGCAAGGACCTGATCGAGGCGCTGGGCAGCGCCAAACGGCTCGACAAAAAGGAGCGGGACCTCGAGCAAGAGGCGGTTGACTGGGAGCAAAAGGCGATCCTCGCACTCGAACAGGACGACGACGATCTCGCGCGAGAGGCGCTCAGGCGAAAAGCCCGCGCGACCAGAGAGGCGAAAAGCGTCCGAGCGCAAGCAGCTGCGCAGGCAACCGCGGCCGACGCGATGAAGGCCCAACTCGAGCGCATCGAGGAGAAGCTCGACGATCTCAAGGCGAGGCAGAAGACGCTCGCGGCTCAGGTGCGGCAAGCGCGGACTCAGCAGCCCGACCCGGAGCTCACGAGCGGCGACCGCCTCGGCGGCGGCGCGTTCACGGATCTCGAACGCATGGCCGACCAGATCGACCAGCTAGACGCCGAAGTGGAAGCCCACGAAGTGTTGGAAAATCCGAAGCGTGAGGCGATGGACGCGCGATTCCGGGCCCTCGAGTCCGAAGAAGGAGTCGACGACGTCGACGACGAGCTTGCTGCTCTCAAGGCCAAGCTCGGCGGCTAGCCGTTCACCGTCATGGAACGTTTCGTCCTCTGGCACAGAATCCTCCCGCCCGCCTTCGAAGAGGAGGAGACGACTGCGGCGGCCGGCCAGTGGGCGCGCTACGTCACCAATGAAGTGAAGAACAGCGGTGGCGAGGTGATGTCCTCTCTTGCCGGCACGGTCGTCGCGAATTTTGGCCTCCACGACCTCAAGTCCGCGATCAATCTGGCCCTGCGCTTGCTCGCAGAAGCCGAATCGCAGCCTGTCCCGGCCGGGGGGCTCCCTATCGCGTTCGGCATCGCCACCGGTGAAATTCAAAGAGCGAAGGAGGACGGAGGCCAACCCACGAACAGCGGCGGCGCTATCGATCGCGCACAGCTACTGGCCAACCAGGCACACGCCGGGGAAGTGGTTTTGGACGTCGAGTCGCGCGAGGCGGCGTCGAGGACGTACCTGTTCGGACGCTCTGTTTCGACCAGCTCCTTCGCATTGCAAGGCGAGGCGGTCGATCGGAGTCGTCCGCTTCTCGAGCAATGCCGACAGGCAGTGGGCCTACTCGCGCCCGCTCCCGTTCCGGCGAGCATTCGGCACGCGTTCGAGCCGATCAAAAAGGCCGCGGCGGGCTCGAAGTCGGCCACCTTCTATTTGAAGGGTCCGCTTGGCATCGGCGCACGCGAGGGAATTTTCGCACTTCGCGAGGAGCTTCGTCCTCCGGCCTTTCTCGAGATCGGCGCGGTGCCCGGAGGGCTCGAGCCGCTTGGCGGGCTTCGTCTCGCGCTCCTGAAAGCGTGGCGGACACTCGAATCCGCTCGGCAGAGGCTCAAACAGACGGAGCCCGGAGTAGCCGATGCGATCAAGGCCATCGCCTGTGCGACGCCTCCGCGCCGGGAAGCGACGATTCATGCGCTGAAGGCGCTGCTCCGAGCGCTTCGGAATGAGCAGGGCATTCCGTGGATTTACGTCGATCGCATCTCGGCGCTCGATCCGGCAACGCTATGGGTCCTCGGTCCCACCCTGTCGGACGAGAGCGTGTCCGCACTACTCTGCATTCGAACGACGGAGTCGACCGTTCCGGCTGGGCTCCGCTCGCTCCGGGAGTCCGTTCGCATCGAGCTTCCCGCGATGGATCCAAGCGAAGCGCTTCTGGTCGCCGATGGCGTCCTCGGCTCGGACGCCGACACCGGAATCGCCAAGCAGCTCGTAATCGCGGGCGGCACGACGGTTCTCGGCATCGAGGAAGCGGCGCGCACGATGGTCGCCACTGGCGATTTGGTTCACGATGGCAGAGGCTTCGTCTGGCGAGAAAAGGCTGGAGAGCGGCGTCAATATCTCGGGCCGCGCGCGCTGCTCGAGGAACGATTTGCAACGCTCGATACCTCGTCGATGCGCTACCTCGAAGTCGCGTGCACCGCACTCCCCGCTTCCTCTGGGCAGGTCATCGATGCAGCGGTCGGCCTAGATGGCATCCCAAAGAGCACGCGGCCGCGCTGCCTCGAAGCGCTCGTCAATGACGGTCTGTTGACACCGCAGGGCAAACCAAACTCCGAGCTTCTCCGTAGGGCGGTTCTTCAACGAATGCCGCCGGCCCGTCGCAGCGAGGTCTACCGTTTCGTGGCGGAAGCCCTTCACACTGCAGAACCCTTGGTCGGGCCTGCGATGGCGGCGACGGTCGGCGCGTATCTCTGCGAGGGCGGCGACCTCGAACGGGGTGCGCAGGCGATTCTAGAGGCAGGGTCTCTCGCCGCGGACCTCGGTTACACGGCCGCCGCGGTTCGGCTCGCTGCCGCCGCCGTTCAGTACCAGCCCGACGTCGATACGCGTTCGGCGGCCTCGGAAATTAGCAAGGCGGTCCGACTGCCGAGCATTCCGCCGCCTGATCTCGATGATGACCGACCGACGATTCCCGTTCCCGAGGCGGCCCTCGAAAACACGACCGAAGCTGTCGTCCAAGTCCTCAAAGACCGTGACCATCAGCAGTTCGATGCCTTGATCGAGTCTGCGATCGCGGCAGGTGGAGATCTCGCCGCGGCCCATTGTCTGCGCGTCGTCTCGTACATCAGTCGCGAGGACGTCCCATCAGCAATGGGAGCACTCGAGGCTGCGAGGAAGAGTCCCAAGCGAAAGCCGGGCGCGGCGATTCGAGTTTCGATTGCGTCCGCCTGCCTGCAGCTCGCACGCGGCCGCCGGCACGACGCGATGATCGACGCGCTCGAAGCGCTGGCTGAGGCGCGGGCCCAAGAGGACGGCCCTGGAGAAGCGGCCGCCTTGAAGATGGTGTCGACGACCTGCCTGGCGGCCGGGCTGAACAGCGATGCCGACCGGATCGCGGGAGTCGCCGCGGCGCTCGCTAGCTGACGCCGGCTCGGCGCGTAGGATACGAACCGAGCACGGTCAAAAAGGTCGTGACTTTTTCGAGCTCACGCAGAGCCGCCTGGGTTGTTTCGCGATCGATGTTCCCCTCGAAGTCGACGTAGAAGACGTACTCGAACGGCGTGTCCGGCTTGGGTCGTGATTCGATCTTGGTGAGGTTCAAGCCCCGTTCGGCGAAGATGGCAATGCAGCGAGCGAGCGCACCCTGCTCGTGAATAGTCGAAAAGATCAACGAGGTTTTGCAGGCAACGCCGTGCTCGTAGTGCGCCGGCTCCGAAGCGACCATCACCATCCGAGTGTAGTTCTCGGGGTGATCCGCGATGTCCCTTCGCAAGATGGGCAGGCCGTGCAACGCAGCGGCCTGCTCGCTGGCAATGGCCGCCTGCGTCGGGTCGGCGTCGTGTTTCACTTTCGCCACGGACATCGCGGTGTCCGCGAAGGCTTCGACGTGACAGTCTTCGAGTCCCTCTAGGAACCGCCCGCACTGCGCCAGCGCCACCGGATGAGAGTACACGCGTCGGATGTCACTGACGGCTACATCCGCGGCGCCAATGAGGCAGTGCGCGATGGGCTGAAACTCTTCCCCAACGAGGGAGAGCCCCATCTTCGCCAGCAGATCGTAGCTTTCGTTGATCGAACCTGCGATCGAATTCTCGATCGGAAGCACCGCATAGTCGAGCTCTCCGGCCTCAAGCGCCTCGAGCATTTGGCGAAAGCTGTGGTGGCCAACGCAGCGAAACGGCTTGCCTGCGCCCGTGAAATGGTGCTTTGCGGCAAGCTCACTGTACGCTCCTTCGCTGCCCTGATAGCCGACGCGCAACTCCTTTTTCGTCTGCTTCAATGCGCTCCGCCTCAGTCCCGGAAGTTCACGTATTGAAGCGGCAGATCGAAGTCCTGCTCTTTGAGGAACGCGATCGTCTCCTGCAGGTCATCGCGTTTCTTGCCTGAGACGCGGACCGAGTCGCCCTGAATCGAGGCTTGGACTTTGAGCTTGCTGTCCTTGATGGCCTTGACGATTTCCTTGGCTTTTTCCTTGGAGACTCCCTCTTTGAGCTTGATCAGTTGCCGCCACATCTGGCCGCCCGCCTGCTGCGGCTGCTGCGGGTCGAGCGACTTCAACGACACCTGCCGGCGGACCATCTTGCTTTCGAGCACGTCCCGCGCCGCGTCGGCTCGGCCCTCGCTATTGGAACGGATCACGATCCCCTCTTCGGTTTGCTCGATCGTGCTCTCAGTGCCCTTGAAATCGTATCGCTGAGCGATCTCTTTGCTCGCCTGGTTGCGCGCATTGTCGACTTCATGCTGCTCGATCTTGGAAACGACATCGAACGACGGCATCTTCACCTCCGAAGCAGGAACATATCACGTGGATGGCTTACGGCGAGCAGGCTTCTGCACGTCCACAACCGCATCCCCCCGCACCAGCGGCGAGAAGAAGTTGTCTTTCTTGATGTACTCGTCGACGCGAAACGCGAATTTGTAGCTGGGTGCAGACCGCATGTTGCAATCGGTTCGCTCACAGAACCTGCAGGTCGTTCCAACCGACACGGCCATCTTTTTGGGGTCCGCAAAGGGCAGGTCGTCGGCATAGACGAAGTGCCTTGCGTTGTCCGCATGAGTTCCGAGGCCGATGCTGTACGTCGTCCCCTTCACCAGCGACCCCTGATCGGGTTCGCTGACGACCTTGGAAAAGCAGAAATACGTCGATCCGTCCGGAAACGCGGAGTACTGCTTACTGATTACGCTAGGGGTGAGAAAAGCCAAGTGCACCGCCATTTTTGGACAGGATCCGCCCTGGTGCGGGAACCGAATGCCGTCGCCCGAGTAACGTTTCGAGATGTTGCCCGCGACATCGACTCTCAAAAAGTGCATGGGCACCCCGCGACGACGCGGATCGGACAGATTGCACATGCGGTGGGCAACCGTCTCGTACGAGGACTCAAACAGCTGCGCGAGGAGCTCGACGTCGTACCTTGTCTTGGTCACGTCCCGATAGAACTCCGGGTACGGAAGCAACAAGGCGCCCGCAAAGTAGTTTGCGAGGTGGATCTTGATCAGCGTTCGTGTCTCGGCATGCTGGCCCTGGTATCCCTCGAGGATCGGTTTGTGCAGCTTCTCCTCGTCGAACAGGCTGAGGGCAATCGTGTGTGCGAGCTGGAACTTCAGCCGCTGCTCGAAGAGATCGCTGGAAACCGTGAGGATTCGCTCCTCCGCATTCCAGGTTCGAATGACGGAGCTGTCGGACCGCTCGGGAGTGCGCAGCACACGCACGCCGACCTGATCGAGGAGTCCCCGCTCGAGATCGTCGCTCGTCACACGGCGACCAAACGCGCAATCGCGCCGAAACTGCTGCGCGCGTTCCTCGAGCTGCCCGAACCAGTTGTGGTTCTGCTCGAGAAAGTCCGTCACCTCGTCGTAGGGATTGTAGTCGAAGCGAACGGACCCTTCGTCGGCCTGCTGCTCCCGTTCCGCAAGGCTGGTCATCACGTGGTCGAGCTGGCTTCGGGTGTTCTTGTAGAGGTTGAAAAGAGCGGTGATCGTGGCCATCATCCGCGGCTCGGCGGTCATGCTGGCGAGATCCTCCTGGCTGAGGTCGAGCGAGCGAAGCAGCGGGTCGTCGAGCAGTCGCGCCAGGCCGTCGTCGACCCGGCGCTCACCAAGACTCGACATGAAGTCCTCCACGGGCACGCCGTAGAGCTCCAGCGCCTGAAAGAGCAGCGGCAGCTGAACGACGCGCTTGCCCTTCTCGATGAGGCTCAAATAGGCGGGTGAGATCTTGAGACGTCGAGCAACTTCGCTTTGCTGAAGGCCGCGACGAAGCCGAAGCTCTCGCAGTCGCTGTCCCATGGCGGCGTTCGTCTCGGCCATTGCAGCCGTTTACCGCAAATTTACAAGATCTGCCAGAGCCGATAGACCCATAAAAGCCTTGATCCCGGGGGCTTGACCCGTCCCGGGCGTATGATAGTCACAGAGCGTTCGGGCTTGGCCGTGTGAAGCTGTAAAGAGCACCGCAACGGCCGCGGGGGCTTCGAACGCAAGCAAGGTCAAAACGAGGTAGGCTTCGGCCTCCTCGTGCGAATCGCAGAGGAAAGGACCGGCCAATGGCGGAGTACGGCAAGCGAGAGCGCGACAAACCGTGGATCATGCGGACCTACTCGGGCCACAGCACGGCCACTGCATCGAACGAGCTCTACCGAACCAACCTCGCGAAAGGCCAGACCGGGCTCAGTGTGGCCTTCGATTTGCCTACCCAGACCGGCTACGACGCCGATGATGCGCTCGCTCGCGGTGAGGTCGGCAAAGTCGGCGTTCCAGTTTCGCACCTCGGCGACATGCGCGCGCTTTTCAACGGGCTGCCCCTCGATCAGATGAACACGTCGATGACGATCAACGCGACTGCCGTCTGGTTGCTGTCGCTCTACGTCGCCGCGGCGGAGGACCAGGGCGTCGACCACCACGTTCTTCGCGGGACGACGCAAAACGACATCATCAAAGAGTACCTATCGCGCGGCACGCACATCTTTCCACCGGCCGCTTCGATGCGCTTGATCACCGATCTGATCACCTACACCGTCGAAGAGGTTCCAAAGTGGAACCCGATCAACATCTGCAGCTACCACTTGCAGGAAGCCGGCGCGACGCCGACGCAAGAGCTCGCCTATGCGCTGGTCACTGCGATCGGCGTGCTCGATGCGGTGAAGGCCACGGGTCGGGTGCCGGAGAACGAGTTCGGCAAGGTCGTCGGGCGCATGAGCTTCTTCGTCAATGCGGGCATTCGCTTCGTCGAAGAGCTCTGCAAGATGCGCGCCTTCGTCGAGCTCTGGGATCGGGTCACCCGGGAGCGATACGGGGTTACCGATGCCAAGCAGCGGCGGTTTCGATACGGGGTTCAGGTGAATTCCCTCGGCCTGACCGAGCAGCAACCCGAGAACAACGTCATCCGGATCGTGCTCGAAATGCTGGCGGTGACGCTGAGCAAGGACGCCAGGGCTCGCGCGATTCAGCTCCCGGCCTGGAACGAGGCCCTCGGGCTTCCACGGCCCTGGGATCAGCAGTGGTCTCTTCGCGCACAGCAGATTCTCGCCTACGAAACCGACCTTCTCGAGTACGACGACCTCTTCAACGGCAGCCCGGTGGTTCAGGCGAAGACGCAGCAGCTGGTCGACTCGGCCTGGGCCGAAGTGCAGGAAGTCTTGAAGCGCG
>RCNE010000757.1_pt1 | contig 17288 bp, 15 predicted proteins | sample 2041361 | NCBI WGS metagenome assembly RCNE01 (sample SAMN09708229, study PRJNA481090) | Marine sediment metagenome, whole genome shotgun sequencing project.
GCAATATGATAGCCTTTAGATAACACCAATTTGGATTGTTCACTTTCCGGATTTAGCATTGGATTTGTGTGATTCATATGAATAAACCAGATCTTATTTTTTTCCTGAGCAGGCAATTTATCAAAAAGGTCCATGCTCTCCATAACTGTTGGGTGAGGAATCTCTGAAATATCCCTGTTGTCTATTTCAGTTTCACTAAAAAATCCCGCATCAAGGAAAGCATAGTCCACTCGTTTTATCTCATCAACAATATTCGTATCCCACTTATGCCATTTATCAATATCCGGGATAAAAAGTACAGTTTTATTCGGACCTATTATCTTGAATCCCACAGTTTCTGAATATTCATCCCGATGTGGCACAAGAAAAGGGATGACACTTAGATTTGAAGTAAGTGAAATTTCTTGTTTATTATTCAAAGTTTGCAATGAAATATTCTGATTGTTCACAAGCTGGCTCCAGGGTCCATTATCCCTTAAATATGATTCCATTACGGGCATTGCAAACACATTAACATTTGAAGCACCCATTGCTTCTGTTCCAAGATACATCAGGCCTGTATAATGGCCAATATGGGCATGTGTCAGGAAAATACCATCAGCTATCTCATTTGTATTTTTTGGAAGGAAATTCTTTAATATTTTAAGCTGTTCCGTCATATCCGGAGTTGCATCAAATAGATATTTCCTGTTATTATCAGGATCAACAACCCCCAAAGAGACTACTTTTCTGCTGTCATCCGGGTTTTGGAAGAGCGCTTGGCAACATTCCTTTTTACAGGCAATATGAGGGGAGCCGGCATCCTGTACATTTCCAAGTATTATCAAAGAAGTTTGTGTAGGCTCTATCTGCTCAGGTACAATGTCAGCTGTTTTTTTATCCGGAGCAGGATTGCATGAGCCAACACAAGCCAATAAAAGGAGAATTATATTTTTCATTTATGTTTAGTTTGTGCCCATTCTGTCCATGAACCGTCATATACCGATTTGTCATTCTTTAATACCAACTCACTTGCCAGTAGTATAATACAAGCCGTAACTCCTGAACCGCAACTAAAAATCAGGGGTTTTTCATTAATCATCAATTTATTGAATATCTCTGAAAGTTCTTCCCTGGATTTAAATTTTCCATTGTCCAACACATCTGTGTATGGTAAATTAAGGGAACCAGGGATATTTCCGCTTTGTAATCCTTCTCTTGGTTCAGGAGCAATTCCCTTAAATCTACCCGCTGATCGGGCGTCAATCAAGACAGACTTTTTTAAGGTCACATTTGATAAAACAAAATCAAAGCCCTTAACCATTTCGGACTGAAATTTTGCATTAAAATTACCAGGGATAATATTATTTTCTTTGTGCTGTACGGTCTCGTAGCCCCGATGTATCCATTCGGGCAGTCCACCATCGAGCACGGCTATATTTTGGTGTCCCATTGCGTTAAACATCCACCAGACCCTGGGACTTAAGTAAATCCCAAGATTGTCATATACCACAATTTTACTTGAATTAGTAATCCCCAATTTTCTACAGCTATTTTGAAATTGTTCCGCACTTGGGAGGGTGTTGGGAAGTTTACCGGAGGCATCACTAAACTCATTTTTCAGATCGAAATGTCTTGACCCTTTGATACCGATATTTTCAAAATCGTCTTCAGTTGTTTTTGGACTGGCATCTAAAACTATTAAATCAGGATCCTCTAAATTATTGAATAGCCAGGAAGAAGAAACAAGGGGTTCTATCATGGATAAAAGCTTTTATATAATATTATGTTGAGCCCTAATCAATGTTTGCTTTTTTATTATTATCAGGCTTATTTATAGGAAGGAATAAACTCTTCCAAAACCGCCTTTTTAATTAATCGGGGAGGCAATAGTCCCTGTCCTAAAACAAAATCATGAAAAGCCAACTGCTCAAATTTATCTCCCAAAATAAGCTCGGTTTCTACTCTGAGTTCCATCAATCTTAAATACCCATTAAAATAGGAGGTAGCCTGTCCGGGAGCCCTGAACTGATACCGCTCCAATTCTGACCGCACCAATGCTTCAGATAGTACTATCTCGTGACTTAATATATATCTGGCATCCTCAGGGCTTATAGTACCTAAATTTAATCCCGGATCAAGAAAAGCCCTACCGGAACGGACCAATCGGCTCCAAAGAGTCATAAACTGTCCTTCAACGGGTAAAAATGGTTGTATTATCTCTTCTGAATACAGGGCCCAGCCCTCTATATTCACACTATTTGCAGCAAAAATAACCCGTGCCTGGGATACACCTCTTTCTACCATTGCCGTAAACTGTAATTCGTGACCGGGACGACCCTCATGGGCAGTTAGGGGCCAGGAAGCGGCCAGATGTGTAAAATCATCAATTTGTAAGGAAGTCCCATCAGAACCCCCTGTTACTTTTAAGGGTAGTACAAATTCGCCATATTCACCAGTATTCCCAATAAGACGAGGCGGACTCATAAATGGGGCAGGAGCTGCCGCACTTTCCGCGGGGGAAGCCAAACGAATTACCATTTCCCGATCTGGCAGAGTTAATATTTTTTGGTCTTTTATAATTGCCTCAATCTCTTTGATTTGTTGCCTGTAAACGGTTAAAATGTTTGCACTGTCCAGTTGTTCTTTTTTCATTGCACGAAGAACATCCCGGTAATCGTCAGACGGATAGTTATGTTTTGCCGCGATTATTTTGCCTAATACCTGCAATTGCGTCTGTAATTCTTTAAAGGCCACCATAGCTCTCCGCTGTAATTCTTCTATGGGCATATCCACCCCATACTCCTTCAAGTTAAATGAATAGATGGCCAAAGGAAGTTTAAAGTCTGTTCGTGTCTTTGGTAAGACCTCCTCCCGGATATAAGTGTGGTAACTCTCCAATTGTGAAACCAACTTTTTATAATCCTTTTCAAATCCTTTGATCTCATATTTTTTAAACAAGTCCTCAATTTCTTTAATATATTTATCACTCGTTTTTAGGTCTCGTTCTACTTCTTCCTTATAAGGAGCAATTCTGTTGCTGTTATTGTTCCATTCCCTTTCCATTTCTTCACGAGCCAGAGTTGTCAAAGGCTCAAAGCCTTTTTCACTACCCACATATTTTTTTAAACGTACCAACGCCGCCTGTCGACGCTCCGCAGGAATGCGATCTTCCAATAAACCACGTATGCCTCTATAAATCCGGCTTGCAACATTGTAATAAGGCAGCAAATTGGTTTCCTCCAAATGAATTTCTTCTATCTCATTTTCTGTACTTTCTATTAAGATGAGCAGGTCTTGCTTAACTAGTTCATCTTTAGTTTGAGGTAGTTGAGTTTTTAAATATTCTGCAACCTTATTTAAATCTATAAGGGCCCGTTCATTAAACCCTTCTGAGAAATCAGAAATTTGGTCATCTAAGCCATCAATTCCAAGTCTGGCAGCAGATTCAGGATTGTTCTTTGCAATTACATCGAGTAGTTTTTCGGTATGCTTATTACTTTCTGTAATCCAAACCGGAGTATCCTGGGAAAAGCTGTTTTGAAAACTTATAATATAAAATAGGAAGACCAGGTTTACTAATTTGAAACAATGGCTTTTAGTGCAATTTATCATTTGATTTATTTTGAGTTTTAAGGTTTTCTATCACCTTTATAAGCTTTTGCTGAACCTCCATAGCTAGACTGCCTAAAGCTTCATTTTTAACAGGACTCATTGATGCAATTGGATCGACAGCTGAAACTTCAACTTCGCCATTTTCATGCTCTTCAACAATTACATTGCATGGAAGGAAAACACCAATTTTATCTTCACTTTGCAATGCCTTATGTGCGAAATGAGGATTACAGGCGCCCAAAATCTTATATTTCTTGAAATCAACATCAATTTTATTCTTTAATGTTTCTTTCACATCGATTTCGGTAAGTACTCCAAAACCTTCTTTTTTAAGTTCTGAGGTAACTAGTTCGATAGCTTCTTCAAAGCTTTTTCCTTTTAAAAGGGTATTAAAATAATAGCTCATAGTTTATTTTTTTAATTACTGGATAATTTAGATAATTATGATGGAATTATGGCAGAAAATAACGATGTAAATGAAAATATATGCAAACGGCATCAATTGTTTACAATTGATGCCGAAGCAGTAAGGGTTTTATATGGTTTCTTTGATTTTTAGGATACTTTCAAAACTATTCGATATCTGGCCTTACCCTGCTCCAAATGATCCATCGCTTCATTAACCTCTGACAACGGAAATTCTTCAACCATTGGATAAATATCATGCCGTACACAAAATTCCAACATTTTCAGGGTTAAGGCCGGACTTCCCAAAGGACTTCCCGCAACAGATTTTTCACCCATAATGAGAGAAAAAGCCGGAATTGCCATTGGTTCCAATACGGCACCAACATTGTGAAACCTGCCTTTAGGAGCAAGTGCGGTTAGGTAGGAATTCCAATCCAGGGTGACGTTAGTAGTATTGAGAATAAAATCGAGACTGCCCGCAATGGACTCCAATTCTTCCGGATCTCTGGAATTAACTATTTTGGTTGCCCCCATGGCCATTATTTGGTCTTTTTTATCAGGGTTAGAGCTAAATGCCACCACTTCGCACCCCCATTTATTTAAAAATTTCAGGGCCATATGCCCTAAACCACCAATACCAATAACTCCTACACGATCTGTAGCTTTAACGTCTGCCAGCAGTATTGGATTAAATACTGTAATTCCGCCACAGAGCAGGGGACCGGCCTTTTTTAAATCTATGCCTTGCGGTAGTAGTATTGCCCAGGACCAATGACTTCGTACAGTATCGGCAAATCCACCATGCCTCCCTACTATAGTTCCTTCCACGGTATCACAAAGATGATGACTCCCATCCATACATTGTTTGCAATGCATACAAGAGGCTGAATTCCAACCCAGACCTACCAAATTTCCGGGTTCAAGGTTATTTACATCGCTACCTACAGCAATCACCTCGCCTACAATTTCATGTCCCGGTACAAATGGGTATTGCGTCATTCCCCATTCGTTATTGAGCATACTCAAATCTGAATGACAAATTCCGCAATAGTGTACCTTAATATCAACCTGGTCGGTACCTAATTCAGACAATTCATATTGGAAAGGAATTAACTTACCGCCCACATCATTTGTGGCATATGCATTTACTGTTTTCATATAAATTTTATTTTGTAATAGTTTGTTTTGACTAATATTTCCTTTGTGTTCAAGTGTTCTAAAATAAGATTTAATAATTGTTCATTAATGATTATGAAGTTAAGTTTTTGTAAATCCTGAAAACAAAAGCTCCTAAAAGTATTTTACATTCAATCAGTATAAATTTATCACCTTTATGTCAGTTATTGGTAGGCGATTTTATTTATTACAGAATGTATCTATTATGCTAATAAAAAAGGTGGCCCAAAGAATTGACCACCTTAAATTATAATTCGAAACTAGCTATTCCTCCTCGAGTTGAGCAGCGAGGCCATGTACATCAAAATAGTCCGATGACTGTACAATCTTCCCATCATCGTTGACCGAAGAAAGGTTAAAATATTTAACTCCTATTTCTTTTCCACTTTCTGTATGGGTGGCGGACCAGGTGCCGTATACCCGTATTATGCCAGCGCTGGCACTTGCATTTTGCATCGGGAAAACCGAGCCGGACCAGTAGCCATTGGCTGTAGAATCGGGCATTACGATTCCTTCTGCATATTTAATATTGTCAAAGCCATCATGATAGCCTTTTAAAGCTGCAATAAGATCTTCTTTGCCTAACCATTGGTTTCCATTATAATGTGGAGGGCTCCATTTCATATCATCCGAAAGCATGGAGCTTAGTGCGTCAATATCCTCGTCACTGTGAGCCTGGTAAAATGCGCTTATAACAGCCACTTTTTTATCAAAGGCTGCAGAATCCGGAGCCTCAGCTACCTCTACAACCACCTCGGTCTCTTTTTCTATTTCTTTACAGCTGAAAAAGGTCAATACAGCTAGCATTAGAAGTCCAAACAGTTTTGTTTTCATTGTTTTAGATTTTTTTAAAGGTTAGTATTGCCGGGGGAGTTATTAACAAGGTACAAAATTTTCAGGGATACTTCTATTACCTGATGTACAAGAATTCTCAAAGTCCAGGACAATTGTGATCAAATTGAAGAAATAAAAAGATAAATGAATATCCGTATTGCTATTACCAATTGGAAAATACGCTTTAGTCTATAGTTTGACCGTGCCTGATCTGTTCTTCCTTATTTTTACGCAAATCGAAATTACCGTAGAAAAACAGGCGGATTGTATTGTTCAGGTTATAATCTAACCCATTGGCTAACTGCTGGTAAACCAGCATATAGCCAAAGTCAAAACTCCAGGTCTTGCTAAGTTTTTGTTTGATCCCTACAGTAAATCGATTTTGATCAAAAGTATTGTATACGACTTCTTTCCCAAAATTAAGGAGGATTTCATTGGCGACTAAAAAAGAAGTTTTACCGCCCCGTTTAAATGGGATACTAACGCTAAAAAGAAAACGGATGCGGTTAATATAAAAATCGTCTTGCAAAGATACCCCATCTTCCACATTGTTAAAAAAGCGCTGCTCAGTACGTATTCTGAACAAGCCGCTAAAAGTAGGGTAGGTGTCGGCCAGGATGAACTCCTGGTAGATCCTGTTTTCGTTTAGATAAAAGGTCCAGTTTTCGTCTTTAGCCAACCAAAGGTGTGCATAGCCGGCAGAGAGTTTCATGTTGTCATTAAAGCTGTATCTAGCCCCGAAACGGATAAAATTAAAACTCGGATCTTTTATAAAATTGCTACGCCGCATATGAAAGTCGGCCAGACCTGACCAATGCTTGGTAAGTTGCAAAACAGTGTTAAGCGAAATCCAGGTCTGCCACTGCTGGTTTACATTTTTGGTCGGTAGTTCTTCTGTAGTTTGTGCATATACCCAAACAGGCAGGAAGAAAAGAATGCAGTAAAGAGATATTAGCCTGTTACGGATCACTAATCTAATTTTCTGCAAATATATCTGTTCCTATCACTACAAAAAGAGTAAAAGATTATTTTTTTCAACTGATTACCAAGTGTCTTCTTACTAACTCATGGTTCAGGAGATAAACAGGGAAATGAGCAATTCAAGTTTAGAACTAATTGGATTATTTTTACCATTGATAATAGGGTATTCCGCTGATCTGCTCCAGGGCTATTGTGTCTTCAAATACTCGTTTAACCTGTCGAAGGTAGAACCCCAGCCCATGTAAAAGCCCATTTTCTCCTGTTGCCTGCAATATTCCGCTGTTGGATGTACGACTTTAAAAGTAAAATTGGTTTTGTCTTCTTTTGCTTCAAACAAGGCTTGTATTTCCACACCTTCTGTCATTGGTTTGAAATCTGCGGATGAAACTATTTTTTCCAGCTCAACTATTTCTGAATACACACCTTCAGTAATAAATTCATTACCGTCTGGCATTGTCATAACATACTTCCAACTACCATCAAGCATGAAATCATGTTGAATTACTTTGGTCTGCATTCCCTTTGGACCCCACCAAAGAGCAATTTGTTCAGCCTGCGTCCAGGCATCCCAAACTAATTGGATTGGTGCGTTAAATGTCCTTTCTATTGTTAATGTGCGATTGTTTAATTCGTTTGTATTACTCATCTTTTTATAACGTTTTAATTATTATTTTACCTATATGTTTCCCTTCACCAAAATACTGAATTATCCCGGGTACTTCACCTAGCTTGTATGGTCCATCTATTACCGGTTTAATTTTGCCTGCAGAGAAAAGTTCGTTTATATACTCCAAATCTTTATTTGGTTTCAGGGCAACGATATGCACACGCTTATTACTAAAAACAGAAATCCAAGGTTTTAGGATTAATACCTGTATTAGCCGGATTAGATACCCGCCAACGGTTACGTACTTGCCATTGGGGTTTAATACCCTCAAATACTGGAAAGTTGAGCGGGTGGTCTTGGCATCCAGGATCAGGTCATACCGTCGTTTGTTTTTAGTGAAGTCCTCTTTTTTATAATCTATGATATGATCAAATCCAAGCTCCTTCATCATCTTTAGCTTGTTTCCTGTATCAACCCCTGTTACTTCAGCATCATATAGCTTGGCTATTTGTAAGCCAAATGTCCCCACACCACCACCTGCGCCGTTAATCAGGATCTTTTGCCCTTTTTTAATTTCCCCAATATCAATTAGTCCTTGCATTGCCAACATAGCTGCATGTGAGATAGCAGCTGCTTCTTCAAAGCTCATTTTGTCGGGTTTAAGGGTCAAGGCTTTTTCATTAATGCAGACGTATTCTGCAAAGCTGCCAAAGCCATATTCCGAGATGTCTCCATATACGGCATCGCCAATTTTAAACAAATTTACATTTGCACCAAGCTCTTCTATAGTTCCGGCCAATTCCATACCCGGGATTTGATGTTTTGGCCTTAAAATACCATATAGTAAGCGCAATAGATAAGGCTTCCCTCTAATTAAACTCCAGTCGTAATCATTCACGGCTGTGGCGTGAATTTTTATCAAAACTTCATTCTCTTCAGGAGTTGGTTTGGCGATCTCCTTTAGCTGAAGAACTTCCGGGGAACCGTATTTTGTAAATACTAATGCTCTCATAAGAATTCCATATTAATTTCCCTCTAAATTCTCTCTTCGAATTAATGAGAATGTGATACTTATATGCGCAAAATAGTAAGTAGGTAAAATCAAAAAATCGAGCTTAGTATATCCTAAAAATTCAGTAAGAGCAATAATCGTATCCGAAAATACAATTAGAAAAATCCCAAAAATATAAGCCCATTTAAATACTGAATCTCCCTTAATTCCTATGGATGTGCCTAAGGTGAGACATGAAATGAGTAAATAAATAAGTACAGCATACCGCAGTATCTTGTCGTCAATGGAAGGAACCAATAAAAGGTAGAAAAACAATAAATAAGCCATTAGAATAATGAGCGTAAATCTCCATTTTATTTTTCCGTTTACTAAAGCAAAACCTAAATACCCCAGATGGGCTAGAAAAAATAAAGCAATGCCCTTACTAAACATCATAGTATCTCCCAGTTTATTAGACATAAACCAGTCTCCGGCAATGGAAAGTAAAAAAGCACCAATAATCATCCAGGTAGCATTGGGTTGTTTTGTCTTTCTGAAATTGAGAATTATTATAATGAGAATTCCCACCCCGGCCGATCCCGATTTATAAAAAAAGGCGGAGGTGTTCAGCGCCATAATTGCCGATATAACCGCAAACAGTAAAAGCAAGTACAACCAGTTATTTTTAAACCGTTTATCTTTCATTTTAAAAAGTATTGAGGCAGTATCCCTTCGTTATTTTTTTAATTCAAATTCAATTGTCTGAAGTATTTTGCCATTATCAGTTTTTAAGATTTTAACCATGTCAGGATTTTTTTCATTTGCTTAATTCCTTTAGTTATATAAAGAAAACGGCTTGATTGTTACTTGCTAATGGAAAATCGATTTTGATTTTCGCTCTTTTTGACATAAATTTTTATCTTTTTACTAACACCCGACATTGTTTTCCGAAAACACCAGCGACACCAGCAGCCAAACCTCCAACAATACCTGTAACCAATATTAATATGTAAGGATTGCCACCTAGTGGTAATAAAATGGCTATTTTTTTGGCCAGGGTAAAATCGTTGGCATTAGCTAGTAAAAATGAATAAATTGCCCAAAATACAAAGATTGCTAAAAATGGGATAAAGAAAACAGCTGCCCGTTTTAAGGAAAAAACTATTGCGGTTATAAATGCTGCCAACATTACCGACCACCAGGGCAGAAAAAATGAAAAGACGATGGCTAAAACAACTGTGGCCACAAAATTTAGGATTTTTGTTTTCATTTAGTTTGAAATTAAAGTTTGAGTAGCAATTACAGCCTCGGTTTTAGTGTTGGATTGCAAAAAGTTTAAACTATGGTAATTGCCTGCTGCCCAATCGTCTATAAAATTATCGTAATATTTACTGCCTGGATTTCCGGATTGACCTCCGGGATAAATTCCTAACGCAGTAGGTGGTGAGCTCATCTCCACTATCATTCGCCAGGAAGGGCCATGATTTTTTTTGGTGGCGTTCACAATGTTTCCACCACCCCCAATTGGTAGGTTAAACCTTGAAAATGCAGGTAAGGCCTGCAGCAAATGACCAACATAGGTACTCTTATAGGCATTCCAGTTGTAATCTCCATTTTCAGCTTTCCAATCCATTAAGGATTTCGCTGCTTTTTTGAAACTGATTAAGAATAGATCTTTGGCGGTTTCGGTTTCGGGTGTTTCCACTATGTCCATAAATTCATCGTCGCCTTTGGTTTTTAGTAAGTGAATAGTTTGGTAGGTAAATGGTTTATCCAATGCAACATTATCAACATCGTATTCATCCCAAACCAGATCATTGAGTTTGCCCCACCAATTACTCCAAATACTAGGGCCCAGTTCGTCTATATTGTTATAAAAGTCCCATGTTTTTATTTCGTTCAAAATGCTTAACTCTTCTACAGTGAGTGCAGATGTATCCATAGTTTCAAAAATAAAGGGTAAGAGTTCTGCCGCTTTAAGGTTATAATTGTTATTGTGTAAATCCTTAAAATCCTGAATATTGAAGGTGTCCCTGGAATTAAAAAAGTTATTGATTACACGGTTTCTGTAGGTTTCATAACCATCATTAAATACATAGAACGGATAGGATTCATCTACAGGGTGCTGATTTGCTGAGCTCACAAAGCCTCGTTCCGGGTTTTTGGTGTGGGCATTAAAGGCTTGTGGGATAAAACTCTGCCAGTCGTGCTTTGGATTACTGCCATCCATTAAAAATCTCCCTTGACCTTTCCATTTATTAGGCAGTTTTCCCTGAATCCAAATAGCAATATCACCTTCCGTAGAAGCAAAAACAAAGTTCTGTGCCGGCGCTGTATAATGTTTCAGGGCATTAACATAATCATCATAATTCCTCCCTTTGTTGAACTCTAAAAATGTCCTTTGAGTGTTGCCGCCAATATGGCCAGACCATTTCATGGCATAGCCGGCAAGTTTATTGTCACCCATAAAGTTTTTATCGTAAGCCACCGGGCCATGATGGGTATAGCGTACAGAATCGATATAGCTAGGTTTGCCCTTTATTTTAATTTCTTCAACTCTTAAACTGACAGCTTTCCAATCATCACCATATTTGTATTGTTTACAGCTTTCGTCTTTAAATTGAATCTTGTACCAATCCAACACATCTCTGGTTGCGTTGGTTTCTCCCCATGAAATGTAATTATTAAATCCTGAAATTATACCCAGGGCTCCAGGCAATGTGGCACCAAAGGCATTATGGGTTGGCGTACTTAATTGCATCACAAACCATATAGAAGGAAGATTCAGGCCCAAATGCGGGTCGTTTGCCAAAATAGGATTTCCCGAATACGATTTTTGACCAGAAATGGCCCAGTTATTACTGCCATTATCAGGATGTGGTTTGTCTAAGGTTTTTGAAATAGAGTCGAGCGGAAGATCACTTTCCGGTGTTTCCGTCATAGGCACATCAATAAAACTCCAATCCGTGTCTTTTGGAATAATAGGGTCTAAGACATCAAAAAAATCAGGATACAATAAATCGAAACGTTCTTTCCCAAACATCCGCAGCGCATTGGTGTATTCTAAATCAGAATCTCCTCCGGCCAAATCCTTGGTCATATACATCAATAAGAAAGCAGTTTTTTTTATCGTCCACGGTTCCGGTTGATAATCGAGCAGTTTGTACTCTACAGGAAAGTCTTTAGGCTTTAATTGGTTGATGTAGCTATTCACACCCTCAGCATACGCCTCTAAAAAAGCGATGGTTTCAGGGTGTTCCTTTATCTTTTCAATGGTTTGGTCGGCACCGAACCCCATCCCGCGTCTGCGCTGTTGCCGGTCGTAGTTTAGCGCTGCTTCGCCAATAATTTCCGATAACCGACCAGCGGAGGCATACGTCTGGAATTCCATTTGCCAAAGTCGGTGCTTAGCCGTAATATAACCCTGGGACCTGTATAAATCCATTTCGTTCTCTGCAAAGATGTGCGGAATTAACTGTGCATCGTAATGTACGGTGACCTTATCCTTGAGTCCATCAATGGAAACAGTTCCTGTAATAGTTTCATCGGTTTCGTTTTGCCAAATACCGGTATACGGATTTAGAAATTTTCCGATGGGTGGAATGGAACCAAATTTGGTATTTAGGCCATAAAAAACACATGCTGTAAGAAGAAGGGAAAGTGTAAACTTTACGTATTTCATAAGCGGAATTAATTAGGATTAGTAAAATACTAAATAAATGCAAATGCTAAAGGTTAGAATAAAAGCATATTTCCATTCACTAATATTTACCTCATTTCTTTTTCGGTTTCTTTTCATTCTATTTTAATTACATTATCTGAGGCCTGAATACTTTCTCCCAACATTTTTTAAAACGCTTCAATAAAATTGCACACCTTGCATTTCGAAATTTAGTTGCAGTTTTTACTCCGCTTTCAGATAGGCCTCTTTCAGCCATTCTTTTAATTCACTGTCAATTTGAGACACTTCCGATAATTTCACTCGATGTGTGCACATAGTTCCAAATGGACCGGAACTTTCAAGACGATCTGTTGTTGGCTTGTCTTTTATTTTTAAACCCAAATCAATTCTCGCTTTTGTAGAAGGCTGTATTAGCGCGAATTGTTTTTTTCTAATAACGCTAACGCTTGCTTTTTTCGGGCTTATTGTAACATCATTTCCAAAGCTTTCAACGATGGATAAGAGTTTTTTGTAAATGGGCATTAAAACTTCTTTCCCTTTATATTGATTTTTTACCAGATCGGCCGGCGTAGTATTTTCTTCTTTTGAAAGTGTCACAATTGTGTTGGCAAAACCATGAGTTACATTATGTTCTTTTTTTAAAAAGTTAACAGCCTCAGTATGTTTAGTAAAAGATTGTAGTTTAAGCAGAGATTTCCACTCATTTAATGATTTCCCGGTTTTTTCCGGCATATTGTCAATCATTGTTTGCAGTGCTTTGTCCATAATAGGTGTATTTTATTTTATCGGTTGCAATGTTTCTTCAAAATACTGCCAACTGTCCCGATATGACACTGGCCTCAGAACTTTTATAACATCTTCTAAAATAGTGAATTTGTTCCTCAGCTTCAAATAGTATTGAGATGTATTTGTTATATTGTTTTTAGTGGTATTCATTATAAGTCTGTGAACACTCTCTCCAGCTTTGCTTTACCAGGATAGAAAATTCCAGCAAAGATTTAAATCATTCAAAAGGCATTGAATTTCCAGGGTTAGTGCTTTTAGAGTTATATACGGATGTCCTGATATATTATTTAATTTAACCAGCTTGCGGAAAATATATTACATATAGAAGTTATGCATGGGTCATAGTAATTATCTATTAGAAAGCTATTCAAATAAATAAACAATTTGGTACTTTTACTATCATAAGAAAAGTAAATAAAAATCAATCGCATTATGGATAATAACAAAAGTCAAACTACTTCAACTAATGCCACAAGTACCAATAATAATGGTGAAAGCAAATGCCCGTTTTTGAATGGTGAATTGCATCAAGCTGCTGGTGGCGGAACAACAAATCGTGACTGGTGGCCCAATCAGTTGAATCTGAACATCCTCCGTCAGCACTCCTCTTTATCTGACCCTATGGGTGATGATTTTAATTATGCAGAAGAGTTCAAATCGCTTGATTTGGAAGCGGTTAAAAAAGACCTTTATGCTTTAATGACCGATAGCCAGGATTGGTGGCCCGCTGACTATGGGCATTATGGACCGTTCTTTATCCGTATGACATGGCATGCTGCAGGTACCTACCGTATCGCGGATGGCCGTGGTGGTGCTGGTACGGGAAACCAACGCTTTGCTCCTTTGAACAGCTGGCCAGACAATGCTAATTTAGATAAGGCACGACGACTACTTTGGCCCATTAAACAGAAATATGGCAAGAAACTCTCTTGGGCAGATTTGTTGATCTTGGCCGGAAACTGTGCTCACGAATCTATGGGATTAAAGATGTTCGGCTTTGGTGGTGGTCGCGAAGACATTTGGCAACCGGAAGAAGATATTTACTGGGGTTCTGAAGCAGAATGGCTGGGAAACAAGAAAAGATATAATGAAGACAAGGAATTGGAAAACCCTCTTGGTGCTGCACATATGGGATTGATCTACGTTAACCCGGAAGGTCCAAACGGAAACCCTGATCCTCTTGCGGCAGCTCGAGACATACGCGAGACCTTTGGTCGTATGGCGATGAACGATTATGAGACCGTTGCTCTTATTGCAGGCGGGCACACCTTTGGTAAAACCCATGGTGCGGCTAGTGATGCAGAGTATGTTGAGGCGGAACCAGCAGCTGCTGGCATCGAAATGCAAGGTCTTGGATGGAAGAACGACTTTGGTACAGGAAAAGGTTCTGATACCATTACAAGTGGTTTAGAAGGTGCCTGGACTACTACACCTACGAAGTGGAGTAATAACTTTTTCTGGAACTTGTTCGGATACGAATGGGAGCTGACCAAAAGTCCGGCCGGGGCACATCAGTGGATACCCAAGCATGGAATGGGTGCCGACACCGTACCTGACGCACACGATCCGTCCAAGCGTCATACCCCTATCATGCTGACTACCGACCTCGCGCTGAGGTTTGATCCTAGCTACGAAAAAATATCCAAGCGCTTTCTTGACGATCCGGATGAGTTTGCTGATGCCTATGCGCGTGCCTGGTTTAAACTGACTCACCGTGATATGGGGCCGATTCAGCGTTATTTGGGCCCGGAAGTGCCTAAGGAAGAACTAATTTGGCAAGACCCCATTCCTGAAGCTGATTACGAATTGATCAACAATAAAGAGCTTGTTAAGCTTAAGGGTAAAATACTTGATTCAGGATTGTCTGTTTCTCAACTGGTATCTACCGCCTGGGCTTCTGCATCGACCTTCCGTGGGTCAGACAAACGTGGTGGAGCCAATGGTGCTCGCATCCGGTTGGCACCTCAGAAAGATTGGAAAGTAAACAATCCTAAGCAATTGGAGAACGTTTTGGATACCCTTGGGCGTATTCAAAAAGAGTTCAACGATGCCCAGTCGGGAAACAAAAAAGTATCCCTCGCCGACCTAATTGTTTTAGGTGGATGTGTCGCTGTTGAAAATGCTGCCAAAAATGCTGGCCATGAAGTAATCGTGCCGTTTACTGCAGGTCGGACGGATGCGTCAGAGGCGCAAACCGATGCTGAAGCGTTTGAAGTCCTTGAGCCGATAGCCGACGGTTTTCGCAATTACGTTAAGGACAAATTCTCGGTTAGTGCCGAAGAACTTTTAGTAGACAAAGCGCAATTGATGACCTTGACCGCACCAGAGATGACAGTGCTCATTGGCGGTATGCGTGTATTGAATTCTAACTATGATCAATCTAAACTTGGTGTTTTCACAAGTAAATCAGAGACGCTCTCCAACGATTTCTTTGTTAACCTGCTCGATATGGGTGTGACCTGGCAAGCGACTTCGGAGTCCGATGATTTTTTTGAAGGTCGTGATCGTTCAACCAGTGAAGTAAAGTGGACTGGTACTCGTGCTGACCTCATCTTCGGGTCAAACTCAGAGCTCCGAGCACTCGCAGAGGTTTATGGAAGTGAGGACTCACAAAAGAAGTTTGTAAAGGATTTTATAGCGACATGGGACAAGGTAATGAACCTTGACCGTTTCGATTTGACTTAATCACAGTTCAATCTGGTAGAATACTATTAATTGTTAAAAGGTGGTCCGACAACGGGCCACCTTTTTTATGCTGTATATATTAATTCCTTAGAATTGAGTGTGATATTTTATGGCGAATTGTTCCGGGATATCTTTTTCAGATTCTCCTAAATTTTCTCTGAGGTCAATTTCAATTCCCCTTGCAATTGTGGAAATTGGAACATCATTGGCGGTACCTTCAAAAGGATTTTCTCCGGTTCTGCCTATTCTTTCCATAGTATGGAAAATCCAGGCTACAATGACATAAAAAGGAACTGTAAACCAAACAAATAGTTTTCCGATAAGTGGACTTTTAGTAATAAGCTCACTGCCAATTTCAGCAAATTGTGGCACCAGGGCCAGGGGTAGTAACAAGACAAAAAGCCACATAAAAAAATGATTTAGTGTTGCAAAATGTCTTGGATAAGGAAAGTTTTTAATTCGTTCACTTTTGCCTTGCAATGTAAAAAACTCTTGAATTACACCTTCCAGTTCTAAAAAAGAAAACTCCCAAATTACCCCTTTTTCTTTGAGCTGTCTCAGATGATGGGATTGCAGGTACAATAATGCCGTTTGTTTATTACTCTTGCCCATGATATATTCATAATCACTTTCAGATATATAAGGTTTTAGGTCCTTATCTAAAGTAGAATCATGTTCGGGCGGACGAGTATCCCATTCTTTGTTTGTTCTATGGTTTACAGATGTTTCCCAGGGTTTAGATGCCCGCATAGCATAGCGCAAAGCCGTCATCCAGGCTATATGCCTATAGGTTAACGTTTTAATTTCTTTTTGGAGTTCTGAATCTTCTATTGGTGTTTTAGCATATTCATTGTTAACCATGTCCTGAACAAACACCCCAAATGTTCTTGAAGTATTTACGATTCCTCCCCAAATTTTTCTGGCTTCCCAGATCCTGCCATAGGCCGCATTATTTTGAAAACCAATAACAAACGCCACTGCTGTGCCAATTAAAGCTAAAGGAGTCCATGGAATTTTTAACCACTCCAAATCCAAAAAATAATAAACGGCTACCCAGGAAATTATTATAGCAAAAAATAAAAATGTTTCGAAGCGGGTCCACCAGGCCATTTCAAAGGCAGTGTAGTTTTTTTTAATGTGCATAATTCAAATTTCTAAATAATTGTTCCAATAAACAACAAGATTACTTATTTCTGTATTACTTTGGGGTAAAGCCCGTTTGATGACTATTATGTTTTTTAAACAGTTGGAAATGCGCATAATATTAAGCGCAGCATCCAATAGGGTGCTATGAGATCATATATTGTTAGCTGCTGGCCTCAAGTTTTTTCCCTATTCGTTCAATTGTATTCCAATTTCGGGTGGTAATATCCTTTCCAAAAAATTTCTCCATGGTTTCCATTGCTTTTGGAGTTCCTGATACAGAAAGGTCCAGAACACTTAATATGGTTTTGTCGCTTTTTCCGGTTATTATGTAAGAGTTATCAGAACTTTTCCAGGGCAGTTTCAATATGGTACTATTATTTTTCCGCAAAAATGATACA
>RCNE010000758.1_pt1 | contig 17285 bp, 11 predicted proteins | sample 2041361 | NCBI WGS metagenome assembly RCNE01 (sample SAMN09708229, study PRJNA481090) | Marine sediment metagenome, whole genome shotgun sequencing project.
AGGCAGATTGGTATTGACCTCAACGGTGAAGACACGGGCGATGAGTCTGGTGTGTCGGTGGCGTTGTCGGCCGATGGGTCGATGGTGGCAATTGGCGCACGCGGCAATGGCGGTGGTGGCTTATTCGCGGGTCATGTGCGGGTATACGCACTGCCAGATCCGATTCTTTGTGATGGGTTGACGGCGACAATGGTTGGGACTTCGGGCGCCGATGAGCTGACCGGTACCGCCGGCCCTGATGTGATTGCTGGCTTGCAGGGCAATGACACGATCCGGGGACTGGGTGGCGACGACGTCATCTGTGGGGGAAAGGGAAATGACGTGATTTTTGGTGGCCAAGGATTCGATGTCATGTTCGGGGCACAAGGAAACGATCAGATCTACTTCTCCGACGCCTCGTCTGTGGCGGGCAGGGTCGATACGGCGGGTGGTCGTGCGTTTGCTGGCATTGGCAACGACGTGGTGTACGGGTCGTCGCGTTGGGACCGGATGCAGGGTGGTCCTGGGGATGACCGTTTGTTTGGGTTCGAGGGTCGCGATTGGATGCGAGCAGGTCCCGGATCTGACTATGTCGATGGTGGGCTGGCGATCGATGATCTTCATGGTGGCAACAACAACGATGAGATCATTGTCGAGGGGAGGGACATGGTTCGCGGTGGCGCAGGGGCCAGAGACACGTGCACGATCCGGGCTGGTTCAGTTCCCAGTCCGCTGATCTCCTGCGAGATCCGCCGCTGAATTCCGACGAAGTACAAGCAAGGTGGCGTAGATGCTGAGTCAGCAGGTGGCGACTCAATCGAACAGGCGACCGACACCGACGGCGAGTCCTTGTGTTCCGACTCTCCGGCACGTGTTTTGCCGTCACCCTTGGGCTAACGAGTGCGTTTGGCGATCTCCAGGTCTGTCTCGGCCGCCTCGATCCTTGCCGTGAGCGGCTGCACCAGCCCTTCCAGCTTTGTCAGCTTTCCGAGCATGTCGTGGCTCGTCCGGCCAGCCATCGAGCGCGATTCTGTCTAGTGCTCGTGGTTCCCCTGATCATCCCCAATATCGGACGTCGCAGCCAGAGTGATCAGCTGGTCGAGTTGATCGGGCGGAATGGGTCCCGTGCCCCGCTGGACCACAAAATTATGGTCGGTCAACACCACCCATGACGGCACGCTGGGCATGCCAAACGATTCGGCGATCTCGCCGTCTCCCGAGTCGACCGCGACCGGCCGCTCCCAGCCGGCTGCGTCGAACCACGCCGACGGGGGATAATTGCTGCGGTCGGAATCCTGGAGGGTCGAGACCATCACGATCTCGACCCCCTCGGGTAGATCGTTCTCCGCTGCCCACTTGGAAATCTCCGGCACTTCGGCCTGGCAGACCGGGCACCAGTGCGCCACGAACACCACCAACTTGGCCGTGTCCTTCGGACCGCCCCCACCGCCAACGATCACAAACTCGCCATCGAGATCCTCGGTGGTGAACAACGGCGCTGATGCTCCGAGCGCCGGATCTTCGACTCCCGCCAGGTACGTGGGGAGCGGAGTACCGTTGAACGCCAGACCCTCTGGTCGAAAGCTGTCGTCTCCGCCGAGCACGACGATCGCGATGATCACCACGGCGACCACCGCCAGTGCGCCGACGACAGCAGCAGCTATCCCGGTCCTGCCGCGTTTCTTCTTCGCCGACTGTGAGGCGATTCGCGCCCGGGTTCCGCTCTGTCTCCGCTTCTTCGGTGCGTTGCTCAAGGTTCTCCTCTTGCATTCTCTCCCGAACAACCAAGCAGCCAGAACCGAGTCGACCTAGGGGCGTACGTCCCGGAGCGCCTGCTCGCAGCATGCCAGATCTCCCCTGCGAAGCGTCTTCTGCATTGCACTACGGTGAGGGGCCGGGACACGGGGGGTCATCGCGTCTGGCATCAAGTGACCTGACCGAACGACACCCGATCCCTGTGGGTCAGATGACGCTTGCGAGTAATGAAATGGCTGATATGACGAGCAGCAAGATCACCAAGCGCTCGAATGTCTCGATGTCGAGGCGGTCACGCAATCGCGCACCAAGAGGCAACATCGCCGACGACACGGCGACCAAGCCCAGTCCGCCGAGAACAAAGTTCGTCGTGAACGATCCCTGGACCAAGAAGAAGAGCACCTGGGCCACACCAGCCAGCGTGAACGCTGCCGAGATCGACATCAAGTAGACGTCGCGTCGCAGGTTTTGGCTCAGGAACCAGGGCGTGACGAGTGGGCCCGAGATTGCGGTTGCTCCGAAAACCATTCCGCTGACTGCGCCTGCTGCCGGTGCCAGACGATGACCTTGTTCGGCCGTGAGGGTGAAGCGACGATCACTCAGCCGGTTAGCCACGAAGAGCACGATGATCGCGACGAGCCCAAGTCGCAGCACACTCTCGGACAACACCAAAAGCAGGACCGATCCAACGACTGCGCCCACCGACGTTGCAACCAAGAAGCGCGGCAACGTCGGCGACCCACGACGTTCGTGGCGAAGCGACCAGAAGATCGAACCGTTCATCGTCACGTTCGGGATGGCGACGACCACGATCGCATCGGCGACATCGATGAACAGCACAAGAATCGGTACGACGAGCATCGGAAAACCTGCGCCCGTAATGGCTTTGACGAACGCGGCGACTACAGCGACAACGATGATGATGGCGATTTCGGGGTTGGTCACATCAAGGGGGCACTCGTCAGACGGTTGCCCCGTCCAGGAGCAATCGACACCCTACGTCTCGAGAACCCAACAGTCGGCGGACCGTTGCCCCTTGCTGGCCCAAACCCATGTCACGTACCTTGTGAGTATGGAAACCCGGACGAACACGGAGCTCTGGCAACGCCTCTCTGACTTCGAGTTCGACGATCCTGACGCCGCACGCCCATTCAGTCGACGTCTGGCCGCCGAGCAACGATGGAGCGATGGATACACCAATCGCGCGATCGCTGAATACCACCGGTTCCTCTATCCGACTCGTTCGAGACACGTGGTGCCCAAGCTGGGATCAGCGCCGACGAATTCAAGCAGCGGCTCATCGACAAACAGCGGGTGCAAAGGCTCGGCGAACCAGGAGACGTCGCAGCCCTCGTCGCCTTCCTCTGCTCGCCTCAAGCGCGACACATCCAGGGTGCAAGCATCGCCGTCGATGGAGGCGGCACACAGGGACTGTTCTAACTCGCTGCATCAGACGCGGCGCGTGCGACAGAGCTCTTCGTTACACGCCGGGACCCCGCCGATCGTTTCAAGTCCACTCATCGGTGCGACCGTGAGGCCGTTTGGAAGGACCCTCGGCTCGCCGACCACGTCGGCCCGGGCCTGGCGGTTTCTGCTCTTGCCGGAACCCTTACCGTCGTCGCCGTCGTCGCCTCCAGGCGCGGGAGGCGGATCATTGACGTCCACTTGATCTACGGGTTCGTCGTCGAAGGTTGGTTCGTCTGAGGCGCTGTCGTCACTGCCGACGTTGGTCGTGGACTCATTCTCCTCAATCGCCGGGTCCGACCCAAGGGGAACAAAGGAGTACGCGTCAGGTAGCCGAAGCACCTCACCAGACCGCGTCTGCAGGCTTACATCGACGGTCTCGGCCAAGGCATGCAGCGGTGTTTCGACCAGCAGCGAATTCTCGCTTCCGAAGATCACCTCTCCAGCTGCCTCACCGAACCAAACCACCGCGGGTTCAGGGAAGCTGCCATCGATCGTGACCAGGTTCTTGGTATCTACCTGTCCAGTTCTCGGTGTGATGCTGGTGATGCTCCAACCATCTTCGGCGCCCTCGTCGGGGCCGAGTTCGACAACGTCTCCGTCATCGTTCGCGGTCCCATCCTCGTCGCTCGATGAGGAGCTGTCGTCACTTGGTTCGACAACCGAGCCAGGATTGCTTCCAGAATCTGGGCTGCCAGCCGATGACTCGAGGTCAGTCGATTGATCGGCGTCGGAAGACTCTTCGCCGGAGCCACCTTCGTCGAGGGAAACGTCCTCCGGCGAATCACCGTCACCAGTCAACGGTTCGGAATCACCATCTCCAGAGCTGCTGTCGTCCGACTGGCCTGAGCCCTCAACCCCTCCGCCACCGGCGGAGCTCTCGCCCGAAGACCCGTCGCCGGTCGCACCAGAACCGGGCGAGATCGCCTCCGAAACTGGACCTGAGTCGACCACCGGGTCCAAACCGTTGTCATCTCCGGAGGAGTCACTGCCTGAGCTCGGCTCGTTCGGAACTGAACCCGAGCTCGAACCCGCAGCGCTGTCATTTGATTCATCCGCAGGATGGCCCACATCGAAGCGAGCGACAAAGGCGTCGCCAAGACGCGCTGTCGCATCGGTCCTTGGAACAGCTTCGACCAAGAAGGCGTAACTGCCAGGCGGAAGCACGGTCGACCATTCAGCCTCGCGGGAGCTGTCGGCAGCCAACAGGACTGCACCTCGTCGGTCGGTCTGCGTCGACCTCAGCTCGTCGCCATCGACGTCACGCACCGTCACGGGATGGTCGACAACGGCGAAGGGGTCACCATCGACCAGCGTGAGCAGCGATGCTTCCCAGTGGAATGGCTGGTTGAATTGACCGCCCAGTTCGCCGATCGACACCGAGGCAGAGACCTGACCCTCGTCATCAGCGCCAAGTCCGCGGATGGTCACCGAATCGTTGGGTCCTGGCAAATCGGCCTCGATGCCAACGATGCGAGCACTGTTAAGTCGAACCGGATTGGCCGCGAGCCCACGGAGACTGTCGAGTTGGTCAGCCGAGCGAACAACTTGGTCGATTACCGCTGACGGACTGAGGTCACCATTTCCTTCTAGCAACAACGCAGCGGTTGCGGCGACGATCGGTGATGCTTGACTCGTGCCGCTCATGAATACGACGTCGCCCCCGGGAACCGTGGAGAGGATCAGATCGCCCGGAGCGAATAGGTCGACATCGGTACCCGTGTTGGAGAACGGGGCTCTCCGGTCGGCAGATGTGGAAGCGCCGACAACAAGAAGATTCGGGGTGCCGAAGCTCGCGGGATATACCGCGGAGTTGTCGAGTGAAATGCCACTGTTGCCTGCCGCTGCAACCAGTAATACCCCGTTTGTATTCGCGTACTGAACGGCATCTCCCAGCACAGCGACGGATTCGAGCGTGGCACCCGGAAGGGTGCCGAGCGACAGGTTGACAACATCGGCTCCGTTGTCGGTCGCGTACCGAATGGCTCGAGCGATCGAGGACGTGGAGATCACTCCAGAAGCATCGTTCACCTTGAGGTCCATGATCTCTACGTCGGGTGCGATTCCGGCGATGCCTACACCGTTGTCCGCCTTGGCCGCAATGATGCCAGCGACGTGTGTGCCGTGTTCGTCATTTCTGCCATCGAACGGGGTGGCGTCTTCATCGCCGAAGTCCCAGCCGCCACAGTCGTCGACAAACCCGTTGTTGTCGTCGTCGACGCCGTTGGACGGGCCCGAACAGTCTTCGCTCGGGTTGATCCAGCGTGCATGGGTGAGATCGGGATGACTGAAGTCAACCCCGGCATCGACGACGGCGACTACTACGCCTCTGCCTGTTGAACCGCCTCGCGCTTCCAGGCCATCGACATCGGCATCTGGTGATTGCGATGGTGGCTGGGCCAGGCCAACGTTCGAAAGGCTGGTCCCATCGTTCTCGAGCGCCCACTGGTACGGCTCGTACGGGTCTGTCGAGAATGCAAGAAAGGCATCCTCGGCGACGTCCAGACCCAAGGCGTCGAGCGCGTCGGTCGAAGACGCGGAGACCGCAAAGGTCGACGACGTGATCGCTTGGACGGTGACGACGCCGGGGAGTTCGCGGAGGTAGGAGACGAGTTCTGCTTGGGAAGCCAGTGCGAGGTCGAGTCCGGACGCCGCTTCTTCCTCACGTGTTGACAGGGGAACGAATGTGCCGTCCGGACCGAGGTAACCAAGAACGTCGCCTCGCATGGTCAGCGTTGAATCTGGCGGGACACCGATCAGATCATCAAACCGGAGTGGATCTGCGTCTCCGTTCGCTTCGAGAGTTCCCGCGATGCTCGCCGTGTTGCCATTGTCTTCTCTATCTGACGTCTGGTGATCTGCATCGGGAACGGTGACCGTAAGCCGAAGAAGACCATCGTCAGGAAGTGATGGGGAAGCGGAGCGAACGTCACGCACCTCGGGCGCGGGTGGGAGAGCTGCGTCGGCATTGCTGACCGAGGTCGAACATGCACTTCCGATCAACCCCACTGCAACGACAGCAAACCTGAGTCTTCTTGTCGCTGCCTTGTCTACCGCCACCGTGCGCTCCTAGAGCGCAGATCGACCGCCGTGTCGATTTCGCCTATCCAGCTACTCGGCCAGAAAATCGGCGCACTTGAGACACCGCTGTCCCTTCATTGTCAGCTTCGGCATCCTCGGCCACCTGGCCGGCAAAGTAGACGACGCCATTGTGCGTCACGATCTTGCTCGCGCGTTCGGTTGTGTGCATGCGGGTGATAGCCATGTCCAAACCCTAGAACCGACGAGATCGCGCCGCGTGCACGCTCAGACGAGGAGACCTGCTGATCGATGCTGATCAAGTTCGACAGGTCAGTTCGTCTTGGGCAATGCAATCCAGCCTGGTGAGAAATCGCCCGGAACGCCCTCGAATTCGACGAAACGGCCGTTGAGAGTATTCAGCGCCACGATGTTGGCTCCCGATGTCTCGAGAAGCCAAAGTCCATCCGGTGACCACGTCGCGCCCGCCGCGGAGATGCCCGGGTTTGCGATCTCGCGAGCGTGGCCCGTCTCGGTGGTCACGATTCGCAGCACATCGTCCGGCTTGAAGAACACCGCACGAGAGCCCTCTGGGTTTATTCGTGTCGGCCGGTCCAAGTCGAACGGCTCCACGACGAACTGGTTGAGCCGTGGGTCATCAGGGGTTCCGAACCAGACGCGGCAGGTCCCGGAGGAATCGCACGAGTTCGACCACAAGATGCCGCCCGGCCCAGCGGCCAATAACTGCCCGTTCGCGTAACTCTCGGTCTCGTTCGTGATGGGATCGATCCAGACTAATTCGACGCCAGCGCGGTCGATCAGTACGCGCCCATCGGAAACCGTCGCCACTGACGATGGTGGATCCCCGTCGAGTTGCACAACAGCTAACCCTCCGTTGCCATCATCGATTAAGACGTCTTGGTCCTCGCCTGAATCTGGCTCCGCGAAGAACAACGTCTCCGCTCCGAGCTGACCAACCGGCAGGTACGAGCTACAGCCGATGAGCTCGCCGCTCGGCGTGAAGCTCGGTACGTCGATAATCTGCCAACCGCCGCAGCCGTTCTGTACCACGAGCTGACCTGCCAAGGTCACGAAGTTTCCGGTGCGGATTTGTGATCTCGTCAGGATTCCCGAGTCGAGATCGAGTGCAAAGAGTCGACCGTCGAAATCGGTGGAGACGAGCGACGCTCCGACGTCGACTCCCAGCACCTGCCCATCGAATTGTGCGAATGCACGGGTCCCTGGAGCTGAGGGAAGTGTTGACGTTGGTAATGGCGTCGAAGATGTCGTCTGCGGTTGTGTCGTTTCTGGTGTGACGAGGTCTTCAGTTGTGTTTCGTGCCGCAATGACAAGCCCCGCAACGATCACGAGGGCTGCAATCAAGGCGAGCCTTGCAAACGCGGGCTGACTCGCACCCGCCTTCGGCGGAACAGATGAGTCAGCCTCTATTTCCCACTGCGGGCTGACCACCACGGCGTCCTCGGACGAATCAGTGCCCACAAGGATATTGTGACACCGGAGTCTGCGGAGTCCGCGAAGAATCTTTTTGGCCGTGCAATCGGGTGGTCGAACTAACCGAGAACCTAACGAATGTGTTGACCGGTGATGGCGCGAAGGGCGGACTCGGTTGGACCGCCGAATTGGAGACCGGGACCGTATGCGGCACGCAATACAGCGGCCGTGGTCGATACGTTCTGCGGGTGTTGGGGGGCTTGGATGTTTGTCATAGTCCTATTGTCGGCCGGAAACTCACATGACACAACCAAGTTAGAGTTGTAGTTTGTACCAAATCTTGTCATGCTTAGATTATGCAGCTTGATGTGGAATCTCTCCGAACGTTTGTCACGGTTCTCGACCTTGGTGGCATGACGAAGGCAGCTGAGGCACTCAACGTCAGCCAGTCAGCGGTGAGCTGGAAAATCAAACGGCTCGAAGAAAAAGTCGGCCGTGATCTCCTGATCCGCGAAGGCAGAAACTTGCGCACCTCTCGCGACGGTCGGGAGCTGCTCGGTTACGCACGCACGATCGTGGGAACACACGACGAGGCCGTATCTCGCCTGGAGAGTTCCGAACTCACCGGAACCGTGAAGCTTGGAACGACGGAAGAGATAAGTGCTGCCCGCATGTGTGATGTGCTGGCCAGGTTCAATCGCATTCACTCAGCGGCAGAAATCGAATTCGTCGTCGACGTGTCCCACCGTCTCGATGAGATGCTCAACGACGGCGAACTTGATGTCGCCGTGCTTCAAGTCCTACCCGACGAGTGCCGCAAGACCGACACGATCTTGTGGCTGGACAAACTGATGTGGGTGTGTGCTCCCGACTGGACGTATGAGACGGGGCGGGTGCCGCTGATTACGTTCGGCGACCGAGGTTTCTATCGTTCCCTCGCAGAAGAGGTTCTGCATGCGGCGGGCATCAAAACGTCCATTGCCTTTTCGGGCCCCAGCATCTCCAGCGTGCTCGGCGCAGCCGAGGCCGGACTCGGCGTTGCCGTTCTCGCTGAAAGCTCGGTGGATGGTGAGCTCATTCGGTGGCCACGGGCCGCAGTGCTCCCTGAGCTTCCAACCTCATATCACATAGCCCGATCCTCTCCAGGTGAGACCAGTCGTGTCGCCGCTGAGCTCATCGCCGACATTGTGAGCGAACTCGGCGAAGAGTAAGCAAGGACAATGACCAGTCTTACGACCGACTTCGATCCAAGGGGGCCATGAAGTGTGACAAAGGCTACAGTCGGCAGAATGGCTGACCGCAATGGTGAGGGTTCTCAGCACGCGACACTGGTCGATCGGGTGGTTCGACATGCAGCCTCGGTCGACTCGAAGCGGGCAGCTGAGTTCGACGACTACCTCCGGAACTATCTTCAACACGTTGACCCCGATGACCTGGCCGAGCGCCGGATCGAAGATCTCTTCGGCGCAGCGGCAGACCATCTGCAGCTCGCCAAACAGTGGGACCCAGGAACGGTCAGCATTCGAGCGCTGAATCCTCGCATCCAGGTCGATGGGTGGGAGAGTGAGCACACGGTGGTCATGATCGTGACCGACGATCTTCCATTCCTGGTCGACTCGGTGATCGTCGAGATCAGTCGCCTCGAGCTCGGGATCCACCTCGTTGTTCACCCTGTCATGGCCGACGCTCGCGCAAGTGGTGCAAGTTTCTGTGGCGTGCGCACCCGGCCCGACGACAGCGAGAGCAGCGCGTCGATGATCCTTGTTGAGGTCGACCGGCAGGCCGGGGAAGAAGAGCTCGCCCATATCGAGACAGAAGTCCGTCGGGTGCTCAATGATGTACGCCTCTGCGTCTCTGACTGGGCGCCGATGCGGTCCAAGATGGCAGAGATAGCCGAGGGACTGGCGACGGAAACCCTGCCTCTCGACGAAGCCGAGATCGTCGAAACCCAGAAGCTCCTCGAATGGTTGGGCGCTGACAATTTCACGTTCCTCGGGTACCGCGAGTACGAGCTCAGCACGGTCGAAGGCATTGAGGTGCTTGGCGCGAACGCCAGCTCTGGGCTTGGAATCCTTCGTACCGACAAGGTTGCTATTCCTCGGCCCGTCGCCCATTTGCCGCCCGGCACGCGCGACCGAGTGCATGAGAAGCGACTGCTCAATCTGACAAAGGCCACGAGTAAGGCCACCGTGCACCGTTCGTCGTACATGGACTACATCGGGATCAAGACCTTTAGTCCCGACGGGGTCGTCACGGGCGAGCGGCGGTTCCTTGGCCTCTTCACATCCGAGGCGTATAGCCGAAGCGTCACTCGGATCCCCCGAATCGCACGCATCGTCAATGAGGTCATCGAACGAGCGGCCTTTCCTGCGAAGGGTCACGACCACAAACGGTTGATGACCATTCTTGAGCAGTATCCGCGCGACGAACTTTTCCAGATGTCGAGCGACGAGGTGTACGACGTCGCGATGTCGATCGCCGGCCTACAAGAGCGCCGCCGGCTTCGGCTGTTCACGCGGGTGGAACTCTTCGGGCGTTTTGTCACGTGTCTCGTCTACCTCCCACGAGATCGTTACAACACGCACACACGAGTCGGTATCGAACGTCTCTTGACCGATGCCTACGACGGGCCCGTCGCCGACTGGAGCACCTCGATCTCCGAATCCGTGTTGGCCCGGCTCTACTTCCTGGTTCGGGTCGGCGATGGCGATGGCGATCCGTTGCAGCTCGACGTCGACGAACTCGAGTCACGCATTGCAGTGCTCATCCAGGACTGGGATGACGACTTTAGTTCCGAGCTCATTCAGACGTTTGGTGAGGACGTTGGGGTGCGGCTTGGACACACCTACTCGAGCGCTTTCACCTCCGACTATCGGAATGCCTTCGACCCCCGCACGGCGGCCTCCGACGCGCAACAGCTTCAACTGCTCGACCCTGAGGCGGCGCCCCGGCTCAACGCGTATCGCGAGCCGGGACATCCATCGAGTGAGTTCAAGCTGAAGGTGTACCGGGAGGGAGGGAAGATCTCGCTCACTCGAATCATGCCGACCCTGAGCAACCTCGGGCTGACGGTCCTCGACGAGCGTCCATATCAGGTGTCGCTCGCCGATGGCAGAAACGTTTGGATCTACGACTTCGCTCTCGAACATCCCGAGCATCAGCTCGACTTCCTCGATGCGGCCAGTTTGCTCGAGGAGTCATTTACCTCGGTGTGGACGAACGATGTCGCCGACGACGGCTTCAATCGGCTCGTACTCTCTGCTGGCCTACATCCGCGTGAGGTCGGCGTACTGCGCGCCTATGCGCGATACCTGCACCAGACGAAAACTGCGTACAGCCAGGCGTATATCGAACGGACGCTCGAGCAGCACTGTGCGGTCGCACGACTATTGGTCGACCTCTTTCTTGCTCGTTTCGACCCTGATGTCGTCGATCGAGACCGGGTCTGTACTGACATCTCTGAGCGCATCGACGAGTCGCTCGGCGACATTTCTATCCTTGACCAAGATCGCATCATTCGTCAGCTCCACAACCTGATCGAATCGACGCTCCGAACAACGTTCTTCCAACGTGATGCCGACGGGAATCCTCGCTCTTCTCTGGCTCTCAAACTCGACCCGAAACAGATCCTCGAGCTTCCCGAACCACGGCCGACCTTCGAGATCTTCGTCTATTCGCCGAGATTCGAGGGGGTCCATCTTCGGTCGGGTCCAGTTGCCCGAGGTGGCCTTCGGTGGTCAGATCGAAACGAGGATTACCGGACCGAAGTGCTTGGACTCGTCAAGGCACAGATGGTAAAGAACGCGGTCATCGTCCCCGCAGGGGCCAAAGGAGGGTTCGTTCTCAAGAAACGTCCGAGCGATCGGGATGAACTGATGGCCGAGGTCGTCGAGTGTTACAAGGGTTTTGTCGGAGCACTCCTCGACCTGACCGACAACCTTGTCGACGATGAAGTTGTGCCGCCGGAGAAGACCGTGCGACACGATGCCGACGACCCGTACCTCGTCGTCGCAGCAGACAAAGGAACCGCCAGCTTCTCCGACATTGCGAACGAGCTGGCCGTGGAGCGTGGTTTCTGGCTCGGCGACGCATTCGCATCCGGTGGCTCGAACGGATATGACCACAAGGGAATGGGGATCACCGCTCGTGGCGCGTGGGAGTCGGTGAAGCGACACTTCCGTGAACTTGGGACAGATGTGCAATCCGAGCCATTCAGTGTCGTGGGCGTCGGTGACATGTCTGGGGACGTATTCGGAAACGGAATGCTCCGTTCAGAGCACACAAAGCTGATTGCTGCGTTCGATCATCGAAATCTCTTCTTTGATCCTGATCCCGACCCAGCGATTTCGTTTGTCGAGCGGCAGCGTCTCTTCGATCTTCCACGCTCGAGTTGGGCCGACTACGACGAATCGCTGATCTCGATGGGTGGTGCAATCTACGACCGCGGCGCAAAGTCAATCTTGCCGACTCCAGAGATCTGTCGTTCCCTGGGGATCGAGGCGGGATCGTTCACTCCTGATCAGCTCATCAGCGCCATCTTGAAGGCGCCGGTCGACTTGTTCTGGAATGGCGGAATCGGCACGTACGTGAAGTCGACCCATGAGTCTCACGCCGACGTCGGCGACAAGGCAAATGACAACATTCGGGTGAGCGCCAAGGATCTTGGCGCACGTGTTGTGGGCGAAGGCGGCAACCTTGGGATGACACAACTCGGCAGGATCGAGTTCGCAACTCTCGGCGGTCGCCTCTACACCGATGCCATCGACAACGCGGGTGGTGTTGACTGCAGTGACCACGAAGTGAACATCAAGATCTTGCTCGACCGTGTCGTGACCGACGGCGACCTGACGGCCAAACAACGAAACGAACTTCTCGAGCAGATGACCGACGAGGTCGGCGACCACGTCCTCACCAACAACTACGACCAGACGCAGGTCCTCAGCACCGAACGCCTCGAGGCCGCCAGCATGGTTGACGTGCATGCTCGCTACCTCGCGAGTCTCGAGTCGCAGGGATTACTCGACCGTCAACTCGAACGACTGCCCGACGGAGAGACACTCGCCGATCGCCGACTCGCCGGACAGGGACTCACGGCTCCCGAGCTCGCGGTGTTGATCGCCTACACGAAGAACACGTTGCAGGCGCAGCTCCTCGACTCGCAGGTTCCCGACGACGAATTCTTCCTGCCGGCGTTATCGCGATACTTCCCAGAGCCGCTTCGGGAACGGTTCGCCGCACAGATCCCCGCCCATCGCCTGCGACGCGAAATCATCGCAAACCAGATCGCCAACCGTGTGGTGAATCGTGCGGGAACGTCGATGGTGTATCGACTTGGACAAGAGACGTCAGCACCACCGCACGAGATTGCGGCAGCACATATGGCCGCGTGGGAGATCTTCGAGCTCGACACTGTGACGTCGGCCGTGAACCGTCTCGACAATGAGCTCCCTGCGGAACAGCAGCTGGCAATTCACCTCAGCGCTCGGCAGCTCGCCGAACGAGCGACCCGATTGCTGGTCCGCTCTCGCCCGTATCCGTTCAGCGCGGCCGACGCCGTGGCCGACCTTGGCTCCGCAGTGCGTGAGACCAACGCCAATCTGACAGAGCAACTGGTCGGCACCGACAAGGCGTCATTCGACGAGCGCATCTCGAGCTACATCTCCGCTGGAATTCCCGAAGAACTTGCAGTCCGGGCCGCTGGGCTCGGTCCGTCCCTTGCTGCACTCGACATCGTGGTCGTCGCGAGCGATGCAGACGAACCCGTTTCGGGTGTCGCCGGCGTCCATTTCAACGTCGCAGAGTTCCTCGATCTGACATGGCTACGCGAGCGAATTTTGGCACTCCCACGAGACAGTCAGTGGGAGACACTTGCTCGCCTGACGCTCCGCGGGGATCTCTACGAAGACCATCGAGCGCTGACGGCGCGGGTTGTCGCAATGGGCGAAACCCACCTCATTGCACGTGAGCGTGTCGAACATTGGATGGCCGAGAACCCTGGCCCAGTCGAGTACTACCGGCGCACCATCGGTGACATCCGGGCGACGGCGATCGGCGACCTGACGACACTCCTGGTGGCAAGCCGAGAAGTACGGAGCCTGATCGCTCGCACAGGCTGACGACTGCAGAAGTGGCAGTTAATCGACCCGCTCGAGGGTGCCCGTGTAGCGGAGTGCGAAGTCGTCCGGCGTCACGTGTACAGAGACCGTTTGGTTGTTCTGTTCGTCTTCGATGACAGTCAGGTCTTCAGTGAGCCGAGCGGCATAGGCGGTCGCTCCGGTCTCGGCACGAACTTCGTAGGTGCCTGGTTCGATATCGGGACCGACCAGATACGTACCCTGGTTGAAGCCGCTTTCGATCGGGTCGAGGGTCGGCACCAATTCGACTGGCATGGCAGTCCCCGACAGTTCAATGAACGAATCCGATGCAAGAACCGTCATGATCGATACGCCAGTGATGGTGAGGTCGTTGTCGATCACATCCATGTTCTCGTCGAGTCGGGCCCAATGAATCGACACGCGATAGAGGCCTGGGGCGATCTCGGAACCGACGGCATGTGTCCCAGCTCCGACTCGAGTCGGATCTACCGGTTCTGTCGATGTCGTAGAACTCGATGTCAGCACTGACGTAGTCGTCGCTGACGTGGTCAGCCGAGGGTCGGTTTCGCGGCTCGTCGTTGGGGCTCCGCTTGGCTGCTCTGCCACGGTCGTTGCGGTCGATGCCTGACCAGCCTCGTCCGACGTGTCGAGCAACAAGACGGCGAGCCCAGCGAGCAAGACGAGGGGGACGCCGAGGGCGACCAATACATGCGTCCACTGTTGCCGTGACCATTCAGAAGGAGGTAACGACTTGACGATCGCCGTTACCTCGGCTGGAGCCTTTGAGAACATCGAAGCAGGGTTCGGCTGGGTGTCCCGCGTCCAGGCCTGGCCGTCCCAATAACGCTGAGCGCTAGAGGAGGTCGGGTCGGGGTACCAGCCAGCCGGTGGGAGCTGATGCGCCACTGGTCACACAGCCTCAAGCGAACGTCGAGGTGATTCATCTTGGTCGTCACGATCACGCTCGAAGAGCGATCCTCTTCGCGAACCAACCTCGGGGTCGCGGACCAGCAGCATCACGCCGATCTTTGCCGTGCGCCACGCGACGATTGTGGCGGCGAGAGATGCCAGCGCGAACAGCGCAACCACCACACCACCTCGCACCGTCGAACCAATCGAACCGAGTGCCGAATCGATAGTGGCGTTGATGTCGTCGCCGACGTCGCCAACCGCACCCTCGAGGCTGTCGGTGATTCCATCGCCGAGGCTGTCGAGTGACCGATCGAAATCCAGCGCGTCCTCGATGCGACCCGCTGCACCAAAGAGCGGATTGCCGTCGGACGCAACGACGGTTCCGCGTACTACATCGACTTCGCCGCTCGTGTCCTCCACGCGCAACTCGATTGTGTAGGAGCCGATCGCCGCATAGTCGTGTGTGACTGACTCGCCGATCGCCGTGGTCCCATCACCGAGCTCCCAGCTCCACACCGCGATCTCCGCATCGCCCACCAAGGACTCAGAAGTGACGCGCACTCTGTAGAGCGGTGCGTCTGGCTGATCGACGCCGACGGCTTCCCAGCGAAACGCTGCGAGCGGGCCCGTGATGACTGGCGTCGCTGGCTGGGCGACATCGGTAACCGGTTCTGCTGGCAACTCGTCCTCAGGCGGGAACCATCGGTCATACGCCCCAGCTGGGTTCGTCAGCACAGGAAAGAGCGCGACGAAAACGATGACGAAGAACCCAAGGCCGACAAGGACCATGGCACTGCCAATCGTGTCTCGGTGATCTGGTCGGCCGCCGCCCGCCATATTCACGCCTCTTCCCGTGCTCTACCGCTTGTGTTGGATAGATCGGCACGAGCACGCGGAATGTAACGCCCAGGTTCATGCGTTCACCGGACGTGTCTACGGTTCGGCGACGATCCATCCACGCCGCTGGAGTTCTGCAGCGAGTTCTTCAGCCGGGAACTTCCGCAGCGCCTGTTCAGCGGGCGAAGGCTTGACTGCTCGCGCTGTTGGCTCTGCAGGTGAAGACTCGTCTCCCGACTCCGCCTGATCCTGCAGCCGCGTGATGTATTCGTCGGCTTCATCCCGGGAGAACTTGCCGCCCGCCTGTCGTTGCGTGAAGTCCATGGGGTAACGAGCGTCCTTGAAGTCCTCATACCCCGCGTCGGCCAGCAAGATGAGCAGTTCCTCGAGTTGCTTGTGAGTTGCGGGAGGTCCCGACTGTTGTCCGAATGCCATGATGAAAGGATAGGGACAGTAGCCAAATAGAAGTCGAGTCGGGGACCGCAATCACGCTCATCGCGGCGATCCGCTTGGGACGTTGGACTCTGTGAAACTCGCTACTTGGGAGTCATTGTCGGCGCGAGGGTTCCTTCACGAAGGCCTCCCTACGGAATCTCGAAACACAAAGTGAATGGTGAAGTCCATGGAGACCTGGCTGTATCGGTTCGACCAGATCGACGAGGCGCAAGCTTCGGTCGATGGTGACTGGGAGGCCACCCGCGGGTTGCTCGGTGGCAAAGGGGCGAACCTGGGCGATATGACCCGGCTCGGCGTCCCTGTCCCGCCGGGCTTCGTCATTACGACGCGGGCATGCAACGCGTTCAGCGACGCTGACGGTCGTCTGCCCGATGGCCTGTGGGATCAAGTGCTTGCGGCCATGGCGGACCTCGAAGAACAGACCGGTAAGTCGTTCGGCAATGCAAACGAGCCACTCCTGGTGGCCTGTCGGTCGGGCGCGAAGTTTTCGATGCCCGGAATGATGGACACCGTGCTCGATATCGGACTCAACGACGATGTGGTCGAGGGAATGATCACGTCGACCCACGATGAGCGGTTCGTGCTCGATTCTTATCGTCGTCTGATCCAGATGTTCGGCGGGGTCGTGCTCGGCGTTCCCGATGAGGCATTCCAAGCGGTTCTCCAGACGGCCCGAGAACACAGCAATGTTGCCACCGATGCGGAGCTCGGGGTCGACGAGTTGCGCGGCGTGATCGATTCCTTCAAGACCGTAGTCAAGCGCCGAGGGTCGAGCCCGTTCCCCGATGAACCGGTCGTGCAGCTGCGGATGGCGATCGAAGCCGTCTTCGAGAGCTGGCGAGGGAAACGAGCCCACGCCTATCGCGTCGCCGCACACATCCCACACGACTTGGGAACGGCGGTGAACGTCGTGACAATGGTCTTTGGGAACAGCGGTGACGACTCTGCGACGGGTGTTGCGATGACGCGCGATGCGACCACCGGCGAGCCCCGACTTGAGGGTGACTACCTGGTGAACGCGCAGGGCGAGGATGTCGTGGCTGGTATCCGACCGACCTTGCCGATTGCGCAGCTGGCCGACGACATGCCGGAGATGGCAAGTCAGTTCGCCGAGATTGCGGGTCGGCTCGAACAGCACTACCGCGACATGCAGGACATGGAGTTCACCGTGGAGCGCGGGCGGCTTTGGATCCTGCAAACCAGGGCCGGAAAGCGCACTGCCCAAGCAGCGGTGCGGATTGCCGTCGACCAGGTCAACGAAGGCCTGATCAGCCGGGAAGAAGCGGTTCGCCGCGTGACCCCCGAACAGATCGATTT
>RCNE010000760.1_pt1 | contig 17247 bp, 18 predicted proteins | sample 2041361 | NCBI WGS metagenome assembly RCNE01 (sample SAMN09708229, study PRJNA481090) | Marine sediment metagenome, whole genome shotgun sequencing project.
TTGTTCGATCCGCCATTTTTGCATGTAAGTGTTTGATATAAATGGTGCCCCCACACGGACTCGAACCGCGGACCTATTGATTACAAATCAATTGCTCTACCAGCTGAGCTATAGGGGCATTGATGGGCCGTTTAATGCCAATAGAAAGATCGTGCAAGAGGCATTTATCGTCCTTTTGCAGGTTTTACAGCTCTGGTACATAGAGATAGAGACAAAAGAAAACAGATGGGCGGCACAGAATGAAATTGGTCCTACACGTGGGCGTTCACTTTACCGAAGAAGACCGCATGATGAAGTGTCTTTTGCGCAATGCAGATGACTTTGCGGCGAAGGGGGTCATGGTGCCGGGACATGGCAAGTACCGCGCGATCCTGCGTGATACGCTGAATGCGATGGTCAGCGCGCCGCCCTCGGAGATGGCGCGTGATGTACTGGTGGATGCATTTCTGGATGATAATGAGGCGAGCCGTGTCATTCTGTCGGATGCGAATTTTTTTCGAACGCCGAAAACGGCTGTGCAGCAGGGGATGCTCTATCCTGCGGCACCTGTGCGGATGATGCGCATGGCGCAGATATTCGAGCAGGACGAGGTCGAGATATTCATGGGCATCCGCAATCCTGCGACCTTTTTGCCAATCTTGCACAGCAAGGCAGAGGATCCCGATCCCGCTGCATTCTGGGGCGGGCGTGATCCACGCGACATTCTGTGGTCCGAGACTGTGGGCCTGCTGAGCGAGGCGGTGCCAGACGTGCCGATCACAATTTGGTGCAACGAGGATACACCGCTCATCTGGGCGCATATCATCCGGCAGATGGCGGGCTTGCCTGATGATCAAAAGATTATTGGCGGGTTTGATTTGCTCAGCTCGATCATGAGCGCGGAGGGGATGAAGCGTTTTCGCGCCTACCTTAAAGATCACCCCATTATGACGGAGCATCAAAAACGCCGTGCCATTGCCGCGTTTTTGGACAAATACGCGCTTGACGGTGAGGTAGAGGAAGAGCTGGATATGCCTGGCTGGACGGATGATATAGTCGACGAGATGACTGAGATATATGATGAGGATGTGGCGAAGATCGCTGAAATGCCCGGGGTGCGGGTCCTGATGGCATAACCCGCCAGCGGGTTTCTGGATCATTTGCGCAGTGAAAAAAGAAAAGGCCAATGAGATGAGCGACTTTGAGAAAGCATCGGATGGTGCAAAAATGGATTTTTCCAAGGATATGTCCTATGGCGACTACCTCAGCCTTGATCCTATTCTGAACGCCCAGCACCCCTTGTCTGACGCCCATGACGAGATGCTGTTTATCATCCAGCACCAGACCTCCGAGCTGTGGATGCGGCTGGCCATTCATGAGCTTGAGGCGGCGCGGGTGGCGATGCTCTCGGGTGAGTTATCGGCCGCGTTCAAGATGCTAAGCCGCGTTGCGCGGATATTCGAGCAGTTGAACAATGCATGGGATGTGCTGCGCACGATGACGCCCAGCGAATATACTGCCTTTCGTCCCAGTCTGGGGAACTCCTCGGGCTTTCAATCGCATCAGTACCGCTTGGTGGAGTTTATGCTCGGCAACCGCAATGAAGCGTTGATGAAGCTGCACAAGCATAAGGCAGAATCCTTTGCGCGGCTGGAGGGCGAACTGGCCCAACCAAGCCTCTATCAAGTAGCGATAGCGCTTCTGTGTGAGCGGTTTGCCCATGCGCCCTTGGCAGGAGCGCCGGGCAGATCAGATTGGCACGCGCAACAGGAGATCCAAGACTTGTGGCAGCGCGTATACGAAGACCCACGTGCCTATTGGGACCTCTACGAGCTGGCGGAGAAGCTGGTCGACCTAGAGGACTACTTTCGCCGCTGGCGCTTTAACCACGTCACAACGGTGGAGCGGATCATCGGGTTCAAACGTGGCACAGGCGGCACAGCCGGTGTGTCCTATTTACGTAAAATGCTCGAAGTCGAGCTGTTTCCCGAATTGTGGAATGTCAGAGGAGCGCTTTAAGTGTCCAATATCCTGAGAAAAGAAGCCTTTATCCTGCCGGAGGGCGTGATCTACCTTGATGGCAATTCCCTTGGCCCAATGCCAAAAGCAGTCGCTGCGCGGGTGCAGACCATGCTGGCGGATGAATGGGGTGAGATGCTCATTCGGGGCTGGAACGGGGCAGGCTGGATGGATCAGCCCGGGCGCGTGGGGGAGCAAGTGGCACGTATCATCGGCGCGCCTAAAGGCACTGTGGTGATGGGTGACACGCTCTCGCTCAAAGTGTTCCAAGCGCTGGCCGCAGCGGTTAAGATCAATCCGGAGCGCCGCGTGATCCTCAGCGATACGGGTAACTTCCCATCTGACCTCTATATGGCCGAAGGACTGGTTGGGTTGCTGGAGCAGGGATACAAGCTGCGCACAGTGGCACCCGAAGAGGTGCTAGAGGCGGTGGACGAGAGCGTAGCTGTGGTCATGCTCACTCAGGTGGATTACCGCACGGGCCGCACGCATGACATGAACGCAGTGACTGCGGCCGTGCAGGCCAAGGGTGCTGTGATGCTCTGGGATTTGGCACACTCTGCGGGCGCGATCGAAGTGGATCTCGAAGGGTCCAACTGTGAATTTGCCATCGGTTGCACCTATAAATACCTCAACGGCGGCCCTGGGGCACCTGCATTCATCTACGTGCGCGGCGATCTGGTCGAGACGATTGAACCCGCGCTGAGCGGTTGGCTTGGGCATCGCCAGCCTTTTGCCTTTGATCTGAATTATAAAGCAGGGGCAGGGATCGAGCGGATGCGCGTGGGCACGCCGCCAGTGATCCAGCTGACGGCACTTGAGGTCGCTATGGAGCTTTGGGCCGATGTGGATATGGCGGAGTTGCGGGCGGAATCCGTAGCGCTGCAAGAACAGTTCATCAAAGAGATCGAGCGTGATGTGCCGCAGCTTACCTTGGCCAGCCCCCGTGACAGCGCCGTTCGCGGGTCCCAGGTATCGTTCCAGTTCCATGAGGGCTATGCCGCAATGCAGGCCGTGATTGACCGCGGTGTAATTGGTGACTTCCGCGCGCCAGACATCATGCGTTTTGGCTTTACGCCGATGTACCTTGATAGCGGTGACGTCAGCGCGGCAGTGGCAATCATCGCAGATGTGATGAACAACGGTTTGTGGGATCAGGATAAATACAAAATTAGATCAAAAGTAACCTGATATCAGTATATTGAAGCTTAAAGGTAGTCTAATAGATTAACTGCTCTTGAGCAAAGGTGATGCGGCAGCGCTTAATGCAAAAAGCGCTGCTGCCATCGTGACAATGCTGGGGCCTGCGGGTGTATCGAATGCGAATGCGCCCGCCAAGCCGCCAAGGGCGGACAGGCTGCCTACAGCGACGGCAAGTCCTGCCATCGCCTCGGGTGTGCGGGCAAACGGTCGGGCCGTTGCCGCAGGGATCACCAGCATCGCCGCAATCAGCAGCGCTCCCACAACCTTGATCGCCACAGCAACTGTTACGGCAAGCGCAAGCGTCAGAATTAACTGTTCGCGGCGGGGCGAGATGCCGCTGGCCGTGGCTAGGTCGGGCGAAAGAGTGGAGGTCAATAATGCCTGCCAGCGCCAGATCAACAGCGCGAGGACCAAGGCCGCGCCCGTCCAGATCACCATCAAATCCTGTACCGTCACTGCGAGTATTTCGCCGAAAAGATAGCTCTCTAAATCTACCCGTACACCATCGATGAGCGACACAGCCACAAGCCCCAAAGCCAATGCTGCATGGGCCAACACGCCCAACAAAGCGTCCGAGCTAACCTGCCGCTCGGACAGGGATGTGATCAATAGCGCCATGGCCAACGCCACGGCCAACACGCCAGCAAACACAGGCAAGTCGGTCGCTAGTGCCAAGGCCACGCCAAGGATCGCCGCATGGCTGGTCGCATCGCCGAAATAGGCCATGCGGCGCCAAACCACGAAACATCCCAGAGGGGCGGCGGCCAGCGCCACGCCGAGCCCCGCAAGAGCGGCCCGCAATATGAAATCGTCCAGCATTATGAAGCTTCCTCATGCGCGCAGTCATGGTCGTGATGATCGTGATCATGGTCGTGGCGGTAAAGCGCCAAAGCCCCTTGGGTGCCAGTGCCAAACAGCGCGCGATATTCCGGCGCGTCAGCCACCACCTCCGGCGTTCCTTCGCAGCAGACATGACCGTTTAGGCAAAGCACACGGTCGGAGGCGGCCATAACCACATGCAAATCATGGCTGACCATCAGCACCGCACAGCCCCGCGATTGGCGCACGGCTTCGATCTGCTGGTAAAACCGTGCGGCCCCCGGCTGGTCAAGCCCTTGGGTCGCCTCGTCCAGAATGAGGATATCAGGCGATTGCAGCAATGCACGCGCGAGCAGCACGCGCTGGAACTGGCCGCCGGACAGCGCGCCGAGTTGCCGCTCGGCTAGTTCTGGCACACCAGCATCGATAAGGGCGGCGCGTGCCACATCCGCACTGACCCTTGCGGGTAAATTTAGGAAGCGCGCCACGGTGAGGGGCAGGGTGGAATCAATCGACAAGGATTGCGGGACATAGCCGATGCGCAACCCGTCAGCGCGGACCACATTGCCCTGTGCTGGTTTTATCGCTCCGATGAGCGCGCGCAGAAGCGATGATTTGCCAGAGCCGTTGGGGCCGACAATCGTCACGATTTCACCGCGTGATATGGCGATATTCACATCATGCAACACGGTGCGGCTACCGTAAGCAAGGCTTAGGTCGTGAGTTTTGATTAAAGCCACTATGCGACCTCTTGTGCGCAGTCGGGGCAGAGGCCAGTTGCTTCCACCACGGTACGCTCGATCACAAAGCCTGCGGCACGCGCCGCATCGCCCAGCCGTCCTTTGTTCAGTCCGGTATCGGCTTCGGCGACCGTCTGACACGCGCGACAGATAAGGAACGTTGGCGTGTGATCTTCCCCCGGATGCACGCAGGCGGTATAGGCATTAAGCGCCTCAATCTTATGTGCAAAACCGGCCTTCACCAGAAAGTCCAGCGCACGGTAGGCGACAGGAGGTTGCGAGCCGAGCCCCTCGGCAGACAGTAAGGCGAGAACGTCATAGGCCCCAAGCGCACGGTGCTCGGCCAGCAATATTTCCAATGTGCGGCGGCGCACTGGTGTCAGACGCAGCCCAAGGGCGCTGCAATGCGCCTCTGCTTGGGCCAACAGTGTTGTCATACAGGTGTCATGGTCCGCACATTGAAATCCGATTGGGTCGGACATGGGGTTGCTCCGTCTTGTTCATTTTTAATATTGATATGTTATAACATTATGAGTAGCAAGGGGTGGAATTGATCTCAACAGGAGTTTCCATGCGACAGCTTATTGCCGCCCTTTGTCTTCTTGCCAGCCCCGCCACCGCGCAGGATGCGCCGCGTGTGGTGGCTGATATCGCCCCGATCCATGCGCTGGTGACACAGATGATGGAAGGGGTGGGAACGCCGTCCCAGATCATCCCGACAGGCGCGTCGCCGCACAGCTATGCCATGCGCCCCTCAGAGGCGCGCGCGCTGCGCGGTGCCGATCTGGTGGTCTGGGTTGGTCCTGCGCTGACCAATTGGCTTGAGGAACCACTGGATACTCTAGCGGGGGACGCGGCACGGCTCACGCTGATGAAGGACAGCCGTGCGATGACGTTGCCGCTTCGCGATGCAACTAAGCTGGGGGAAGGGCATGACCATGATCACGACCACGGCGGTCACAGCCACGAGGGCGACATTGATCCGCACGGCTGGCTCGCGCCGTCCAATGCGGTGCTCTGGGCCTCTCTCATCGCGCAAACTCTTGGCGAAGTTGATCCCGACAATGCGGAGACTTACGCGGCGAACTTGCAGAGCTTCAGTGCCGAGATGGGCGCGCTTGAGCAAGAGATCACGGCCAAGCTAAGCCCCTACCGCGATACACCGTTTATCGTTCTGCATGACGCTTTCCATTATTTCGAAGCGACCTTTGACGTCGAAGCGGACGCATTCATCGTGCCGGGGGATGGCAGCACGCCAGGGCCTGCGCAGATCAAGGCGCTGCGTGATCATTTGGCGGAAAACCCCGCCACCTGCGCCTTTACTGCCCCGCAGGAAAACGACAGCCTGTTGCGCACGGTGATTGAGGGGCAGGGTACGCGGATCGCTGTACTCGATCCTATGGGTGACGGGGCCACGCCTTATGCCATGCTGATCCGCCAGTTTGCGGATGATATGGTGGCGTGTTTGTCTCAGGGATGAAGGTATTTTTTCCTAATATCGAATATAGAAAAACGGCCCCGCTGAAATTTGCGGGGCCGTTTAAGTAAGTCAGGTAATTATTTGAAATTATTAATCTAAATTGCGATTTTACCGCCGCCTTTTTTTGTAATCACCACCACGGCTGGGCGCGGCGGCATGGCGGGGTCAAAGTCGGGCCAGCGGGTAGCTGGATCCTCAAATGTCGAGGCACGGTTAAAGCCCGCCAATTCCTTGGTCCCGTCCGTGCCGGGGTGCTGCACGGCGACAAAGAGGGTTTCTTGATCGTCGGTAAAATAGGGGCCACACATCTCACCACCGACAGGGCAGCGGAAAAACAGCTTGGACGTGCCGCGTGCCGCCCCTTCGGTCTCCACCCCATAAAGGCCGTCGGATTTTCCCGTCTTGCCCCAGTTGCTCCCTTGATCCGTGGACACCCACAGCCGCCCTTGTGCATCCATTGCTGCGTTGTCAGGGGAGCCGAACCAGCCGTTCTCGGAGGTGTCGGGGTTCCAGACAGCGCCCACCTCGGCGATCTCGGGGTCACCACAGCGCACAAGGATGGACCACGTGCCGCCGGGCGCGCCGTGATCGCCGCTGTCCTCTTTTATCTCGATGATATGGCCAAAGCTGTTCTTGTCGCGGGGGTTCGCGGCATCAACCTGCGCGCTTTTGCGCCGCGAGTTGTTGGTGAGCATCAGATAGACCGTGCCATCGCCACGCGGTTGGGCGTCCTCGGGGCGGTCCATTGGTGTGGCCCCCAGCAGATCAGCGGCCATGCGGGTGTCGATCATTACGTCGCCTTGGTCGCCAAAGCCGTTTTGCGCCGTCAAAGGACCGGTACCGTGGACCAGCGGCAGCCATGCAACTGTCCCGTCCTCGTCAAACCGCGCCACGTAGAGTGTGCCATCACTCAAGAGTTTTGAGTTGGCGGCTTTGTCCGCGCCGACAATACCGTTCGATACATATTTATACATATAATCAAAGCGGTTATCATCGCCCGAATAGACGACCAAGCGTCCGTCTGCGGCCAGCGTCGTCTCGCATCCCTCATGGCGAAAACGCCCCAATGCGGTATGTTTGACCGGCATCGCGTCAGGGTCACGCGGGTCGACCTCAACGATCCAGCCAAAGCGGTTCGGCTCATTGGGTTCTTTGTCGATGTCAAAACGGTCATGGGTGGTTCCCCATGCGTACCACATGCCCGGTACACCATAGCGGGCGTGGCGCTCTGCCTCTTTGGCGGGCAGGGTGGAGAGGTCTACTTTGCCCTCTGCGTCAAGCATGGACGTCCAGAAATAGCCGTGGAAGTTCTCCTCGGCCATGAGGTAGGTGCCCCAAGGGGTCATACCGCCTGCGCAGTTGTTGAGCGTGCCGATGATTGTCATGCCCTCGGGGTCCGCGTTCGTCTGCATGCGGGGGTGGCCTGCGGCGGGGCCGTCGATCGTCATCTTGGTGTTGAGCGGACTGATGCGACGGTTGCGCGGGCTGGTGCGGTCCACACGCCACGCACCAGTAGTTTCCTTCTCGATCTCAACCACAGTGCCGCCATGGGCAGCCATTTCGATGTCAATCAATTCGGGCGTCATACCTTCAAAGCCTGCGCTGTCCTGACGGCCCAAGGCGGGGAACATGACTTCTTCGTTGGTGTATTCATGGTTCACACAAAGCATGCCGCGCGTGGCTGCCCCATTCAGCGGGGTAAAACCTACGTAGTCGTTGTTATAACCGAACTGTTGGAGTTGAGCGGCGGCCGTCTGGTTCATCACGTCGAATTCAGGCGCACCCGCAGTGATCGGATCACCCCAACGCAGCAGAATATCGGCGTCATAGCCTTCGGCCACATGGTGCATGGTGTCATTGCCCCACGCCAGTTCGGTGAAGTTATAGCGCGATGTGGTGCTGGCCGCTGCCTGTTTCGGGGCCATCAGGGCAGAGGTCCCAAAAAGCGCAGTGGTGGTCGTCACGGCCAAAGCACCGCGAAACATCTCGCGGCGTGAATAGCGCGCGGCGACCACTTCACCAATGGTGCGGGTCAGGTTGGGGTTTGTCGGAATGTCGTCAAACGCTTCATATGCTTCGGCTTTGTTACCGATGGTCGGATCGTTTAGGATGTCATTTCGGTTCATGGCTTGCTCCTAGCTCGTATTTCGTATGCCTGCGGTATGGGCCCTAAGCGTCACAGGTTTGTGACGGTAAAATTAACAATTTGTGACACGTGCAGCCGAGCCCCCGCACTGGAAGGATCGGCCTACGGTACTTTAGTCGGTGATCAGGGACTTCCAATAGGTAACTTTGTCGTCACCCGTGCCCCAGAAGTCGCGGATGCGTGCTTCTTCGTCGTAGCCTTTTGCAGCGTAGAATTTACGCGTCGCGGTAAACCCCGCATCGCCTGATGTATCAGCGATCAAGATACGCGCGCCGCGTATCCGTAGTTCCGCTTCCAAGGCATGGACAGCGCGCTTCTTGTGCCTGCACCGTGCAGCGCAGGTGCGACAGCAATCGCGAGCATGTTCCATGCACCCTCCGCGATCTGCTCTGGCACGCTGTAGCAAAAGCCCGTCACTGCTGCGTCATCCAAGGAACTGAGCCAGACAGCATCCGGCTCCGCATCTGCCAAATAGCCTGCGATCATATCGGGTGACATCTCGCTGGGGAAAAGCTCGGTTGCATCGAGAATAATGCGCAAGGCTGGAATGCCGTCTGGAAGGGTTGGTCTAATTGTTATCGTCATTGGTTTTGCGATCTTTCATGGGTCCATGGTGGGGGTATCCCCTCGCGCGGATCAAACGGCATAGGAGCCGCTTTATATTAAAGCCGCTCCACGCAGGCGGGCGGCAGGCTTTCATGATAGTCTGGTTAGAACCAAACTTTAACGGGTGACCGCAATCGTAAACATCAACACTCCGGCGCCTGTGCGAAAATGTAAGACGTATGCCAATCGTAGGGTGCTACAGTTTTTGTGCAGGCCAGATGGTGCACCACTAACTGGCGAACTGCTCTAATAAATCGGGGATGTGTTTGCGGAACTTGAAGAAGCCCGCAGTGGCCAGCGGCCATGCATCGGTGTCAATCTCGCGCCTAACTTCTGAGATGGGGACGGGGCCTGATTTGCGCGCGCGGCGCAGCGCACTGCGCACTGATCCCACGGGGGCATGTGGGGTGATGATGTGGTCTAGCTGATTTTCGGTGGCCCAAGCCGCAAGCGCCGTATCATCGTCCAATACCACCGCGTCAGGTGAGGCATCCCGCAGCAGGGCGCAGCGAAACTCGGGAACCATAGGCGCTGTTTGCCACGGGCTTTGTGCTGCTGTTGCGTCGAGATAGGCTGTGCTGACAGGTCTGATGCCAAGCGTCTCCAGGAAAGGCGCGCAAATATCGTCTGAATGGAGCAAAAGGCCCACGCGGTCTGCAGGTGCGCCGCTGTAGGGGGCAATATTTGGGATCGGCTGACGCTCTGGCGCGGCGGAGGCGCTGACAGGGATTGCCTCAGACGCAAGGCCCTGTACGCCCATGAACCGCCCGTCCGTAAATTTTGCGATGTTGGAAGGGTCGGCGAGGTAGGTCTTTCCCTGTGTCTGAATGCCCGCCACCCAGCGCCAGCTGAGCGTGTTCACCGCCGCATCCCCGTCGAGCAGGTGGCGCAGGAAAAAATCAGCGCCCAACTGCCACGGCAGTTTCAGCGTAAATATCCAGATAGAGGCGAACCACATCCTCGCGTGATTGTGCAGATATCCCGTTTGCGCCAATTCCAGGGCCCAATGGTCAAACGGTTTGATCCCTGTCTCGCCCAAACAGGCGGCCTCCCAGCGGTGGCGCAGACCGCTTTGGGTCTGGATCTCGTTGTGCAGCCGCGTCAGATCATCGCGGTAGCTTGCCCAAACTGCGGGGCGCTGCTCCATCCAGCCTTTCCAATACGTCCGCCACCAGACCTCTGCGGTAAATTTATCGGCGTCGCGGGCGTTCATCTGGCTTAGGACGGCGCTACACACTTCACCCTCATCCAGAACCTTCATTCGCAAGTATGGCGACAGAGTGGAAACGTGACTGTGTACGCCTGCGCCAAGGTCAAAGTTACGCTTCTGCGCGTAGTTTGCACCGGCATTGGGGGCGAAATTGCTCAGCCGTTCACGGGCGGCGGCGACGCTCGGCGGGAAGGGGAGATGCTCTTTTGTCATGTCTTGCGAAATAGGTCAGCGGAGGGCCAGATCAACCAGCAACGTATTCGCCTGTCAGCCCCCCTTGAAGCTCCCCGTTGGCAAGACTAATCTTGTGGTAACGAGTAGCGGGTATGGTCCCGCTCAATTCCCATCTGAAGGCAGACAATATGCAAGATCCCGTCGAGACATACATGAACCTCGTTCCCATGGTTGTGGAGCAGACCGCACGCGGCGAACGCGCCTATGATATCTTCTCGCGCCTGCTCAAAGAACGGATCGTGTTCATTAATGGCCCGATCCACAGCGGCATGAGCCACCTCGTGGTCGCACAGCTGTTGCACCTCGAATCCGAGAATCCTTCCAAGGAAATCAGCATGTACATCAACTCGCCCGGTGGCGAGGTCTCTGCCGGTCTGTCGATCTATGACACGATGCAATATATCCGCCCGAAGGTGTCGACGCTGATCTGCGGCATGGCGGCCTCCATGGGGTCGGTCATTGCGATCGGTGGCGAGAACGGGATGCGTTTTGCGCTGCCCAACTCCGAAGTGATGGTGCACCAGCCGTCCGGCGGCTCGCAGGGTAAGGCCTCCGACATCCTGATCTCCGCGCGTCATATCGAAAAAACACGCGAGCGCATGTATCAACTCTATGTGAAGCACTCCGGTCAAGACTATGAAACCGTGCAAAAGGTGATGGACCGTGACACATGGATGACGCCGGATGAGGCCAAAGACTGGGGTCATATCGACGAGATCGTCGAGAACCGCGGTAAGGAAGACGACAAAGACGCGCCCAAGCCGAAGCCCAAGAAGGGCAAGTAAGCCACAACGCCGCACTCCTCGGTTTATGCGATTGCAGGACCGGGGAGCGTGACTTAGAGTTGTACCCAATTCGATTTGTGCCTCCCTGTGTGGGGTGGCAACCAAAAGCATTAGACCTGAAAGGGCTCACATGGCCAATTCAACCACCGGCGATAGCAAGAATACCCTCTACTGCAGCTTTTGCGGCAAGAGCCAGCATGAAGTGCGCAAGCTGATCGCAGGCCCGACAGTGTTCATCTGTGATGAATGTGTCGAGCTGTGCATGGATATTATTCGTGAAGAAACAAAGGCTTCTGGCCTCAAGGCGACGGACGGTGTGCCGACACCCAAAGACATCTGCGAAGTGCTCGATGATTATGTCATCGGTCAGGCGATGGCCAAGCGGGTTTTGTCGGTTGCTGTTCACAACCACTACAAACGTTTGAATCACGCGCAAAAAGGCGGCGATATTGAGCTGGCGAAATCCAACATCTTGCTGATGGGCCCGACGGGCTGTGGTAAGACGCTGCTGGCGCAAACATTGGCGCGGATTATCGATGTGCCGTTTACAATGGCCGACGCCACCACACTCACCGAAGCCGGTTATGTGGGCGAAGATGTTGAAAATATTATCCTTAAGTTGCTTCAAGCGTCCGAGTATAACGTCGAGCGCGCACAGCGCGGCATCGTCTATATCGACGAAGTAGATAAGATCACACGTAAATCAGAAAACCCTTCCATCACCCGCGACGTATCGGGTGAGGGCGTTCAGCAAGCACTGCTGAAACTGATGGAAGGCACTGTTGCGTCTGTTCCTCCACAAGGGGGCCGTAAGCATCCGCAGCAGGAATTCTTGCAAGTGGACACGACGAACATCCTGTTTATCTGTGGTGGCGCATTTTCTGGTCTGGACAAAATCATTGCCGCACGCGGTAAAGGATCGTCAATGGGCTTTGGCGCGGATGTACGCGATCAGGATGCACGCGGCGTTGGCGAGATTTTCACCGACCTTATGCCTGAAGATCTGCTCAAATTTGGTTTGATCCCTGAGTTCGTCGGTCGTTTGCCTGTTTTGGCAACGCTGGAAGATTTGGACGAGGATGCGCTGATCACGATCCTGACCCAGCCAAAGAACGCATTGGTTAAACAGTATCAGCGCCTGTTCGAGTTGGAAGATACGCAACTGACATTCACTGAGGATGCCCTTGCTGCCATCGCAAAACGCGCGATTGAACGCAAAACCGGCGCGCGTGGTTTGCGCTCCATCCTTGAGGACATTCTGCTTGATACAATGTTCGAACTGCCAGGGTTGGATAGCGTGACAGAGGTTGTCGTGAACGAAGAGGCGGTGAACTCGGACGCGAAACCGCTGATGATCCACGCCGAAGCGGAGAAAGAGCCTGCAACGGCAGGTTAAATCTACCCCGTTTTTCAAAAGACAAAGGCAGGCCTTATGGTCTGCCTTTTCCCGTTTTAGGAGATTGATATGAAACGAATTTCGTCCGGTGGTGAGTTTGAGGCCAAGATCGGGTATTGCCGCGCAGTCGTTGCAGGCGGGTTCGTACATGTGGCCGGAACCTGTGGGCAGGGCGATGATGTAACTACGCAATGCCGTGACGCATTGCGGATTATTCGGGCCGCGCTGGAGGAGGCAGGTGCTGGTATGGCTGATGTGGTCCGTGTGACGTACATGCTGCCTGACCGTGCGGAATTCGAACCTTGCTGGCCAATTCTGAGTGAGGCGTTTGGGACCAATCCACCCGCCGCGACGATGATCGAGTGCGGCTTGATTGATCCCAAATTCCGGATCGAGATCGAGGTCACCGCTTTCGTTGAATAGATGAATGTCCTCTTGATCCTCATGTTTAATCATGAGGATAATACACGCATGGTTTGCCTATTAGGTCAGAAGCGAAGGGCAAATCCTGATGATCTATACTCCCGATGCGCGTATGTCGCTGCATGTCCGGTTGGGCGATTAAGCGTCATTTCTCATATTGGGCGGTCACGTCACTGGACCTGCGCACACGAATGCGCCATATGATGAACGAGAGTTATAGGAGTCTCTGATGGGTATTGTCAGCAAAGTCTTGAGCGCATTCACATGGTGGAACGGGCAAACGCTCAACACCCAGTTTTTCACTTGGCGTAAAGGTGAAAAGGTCGGGGATGATGATCAGGGCAACATCTATTACCGCAATGCCGATGACAGCAAGCGCTGGGTGATCTTTAACGGTGAAATTGAGGCGAGCCGGATCAGTCCTGAATGGCATGGCTGGATGCACCGTACCTATGACGAGCCGCCCACGGATCGCCCGTTGGTGCACAAAGAATGGGAAAAGCCGCATCAGGAAAACCTGACGGGCACCATGCTGGCCTATGCGCCCAGCGGCTCTATTCGCCGCGAAAAGCCTGCGGACCGTGGTGACTATGAGGCGTGGACGCCCGAGTGAAACGCGCCTTTTTTCTGCTGGCGGCGTTTTGCGCCACCACTGCTGCAGCAGAGCCTACCAGCAATGGAAACGGTGCTATTCTGCGCGCGCTGGACAAGATTTCCGGCGCTACAGTTGATATTTCAATTTCCAATGGGCAGGTGGCAAGCATCGGGCGGTTGCAGATCGTTTTGAGCGAATGCCGTTACCCGGCAGGCAACCCGTCGGGGGATGCCTATGCCGCGATGGAAGTGTCCGAAACAGGTCACATTGGCACCGTTTTTTCCGGCTGGATGATCGCTTCAGCGCCCGCGCTCAACGCGATGGAGCATTCGCGCTATGATATCTGGGTCATGCGCTGCACCACAACCTGAGGGTTGCATTGCGGCGCTTCTGTGAACGATGCGCGGCGCTCCTTGGCGTGGGCAAGTTGAGTGTGATACTGTGCGCGGCTGATCTCCACAGCGCCCAGTGACGCCAGATGATCTGTGATGAACTGCGTGTCAAACAACAAGAATCCACCATGCCTCAGCCGGTCCACAAGACACGCAAGTGCGATCTTGGAGGCATTTGTGCGCCGTGAGAACATGCTCTCGCCGAAAAATGCGGCACCCAGAACAACGCCGTATACGCCACCGACGAGTGTGTCCTCTTCCCACACTTCCAGCGAATGGGCATGGCCGTGCTGGAAAAGGGCGCTGTAGAGACTGCGGATTTCTGCGTTGATCCAAGTGTCCTCGCGGTCGGCGCACCCATCGACAACACCTTCAAAGTCGCAATCAATGGTCACTGTCCACGTACTGCGCTGCATAGCGCGGCGCAAGGAGCGTGAGATATGGAACCCGTCCAATGGCATGACCCCACGCCTGCGAGGATCGACCCAGAAGATCTCCGGATCGTCGCGCGCTTCGCTCATGGGGAAGATGCCAATGCCATAGCCGTGCAGCAAAAGCTCCGGTGTCAGCTCGGTCATGGCCTTCAGGCTTCGCCGAAGTTTGTTTCCAGCCAATGTTCCAACCAGTGGATGTTGTAGCCGCCCGTGTGGATGTCTTTTTCCTGTAACAGCGCATGGAACAGGGGCACAGTGGTGTCTACACCGTCCACAATCAACTCACCTAGGGCGCGGTTCAGACGGGCAAGCGCCTCTGGCCGATCACGACCATGCACGATCAACTTGCCGATCAAGCTGTCGTAATAGGGCGGAATCCTATAGCCGTCATAAAGCGCGCTATCCATCCGCACACCAAGGCCGCCGGGTGCGTGGTACTGTGTGATCTTACCGGGGCAGGGCGAGAAGTTTGGCAGCTTTTCCGCGTTGATCCGCACTTCAATGGCGTGACCGTTGATGGTCAGATCATCCTGCACGAAGGACATATCAAGGCCGGAAGCCACGCGGATTTGCTCACGCACCAGATCGACGCCAAAGATGGCCTCAGTTACGGGATGTTCAACCTGTAAACGCGTATTCATCTCGATGAAGTAGAACTCGCCGTTCTCGAAGAGAAACTCGATCGTGCCCGCACCGATGTAGTTGATATTGGCACAGGCATCCGCACAGAGCTTACCGATGCGCGCACGCTCCTCGGGGGTGATCGTAGGGCCGGGGGCTTCTTCGAACACCTTTTGGTGGCGGCGCTGGAGCGAACAATCCCGTTCCCCCAAATGCACAGCGCGGCCTTTGCCATCGCCGAAAACCTGAATTTCGATGTGGCGCGGCGTGGTGAGGTATTTCTCGATGTAGACTTCGTCATTGCCAAAGTTCGATTTGCCTTCGGCACGTGCGGTCTGAAACGCACTTTCCATGTCTGCGGCGGTTTGCGCCACTTTCATGCCCTTACCACCACCACCAGCCGTGGCTTTGATGATCACGGGATAGCCTACTTCTTCACCGATACGCTTGGCATCTTCGAGCGTAGCAACGCCGCCCTCGGAGCCGGGAACACAAGGCACGCCAAGTGCTTTCATCGTGTCCTTGGCTGTAATCTTGTCACCCATGATGCGGATATGCTCGGCTGTCGGGCCGATGAAGGTCAGGCCGTGATCCTCGATGATCTGAACAAAGCCCGCATTCTCGCTTAGGAAGCCGTAGCCGGGGTGGATTGCTTCTGCGCCCGTAATCTCGCAAGCGGCGATGATCGCGGGGATGCTGAGGTAGGATTGTTGGGATGATGGCGGGCCGATGCACACACTCTCATCCGCCATGCGCACATGCATCGCGTCACTGTCAGCCGTGGAATGCACCGCAACTGAGGCGATGCCCATCTCGCGCGCTGCACGGATAACACGCAGAGCAATCTCACCGCGGTTGGCGATCAGGATTTTCTTGAACATGGGGTGTCCTCCTTATTCGAGGATCACAAGCGGTGCGCCAAACTCGACGGCGGCCCCGTCTTCGACCAGAATGCGTTTGACCGTACCTGCACGTGGCGCAGGGATGTGGTTCATGGTTTTCATCGCTTCAACGATCAAAAGGGTGTCACCTTCGGAGACTTGCATGCCAACAGAGATGAATGCGGGCGCGTCCGGCTCTGGTGAGGTGTAAACAGTGCCCACCATCGGTGATGATACAGCGCCCGGATCAGCGGATGGATCAGCGGCGGGGCTTGCATCAACTGCGGCAGCCGCCACAGGCGCAGCAGCGGCCATCACTGGTGCCGCGGCTTGGACAGTTTGGGGGGCTATGATCTGTTGCGGTGGCTTGCGCGAGACGTGGACATTCAGGCTGTCATCCTCGGCATAATTGCGTTTGACCTGCAATTCTGTGAGGTCGTTTTCGTTCAGCAGTTCTGCCAATGCACGGATGAATGCGACATCCGAGTCGTGTGTGTTCTTTGTCATATGGTTCCCCGACCGTTGCGAAGGGGCGCGTTCGAGCGCGCCTGTTTGAAGCGCTTATATGTCATGGACAGGAGCATGGAAAGGCGCGACTTTACCCTCAAGCAACGGCAAGGGGACCGCAGAGATGAACATTGCACATTGGCTTGCGCGACGCGGCGCAATTGATCCGTCTCGACCAGCGTTATTTTATGATGAGGGTCTGGTCTGTGACTATGGCACGTTGCACGCAAATGCGAAGCGTGTGGCCGCAGGTCTGCGGGCGCGAGGGACAGCTGTGGGTGACCGTGTAGGGATTTTCATGTCTAACCATCCTGATTGGCTGCTTGGTCTCTACGGGATACTTTATGCGGGTGCGGTCGCTGTACCGATCAATGCAAAACTCCATCCGCGTGAGGCGGCCTTTATTCTTGAGGACAGTGGTGCCACAGTTTGCCTGACGGATTTGGATCACCACGGATTGCTCAAGGTGGTGGATGTCGGATGCGTGTGTTTGCAGCCACGCTCACTGTTGAGCAAAGACGCCATGGAGATTGCTCCGCGTGCACTCGATGATATGGCGTGGTTGTTCTATACGTCTGGCACAACGGGCAGGCCAAAAGGGGTGATGATCACCCACGCGATGTTGCAGGCGATGTCGCTGAGTTATGCAGCGGATGTGGACACCGTGAGCGCGCAGGATGCTGCAATTTATGCGGCACCGCTGAGCCATGGGGCAGGGCTTTATAATTTCATACACGTTCAGGCAGGCGCGCGGCATGTTTTTCCAGCCTCCGGCGG
>RCNE010000764.1_pt1 | contig 17222 bp, 17 predicted proteins | sample 2041361 | NCBI WGS metagenome assembly RCNE01 (sample SAMN09708229, study PRJNA481090) | Marine sediment metagenome, whole genome shotgun sequencing project.
TACGTCGCCGGCGAGGATGTACTCCTTGGCGGCCTCGACCGCACGGCAATAGTCGTCGGCACCCATTGTTGAGGTAACCGAGGGAAGGTCGGCGTCGAGCGGAGGCGGCGAGAGCAAGGGCTCGTCGAGTGGTCTCGCACCATCGTTCTGCAGTGTCGTGAGCCGACGAATGGCGTCGTCGTAACACTCACGCAGAGCTGCTCCGCTGGCACCTTCTGGGATGACCGTGTTCGCAATCAGGGTCACCTGCTGTTTCCAGTGATCGAAGGCAACCAACTCGCCGATCATCGCCATCACACCATCGGCGTGACCAGTGTCGTCTGGCGGCACATCGGGCAGGTGTTCGACCTCACGAACGACGTCGTACCCGAGGTATCCCATAACGCCAGAATGCAGCGGTGGAAGGGCATCGAGTGACGGCGCAGTAAACGTTGCCAGCAACTCTTCGAGTGTGTCGAGCATGCCGTCCGCAGATGGCATGTGCTCGGCAAGCGGACCGGTCACCGAGATGACGCCACCAACAGACACAATCGTCGCGAGGGCATGACGACCGAGGAACGACCATCGACTCCACCGCTCACCATTCTCGACGGACTCAAGAAGGAACCCATCTTCCTCGCCAACACAACGGGCAAAGATCGACACCGGCGTGACCTGGTCGGCCAGAAGCGAACGCCAGACCGGGACGATGCGATGTCCGGCGGCAAGCGTCGTGAACTCGTCGAAAGTTGGCTGGATCGTCATGACACCTCGCCTAGAGATACAGGCCCGTCGAGCCCTCTTCGAGCCGTTCAGCTGCAACAGCGTGGACGTCACGCTCCCGAAGAATGATGTAATCAGTGCCGCCGACCTCGACCTCGTAACGATCTTCGGGGTTGAACAACACCCGGTCGCCAATCTCCATATTTCGCACGTTCGGACCTGTCGACACGATCTCGGCCCACGTCAGCCGTTTGCCTACCTGAGCGGTCGCGGGAATGAGGATTCCGCCCGTTGACCGGCGCTCACCTTCGGCGTCGCCGATTCGAACCAGAATCCGGTCGTTCAGCATCTTGATGGGCATTCGATCGCCATCGCTGTTCGCTGGGCCGGGGCCCTGCTGCTTTTTGGACGTCGATATTGATGCGGTCACCGGGTCAGGCTACTGGGGAGGTCGAACGGTGACGCCACGAGCGATCATCAGCTCCTTGGCCTCAGCAATCGTGTGTTCACCAAAGTGAAAGATCGACGCAGCGAGCACGGCATCGGCGTGTCCATCGATCACGCCTTCAGCAAGGTGCTCGAGCGAACCCACACCCCCACTGGCGATCACGGGGACCCCAACAGCATCGCTGATCATGCTCGTCAACTCGAGGTCGAAGCCGTCTCGCGTGCCGTCGCGATCCATCGACGTCAACATGATCTCGCCAGCACCTAGGCGTTCGACATCCCTGGCCCACTGCACGGCGTCAAGGCCCGTTGGCGTGCGACCACCGTGGACGAACACCTCGAAGCCACTCTCGGGCGCATCTGGTCCAGTGTTGCGCCGAGCATCGATCGACGCCACCACACACTGGGAACCGAACTCGCGGGCGATCTCGGTGATCAACTCTGGGCGGTCGACCGCGGCGGTGTTGACCGCGATCTTGTCCGCCCCGACACGAAGGAGCTGCCGAGCATCGTCAACCGAACGAATGCCACCGCCAATCGTGAAGGGGATGTACACCTCTTCGGCGGTTCGACGTGCCACATCGACGATCGTCTCTCGGGCGTCTGACGAAGCGGTGATATCGAGAAACACCAGTTCGTCAGCGCCCTGCTGGTCGTATCGAGCAGCAAGTTCAACAGGATCCCCGGCATCGACTAGATCGACGAAGTTGACCCCCTTGACGACGCGACCTTGATCGACATCGAGACACGGAATAACTCGAGCGGCGATCACGCTTGGTCGCGGCAGATGTTGACGAAGTTTTCGATTATCTTGATGCCCACGGGCCCTGACTTCTCTGGGTGGAACTGTGTTGCGTACACGTTGTCTCGCTGCACTGCTGCAGTCACGGTCCCTCCGTACTCGCAGGTGGCGATCACGTCTGATGTTGCTTCGGGAGCGTAGGAGTGGACGAAATACACCCAACTCGACTCGGCCACGTCGCGAAACAGCGGTGATTCCCTGGTAAACGAGAGCTGATTCCACTGCATTTGCGGACGCTTGACCTCGGCGGACAACAAACGAATGACCCCCGGCAGAATGCCGAGGCCCGAGACACCAGGAACCTCTTCACTCGACTCGTACAGCGCCTGCATTCCGACGCAGATACCCATGAAGGGCGTCCCTCGATCGACGGCGTCTTTGGTCAACGCGTCGACTCCGGCTTCGCGGATTGCTTCCATGACGCGACCGAAGTTCCCAACACCCGGCAGCACCACGCCATCGGCTTGGGCTACGACGTCAGGATCGACGGTGAGCACTGGTTCGGCGCCGACCCGCTCAAGCGTCTTTTGGGCCGACCGAAGATTGCCGATGCCGTAGTCCAAAACGGCGACCCTGATCTTCCTCGACACTTCCGGTCGAGATCCGTCCTCAGCCGGCATGGTCGCTCCGCGAGCTCCGCTCCCGGTCACCACTACAACGTTCCCTTTGTCGAGGGCAGTCCGCCACCGGTGACCGCGACAGCGTCACGGAGGGCTCGGGCGACACCCTTGAAGCTCGCCTCGATGAGGTGATGTGTGTTCTTCCCACGAACGGAGGTGATGTGCAGCGTCAGGCCGGCCGACGTCACAAACGCTCGCCAGAACTCTTCGCACAGCTGGGGATCGAAGGGCGGGTTGCCCAAGATCTTCTCGCCCGGGAACTCGACCTCGTAGTGCAAGAACGGGCGTCCGGAAAGGTCAAGGGCTGTCTCGACCAGCGCCTCGTCCAAGGGAACCGCGTTCGATGCGAAACGGCGGACGCCGACCTTGTCGCCGAGTGCCTTGCGAAAGGCATCCCCGAGCAGGATTCCGGTGTCTTCGACCGTGTGGTGCGAGTCGATCTCCAGGTCTCCAACCGCCTTGACGGTCAGATCGAAGCCACCGTGCCGACCGAGTTGGTCGAGCATGTGATCAAAGAACGGAAGCCCGGTCGTGCAGTTGGTATTTCCTTCGCCATCGAGCTCGATACTGATCTCGATCTGCGTCTCTTTGGTGTCTCGACGTGCTTCGGCGTTGCGCATACGTCAAGTGTACGGATCGGCGAACATCGTCAGATGCGAATTGCAGCCTTCGATGCGTTAGTCGTCACCGACCAAGGGCAGCAGCCAGAGCCGCAAGGAACAGGTCATTCTCTTCGGGTGTCCCAATGGTCACCCGCAAACACCCCTGCAGGAGTGGCCATGACGAACAGTTTCGAATCAAGACCGAGTGCTCGACGAGCGCATTCCAGAGCTCGTCGCCCGACATGTTGTCGGCGCGAAACAAGAAGAAGTTCGCTCCGCTGTCCCACGTCGTGACCGGGAAGTCCGCGAGCGCCTTGATCAGGCGAACGCGTTCGTCGACGATGAGTGCCACACGGTCGTCCATTGCATCGCTGAATTCGAGCGCCGCCAGACCAGCCGCCTGCTTGAACGAATCAAGGTGATACGGCAGGACCACCTTGTCGAGCTCGTCAACAATCCACGAAGGCCCGAGGAGGTATCCAAGTCGCGCCCCTGCCATCGACCAGGTTTTTGAGAACGTCCGGCTCACGACCATCGGCACATCGTCCGCGATCTGTTCGACTGCCGATGTTTCCGCAAATTGTCCATACGCCTCGTCGACGACCAACAGCCCGTTCGTCTCGGACATCAGCTCAAGCACTGAGCTCACCGTTTCGGGAGGATCGACAAGACCTGTCGGGTTGTTCGGCGAACACAAGAACAGCACATCGGGTTCGTGGGTTTCGATGACGCGGCGCACCTCGCCCAGGTCGAGAGAGAAGTCATCACGTCTCGCCCCTTCCACGACGGCGGTACCCGTTGTCTTGGAGATGTGGGAATGCAGCGCGTACGTGGGCTCGAACACCGCGGCAGTTCGCCCAGCACCCCCAAACGTGAGCATGATCGTCTGCAAGACCTCATTGGAGCCGTTGGCAACGAAAACCTCGCCGGGCGCACGCGAATACCGTTTGGCCAACGCTGAACGCAGAGCGCCGGCACTTCGGTCCGGGTAACGATGCCAATCGATCTCGTCGAGCGCTCGGTGTAGTGCGTCGCTGAAGCCAGCAGGAGGCGCAGTGGGCGCCTCATTGGTGTTCAGTCGGACATTCACGTTGAGTTGTGGCGAGTGATACCCGGCTCGCAGCGCAATGTCGGCGCGAACCTTTGGCCGACCCTTCTTCGCCCTTGGCTCGTCGGTCGACATCAGAACGCCCGAAACGCGCTCTGCAAGTTGCGGCCCGCGCTATGGAGCGAACGTTCGACTTCGTACAACCGGATAGCGACATCATCGCGGTCGGTCCCGCGATACCGCTCGGCTACATCGACGATTCGCTCAACGAGCTCATCGATCTGTGTGGCGACGGTCGACAGTTCTGCCTGGTCGGAATTCATGATCTGAAGCTACTCAGAAAAATAGGAAAGAGCGGATGCCGAAGCATCCGCTCTTTCTGCGACACGAGGGCGGCGGATCCCTCTCGATGTGTCGCACGCGCGCCCCCTTGCGGCGGAGCTCAGGGGCGCTATGCGTACATTAACACCGAGTGTTGCTCGGCCAAATTCAATCGGCAGCTTCCTTAACCAATTTAGGTGGAGTTGAAAACATTCTTTAGGAAAGCGTTCTCGGTCGTAGCCTTCAAGACGTGGAATTCTCCATCGAACATCAACCCGACCGTACGCCTGTCGTACACCTCACCTTTACCGAGGCCGACACCATGACGACCTTTCACGACGTGCTCGCATTGGCAGAGAACGCACCTGCTGACGCAACGGTCTGGGTGCACGGCACAACGCCCGAACGACATGCCGCCATGGTTGCTCGTGAGATGACGTCGACCCGGACACTTCTCCAAATGCGGATGCCGCTTCCTGCAGCGTCGACCGATCTCGTGACGACACCATTCAGTGAAGCAGACATTGCGGACTTCGTTGCGGTCAACAATCGAGCCTTTCACTGGCACCCCGAACAGTCCGGATTGACCGCCGGCGCTGTCCGTGCCGACATGGCCCAGCCATGGTTCGATGCCGACGGTTTCCTGCTTCACCGAATCGACGGAGAGCTCGCCGGATTCTGTTGGACGAAAGTGCACAACGACCCAGAGGCACTCGGCGAGATCTACGTCATAGCCGTCGATCCCACGTTCCACGGTCAGGGCCTGGGCAAGGCAATGACGCTCGCCGGCCTTCAATGGCTGAACAACCACGGCCTGTCGACGGGCATGTTGTACGTCGAATCAGACAACGAGGCAGCCGTCGCCACGTACGAGAAGATCGGCTTCCACACCCATCGCAGCGACACCCTGTGGGAACAGACAGCGAGCCAGCAATGACCGCCACCGAAACCCGCTACCAACTCGACCGAGAAACTCTCGGCGCGCTGTTGTCTGACCACCCGTCGTATCGAGTCGAACAATTGTGGAAGGGCCTCTACGAAGACGGCCTCGACATTGCCGACATCTCCACACTTCCCAAAGGGTTACGCGCAGACCTCGACGAGATGTTGCCCGTGGCGCTACATCATCGTCTCGAGCGCGTCAGCGAAGGCGGCGAGACGCACAAGTGGCTCTGGGGGCTTAGCGACGGCGATGCCATCGAAACCGTACTTATGCACTATCCCGGCCGCTCGACCGTGTGCGTCAGCAGCCAAGCCGGCTGTGCGATGGCCTGCGATTTCTGTGCAACTGGCCAAGAGGGCTTCCGACGCCACCTCACCACCGGAGAGATCGTCGAACAGGTGATCCGTGCCCGCGAGGCAGCAAAGCCGAGGCGTCTTTCGAACGTGGTGTTCATGGGAATGGGCGAACCCCTCGCCAATTACGACGCCACCTGGGGCGCGGTACGAAGAATCCACGGCGACCTCGGGCTCTCTGCTCGACACATCACGATGAGCACGGTCGGGGTCGTGCCAGGAATCAAACGAATGGCCGAAGAGAAGCTGCCCGTCAGCCTTGCCGTCTCACTTCACGCAGCCACCAACGACCTCCGCGACCAGCTCATTCCGCTGAACAAGCGTTACCCGATCGACTCCCTGGCAGACGCATGCGCCGGGTACGTGGCCGCCTCTGGGCGTCGCCTCAGTTTCGAGTGGGCGCTGATCGCCGATGTGAACGACACCGAGGCGCAGGCAATCGCACTTGCGGAGCTCTGTCGTGAACTCCGTGCACATGTGAATCTCATCCCGCTCAACCCCACACCGGGGTACCCCACGATCGGGACCGATGCCGCGGGAGTGGCGCGCTTCCAACGCTGGCTTCTCGATCGCGGCACCAACGCAACCATCCGCCGAAACCGCGGCACCGACATCGACGCAGCCTGCGGACAGCTTCGTGCCAGCCAATCATCGTCACCCCAAGCAGTCGAGGCACCTCGGCGTCGTCGATCCTGACGCCCAACTCAACCGACGAAACCATCGTTTTTGAGTGGATGGGACCCAAGATTGCGGCTCTGGGTGCAGTACCCTTTGAGCCGATGGCTGATCGCTATGCATTCCAAAGCCCGTTTTCGCGAGGGTCGGGGTCTGACCCCTGGTTCACCGTTGGTTCTGTCGCGGTCACAACCACGGTCGCAATCACTGGTCTCGCGCTGTTCGGCGTGTTACTGGTCGTCCTCGAAGGCGGATACGGCACTATCAGCCAAGCGTTACTGCTTGAGGACTCGGCCCTCACGGGTGGTCAGGTCTGGCGGTTCCTCACCTGGCCGATTCCTCCCGCGTCAGACTTCTTCTGGGCCCTGCTCGGGCTGATCTTCTTCTTCCTGATCGGCACGCAGTTCGAAAGCATGCTCGGCCGGCGCGCATACACGAGCTTGATCGCTGCGATCGTCATCATTCCAGCGATTCTCGCCACCATCGTCAGTGTCCTTGTCAATGACGACGTCCCGTCGTTTGGTCTCGGCATGATCTTCCTTGGCGTCGCCGCCGGATTCTCGGCCTCGATGCCTCAAGCGAAATCGTTCTTCGGGATTCCCTTCTGGGTCGTGGTGGGTTTCTTCTTCTTCGTGCAGTTCCTGCAGCTGCTCACGCTTCGCAGCCTTTCGGGCATCGTTCTCCTCACGTCGACGGCGCTTATTGGACTGGTGATGACGAGGTCACTCGGGTTCGCCAACATCGAGTGGATCCCGTCGGTCGCACTCCCGGACTTCGTCACCGGATCCTCAACCAGCAAGCCCCGAAAGGCCAAGGGAAACAAACGTCGATCGAAGAGCAAGGCAAACCTCTCCTCTGTTCCAACGGCAAGCGCATCCGAAGCCGAAATCGATGCCCTGCTTGATCAGGTCAACGAGCAAGGCCTTGACAGCCTGACGAAGAAGCAGAAGCAGACGCTCGAGCGTCACGCAAAAGAGATGCGCAAGCGCCGAGGCGACTGACGTCTGCCGTGGGACACCGACTCGACAACGCGAAGGCGCTCTATCTCGAAGCCATTCGCGACGGAGACGGCGAAGCGGCGATCAACAAGTACGCCGGCGCCAGATACACCCAGCACTCGACGCCAGTCAAGGATGGCAGGGACGGATTCATCGAGTTCTTCGAGGATTTCACGACCCGCAACCCGATTCGCGATATCGAGATCGTGCGCAGCTTCGAGGATGGCCATTACGTCTTCCTGCACGTGACCCAATCACTGAACAACGGCGAGTTTCGTTACGTCACCGCGGACATTTTCGACACCGATGACGACGGCAAGCTGGTCGAACACTGGGACATGATCGCCGAGATGGTCGACGCCACGGTTTCTGGCCACAGCCAGGTCGATGGTCCAACCGAGCCCACCGATCTCAACAAGACCGAGGAGAACAAGTCACTCGTTCGGAACTTCATGAATGACGTCCTCAAGAACGGCGAAGCCCACAAGCTCACCGACTACATCTCGACGGAGACGTACATCGAACACAGTCCCATGATCGGAGACGGACTCGACGGCCTCGCTGAGGCACTGGCTGCAATGGCCGCGCAGGGTCACTCGATGGTTTACGAGACCATTCACCGCGTCATCGGCAGCGGCAACTTCGTGACGGCGATGTCCAAGATGAACATGGCTGGCGTCGACCTGGCGGTCATCGACATCTTCCGCGTCGAGGACGGCAAGATCGTCGAACACTGGGATGTAATGGAAGAGATCTCGCCCGAGGACACCTGGGTCAACAGCGGGAAGTTCTAAAGCGTTGATCGAACCATGACGACCCACGTCGACGTACTCGTCATCGGCGCGGGGATCTCAGGCATCGGTGCGGGTTGGTACCTCGACACCCACTGCCCCGACCGGAGTTACACAATCCTCGAAGGCCGTGCCGATCTCGGGGGAACCTGGGACCTCTTTCGTTACCCCGGTATTCGTTCTGACAGCGACATGTACACCTTGGGATACAGCTTCAAGCCGTGGACCGGCGAGAAGACCATTACCGATGGCGCCTCGATCCAGAATTACGTGCGCGAGACCGCCGCCGAGTTCGGCATCGATCGCCACATTCGATACAACCATCACGTCACCTCCGCCTCATGGTGCTCAGAAGCAGCGCTGTGGACGGTCACCGCTCGGAGAAGCGACCGCGATACTGGCAGCGAAACGTCCGTCGCGTTCACCTGCGGATTCCTCTTCATGTGCTCGGGGTATTACAGCTACAAGGGCGGGTACGAGCCCGAGTTCCCCGGACGCGACCGCTTCGACGGACTCGTCGTCCATCCCCAGAACTGGCCTGAAGATCTCGACTACACAAACAAGTCGGTCGTCGTCATTGGTTCAGGAGCGACGGCGGTGACGCTCGTACCGGCGATGGCGCCCGCAGCCGAGCACGTGACGATGTTGCAACGATCTCCGTCATACGTGCTCTCTCAACCGACAGTGGACCGTGGGGCGCAACGCCTTTCCAAGCTGTTGCCGGCGAAGGTTGCCTACATGGTGACTCGATGGAAGCACATTCTGCAGACCGAATTGCTCTATCGAAGGACGCGTTCCAATCCCGATCAGGTTCGGTCGGTGCTCCTCTCCCGCGTTCGGAAGGAACTCGGACCAGACTTCGATGTCGACAGACACTTCACGCCGACCTACGACCCCTGGGATCAACGCCTTTGCGTCGTCCCGGACGGCGACCTCTTCACTGCCATGAAGAACGGGACGGCGTCGGTGGTCACCGACACGATCGAGACATTCACCGAGAACGGCATCCTCCTCGAGTCCGGTAAAGAACTCCCGGCCGACATCATCGTCACGGCCACCGGGTTGCAGCTGGTCACCCTTGGCGACATGGACTTCACCGTCGATGGAAAGCCGGTCGACTTCGCCAAGACGTGGACGTACCGCGGATTCGCCTACTCCGACGTCCCCAATCTGGCGTCGTCGTTCGGCTACATCAACGCGTCATGGACCCTCCGTGTCGACCTGACCTGTGACTACGTGTGCCGCATGCTGAACCACATGTCAAAGACTGGCACGACGATGTGTACCCCACGTCTGCGACCCGACGACGCGGATATGCCCGCTCGCTCATGGATCGACGATTTCTCCTCGGGCTACATGCAACGGATGATGCCCATGCTGCCACGACAGGGCGATCGACAACCCTGGCTGAACACTCAACGATACGTCGAGGAGAGACGCCGCTTCAGGAAGGCCAGAGTCGACGATGGAGTCATGCAGTTCGAAGGGTCAGCCGTCAGCGATCGGAGCGGACGAGGCCGGCGGCCGCCTCGCTGAGTTCAGACATCTGATCAAGAACCGCCTTCCATGCATCAGCAATGCGCGCTGGTTTCCCTTCGATCGCCACGACCAGCAGATCCTCGGCCAACCGAAAGGTGAGGAGTGCACCCCGGCTCGTCGACGTGATCGAGTCAACAAATGATCCCAAAACATCGCGCTCGATGAGGTCGAGCTCCATTCGCACTGAGGTGGCGACATGGTTGAGCGTCCGGCGCATCGCCTCGCGATCGCTCGACGTGATCAGACTCACCAGAGGCTGAGCAGATTCGCCCCGAAACAACATTGCACCGGCAAATCCAGGCGCCCACGCCGCGATCGAATCGAGTGAGTTGCCGAGCCTGGCCATCATGTCTTCATCGATATCCGCGACCGTGGGCCTGTCGCCGCCTGTCCGAACTCGCCGACGTTTGTCCGACGCGGCCATCGCTGCGCGGCGCGCCGTATCGGCTACTTCGTCCTCGCGGCTATCTGCACCATTCTCGAATGATCCGGTCACGGGCGAAACGCTAGCGCCGTTGGTCACAATCGCCGAACCGAATCGAGCCAGTCACCTTTTCTCCGGCGACCTACGCTGGTCTGGTGAACGAAACACCCGACGTGCGCTCATCTGCTGCGCTTCCTGAACTCGACCAACCACTTCCGCAAGGTGACGCAAAGGGCGCCGCCGTGCAGGCGATGTTCGACACGATTGCGCCTCGTTATGACATGGTCAACCGGATCATGACCTTTCGACTCGATGTGCGTTGGCGCCGTATCGCCATCGACTCCCTCGGATTGGCTCCACAGTCGATGCTCCTCGACCTTGCAACGGGTACGGGAGACTTCTGTCGCGAGCTCTCCGAGCGCAACTACCAGTCTGTCGGGGCCGACTTCAGCTTCGGCATGCTCGCCGCAGCCCGAACGGACGAACCGTTGGTGCAAGGTGATGGGATGAGCCTTCCTATTGCCGATGCGTCGGTCGACGGGGCGACGTGCGGCTTCGCACTTCGCAACTTCGTCGACCTGCAGCTCGTGTTCGAAGAACTCGCTCGGATCGTTCGTCCAGGCGGACGTATTGCCCTGCTCGACGCAAGTGCACCAGACAACGCCGTGATGCGGTTCGGTCATGGCATCTATTTTGGCAAGGTGGTCCCGTTTGTCGGCGGGCTGCTGTCCGACAAGCGGGCATACGGCTACCTCCCCCGGTCGCTCGCTTACCTGCCTCCACGCGACGAACTGCTCGACGGGCTGAAGCGTGTGGGTTTCGAAAGCGTCGAACATCGCCAGCTCACCCTTGGCGCCGCACAACTCCTCACAGCAACCCGAGGGGTCTGACCCCTTTTTCAAGAAAGGGGTCAGACCCCTTCGCGAATTTGTTAGAGGAGAAGACCAAACGTGAGCAGCAGTCCGCTGACGAGTTGCGTCCGAGCAGTCGTCTCGAGGACCGGGATCAGGTCACGGCCCGTCGCTCCGGAGCGCACGGCAAGAATCGCCGGCATGGCGATGCCAAAGCCGAATAACCCGAGCAGAAGCGCCGGACGAGCAATCACTGCAGCGACGATTGCGATCAGCACGAAGGCACCCGTCATCGAAGCGACATAGAGCAAACGCGTGCGGGAATCACCAAGACGCACGGCGAGTGTGGTCTTCCCCATTTCGTCATCACCTTCGCGGTCACGGAGGTTGTTGATCACCAGCAAGGCGGTGGCGAACACCCCGACCGGGATCGACAACACCAGGGCAAGACCAGAGATGTCTTCGGTCTGTACGTAGGCCGATCCCACGGTCGCAACAACACCAAAGAACGTGAACACGACGACCTCGCCCAGCCCGATGTAGCCGTAAGGCCTGCTACCGCCGGTATAGAACCATCCCGCTGCGATCGATGCCGCTCCGATTGCAAGCAACCAGGGATTCACGGCGAGGGACAAGATCAGCCCCGCAACACCGGCAACAGCAAACGATGAAATCAACGCCCTCTTCACCGCAGCCGGAGACGCAGCGCCCGATCCGACAAGCCTCAGTGGCCCCACTCGATCGTCGTCGGTGCCACGAATTCCGTCGCTGTAGTCGTTCGCATAATTGGTCGCGACCTGCAGAGCAAGCGACACAACCAACGCGGCGACAAACCGCCAGAGAGTGAACTCATCATCGGCGACCGCGGCCGTTCCCACCGCAACGGGCACAACTGCCGCTGGCAGGGTCCTTGGCCGGGCCCCCGCAATCCAAAGCGAAATTCCGGTCGGGTGAGCTGTCATAACGCCCAAGTATTGCGCGAACAAGCGTTCACCAGCGACCCTGATGGGTGGTCTCTTCAGTCCCGCGTCGCTGGCGTCGGCTCGACCCGCTCGAACGGCCGGAGTCAGGATCAGCGTGGCCAAACGCAACCGTGCCAACTGCCCGAAAGTTGTCCGGCACGCCAAACGTCTGTCGAACTGTCATCTCGTGTTCGAACTGGCCGAAAAAACACGCACCGAGCCCATGTGCGACTGCCGTGAGCAAGATGTTCTCGACCGCAGCACCCCCATCCACCCACCAATAAGGCACAGGCCACGCGTCAACTCCCTCACCGAGGCCCGTATGGACCTTGTCGGGCTCGCTGTAGCGGTCTGTGTAGCTCGATGGATCCACGTACGGAATGAGCAGCACGGGCGCTGCAAGGAGCCCCGGCCAGGGGAAACTGGATCGTTTCTGAGGCAACAACGTCGTGTCCCAATACTGAGCTACGGCATCGTCTGTCAGGACCAGCAGCTCAAGTGATCGAGTATTCCCCGCGCTCGGAGCCCGATACGCCGACGCGACGACCTGGTCGATCACGGCCGCATCGACGGGATCGGATGTATAGCTCCGAACCATGCGACGTTGTGCGATTGCGTTGAACAACGACGTCACTGAAGTACTCGAATTTTCAACGTACGAGGTCGACTTCGCCCGATCAGGCGAACTTTGCAAGGTCCTCCGACATTGCCCAGCCGAACGCGACCAAGACATCGCCATTCGCAGGACTGAGATCGTCGAAGAACGCTGCGACATCGGCGTCGATGGTCTCGGGCTTCGACGATTCGTGATCGAAGGCGCACGGAATGGAGCCATTCCCCTTCGAGCTGAAGGTTCGGTCGGCATATCGCAACGGCGAGATACCAAAACGTTTGGCGAAGCGGCGACCCCATGCGCGTTCTTCGCCAGAAGCCTTGTGGTCTGGCCGTGGCACGATGTCGTTGAAGTTCTTCAGCATTTCGAACCCATCGGCCGTCTGCATACGAAGCCCCACGACGACATCCTCGTCAGGAAAGGCCATCACAGCCCGATGCATGAGGTCGGTCACCATGCCACGCATGACGGTGTCGCGACGCGAGGAACGGCCAATGGAGCCGAGTCCGAGGATGATTGCGGGCGTTCCGCCGATGCGCTCCAGGGTGTAATACGCAAAACCCTTCAGGCGGCCGCCGTCGAGCGCCTGGCAGCAAAGCACCCATTCTTCTGCCTGCTTGGAGAGCTCGCCAGCTTCATACGGGAGTGGCGCGTCAGTGCAGAGGTCAGCCATGTCGGAGATCTCCGCATCGCTGAGCGCGTTGCAGTCTTTGGTTTCAACTTCCAGTGCCATGTGCGGAGTTTGCCTCGCTGTTGTTCTTGGGGCCCCTATATTCCAGTCGATCCGAGGGCAAAAACGCAAACTGGGTCGAACGTCTTAGACAACCACGGCATCGGGGCCGAGGAGAACTCGGAGCTCCGCCACCAAACCGCTACCTGTGTCGACCCGATACGTCTCCGGCAGCCGGATCACCTGTTTGCCTTCGAGATGTAAGAATACCTCGGACTCACCGGTGTGATCGTTCAGCAATCCCTTCAACGCATCGAGGGTGCCGGGATCCTGGGCATGTGTCGGCAACCTCAAGCGCAGTGGAATCGACGCCGTCATCTGACTCGAGTCGAAGATCTCAAGGTCCGAGGCGATGAACTTCGAGATGTCGTCCTTGCCATCGAGGCGACCACGCACAACAACGATGGCGTCATCGATGAGTTTGTGTCCGTGTTCGGTCATCTGTCGAGGGAAGACCATGACCTCGATCGAGCCCTCAAGGTCCTCAAGTTCGAAGATCGCCATCAGGTCGCCCTTACGGGTCCACTTCTTCTGGAGGTTGGTGATGACGCCGCCAACACGCAGGAACGCTCCGTCGACCTCATCGGACAACGCACCAACGGTCTTGTCACACCGGCGACCCAAAGCCGCCTCATAACCCAGGATTGGGTGATCGGAGATGTACAGCCCGAGCATCTCTTTTTCGTGCGCGAGTTTCGGCATCTTATCGAATTCGATGTCGGGAATGTCTGGCCGATCGTCGAACGATGGCTCATCGCCGAGGCTGCCGAACAGTGTGGCAACCCCAATGTCATGGTCTTTGCGAGAGGCAACCGTGCGATCGATGATCACCTCGTACACGTTCAAAAGTCCCTTACGGGGGTGCCCGAGCGCATCGAAGGCGCCAGCTTTGATGAGTGACTCGAGAGTTCGTTTGTTGAGCACGGTGTAGTCCACGCGTTCGACGAACTCAAAGAAACTCGCGAACGGCCCATTGGCATCGCGTTCGGCCACGATCTGTTCGACGAGCGCTGTGCCGACGTTGCGCACTGCCGACATGCCGAACACGATTTCGCCGAGCGTGTCGCCAGCCTCGAGGTTCGGCTCAGGGTGGAAGTCGACCCGAGCTCGATTGATGTCGGGAACGATGACATTGATGCCCATCACCCGACATTCGTTCAAGTAGACCGCCGCCTTTTCGAGGCTGCCCTTCACCGAGGTCAGCAATGCAGCGAGGTACTCGACCGGGTAATGCGCCTTCAGCCAAGCGATTTGGTACGCCACAAAGCCGTAGCCATAGCTGTGGCTCTTGTTGAAGGCGTAGTCCGCGAAAGGTTCGATGATCTTCCACCACTCCTCCCCCAGGTCACGCCCGTACCCGGTGGTCTCGCAGCCGTCGATGAACTTCGCCTTCTCCTTCTGCATCACCTCGCGGATCTTCTTGCCGCAGGCCTTTCGAAGCGAGTCAGCGTCGGCGAGCGAGTACCCCGCAAATTTCTGTGCCACGCGCATCATCGACTCTTGGTAGATCATCAGGCCGTAGGTGTCGCCCAGGATCTCTCCGGCGTCCTCGTGGAGAAGCGTGACCTCTTGTCGACCGTTCTTCCGATCGGCGTAGTCGTTGTGCATGTTCGCTTCCATCGGCCCTGGCCGATAAAGCGCCACGAGGGCCGCAACGTCTTCGAACTCGGTCGGGCCGAGCGACTTCATCAGTGACCGCATCGGCGTGGACTCGAGCTGGAAGACCCCAATGGTGTCGCCGCGTTGCAATAGTTCGTAGGTCGCGTCGTCCTCGAGGTTGACGTTGTCGATATCAACTTCGATGCCCCGCGTCTCGCCGATCATGCGAAGGGTGTCGTCGATGACATCGAGGTTGCGTAGGCCCAAGAAGTCCATTTTGAGAAGACCGAGCGACTCGACGCCGTTCATCTCGTATTGCGTGACGACTGGGGCGTCTTCGGGAGCCTGACCTGCTTCGGGCTTGCGCTGGATCGGCAGATAGTCGGTGAGCGGATCCTTGGTAATCACCACCGCGGCAGCGTGAATACCATCCGACCGTCGGAGACCCTCGAGACCCTTCGCCACCTCGACGACCTCGGCAACAACTGCATCGGTGGCCACCATCTCGCGAAGGTCATTGGCCTGTGCGTACCCGCCTTCGTATTTCGGATGTTTCTCGAAACAATATTGAAGTGGCGTGTCACGGCCCATGATGAGCGGCGGCATTGCTTTGGCAACCTTGTCGCCAACGGCATAGGGGTAGCCGAGCACGCGTGCAGCGTCTCGCACCGCAGCGCGTGCCTTGATCTGGCTGAAGGTCACGATCTGGGCGACATGGTCTCGGCCGTATCGCTCAGCGCAGTAGCGGATCATCTCGTCTCGGTAGCGAGAGTCGAAATCCATGTCGATGTCTGGCATCGAGATTCGGGATGGGTTCAAAAACCGCTCGAAGAGCAGGTCGTACTTGATGGGGTCGAGGTCGGTGATCCACAAGGCGTACGCGACAGCGCAGCCAGCAGCTGACCCACGGCCCGGGCCAACGCGGATGTTCTTGTCGCGTGCGTACTTGATGAGGTCCCACGTGATGATGAAGTACGACGAGAAACCCATGTTCTTGATGACGTCGAGCTCAAAGATCAGCCGCTCGGTCACTTTCTCGGGGATGTTTTCGCCCCACCGTTTGCGGGCTCCCTCCATCGTGAGATGCAGCAGGTACTCGTCGTCATTCTCGAAGCCGGGTGGCAACGGGAAACTCGGAAGTTGCGGTTCGCCGAACTCGATCTCGACGTTACATCGCTCGGCGATCCAAAGGCTGTTGTCGCACGCGACCTCAACCTCGCGCCACATGTGACGCATCTCGGCAGCGGTCTTCAGGTAGTGCTGATCGCCGTGAAACTTGAACCGGTCGGGGTCGCTGCGCAGCGATCCAGTCTGGACGCACAGCAGCGCATCGTGCGCTGCATGATCGGCCTGATGGGTGTAGTGGCTGTCGTTGGTCGCAAGGATCGGTGCACCGATCTTCTTGGCGATCTCGAGAAGCTGCGGGTTGGTACGAATCTGTTCGGGGATGCCGTGGTCCTGCAGCTCGATGAAAAGGTTGTCTCGCCCAAAGATGTCCTGAAACCGGCCGGCGCGCTGGACGGCTTCGTCGAAGTTGCCCTGGAGCAGCGATTGCAGCACCTGGCCGCCAAGGCAACCGGTGGTAGCAATGAGGCCCTCGGAGTGCTGATCGAGCAGCTCCCAGTCGACTCGCGGCTTGTAGTAATAACCCTCCATGAACGCCTTCGAGGCGAGCTGGATCATGTTCTTGTAGCCGGTGTTGTTCTCAGCCAGCAAGATGAGGTGGTAGTAGAGCTTCTTGCCAGCGTCTGTCGAGCCACCCGAGTCATCCATCTTCCCGCGGCGAGAAGGGCGCTCAGAACGGTGCTCGTGGGCCATGTAGGCCTCGGTTCCGAGAATCGGCTTGATACCAGCCTTGTTGCACGACTTGTAGAAGTCGAGAATGCCGTACATGTTGCCGTGATCGGTGATCCCGAGTGCAGGTTGCCCGTCGGCAGCAGCAGCAGCCACCAGGTCATCGAGGCGCGATGCACCATCGAGCATCGAGAACTCAGTGTGGACGTGCAGATGGGTGAAGGACCCGGCCATCGAACTCCTAGGCGTCGGGCAGCCACCCTAGCGAATTACATCGACGAAATTCGAGCGGGGAGAGACGGTTTCCCTACAGGTAGGCGGAGAGTTCTCTGTGACGCTCGACACAGCGACCTGGCACCTTCTTCCAAAAAGGGGTCTGACCCCTTTTTCAAAAAAGGGGTCAGACCC
>RCNE010000766.1_pt1 | contig 17211 bp, 13 predicted proteins | sample 2041361 | NCBI WGS metagenome assembly RCNE01 (sample SAMN09708229, study PRJNA481090) | Marine sediment metagenome, whole genome shotgun sequencing project.
CCGGGAGACGGCCTGCAGCCTGCACCCATTCCCGCACGGCCCAATTTTCCAGCCCTGCTTTTCTGAGCTCCAGCGCCCGCCGTAAACCATCAACCCTGGCCATTCGCTCCAGGTCCTGTGTATCAACATCGGCTTGCCCGGGGCAGATGTTGTAGTTAACACCGAGTTCATCGGCAGCCAGAAAACCATAGTAATTGGCCTTTTGCGACAGCTCCTGTAACAGCTCCGATGGTGGCAGTACCTGCCCGGATCGCAAGCCGGCCTGTGCCAGCCAATAGCGCCAACGGTCATCGTTACGGGTATCCTCCGGCATCTGTTCAATGACGCTTGCAACTGCCGTCCAGTCCTGCCTTGAGAGCAAAAACCGTGCCCACCATTCAAGTAACTGCGAGTCGCGGAATAAAACCGGCACACGGATCATGCGTGCGACCGTATCGTCTTCCATCGCAACGGCCGAATACAGGGCGATGTCACGCAGTAGTGATATGCCCAGCGACTCCTCCCACTGAAAATGATTATCCAGAGCCTCAAATTTTTCTGCCGCCAGGTTGGCATCATTGCGGGCCAAACGCCGCAGGGAAGCCGCTGCGATCATCCGGGTTTTTTCGTTATCGGGCCAACGACTCGCCCTTTCCAGCCTGGAGTAGCCTTCGCGGTTCATTTTTTGCCAGTCATCCAGCCAACGACGCTGATCACTGGCAACAAAACGCGCCAGGTACATCGTCAAACTGCGGTTGCCAGCCTCGATCGCCAGGCGAATCCTTTCCCATGCAAGGCTTGCCGTTATCCCGTCATTTTTAATCAGCCAGGCGAATACCGGGTCACACTCATCCGGTTGGGACTTGCCCACCACCCACAGCTTTTGTGCTTCGCTCAATACACCTTCAGTCTGCTTCAATATGATCTGACCACGCACCCTTTGGCACCTGAGAACGGTGTTACTAACAACTTCGGAGTACGCCACCAGGTTCGTCCAGCGCTTTTTATCTGCGAGTGACTTCAACCAGGCATTACGTAAACCCTTTGAAAAGGCCCAGTCCTGGTGGGTTTCAAGAAAGCCCACCATCTCGTCTACGGGTACTTTGCCACGGCGGTTCCGGTAGTCTTCGTATTGAAGATAAGGAAACAATACGTAATCTTGCAGGTCGTCTTTTATCTGCCTGAAACTGTCGTGATCACCCCGTTTTGCAGCATCCCATGCAATTTTAAATTTCTCACGCTCGGCTTGCGTAGCACTGTTACCGGCAAATACCGGTGAATCAAAAGCGAGCACAAGGATGAGCAACAAATACACAAGCTGCCGCCGGATGAAGGCATGGGTTATGCTTGCTTTCCTGTTGTAATTCAAAGTTTGTTTCAAAGGTGGCTTCACGGGTAAGGTCATAGGGAGAACCAATTTATGCAAAGGCGGACTGCACGGCAAGACAAATCGAAGAAAATCTTTGATGGGGGGCAAACAAACCCATGATCTGGGTTGAGTACGCCCTGACCGGGCTTTTTGCCGGTTTCCTGGCGGGTTACCTTGGAATTGGTGGCGGACTGGTCCTGGTTCCTGCACTGAGCTGGTTATTCAGCCGTGACCCGGCCACCGCAAACGTGGCTGTGCAGATGGCGGTTGCGACCTCTCTTGCCACGATGCTGTTCACATCAATGAGCTCCCTGCTCGCACATCACAGGCGTGGCGCAATTTTGTGGTCTCCGGTCAGGCAGATGATCCCCGGCTTGCTTATCGGCGCGCTGCTCGGAAGCATTATTGCAGACCGTATTGGAAACGCTGCACTGGGCAATGTATTCGGCGTGTTTGCCCTTATTGTCGGTTTGCAAATGTTACGTGGAACCAGGCAAACCGGGAGCGTTTCACTGCCCGGCCGGTTAGCTATCACAGGGACCGGGTTTGGTATTGGCACAGTCTCCAGTCTGCTTGGCATCGGTGGCGGCAGCATGACCGTGCCCTGGCTGCTGTGGCACGGCCAACGGGTGCAAAACGCCGTTGCTACTGCCGCAGCCTGCGGTTACCCGATTGCCGTTGCAGGTACATTTGGGTTTGTAATGCTGGGTGACAGTAGCTCAACTGCCCTTACGATGGGTTATGTGCATTTGCCTGCACTTGCAGGCGTGGCGGTATTCAGTGTGATAGGTGCGCCACTGGGTGTGGCTGCCGTACACCGGAGTTCACCCTTGCTGGCCAAACGTTTTTTTGCCGCGTTCCTGTTGTTCGTCGCCGTGAAGATGTTGATGCGCTAGAGTTTGTTTTCCACCGGCAGAATGACGGTTGTGCAGGCGCCACCAGCGGCCGGGTTATAGATAGTGATACGGCCATCATGCTCGCTGACGATTTTGCGGCAAATAGCCAGACCGAGGCCACTGCCGTTGGTTTTGAACGTCACGTAAGGCTCAAACGGGTTTTCCAGAACCATTCCCGGGTAACCCGGGCCACGATCACTGAGTTCCATCTCCAGCCACTTTTTGCCAGCCTGGTTGATCAAGCGGGTGCGAATATAAACCTCGGCCTGCTGTTCTTTTTTCACGGCCTCACTGGAGTTAACAATCAGATTGTGCAGTAGCTGACGGATCTGCCCACTGTCACCCGCCAAGCCCTGCGGTCCGCTAATCAGTTTCAGATGAAATCGCACACGCTGGTCTTCATGCTGATAAAGCGCAACGACTTCCTTGATCAGTTGATCCAGCGCAATTGGCGCGCGGACCATTTGAGGCCCTTGGGCATAGTCACCAAAGGCATCAACCAGCGCACGCAATGCTTCGACCTGCGAAACAATCGTGCCGGTGGCGCTTTCAAGCATGGTGCTGTCTTTTTCATCCAGCTTGCTCATCAGCTTCATACTCAATCTTTCTGCAGCCAGTCGAATCGGCGTCAGCGGGTTCTTCACCTCGTGCGCCAGTCTTCGCGCCACCTCTGCCCATGCCGCTTCACGCTGTGCCTGGTTGAGTATGGTGACATCATCGAAAACAACAACCGAGCCCCCCGTATGACTGATTTCCTCACCCAACCGGGAACCGCGGACCAGTAAAACCAGCGTTTGACCGTGTACCTGGAGACGTATCTCACGTTGCCAGTCGGCCGTCCCGCGTCCTATCTGTCGCCAGATCAGCTCAAAAAACGGTGCCAGGAGCGGAACCTTTTTTGCACGTTCAGATAAACTCTCACCGGCGAAAAACCCGTCAGGCACACCCAGAATCTGCGTGGCAGCCGCATTGGCAGTGACGACTTTTTGGCTGTCATCCACGGTCAATACACCGGAGGTCAGGCTACCTAACACGGTTTCAAGATATTCACTTTGCGACTGTAATTGGGCCCTGCTGGTCTCTGCTTCCTGACTTGCAGTGGTGAGCGCCTCGGTCATTTCGTTGAAGGATTGCACAAGGAAACCCAGTTCATCGTGGGTCTCAGCCTGAACCTCATGCGTCAGGTCACCGGCGGCGATTTCACGTGTCGCCTGCGCCAGCTTTGAAATGGGTGACACTAGTTTGCGGGCGACATTCAAGGCCGCAAGGATGGCCAGCAGTACGGTTAACAGCAACACCAGTGACAGGATCAAAATAAAACTCTGCTTGAGTGGTTCGCGCAGAAAACTCAGGTTTTGATAACGGTGATATTCCTTTTCTATCCTATTGGCCAGGGTCGTGATCGACTCCGGCAACGGGTAGATTGCCTGTAGCAGATAGCCCTGTCTTCCGGGCACATCGTAAGGCAAACGCTGGATGACACGGATACGCAAAATACCATCGGCTACCGGTTCTGCCGCTGCATATTCACCACGGTCCAAAGCCTGTAACAATGCATAATCACCCGGCCGTTCAGGCAGGTCGGCCAACATATTGATGTTTGCGCTGGCAATCATCCGGCCATCGCCTTCCATGACTGAAAGCTCCAATGGCCCACTCGCACTGACATTGGCCAACAGGGCTCTGCGCACCGCATCGACATCATCATCAGGATTATCAATCTCCCGGATCAGGCGACGCACCTGGTTTCGGACTTCCAGCGTTCGGTTCTCCAAAAACTGCTGGCCCAATTCCAGTGAGTCGGCCAATGCCGCCTCGACTCCAACATCAAACCAGCTATCCACCGTGCGGGTCAAAAAATAGGCTGAGAAGAAGTAGACAATTAGCGCAGGCGGCAATGACAAAACCAGGAAGTATCTAACCCAGCGTGCTGAAAGCATGGCACCGGACGCGTGTTCCCTGACCTTTTTGGTTAATGATATGACCCGGTGAACAATAGCGGCGGTTACAACCAATAATGCGAAAACGGTCAAACCCAGCACCCACACATACGGTTGGTTCAAACCGCTGGCATCCTGCTGAACATTGCTGACGAGAATAAGCGATACAAGCAAAACGACCAGCGCCACCGTAACCGGCAACACCCTCAAAACCAGCCGTCTTACACGCTTACTTTGAAAGGCCATACCGACCACTCCGAATCGTGTCGCCATTGTGATGAGATCCGGACCGGTAATTGCATCGGGGTGGGCAAACGGCTTTCATCCAGGCTGATGCGGGTTCGTAACTCATAACTGCCAGAGGGTAACGGACCGGTTGACATTTGGACATTAAAATCATCCATTTCTGCCAACAGGTGACGTAAGCGCGAATATGTTTTTAATTCTCCTGTCTGCTCCTCCGCCAACTGGTAACGCTCAATCAGTGGCAGGTAATCAAGCTGGAAGCGCCTGGTATCCCGGTGCACGACAATCATGTTGTTGTCGTTGCGTAATTCCATTTCCAACCTGATGGTCAGCGTAACACCATGCTCCAATGCCTCGCGCGCCTGCGCACTCAATTCCAACTGCTGCTGTAGTCGGATATCCAGTGACTGGTAGGCGGGTCTGACCGATACGTTTTTTATGGCAAACGCGTAATCAAGCGCTTCCCGCTGACCGCAACCAGCGAGAAATAACATCGTAAAACTAAGCAGACTTACGCAAAACCGCATAAAAGAATCCGTCCATCCGGGCGTCTCCAGGCAAGATCTGGTGCCCATAGGGGCTGGCCGTACCCCATTCTACATCAGGCGCTTCCACCTTCGCGTCCGGATGCTGCTTCAGAAACTCATGGATTTGTTGACTATTTTCACGTTTCAATATTGAACAGGTGGCGTAAACCAGTAAACCGCCGGGTTCCAGCAATGCCCATAAAGCCGTCAATAAACCGGCCTGTATCTGCACCACGGTATCGACTTGCCCGCTACTGCGAAGCCATTTGATTTCCGGATGTCTGCGTATAACACCGGTCGCGCTGCATGGCGCATCAAGAAGAATCTTGTTGAACTTTTCACCGTTCCACCAGGTTTCAATGTCCGTCGCATCAGCGGCTACCGTTTCTGCTTTCAAGCCCAGTCGATGCAGGTTCTGGTCAATTTGTTCAATACGTTGTGGCTGTCTGTCCAGCGCGGTCAACTTGATGTCCTTGCAGCTTTCCAGCAGGTGGGCGGTTTTGCCACCGGGCGCCGCACAGGCATCGAGGATACGGTCTCCGGAGCGGGGAGCCATTAAATCCCTTGCCAATTGTGCCGCCGGATCCTGCACGGAAAGCCAGCCTTCCTCAAAGCCCGGAATTTTGATGACCGGTGCTGCGGGTGTGATACAAATGGCGTCACGGGCAAAAGCGTGATCGTTGGTTGCAAACCCTGCACTTTTCAAATCACTACGAAGTTTTGCCTCGTCCGCCCGTTGACGGTTTATTCTCAACCACAATGGTGCCTGCCGGTTGTTGGCATCGATGATGCCCTGCCATTGCTCCGGCCAGACCTTTTGAATTTCTTTTAATAACCAACCCGGATGTGCATATTGTTTTCCGGATTGTTCCATTTTTTTCAGAAAAAATTCCTGCTCACGCTGGAACCGTCTCAGAACAGCATTGATCAGACCCACTGCCCACGGTTTACCCAGCAAACGGGCACATTCAGCTGTTTCATTAACCGCAGCATGGCTTGCGGTTTGGTCATGCCAAAGTTGTTGCAGACCCAGTAACAGCAAACGTTGCACCTGGACCTCACGCTTCTTGATTGGTTTTGAGAGCAATTCGCCAGCCAACCACTCCAGGGCACTCATCCAGCGTAAAACCCCGTAAGCCAAATTGCGCGCCAACGCATTATCACGACTGTCCCGGAGGTTCGAAAGTGCCTGGCTGTCACCCAGGTTCTTGTTGTCATCCAGCACCTCCGAAAGCGCCTGGATGGCTGCAATACGGGGGTTTTGCCAGTTTTTCTTATTCTTCGGCATGATTTTTCAAGTCTTTGATTTTTGTGCGTTGAGGAACTGTTCAGCAGTCATTCGCTGACCGCCGGCCCGTTGTAATTCCAGTACTTTTAGCGTCTTTTCAGCCGTACCGATGAGCATAGACTGGCGGTCAACGAGAACCTGACCGGGTTTACAATCTGCGGCACTATCAACCACTTCGGCCTTCCAAATACGCAAACGCTGGCCACCGGTCTCACACCATGAAACCGGCCAGGGATTAAAGGCACGAATCCTGCGCGCCAAAACATCAGCGGTTTGACTCCAATCCAGCTCGGCTTCGGCCTTGCTTAACTTACTCGCATACACAGCCAGTGTTTCATCCTGTGCGATAGCTTCCGGAAGCTCACCCCTTACCAGCATATTTATGCATTCCCGTAGCGCCCGGGCGCCCAGAACGGCCAAACGATCATGCAAACTGCCCGCCGTATCGAGTGGCGTAACAGGTGTTGTAAGACAATGATAAACGGGGCCCGTATCCAGGGTGACTTCCATCTGCATGATGCATACACCCGTTTGCCCGTCACCCGCTTCAATGGCCCTTTGAATGGGTGCCGCACCCCGCCACCGGGGCAGCAGTGAGGCATGGATATTCCAGCATCCGAACTGTGGCGAAGTCAGCAAAACGCCAGGAATCATCAATCCATACGCTACAACAACCATCAAATCCGGCTGTAGCGCTGCAAGTTTTTCCTGCCAGGAAGGATCTTTCAGGCTTTCCGGTTGCAAAACCTTGATCTTGTTCTCCAACGCCAGTTGTTTAACCGGGCTGGCGCGTAACCGTTTACCGCGACCGGCGGGGCGATCGGGCTGGGTGAGAACTGCAACGATGTCACAATCCTCATCGATCAGCGCCTGCAATGGCGGCAAGGCAAATTCGGGTGTCCCGGCAAACAGGATACGTAATGACCGCTTAGGACTCGTCACAATCACATTACCAGGTGTTCCTCAGCCTCTTTTGCGGCTACTTTTCGCTGCTTTTCGAGCTTTTTTCTCACCATGTTTCTTTTCAGAGGTGACAGGTAATCAACAAAAAGACGGCCGATCAGGTGATCCATTTCATGTTGAATGCACACTGCATGCAGCCCTTCCGCTTGTTCCTCGAAGCTTTTTCCATCTGAATCGAGTGCCCTTATCGTGATGTTTTCGGCACGTTTCACATTCGCATATATGCCCGGCACAGACAAACAGCCCTCCTCGTGATCCTGCTCACCTTCGCTGGTCAGAATTTGCGGGTTTATATACACACGTGGCTTATCCTGATTTTCGCTAACATCCAGTACCAGCAAGCGTTTGTGGACATTTACCTGGGTTGCGGCAAGACCAATTCCATTCGCTGAATACATGGTTTCAGTCATATCTTGAACCAGCTTTTTCAGGGCTTCATCGAACGTATCCACATCACTTGCAACCGTAGTTAAGCGGGGATCGGGAAATTCTAAAATATTCAATTTTGACATCTACTTTTGCGCCTGATAAATAATTTAGGTGAACTTTTGCACCACAGGAATTATGATAGCTAATGACGAACTATGTTCGCCAGTGAAGAATAATGACCGCATCGGTCAAAATGGCTGGATGCCTATTATATGGGGAAAGGAATGTGATTAAGAAAATTTTTCTTCTGATCCTGGTGACGATGTTGGCAGGCGCTGCAATGGCACAAGATGTGGCAGTGCGCTCAGATCACCCAGATGAGTACGTAGTTGTGAAGGGTGACACCCTGTGGGACATCTCCGGGAAGTTTCTGGAACAACCCTGGCAATGGCCAGCAATATGGCATGCCAATCCTCAGATTGCGAATCCGCATCTGATTTATCCGGGTGACCGAATATCGTTGGTCTATATTGACGGCCAGCCACGGTTAATGGTCAACGACGGCAAACAGACCGTGCGTTTGTCTCCGGAAATCCGCAGGCTGCCGCGTGAACCGATTCCGCCCATTGAGTGGTCGGCCATCGAAAAGTTTATTACCAATGCCCGCGTTTTAATGCCCGATGAATTTTCCGACCTGCCTTACGTTGTAGCCAATGAGAGTCAACGCCAGTTGGCCTCTGAAAGAGATCTTACGTATGTGCGAGGCATGGACGGACGGATAGGCGAGGAATTTGCCATCGTTCGGCAACGTTTCACCTATTATGATGATAACGGTGTAATGGAGAGAGGGAAACATCTCAGGTTTGCTGAACATGCACGCATTGTGGATGAGTACCCGGATGATATCTGGGACTCGACAATGGAATGGCGGCGCAAAAACCCACCAATTCTGGGTGTTGAATTCTGGGATATTGCTGTAGGAAGACTGGTCAAACAAGGTGATCCTGCCACCCTGGAAATCCAGGGCGGACGCACAGAGGTCAAAGAAGGTGATTTCGTATTGCCAATGGACGACCATGTTTTTCCCGATCAGTTGCTTCCGCATGCCATGAACCCGGTACCGGAAGGTATAGAAGTGATCGCGTTGACCCAGGCCAGATACGGTGCGGGTCACTATCAGGTCATTACAATCAGTGCCGGTAAGAACCAGGGTGTTGAGCCTGGTCATGTATTTTCGGCTTTCCGTCCCGGCAAAAGAATTCAGGACGAAGTGAAATACCCGATCGGAAGCTGGGCGGATCAGAAGACACTGAATGGCAGCAAGGTGACTTTACCTGAACAGTACAGCGCTCATATCCTGGTATTCCGTGTCTTCGATGAAGTCAGTTATGCCATGATCATGAACGGGAAACGACCGGTGCGTGAACGCGACATTATGAAACACCCGGACGAGACACTTTAAACAATCCAGGCAGTTACCGGCCTTTACCGGGAAGCCCCTGGTCTAAACAAAGGGGGCTGTTACGAAACATCGTGACTGGTTAATTATTCTGAATGCGCCCTCGATCGGGGGCGCATCGCTTATCAAGCTGATTGAAGCAATGGGTGGGGCATCTGCAGTGGCTGCCGCCGGTTCCCGTGATTTGATCCGGTCGGGTTTGACCGAAACAACGGCCGCAGCTATATCCAATCCGGATGAAGCACAATTGGAATCAGACCTGCAATGGCTTTCTCACCCAAACCGCCACCTGTTGTGTTGGGACGACGATGCCTACCCCGTCTTATTGCGACGCATCCCCAACCCACCGGCGGCGCTATTCATAGATGGTGACCCCGGTTGTCTTTGGCAGCCTCAAATCGCAGTTATCGGTAGCCGCAACCCCACTGCCGGCGGTCTGGACCATGCACGTGACTTTGCCGCCACGCTTGCACGTCAGGGGATGACCATTACCAGCGGTCTCGCAAGCGGTATCGATTCCGCGGCCCATCAGGCTGCGCTGGATGCCGGTGCATTGACCATCGCCGTCAATGGTACAGGCCTGGATCTGGTCTACCCCGCCAGCAGCCGTGCGGTTGCCGGGCGTATCCGCTCACAAGGTGCCATGATTTCGGAACTACCGCTGGGTTCACAACCCAGGCGCCAGCATTTTCCGTCCCGGAACAGAATCATTTCAGGTTTGAGCCTGGCTGTACTGGTCATAGAGGCCGGCCTGAACAGCGGCACCCTGATTACTGCCCGCAAAGCCGCCGAGCAGGGGCGTGACGTATTCGCCCTGCCAGGTTCCCTGAATAATCCCATGGCGAAAGGCTGCCACCGCCTGATCCGGGAAGGCGCGCGCCTGGTGGAAACAACAGCTGACATCATGCAGGAACTGGGGCCGGTCGCCGCTGAACTACAAATGGAAATTCGTCAACGGCTAGACCTTCCCGACGGCGCCCCGCAAAAAACTGTCAGGGGTAAAGAAAACCTGCTGGATGATGCCGACTATCGCACTGTTTGGGAGACACTGGGTCATGACCCGAAGCCGGTGGATACTATTATTGAACAAACCCGTCTCAGTGCACGTGAGATATCTTCCATGCTGTTGATGATGGAACTTAAAGGCATGGTAATAAAGCACAGCGGCGGACGCTATGTACGAGCCTGACTTGTACTATGACAAATAAGTCCCCAATTGCGTGAAAGGTAATTTGAGTGATTTTTCTTCATCCGATCAAAATCCGGACAGGTATTTGTGTAAATGTGCATTGACGCTGCGACGAGTCTCAGCCATGCTGTCGGTCAGGGAGCGGAAAGGAATCAGGCTGGTGAATGCAACATCAAGCGACCAGTCGACAGTAAGAGAGGCCCAACAATGAAAGAAAATGTACTCGACGTATTGATGTTTCTCTTTGAGAATTATTTATACGACGAACCCGAAGAAGCCCCGGACAGGGACTCCCTGGAGGAAAACCTCCATCAGGCGGGGTTTACCAATGTTGAAATCGAAAAGGCCTTCAATTGGCTCGACGGTCTTGCAGATCAACGCCACCAACCGGACTTGTTTCTGGATAACACCCGACCCGTACGCGTTTATGTCGATTCAGAAATCGCCCGTCTGGATACCGAGTGCAGGGATTTCCTGATGTATCTCGAAAATATCGGAATCATTGATGCCCAGCGCCGTGAATTGGTTCTTGACCGCGTGCTCGCTTTGGAAACCGATGAAATCACCCTGGAAGATGTGAAGTGGGTAGTACTGATGGTGTTGTTCAATCAACCGGGCCAGGAGGCGAATTTTGCCTGGATGGAAGATTTGATGTTTGACAGCGAGCAGGAATATCGGCACTAATAATATAGGGTTCGACCACAGCATGCGATCGGACTTGTTCTAGAAAACAATACAAATTGGAGAAACTTACCATCTAATTTAGATCCTGCCTTACTGGCGGATGGTGTTTATTTGAAATTAATATGGCTAAAAACCTACTCATCGTTGAATCGCCGGCCAAGGCGAAAACTATTAACCGGTACCTCGGAAGTGATTTCGAAGTGCTGGCTTCCTATGGTCATGTGCGCGATCTGCCGTCCAAGGATGGCGCTGTCGACCCCGACAACGATTTCAGAATGAACTACGAGCTTAGCGAGGGCAGTAAGAAACACGTTGATGCAATCGTAAAAGCAACCCGAAAAGCCGAGGCGGTCTACCTCGCAACCGATCTCGATCGCGAGGGTGAGGCCATTTCCTGGCACATCTACGAAATTCTGAAAGGCAAAAAACTGGCCGATAAAATTCCTTTTTATCGGGTCGAGTTTTCAGAAATCACAAAAAATGCGATCCTGGATGCCGTGGCCAATCCACGCGAACTTTCCATGGATCTCGTCAACGCTCAACAAGCCAGACGCGCGCTTGATCACCTGGTTGGATTTACACTTTCGCCATTGCTGTGGAAAAAAATCAAACCCGGGTTGTCAGCGGGCAGGGTTCAAAGCCCGGCCTTGCGTATGATTGTAGAGCGTGAACGTGAAATCGAAGCTTTCAATGCGCGGGAATACTGGACCATTGAAGCTGATCTGCAAAAATCCGGGCTACCATTTACCGCCAACCTGGTGCGTCTGGACGATAAAAAATATCAGCAGTTCGATATCTCGGACGAAAAGCGTGCCAGCGCGGTGCGTGACCAGTTGTATGCCGATGCCAATGGTCAACTGACAGCTGACAGGATCACGCGCAAGGAACGAAAACGCAGGCCTGCGGCGCCTTTCATTACCTCGACATTGCAGCAGGACGCCTCTCGAAAACTCAGGTTTTCGGCCCAAAAAACGATGCGCACGGCCCAATCATTGTATGAAGGTATTGAAATTAACGGCGAAACCGAGGGTCTGATTACATATATGCGTACCGATTCGGTCACGCTGTCTAACGATGCGATAGCAGATATCCGTCAGCAAATCGCCAGTCAGTTCGGTGAGGACTACGTGCCCGAATCGCCCAATTTTTACAAGACAAAGTCAAAAAATGCACAGGAGGCCCACGAGGCTATCCGCCCGACGTCTGCCAGCCTGGTTCCGGGTAAGATCAAGGCCAGCCTGAATAACGACCAATTCCGTCTTTACGAGTTGATCTGGAATAGAACGCTGGCAAGCCAGATGACACCGGCATTAATGGACACAGTTGCCGTCGAATTCGACTGTGGAAAATCCGCCAGCTTCCGCGCTAATGGCTCCGTTGTTACCTTCCCGGGTTTTCTGGCCGTTTACGAGGTCTCAAAACCCGAAAGTGAAATAAAGAAAGAAAGCAATCTGCCGGATATGCAGAAAGGGGATGTTCTCAAGCTCGACGAGATACGCGCCGAGCAGCACTTTACAGAACCACCTCCAAGATATTCAGAAGCCAGCCTCGTTAAAGCCATGGAAGAATATGGCATCGGCAGGCCTTCGACTTATGCGAGCATCATGTCCACACTGGTACGGCGGCACTATACCGAGCTCGAAAGCCGTCGCTTCAGACCCACGGATACCGGCCGTGTCGTTGAGCGTTTCCTGGAGAATCATTTCAACGAGTATGTTGATTACGAGTTCACCGCCCGTCTGGAAGACGAGCTGGATCAGGTCTCACGCGGCGAAATGGAATGGGTTCCCTTGATGGAGGCATTCTGGAAGCCTTTCAAAGAGCGCGTCACCGAGAAGCAGGAATCTGTCAGCCGTGATGACGCAAAGGCCGCACGCGTCCTCGGTACGGATCCAAAATCTGGCAAACCGTTATCGGTACGTCTTGGTCGCTTCGGCCCGCATGCCCAGATCGGTACCCGGGATGATGAAGAGAAACCTGTTTTTGCTGGTCTCAGACCCGGACAGAGCCTTGAGACCATTACGTTGGAAGAGGCACTTGAACTGTTCAAGCTGCCACGTGAGTTGGGGGTTACACCTGAAGGTGAAAAGGTATTTGCCGCCATCGGGCGTTTTGGTCCTTATATCCGCTATGACAGCAAATTTGTTTCACTGAAAGAAATCGATCCGCATGAAGTCACGCTGGAACAGGCATTGGTCGTGATCGCTGAGAAGAAGGAATTCGAGGCCAACCGTATCATCAAGACTTTTGAGGGTACCGATATCGAGGTTTTGCGCGGTCGTTACGGTCCCTACATTACCGATGGCAACAAGAATGCGCGGATGCCAAAAGACCGCGAACCGGAATCTCTCACCCAGGCCGAATGTGAGGAATTAATCGCAGCAGCTCCCGACCGTAAACGCGGCAAGAAAAAGGTCTCAAAGAAGAAAACCGCTAAAAAGAAAGCGACTAAAAAGAAGACGACCAAAAAGAAAACGTCTAAAAAGAAAACAGCAAAAAAGAAACCTGCAAAAAAATGAATAGCGGTCGCAAAACCGACACCTGAATCATGGTTAGCCTCTCACTGCTCGATACTGCCACTGCAGTTGAACATCTGCGTGCCGGCCATGTCATCGCCTATCCCACCGAAGCTGTTTTTGGACTGGGTTGTGACCCTGCCAATGAATCCGCTGTTCGCAAGTTATTGTTGATGAAAGGCCGGCGCGAGTCTGCTGGCCTGGTGCTGATTGCCAGCAGGTATTCACAATTAAAGCGCTGGATTGCAGCCGTCGACGAAACGCTGGTTGAAAAGGCCATGCAAACCTGGCCTGGCCCGGTAACCTGGCTATTTCCGCGTGCTGACAATGTGCCGGACTACGTGGCAGGTTTTCACGACACAATCGCCGTACGCATCACCGCGCACGAGACAAGCCGCGCGCTGTGTGAAGCGTTTGGCTCCGCACTGATCTCAACCAGTGCAAACCACACTACTGCCGAACCCGCACGAACTGCTACGCAGGTACAGGAGTATTTTAGCTCCAGGCTTGCCGGAATTCTCGCCGGCGAGTTGGGTGACGGGGACAAGCCCAGCGAAATTCGTGATCTTGTCAGCGGAAACATCATCAGACGGGGTTAACCCGTTTACCTCACAAGGGTGGAATTTTATGTCAATTGAGCGGGTTAAAACATATTTGCTCGGACTGCAGGACGATATCTGTCGCGGACTGGAAAAGGAAGACGGTAAAGGCCGCTTCGAAGAGGATCTATGGCAACGCGAAGCAGGTGGTGGCGGGCGCACCCGCGTGCTGGCACAGGGCGACGTTTTTGAACAGGCGGGGGTTAATTTCTCGCATGTCTATGGCAAGCGCTTACCACCTTCAGCCACTGCCGCAAGACCCGAACTCGAGGGGCGGGATTTTCAGGCGCTGGGGATTTCTCTCGTTATTCACCCACGTAATCCGTATGTGCCCACGAGTCATGCCAATGTTCGTTTTTTTATCGCCAACAAGCCCGGAGCTGATGAGGACGCGGATGATTCGATCTGGTGGTTTGGCGGTGGTTACGACCTGACGCCGTACTTTCCGAACATGGAAGATGTTGTTCACTGGCATAAAACAGCCAGGGAAACCTGCGAGCCATACGGCAATGATGTTTATCCCCGTTACAAAAAGTGGTGCGATGACTATTTCTATCTCAAGCATCGCAATGAAACCCGTGGCGTTGGCGGCCTGTTTTTTGATGACCTGAACGAATGGGGTTTTGAGCGTTGTTTTAGTTTTATACAGAGCATCGGTAATAGCTACCTGCCCGCCTATTTACCGATTGTCGGGCGTCGCAAACACACCCAATTCGGTGATCGCGAAAGGGCTTTTCAACTCTACCGACGTGGCCGTTATGTTGAATTTAACCTGGTCTATGATCGCGGCACGCTTTTCGGCCTTCAGTCCGGTGGTCGCACCGAATCAATACTTATGTCACTTCCGCCGCTGGTTAGCTGGCGTTATAACTATCAACCCGAGCCCGGCTCTGCAGAAGCAGAACTGGACCGTTATTTGAAACCGAGAGATTGGCTGGCCTCAGAAAGCCAGTCTGAACAGGATTAACACCATGAATAGAATATTTGCAGTTTGTACATTGACCCTATTGCTTACAGCCTGTGGTCAGGACAATACCAGCACCCAGTCCGTTGAAGTCGCGGATGTCGAGGTTATGAACACCGGGGCAGAAGAACATTCGGGTCTGCTACTCGCAAACATGAACACGGAAATACGGCCAGGCGATGACTTCAATGCCTATGTCAATGGAACCTGGATAGATAACAACGAGATCCCGGCAGACCGGGCCAGCAACAGCGTGGGTCTCATTGTTCATGAAGAGGCCACGGCAAATGTCAAAACCATTATTGAAGAGGCGGCTGATGGTGATTTCGCCAAGGGCAGTGACGAACAAAAAGTTGGCGCTTTGTATGCCTCGTATATGGATATGGAGACCCGTAATCAGTTGGGTGTAACACCGCTTGAAGCCGAGTTTGCCAAAGTCGATGCACTGGAAGACCACCGGCAACTGGCAGTGTACTTTGCAGAAGAGAACAAGCTTGGTATCGACCAGCCATTTGTGCTCGGACAGTACGTCGATTTCAAAGACCCGAATACCTACATGATGTACACATGGCAGGCCGGGCTTGGGCTGCCCGATCGGGAATATTATTTCGAAGAAGGTGAACGTTCCGAAGAAATTCGCGCAGCCTATGTTTTGCACATCGAAACAATGTTTGAAAAAGCCGGATTAGCAGATGGTAAAAGTGCAGCGAAAATGATCATGGCGCTGGAAACACGCATGGCCGCGGAGCACATGAAGAAAGAACAAACCCGCGACATGGTGGCCCTTTATAACAAGGTTCCTCTTGATGAACTGCCCGAATTGATGCCGGATTTTGCATGGGATGATTATCTGAACACAGCCGGCGTCGATGGCATCGACGGTCTCGTCGTTACACAGCTCGATCACATGCGTGCACTCAATGACATCATCAAAGACACCAGCATCGATGACTGGAAAACCTATCTGACATGGAAAGTTCTGACAGCCAACGCCGGTCTGTTGAACGAAGAACTGGATCAGGAACATTTTGCGTTTTACTCGAAGACCCTGCGTGGTATCGAGCAACCGCTCCCCCGTTGGAAACGTGCGGTCGGCAATGTGAACAATAACCTCGGCGAGGTTGTTGGCAAGGTCTACGTGGCACGCCACTTCCCGCCGGAAGCCAAGGAACAGATGCTTGAACTGGTAAACAACCTGATTAAGGCCTATGAAATCAGCATCAAAGAACTCGACTGGATGGGAGACGAAACCAAGGCACAGGCTTTGGATAAACTTTCAAAATTCACACCAAAAATCGGCTACCCGGATAATTGGGAAGACTATTCGAGACTGGGCATTGAAGAAACCGACCTGGTGGGCAATATGCGGCGCTCTGCCCTGTTTGTTTATGAGAAAAACCTGGCGCGCCAGGGAGGGCCGGTAGACAAGTCTGAATGGGCTATGACACCTCAGACCGTGAACGCCTATTACAATCCGCCACTCAACGAGATTGTATTTCCTGCAGCCATCCTGCAACCGCCATTTTTTGATCTACAGGCAGATGATGCCGTGAATTACGGCTCGATTGGGGCAGTCATCGGTCACGAAATCGGTCACGGTTTTGACGATTCAGGCAGCACATTTGACGGCGACGGCATATTACGCAACTGGTGGACCGACGACGATAAATCGGAATTTGAAAAACGTACGACGAAACTGATTGATCAATATTCCGCCTTCAAACCCTTTGATGATCTCAACGTCAATGGCGAGTTCACACTGGGTGAAAATATCGGCGACCTGGGCGGTTTGAGTATTGCCTTGCTAGCCTACAAATTGTCCCTGGATGGCAAAGAGCCTCCCGTTCTGGACGGTTTTACCGGTGAGCAGCGTGTCTTTATTGGCTATGCACAGGGCTGGCTTGGAAAATCCCGTGATGAGGCGCTCAGGCAACAGATCAATACTGACCCGCACTCACCCAGGCAGTACCGGGTTAATGGCGTAGTCAGGAATGTACCGGAGTTTTACGAAGCGTTTGGTGTTGCTGAGACTGATGCTTTGTATCTTGCGCCTGAGGACCGGGTGAAGATTTGGTAGTGAGGGTATAGATTACTGGTTTCACATAGATGCACTACGGTCAGGCTGAAGCTGGGACGGGTATTGTCTTACCGGGACCTTACGAGGCAGGAAGCCGAGGATGAGGCTACAGGGATGTACTTGTGCCGTGTCCCGGTAAGACAATA
>RCNE010000769.1_pt1 | contig 17200 bp, 13 predicted proteins | sample 2041361 | NCBI WGS metagenome assembly RCNE01 (sample SAMN09708229, study PRJNA481090) | Marine sediment metagenome, whole genome shotgun sequencing project.
AAGCACACAGTGGAGTCCAGGCATGGCAAATGATATCGCGTCCAAGGTCACGTCGATAATAGTAGAAAAACTAGGAGTCGACGAGGCGGACATTGCGCCTGAGGCGTCTTTCACGAATGATCTTGGCGCTGATTCGCTCGACACAGTCGAGTTGATCATGGAGTTTGAGCGTGAATTCGATCTCACGATCCCTGACGAAGAAGCCGAAAATATCGCCACAGTTGGCGATGCGATCAGCTATCTCACAGAAAAGGCTGGCCAGGCATAGTACCTGACATTCCCGGTGGGTGGCTTGCCTACTGAGGCTTGACACCCACCGGATGCTTTCGCCGCCGTCGCGGCCATAACCCCCTACCCGACTCAACCCATGCGGCACAATCGAAGAGTCGTTGTCACCGGACTCGGCGCGGTGACTCCCATTGGTCTTACACCCGAAGAATTCTGGGATGGAATGATGGCGTCCAAATCTGGCGCTGGAACCATCACGAATTTTGACGTTAAGGCCTTCGACACCCAGTTTGCCTGCCAGCTCGATAATTTCGATGCTAAACTTCACGTCGATCGAAAAACAATTGCGCGGGTAGATCCCTTCAGCGTCTACGCACTTTATGTTGCGTCTCAGGTTGTTGCTGATGCGGGTCTCGATGTCGAAACGATGTCCTCGGAAGAAAAGGAGCGGGTAGCCGTTATTTTTGGAAGTGGCATTGGTGGTATGCAGATATTCCACAATCAGGTGAATGCATACAACAAAGGTGGCCCGAGCAGGCTGTCACCATTTTTTATTCCGCGCCTGATTCCTGATATCGCGAGTGGACTTATTTCCATTCGGTACGGGTTTCGAGGACCGAACTATTGTGTTGTGTCGGCCTGTGCGACCGGCAACAATAACATCGGCGACGGCTACATGCTCATCCAGCGTGGATACGCTGATGCAGCCTTGACGGGCGGATCGGAAGCTCCTGTTACCGAAATGGGAATTGGTGGCTTCAACGCAATGAAGGCACTGTCGACGCGAAACGATTCACCCGAAACGGCGAGCCGCCCATTTGATAGTTCGCGCGACGGTTTTGTCCTCGGCGAAGGTGGTGGTGCGCTCTACCTGGAAGAACTGGAGCACGCCAAAGCGCGTGGGGCAAAGATCTATGCTGAGGTGATCGGCATCGGCATGAGCGGTGATGCGCATCACATTACGGCGCCAGACCCCGAAGGCCGAGGCGTCTTTCTCGCCCTGCAATCCGCGCTGCGCGATGCAGAAATCAAACCGGAAGATGTTGACTACATCAACATGCACGGTACGTCTACGCCACTTGGTGACGTCGCTGAGACAAACGCGATCAAGAAAGTGTTTGGAGACCACGCCTACAACGTCAATCTATCCTCAACCAAGAGTATGACCGGGCATCTCCTAGGTGCTGCTGGTGCGATTGAGGCGATTGCGACGGTGCTCGCGATCCAGAATAGCCGCATTCCTCCGACGATAAACTTTGTCAACGAAGATTCTGATTGCGACCTGAACTACACGTTCAACGTCCCTCAAGATCGTGACACACGGATTGGGATGAGCAACGCGTTTGGGTTTGGCGGACACAATACGTCTGTTGTGTTTTCGCGGTACGAAGACTAAGGCAAGGGATTCTGGTGTCGAAAGAGTAGCGCGTCCGAATCTGGATCGCCTCCTTTTCTGCGACGCTGTTCAAACGCTGCAACCACTTCGATGCACGACGACGTCGTGCCGTGATTCCGCGCCGTGTTTAGTCACAGTGATTCCTAAATTCCGAGATCCCGAACAATGAGCCGACAACCCGAACGTAGCTCGTAAGCCTCAGCGAAAGATTACCTCGTCGACGAAATCTCCCTCGAGATGCTCGTTCAATTTCATCTTCCACTGCATCCGTTGCAGGTGTAGCTCGTGCCTCCACGGAGAGGAGGTGACTTTGATGAATAGCTTGTTGCCCTTTACCCAGACACTATCGGTAACGGCGACGACTTGAGGGCCAGCTATAACGCCCCACGCATCGACCATCCGCGCCTCATCCAGTTTTCGCCGGATACCCCACCGCGCTATAAGCTGGTGCAGTACATCACCAAGCGTCTGAGCCTCGGCGTTTCTGGGGCGATAGTTTTTTCGTTTTGCTTTTGTCATGGGTCTTGAGCTGGCCGGACCCATCAAGATAGCGAAGGACCGTGCGAATGTCGCGAGCCCAGCGGCCGTCGTGAATGAATTCCTACTTCACGTGTACCAGCTTGACAGTTTGGCGCTCTTCGCGCGACTCAACCTGCACGAAGTAGATTCCCGCGCCCAGGCTTGAACCGCCAACGTCAAGCGAAAGCGTACCGGATGACGGTATCGGGCCATCGAATAACGTGGAGACCTGCCGACCAACCGCGTCAAACAGGCGAACCAGAACTGGTCCGGATTCAGCAGTCGTAACGGTGAGTCTTGTTCGGTCTTGAAACGGGTTGGGATATGCGTCTTCGACGACCAAAATCCCCGAAGGATTTGATTCGGATATGTCGCTTGTGTTCAGAACCACAGCCGGGATGACCCACAATTCGTGGCCGCTTATCCCGTCATCGGCAATGAAGTAGACATTCCCGCCACTAAGGAATACGTCCCTCGGATTACTGGAGTTCGGCCCCAGAGCGAGGTCGATTAGCAGTTGCGTTCCGTGTTCTGTTCCATCAGAAACCCAAAGCTCAAAACCGTGTTCAGCGTCCCAACCGCGGAATAGCAGTTGCTGACCTACCGTTCCGAGTATCTGAGTCTCGCCCGTTCCGGAGACAAACTGCTCCTGCCGGTCTCGCACCACATCCGCAATCTGGGTCAAAGAATCGTCAGACTCGGAAAAGGCAAACAGCCCCCGGCGACCTGTATTCCAGTCCGAAAAACCCTCAAAGAAGACTGTATTTCCGGCAATGTTGACCTGAGTTATACCATCGGGATCCTGTACGTCTATTCGAGCAACGAGGCGTGTCCCGGCAGGGGAACCGTCGGTCCGATACAAACCGTCTGGTATTCCCGGTCCACCTTCGCTTCCGAAATAGGCAACATCCTTACCAAATGCACTTGCGCCCGATTCAACCTGAATCAATGCCAACACGTCCGGTTTGCTCGTGTCAGCAACCGCACGGATGGCACCAGCGCCCGAGAATACGAGCCGGTTTCCGATGGTGCCGAACACTTTGTAAGGGTCCTCAGCAACCTGAACGTTGTAGGCCTGTCGTGTACCGTCGGTCGTGCCATCACTTAGCCATAACCGCTTGGTTGTTCCGACGCCCTCCGTAAAGAACAAGCGGTCATTCGTCGCATCCATCAGGTCGTCGTAATGACTTTGCCCCTGGCTTCGGGTCCAAAAGTACTCAGATCCAGCAGCCGTACCATCCGTCCGCCAAATTTCACCGTCGGCACGGTAGTAGTAAACATGATCTCCAAACTCGGTCAATTGTGGATTGTTGTTGTCCAACGAATCTAAGCGGATAGTTCCGGGACTCGTTCCATCCGACAGCCAAAGGCCGTTCGGCCGGCTCGTGATGAAGTAGAGAGCATTGCGCATCCACTCGCCGGAAAAGACCCCCCTTGGTGGATCTTCTCCCAAGTCGAGTTCCGCCAGGGTGTCGTCGGTGTGGTCGAGCCCGAACAAACGACTAGTACCTAAAACATTTCCAACACGAAACATTAAGCTCGCGTCAGTATCCCCGACAAAACGGGGATTAGACGATGCCGTCACGCCGTTCCGAAGATCCGTGACTACTTCGGTTCCAGCTATCGTGCCATCTGAGGACCACAACTCTCGACCAGATGGACCGCTCGCGACGAACCACAACTGCCCGCCCGCGACAAGAAGCTTCTCGACTCGGCTTCCGACGGGGCCGGGAAAGACGTCGAGAAAGAGGCGTGTGCCTTCTGGAGTCCCGTCTGATTCCCATAACTCCCAGCCGTTGATTCCATCATCAGCTGTAAAAAAGATCTTACCGTTGAAGGAGATTGCTTCTCCGCAATAGAAGTTTTCGCGACCCGGCCTCTGGTCTCCTAGTTGAATTGTCCCTTGAGACGTGCCATCAGTTCCCCAAATCGTGTACCCCTCTTCTATGGTCCAGGGAAAGAAGACTACAATCGAACCGGTGGAAACGAAATCCTCTGGAAACGAACCGACTGAGCCGGGCATAATATCTTTGAGTAGCCTGATGCCCTCCAGGCTCCCGTCGGTATAGAACGGTTCAAACGGATATTGCTGAGACTCGGGCACAAACACGAAACCACTGTCGATAGGAGTTAAGCCGTAGACGTCCGGGTTAGACTGCACTTCTTGCCAGCTGAATTTTCGGACAGTTCCGGCGGTAGTGCCGTCTGATTCCCAGAGTGAAATTGTAGAGCCCGAAGTGAAAAAGAACATCAAACTATCCGCGACTTCAACTTTGCGCGTTGACACATTTCCGAGGTCTGCTACTTTGCGAAACCCTAACAAGTGATCACCTGAGACCCACAAAGCCGTCTGCCCTTCACCTTTACGCACGACATACAGTGAATCACCAAATACTAGCGTGTCGTAGAAAAATTCATCGGCGTCCTTACCAAAATCCACTTTTCCAGTGCCCGCAGCTGTGCCATCCGAATACCAGAGCGCGTCCTTTCGATCATCACCGTACGCCGCGAAGTAGAGTCTCCCTCTAAACTCGACGGGATCGCCGTAGATTTTTGTATCGGGCTGGGACAGCTGTACGGCCTCGAGCGTGCCATCTTCAAACACCCAGAGTTGCTCTTCGTAATCCAGAAATGCGATGTTTTGATTAACGGCCATGAGCCGTCTGAAGAAGCTGGAAACCTCACCCACTCTGTGATCCAGGACTAGCGAACTTGCCCCGGAGACTAGATCGTAACGCCAAATCTCTTTCCCATTCTCCTGCGTCGTAGCGGCAAAAACGATCGAGCTATCAGACCACGTGAGCAAATGTGGCTCGGAACCGACCTCGCGTCGATTGAAATCTTCGATCAGTTCCTGCGCAAAGGCCACGCGCGGCAGTTGAATTGTCAACGTCAGGACGGCGAGCCCTAGTGTGACTCCGGCAAAAAAGCCGCGACCTGACCACTTCCAGATTGAATTCTGGAACATGCGCGTTATCGTTGCTTCCCACTGAAGTGTCATTTTGCTCACCAGTCGCAAGAGTTGCTATAACCACTACATGATTGTCCGTGATTGCAAAAACTTGACCCCGAAATCACCATCTAGAAAAGGTGGCAGAGCCGAACAAACCTAGCAATCGCAGAGCCTCGGTTTTGCTGAACTGATCCGAATCGCACAATCTGACCGACCAGCGGTCAAATTGCGCCACCGAAATGCTGGAAAACTGCGCCTAAGTCAGTCCACTCTTCGCCAGCAGCGTCCTAATTTGAGGGTAGGGCATTTCCTTCCTCGTCCATGTAACTTTGTCTGGACGATCAACTCCCCGTCCGTCGACAAAAGAATCATTGTTGTTTGCCCGGAGCCATTTGAACCAACTCGACTAATTCAGCGTTCTGGATACCCGAGGCACTAAACGGTTGTTTGCGGTTGGGTGCTCGACACAGAACAACATGTATCAGCCAACGTGCATTTGACCTTGTTGTCATTGATCCGAAAAATCCCATCTCTCTTCCTGCTCGCCGTTCTGGCGTTTCCGGCTAACGCGTTCGGTCAATCGTCGACAGACACCGTCCGCGTATCCGTTGAACAAGCGGTGCGGATAGCACTTGAAGCAAGTCCTGAAGTTGCGGAACGGTCGGCACAAACGGACTACGCAGCCGCGCGTGCTGATCAAGCCCGGGCAACGCGGTTTCTTTCCGAGTTCAACATCACCACCGCGCACTCCGCCGCCCCGGGAGTGACCAATCCGAACGGTGTCGCAACTGATCAGCTGTACCTTGACCCAGATGTGAGGAACGACTGGAGTTCGTTCCGCCCCTTTAATCGAGCCGAAGCAACACTGATCCAGCCGATTTACACGTGGGGCGAACTGTCATCGTCCATTCGTGCAGCGCAATCAGCCGTCGAACTTGAGCGGGCTTCAACTGACGAAAAGGCGGAGGAGGTTGCAAAGCGAACCGCTGAACTCTATTTCGATTTGCTGCTCACGGATGCCCTTGAGCGTTTAACCACTGAAGCCGGATCAACGGTCGAACGGGCAAAGCGTGAGATCCGCCGACTGCTTGATGAAGGCGCCGAAGGCGTTGACGACGCAGACCTGTTTCAGGTCATGATCACAGAGCAGGAGTTTATTCGCCGTGTCGTAGAGGTTCAAGAAAAGCGAGCAACGGCACACGTCGCATTGCGTAGGCAATTATTTTTACCCGATGGTGTATCCCTTCAGGCTGAGGACCAGGTTCTAGAAGCAATACCGTTTGTGCTGGACTCGTTGGCTACGTATCAGCAGGTAGCGCTTGCCAACCGGCCTGAGCTACGTGGAGGAATGGCCGGGTTTGCCGCGCGCGATGCGTTGGTAGCGGTGGCACGATCATCATTGTATCCGAAGCTCTTCGCCGGGGCATCGTATTCGTATCGCTATACGGCCGGGCGGGATCGCCAGCCGAACCCGTACATCGGCGACCGACTGCGCGGCCAGAGCTTTGAAGCGGGTTTAGGGATACGGCAGAATCTGAACTTCGCGCAGACAAGATCTAAAATTCGGCAGGCTGAAGCGGAGCGAGAACAAGTCCGCCATCAACTTGATGCGGGGCGACAGCTCATTCTCTTCCAGGTTGAACAAGCTTATCGCGAAGTAATTATTGCCGGCGCCGCCGTAACTGCTCAAGAAGAGGCCCTTCGAATTAGTCGGGAATGGCTTCAAACCGAAACGATCAATTTTGATCTGGACTTGGGTGATACCGAAAATCTCGTGAAAGCTGTTCAGGCGAACCTCATCCTCCAGGCTACGCGTCACGAAGCTGTCCGAAATTTCAATGTCGGTGTCGTTTCACTGCTACAGTCAACCGGGACATTGATCAGCACTGTTAGGACTGGCACACTTGTTGACTAATTGAGGTTGAAATGGTCAACAATGGTGTTTAAATCGACCTGTTGACGTTCTACATCTCCGGATCGCCTCCGGAGTCACTCATTTGCACGCATATTGTATTCGAAGATGTACAGATTTAGACCTTTTGCTTTCGCCGCTCTCTTTTCGCTCGTGCTGATCATGCCAGCCATGGACGCCTCGGCCCAGGCGCCCGAGAAAGGGATTCAGGAAATGCTTGAACGGCGAGATGCCGATATTAAGGCGGTTCTGAAGGCTGGGGATCTGGATGCAGACAAAAAGGAAAAGCTGAAAGATCTGATCAACGGTGCAATTGACTTCGAGGCAATGAGTGCCGCTGCGCTCGGCCGGCATTGGACTCCACTTTCGGAAGAGCAAAGGACGCACTTTGTTACGGTTTTTGGAGACATCGTAAGATCGCAGTCTGTTGCGGATCTTGAGGTCTATCAATCCTCAGTCACGTACGGCGATATCGTCGTTGAGGACGGCACGGCGTTGGTCAATACGACTATAACGTATAAGAACGCACCAACTCCGGTCGTGTACAAGCTGGTGAGTCGAGACAATTCGTGGTGGGTCTCAGACATTATTCTGAAAGACGTTAGCACGGTCGGCGGCTATGCCCGATCATTCCAGAGTGTCGTCCGAAAGAAGGGCTTTGACGAATTGATGTCCAAGCTCGAAAAGAAGCGTTCTGAGACCATGGCGGCAGGGTAAACGCTAACCACATCAAGAGTCAGGCCCCTTCCGGGAACATTGATGCTGTCCAAGAGGTTTTTGCGCCCGTGCTCGCGCAACGGGGGCCTCACATTGCCGTGTGAGAACGTTGATTATGGTCCGCCGATGTGCTGAACGCCGTCAAGACAATTGCTAGTCAGAAAGCGCAATGGACGTCCAACAGGGCTCTCTATCGCGATTTTTATTATCTTTTTGTCTTGCCGCCGCTACCAGTCGTCCTTGATCCGGCGTTTACCTGTCCCCAACCAGAAAATTGGTTCGGGACAGAGTCAATTTGAGGCTTGTAGCGTGCCCCCGAGTTTCCGATCGTCATGAGCCGCGCGCCTGATGCCATTTACCAACCGTCTATCTGCCAAATCGCATCTCACCCGGATCGAAACCAATGGCAATGGTTCATCTCGCACAGAAGGTTACGTCTTTCATTCGTACGGCCCTGAACGCTACGTGCACCACGTCGTAGCGTCGGTCGTCACTCTGCGGCGTCATGATCGGACACGTCGGGTTGCATTGTATTGCCCGCCTGCACACGCCAAAGCAATTCGTGACAAAGGCATTGATGGGTTATTCGACGTTATCGAAGACCTCCCTGAAGAACACCACAGTGTGATCGGTTTCAAGCATAATCTTCATCGATTTATGCCTTTTGATCGGTGCCTCTTCGTTGATGCGGATACTGTCTGGTGTCGTAACACTGATACGTTGTGGAAGCAGCTTTCCGCGTTTGGGTTTACGGCGACTGGAATGGAGCGATCAGATTTCTTCTTTGGCGGGCCGAAAGGGATTGCTGTTGCGGTTGACTACTTGTTTGATCGCCGACGAAAGACCATGAAGCGCTTTGGGCTTACGCACCTGCCGCGCGTGCAAGCGGGCGTTGTTTACGCACAAGACCGGGAGCTGGCAGAAAGTGTTTGTTCGTTGGCTACCGATTACTTCAATCGCCGAAGAGAGACGCATTTCCGGAGCCGCCTTGATGAGGGCCGTAACGAAGAATCATGCGAATGGAGTCTCGCAATGGCAATGAGCGGGTTGGAACTACCGATCTTTCCCTGGCTCCAGGGGTACAGCAGTCCACAGCTTGACTTCATCACGGGGCTGACGGATCACGACGTTGATTTCAACGAAGTCCAATGCAAATACTACTCCGACCGATTTGTGTACAGCCTACGCGGTGTCCCGAATGAAGGGTTACGAAAAGCTTTGATTGCGTTTATTTCCCGCCTTCCTGGGAAGGGAGATTACTTCAATGTGCGACCGTACATTCTCCACTTTGGATGGTTGAACCACAAGAAGCCGTTCCTCAATTTCTCCGAGCGAAATTGGCGACAGATCAAGGGAGCGCCGGCACAGGTTGTTGAAGAGCTAGCGATGGCGGCCAGCGGCAACGGGACAAACGGCCAGCACTAGGCGCGGTTTGTTGCCATAGGTTGAACGGCAACTACAAGAACGCAATGCATTTCTGCCTTTGGTTGGAGTTGAGCCTGGTGATTAGCTTGTCAACGGGGTTAGTGGGATACGCGCCCCCGGGCTGCAACGAAACGACTCCTACTCAAATCGTTACTTAAAAACGATATTGTCGTACTCAGCCTCAGCGTAACCATTCGTGTTGTCCGTGTCACTCCACAATCGGATACCAACAGGAATCTCTGGCGGCTCGTCCCCAAACAACGTTCGATAGTCCTCCACGACGTTCCGTTCGATGTGATGCCAGTCGTTCAATCCATCTAAACCACTGGAAACCACCACAACCTTCAGACGCCCGTACGAGACAACCGTACCAACCGGTAGCGTGGTGCTGTACGTGTACTTGATCGATACAGGACGTTTTATCAGCAACCCCCTGACCGCGAATATCACGTAAATGGCAATTCCCGAATCGTTGAGTTTTTCCTCCTTCTCGTTTGCCCCTTCAGGCAGTCGGAGTGCACGCCAATCCCAGCTCAGAATCGGATTTTTCGAAAATTCCCACTCGTTAGGATCTCCTCTTTCCGTCGGCATCGTCAGCGTTGCAACTTCTCTATGAGAATAGACCCGTAACGCCTTATTGCCGTTTTCGCGCGTCACGGAAAACCACTCGTTCTCATTCATGTGGTCCGCCGAAACCGACACAAGGTTACGGCCCCTCAGGATCTTCCAACCGGCCGGAATACTCCCATTCTCGTATGCCTCAAAATCATCAACCAGAATATGCTTTTGTTCAGCATCTCCGTTTTCAGTCCCGTGAGACACCGAAAGGAATGCAACAAGCAAAAGTGATATAAGACGAACCATAACCTGCATCAGATAAACAGTAACGTGCAACTGGCCGATCCCGAACGCCGAAACGCGCCACTTTCGAAAAACTCCGCAGCAAAAAACTCCGCAAACGCGAATAAGTTTTTACTTCAGCTGACCGCGCCGTTCTTCGTTATAGCTTCCAGCTCGGCCTAACCGCTTCTCCAAACCGTTAACCAATAAGGACACGCGTTGGATCACCAAGACGCTCTATCGCTGAAATGTCGGGTCAAGAGTTGACAAGGTGGCCAAATCTGCGCATTTACGATGGTAAGTCGTCCAGAGACAATGTCTCGCCAATTTTATGCCGTTCCGAATACGTCGCAATTCCAAAGACTATAAGATTTACAATCTTGTCGAGGACGGCTGTAGCGATTAGCATTGCAGCGATCTCCAATGACGGAAGTCCGAGTTGCTCCGCCACTGAAAGTCCGGCCCCCAGAAAGACAATGTTCTGGTTAGAGATTAACGGGATCCGGCTGACAATTATTGCGATGGCTGCCAACGTGAACCATGCGCCCAATGGTTCGTCGGGTAGGACAACGACCCACTGGGCAATCTGAAATACCTGGGCAACAATTAGCCGGACCGCGTAAATCAGGAAAATATTCAGTGCCAATCGCCGCTGCATCGAAAAGACATATCGCCTGAAGCGAATTGCAATCGTAATCAATACGAAGAAGACCGCAATCGCCGCGAATACGTATCCCGTATTGTTTCCGACGAGTTCGCGCAGATTGATTTCTCCCCGAACGAGAAACACTGCCATAAGCACAACCGCGACACACGTTGATGCAATTGAAGAGATAATGTTTGTATCGCGGATGGTCTCGACAATGCGTGTTCTCGTTAGCGAAAGGCGATCCTGCGCCCAGGCGAAGAAATAGACCTCACCTGAGTATCCCATCACATCTTTATTGTAGACGCGCTTTTTGAAAAAGGCACCGATGCTCCCACGCACGGGCAGTCCCCAGCACATCCGGTAGATGAACACCTCGGTGAGCGGCAGCGATACATAAAGCAGCGCAAAATAGAAATAGAACCAGGGTGTGCGGGGCAGCGACGCGACAATCTCAGAAAACCCAAACTCCTTAAGCTTGAAAATCAAATAGACAAGTACAGCTCCAAGGAAGAGCCAGTTTGCCAGCTGGAGCACTCGCTTTCCGGCATTCGATTTCGCAAAAGCAGTCCACTTGTCGATCACCTCACGGAATCGCGCTGACAGTGCAGACGTTTGTGCTGAATCAGAATTATTCAAGCCTGGGAGGTGACTAGTTACGTGTCACGAGATGAATCAGGAAGCGGATGTACTCGAACCTCGGCAGCACAAACAGAAACACAAACCCCAGAAGTAGAACTGTCGGATTTGCCAGCGCCACGAGTGCAACCAGCCACACGGGACCGCGACACGCTGCAGCGTAATCCATCGTTACACGGACGAGGATCCATACAAAAATCCCGAGCGCGACAAAGGCCAAGAGTTGAACGAGAACGAGAGAGACCGGTTGTGAAAACGTTGGAACAACAAGTGCTACGGGCAGGATTACAAGGACAAGCCAGTGCGGCCACAGCGCAATCATCAGGGTCTGGGCAGGCACAAGCGAACGCCCCAGCCGCGACCCCAGGCTCAGGAACGAAACCCAAACAAGCGTTGCCAGGGCGACACAGCATGAACTCAGGATTGCCAGCATCCAAGGCCGATCAGCCAACGTTAACAAGGCCTGCGAAACAGCGTCCGGAAGCCAGAACAACACAATTTGTACAACTTGGAGATTTCGAACCGTGTAGAAAACAACCGCCGCCGTAACGCCAACGCTCAGCGACACACAACCCAAAAGAATGCCATTTACAACGGGCGTCACATCTCGTCCTTGCGCGGCGGCCTCTCGATAAAACCCGTGTGACAGAAAATACCGTGGCACCAACTGACGGAACTGCGGTGAGACGGCATAAGAAATTGCGACGGACGCCACAATGATCAACCCAAACAGCGGCAGCCAAGGCATCTCATCCGGAAGACTGGAACCTGCAGGAAATGCGAAGACGGTTTGATCACCCGTGAAGAAACCCTGAACAACATTCCAGGCAGGTTGCTTCTCGCCCGACTCCGACGTTAACGCGTACCCTTGACCGGACCGCAAGCCAGCATCGCCCCCTCCTCCCCAGCGATAAACGAAGACTGCGACGACATTTTCGATTCCTTCTCTTTTTTCAAGCAATACCGGTAGCGAGTTCTCGAGGTAGCGTGCTTGGGATTCGGCCGAGTACGGTTGCTTTAATCCGACCTGCTCGCGCACATCAACGCGCCGCCCGAGTTCAGCAACACCGTACCCGCGAGCACGCCCCTTTCCGAAACGATTCGGTTCCGATGACAGGGCCACTCGATCGGTAGCGTAACGGTCCAGCAACACGAATGCAACCGACAAGCCACACGCGTCGTCTTCCAAAAAGTGAGTAACGTAATACGTTTGCGCTCCGGGTAATCGTTGAGCTACGCGCGCCGACAGCGTTTCGAAGTAGCTGCAAACACTCCGCTCACTCGTGTCGGATGACGAGGCCAATCCGAAGTGCCTTGCCGACTGATGGGTACGTGCTGCGATCAGAGCACGATCCAGTATCAATAATGCGGACTCAAGGCTATCCAACAGCACACCGGCAGGTGCATATTTGAATGGCAACTCCTGGAAGAACTGAATACCCAGCGAATCGCCAACAGCTAGCAGCGTCGTATCACGAAGGATCGGCACACGAACAGCCTCAACCCCAGACTCTGCGAAGTAGACCAATTCGCGGACGGCATGCTGCAAGTCATCGGGCTCATCCCAAACCAAACCCTTAATCGGTTGATCGTTGGCGTTGCCCAGGCCTTGGCCAAACAACTGTTGTGGTCCGAACGCGATTGTGGCGAACAAGAATCCAACCGTGAGCCATCGGACACGCCTTAACGACAAACGGTAAATACGTATCGCTGGGTGATCGCTTGGTAATATGGGGTATTGAGGGAGATCCACGCTTGAAGATATTGAAGCGGAGACTTAGTAGGATCAACTCAAACACGCATCGAGCCAGATCTGAGCTTCGCATCGACCGTTTTCCAGGCAATCGGAGGAATTGCCACCCAGGACGAGTCACAACATCAGGAAGAGGAGCCTCCTGACACTGTCAATCAATGAACAAAAAAGCAGAAGCGACCACGCCGTCGAGGCATGGTCGCTTCCCAGCAAAGGAACCGACAGTAGACTATTGCGCACCCGGTTTGCTCAGAACCGGATACATGCCTGCCCGAAATTAGTCCAGCATTTTCCGCAGAAACGCTGGTGTATCGGGGTCGTCCTTCCGTATTCGCTCAGCGCGATCTTTTAGATCGTCAACCTGCAACCTACGGATCCTACGCGGACCGCTTGGCTGCTCATCGGTTGAGGCTTCCTCTCGCTCTGTCGAGATCACCGGCGTTGGTGCCTGCGTTCTTCGCTGATAAGCCGGCACGTCCAACTGGCGCAAATTGTCCTCGCCCTTGTAGTTGAATACCGGATTATCGACTGCCAGGGCAACCGATGGTCGGAAACCGGTCGACTGCTCCTCTTCTTTTTCGAAACCAGTGGCGATAACCGTAACCCGGATATCATCTTCCATCGATTCATCGATAACCGTTCCAAAGATCACCTCCACGTCTTCGCCGGCTTCACGCTGAATAATGCTGGTCGCTTCGGTCGCCTCCTTGATTCCGAGTGACAACCCGGCGGTGATGTTGACGAGTACGTTTCGCGCACCCGAAATCGACAGCCCGTCAAGCAGTGGGCTTGAGATGGCCTCAATGGCCGCTCGCTCCGCTCGTTTTTCGCCGGATGCAGTAGCGGCACCCATCAGCGCCTTTCCGCCGTTCTGCATCGTCGTCTTGACATCCGCAAAATCGAGATTGATCAGGCCATGAACGGTAATCAGATCACTGATGCCGCGCGTCGCGTTGTACAGCACCTCGTCTGCCATGTTGAACGCTTCGATCAGACTGGTGTCGTCTTCCGAAATATCGAGCAATCGCTCGTTCGGAATCACGATCAGCGTATCAACTGTTTCCTTCAGGGCCTGAATGCCCTGTTCCGCTGCCTTGAGGCGCCGCGGTCCTTCGCACTCAAATGGTTTTGTTACAATTGCCACTGAAAGAATTCCGAGTCTTCGCGCGATTGCTGCGACGACAGGAGCGCCACCTGTTCCGGTTCCGCCACCCATTCCGGCAGTGATAAACACCATGTCAAATCCTTGCAGAGCCTGCTCAGTTTGTTCACGGTTTTCCTCAATGGCTTCGGCGCCCACGCTAGGCCGGGCACCTGCACCCAGACCCTTAGTCAAACCACGACCCGCCTGAATCTTCTTTGGGGCCTTGTTCATCGTCAGCGCCTGAGCGTCTGTGTTGATCGCTATAAACTCAACGCCATGAATGCCCTGCGACACCATGTTGTTGACTGCATTTCCACCACCGCCGCCAACTCCGACGATGCAGATTTTTGCCTCTTCGTCCGACGAGTCGTCGAACGCGAAACGTGAGCTAAACAGATTTTCCATTTATTCCTCCTTTGCTGTGCTTTGGACCTGCTTACGATCGAGGCTTTCACCCGACACAGAAGCCGATCCGCTTTGTTTAATTGACCCGGATGAGTGGTTGAGCGACCACGCGTTGTGTTCCGGTTCAGTTTTTATAGTTCGTCAAACCAACCCTTCATTTTCGAAGCAATCTTGTTCACCAACGACTCGCCGGGTACAAGTTCACTAACGTGTCGCGATGCGCCTTCAGCTCTGAACCCACCGTGCCCAAGCGAACTTGGTCGCAGGCCGTAAAGAACCAGCCCGACACCCGTTGCATACTTTGGATCGTTTACCTCTTCAACCATACCGCCGGTGAGTCCCATCGGTGTGCCTACTCGCGCGTCAACGCCAAGTACTTCGGCAGCCAATTCAGCTGTACCCGGTATCATTGACCCGCCACCCGTGAGCACCACGCCAGACGACAGATGCCTTCCATAACCGCTGCGCTTGATTTCAATTGCGGCGATTTCAAGAATCTCTTCCATGCGCGGCTGGATGACCTGTGCGAGCGTGCTTTTGCCAATGCTTTTGTCGGACCGACCCCCGATCCCAGGAATCCGAATCTCACGATCTTCCTCGATCATGTCTGAAAGCGAAACGCCAAACTCACACTTAAGCCGCTCCGCCTGGTCGCGCATTACGCCAAGGCCACGTCGGATATCGTCGGTCACTTTGTTTCCTGCGACGGCGATGACCGCTGTGTGTCGAATCGTATTGTCCTCGAATACAGCGATGTCTGTCGTACCGCCGCCGATGTCAACCAGCGCCACACCCACTTCTTTCTCGTCCGGATGAAGCACTGCAAACGACGAAGCCAATGGCTCGAGTACAATGTCCGCAACCTGATAGCCCGCTTTTTCAACACAGCGGTAGATGTTCTTCGCTGCGGAGACAAGACCGGTGATGATGTGCACGTTCGCCTCAAGCCGAACCCCACTCATGCCAATGGGGTGAGCAACACCATCCTGCCCGTCAACAATAAAATCCTGCGGAATGACATGAAGGATCTCCCGATCCGCCGGCATCGCGACATGTGTCGTGTCATCAAGCAAGCGCCGGACGTCATCCTCCGTAATCTCACCTTCGCGGTTTGCAACTGTGACGACACCGCGGCTTTGAAAACTTTGGACGTGGTCTCCAGCAATGCCGACAATCACGGATCTAACTTCAACACCCGCACAACGCTCCGCCTCGCCGATCGCTTCCTGCACGGCCGCGACTGTACGGTCAATATTGACGACCACACCCCGGTTTAACCCATCGCACTCTGCGATGCCAACACCAAGAATATTGATCCGGTCGAGTTCGTCTGCTGTTGCAACAACGGCACACACTTTTGTGGTACCGATATCCAACCCGACGACAATTTGTTCACTTGGAGTTACTTGCATTTCTTTTCCTCTTCTGTGTCGCGCGATAAGTCGCTTTTCTCACATTTCCTTGTAAAGATGGCTGCCAATGTCACTTGCAGATGCAAACCGTGTTATCCGGTGGCGCGTCTGTAATTGGTCCTTCTCCTCAGGTCATTCTTTGCTATTCAAAAATGTTCATTTACGCATCCAGCTCTGGCAGCATCTTGCAAACCGGAGCTGCAATAATTCTCACGTTGTCGAGAGAAGGTTGTCATAACGGAGGTCGATCGCCCTGATCGTTTCGTCGGGTTTCTTCAGAAGCACTTGCTCCCAGAATGCACCCAGGCGAACAAGTTTGAGCTCGTAGTCTTTCCTGCCCAGCGAAACAGGTATACTGCCTCGACCATCTACAGGCGTCGTGCGCACCGTGATTGAACCCTGGCCGGATACCTCAATCTCAGAAACGAGCGAACGTGTTCGCGAATCCAGCCGCACCAGAGCATCAAGCATCTCCCGGACAGATGGATCAGCAATTCGTGAATGAACACCGCTGCCACCAACAAACCGGACCTTGCCGGTAAGTACCGGTACGTCTGCGGCAAAACCCTTCAGTAGCGGCATCCGAAATCCACTTACATCTACATAGTGACTTGGCACACCTCCTGCGATTACCAAAGCAACGGGTGTTCGCTCAACGACCTTAACGTTTATCCATCCCGTCGGTGACCGGCGTACGTTTGCGGATGATATCCATAGGTCGGTTTCAATATGCGCTTGTACTGAATCGATGTTGATTGCATATAGCTGAGCGCTCGAAGGAATCGAAACCAATTCGCCAACCGCTTCGTCCGCAACAACACTATTGCCTGAAACCCTGATACCTTTGTAGTCGAGGTTCTGACGATATTGCCAGCCAATCACTCCAGCTGCGATCACCAATAGTGATGCGAACAACGCCCCAAAAGCCAGGTTCAAAAAAGCGAAAAGTTAACAGTGATTACTGTTAATTACCCCTTGTATTATTTTGCAGACAGAATAGGGGGAAATCTTTTGAATCTTCAATATCCGGTTCCCGAAGGTATTGATCCTGCCTACTGGAAGCCAGATGAAGAAGCCTTGAACATATATCAAACGGCAGATCTCATTTTAGCCAATGGTGCAAATTATGCCAAATGGATGGAAAATGTAAGCCTGCCATCTAGTCGAATTATCAATACTTCAGACGCATTTGAAAAAGATTTGATACCGCT
>RCNE010000770.1_pt1 | contig 17198 bp, 15 predicted proteins | sample 2041361 | NCBI WGS metagenome assembly RCNE01 (sample SAMN09708229, study PRJNA481090) | Marine sediment metagenome, whole genome shotgun sequencing project.
ATACTGTTTTTGGTAAACTCATGGGCTCAGAAGGGAGCATTGATAAAAACATCCTGCCGCTTGGCCTCACCGGTCAGGCCAGAATGGTTAAACCGGTGGCAAAAGGTTTACCACTTACCTATGACTGTGTAGAACTGGATACCTCCTCCATTGCCTACCGCCTGCGGAAAGAAATGGAGTCGCAGTTTATAGGTTAATGACCCCGGGCGCTCCTGTTTCCCCGAGAGTGAGCTGTCCAATGGGCCAGCTGGTTTGCGGAAACAGCAGCACAGTTTTTTTATTCGCAGTGGTTTTACCATAAATCTGTAAAACGGCCGGCTAAGCCGGCGCATCATACTGCTCATTGAAACTGACCATGTGCTCCGCTACATGCTGTGCATGTCAACCTCCCGGCTATGCCGGAAAGCAAAGCCAGGCGTTTTACGCGTGGTCGTTTACTGATTATTCTTTGAGCTGAATTTTCAAAAAGCCCTCCACCACACTGATCGAATCGACACCGTCTGCAAAGCTATCCCAGAACCCCTCGTCCATACCGAACTCCCTGACGAGATCGATATTTTTTAAGCCGCCCAACCAGGCATTGGGCATGGGTACACCCATCAGACTGACACCTTTTAACTTTACTACGGGTCGACTCTGCCGATAGGCGAGCTCTGCCCCGGCCTTTATTTTCAGGGTTTTCCCCCCGAGGACAGGAAAATCCGGGTCGAGAGGTATGAGCAGTTTAATGCTGACCATATTCTCTGCAAGATCGATAGCAAGTTTATCTGCCAGATCAGTATTTTTTGCCATCAGGGCATTGAGTTCGCGTTCAGTGAAACTAATTGACCGTGAGCTGTCTTCTTCACTGTATTTTTCAGGTTTTAATGTTCCGTCTACAGCGTGCTCTTCAGCGCTTGGCGTTTGCTGGCTGCTAAAACCCTCGAATATTTCAAGTTTGGTCGCCAACTGCTGCTCTTCTCTGTCACTCAGGACGACTGGCTTAAAAGGTGAAGGGAACAAGTACATTTTGACAACAATGGCGGTTATAACGATTGCAACGCACATTGACGCAATCACGATGCCAAATACCTGCATCCCACTAAAGCCTTTCTTTGTTTTCTGTTCTATCGGATTCACCAATTCATTTGTCATGCTCTATTCCTGTTGCACATTATTTGTGAGCTGTGATTTGAAACACTGATTGACATCTGGTATTAATTCATCAAAGATACCATATTTCTGGTATTATTTCCCAAGTGATTGGTTCGATAGGCGACAGGTAAAGATTTAGGAACAGGTTATCCTGGAGATATCGATGGCTGCTGATTGTCCCGGCGGGAATCGGCGTAATAAACATAAGAGAGGAGAAAAATGGGAAAAAGAATTCTTGTACCGCTTGCTGAAGGTTTCGAGATGATTGAGGCGCTCAGTGTCGTGGATGTATTTCGGCGGGGCGGAGTACATGTCGATCTGGCAGCCGTAGGTGAGAACTTACAGGTTGTTTCGTCTCATAATGTAACGGTGACAGCGGACCGATTGCTCGTTGACTGTACAAAAGAAAATTATGACCTGATAGTTCTCCCCGGCGGTATCCCTGGAGCTGAAAATCTGCAAAAATCTGAACTCTTGACCCAGCTGCTGGAAAAACAGAACAATGAAGATAAACTCTACGGGGCAATCTGTGCAGCACCTGCAGTGGTGCTTGAATATCATGGTTTGCTCGAAGGCAAGAAGGCCACCTGTCATCCACTCTTTGTCGACAAGCTGGCAACCCAGGATCACTGCGCAGAAAATGTAGTCTTTGACAAGAATTGTGTTACAAGCAAGGGTGCGGGAACTTCAATCGAGTTTGGTTTGGAACTGCTTGGAATTCTTTTGGGAGAAGAGAAAAAGAAAGAGGTTGCTAAAGGCATGGCATTGGAGCTGTAGCGCTCAGAAATATCAGACGAGTAGGTCGAAGATTTGAAAACATCTCCCGCTGCCACCAAAGAGCAGGAGATATACATGATATTGTTTCGTACAGGCAGAACGAACCGCCCGTTTGTTGAGATTTATAAAATCTGGCTGAGAAAGAGCTGGGTTCTTTCGTGCTGGGGATTGTCGAAGAATTCATGCGGGTTATTTTCTTCGACAATTTCTCCGAAATCCATGAATATAACTCGATCGGCAACGGTCTTGGCAAAGCCCATTTCGTGACTGACCACAATCATCGTCATACCCTCCTGGGCAAGATCGACCATGACGTCGAGAACTTCCTTGATCATTTCCGGGTCAAGGGCTGAGGTCGGTTCGTCAAAGAGCATGATTTTAGGCTTCATACAGAGGCTGCGGGCAATGGCCACGCGCTGCTGCTGACCACCTGAAATCTGACCCGGATACTTGTGGGCCTGTTCGGGAATACGGACAATTTCAAGATAGTGCATGGCCAGTTCTTCGGCTTCTTTTTTTGGTGTTTTCCGAACCCAGATCGGGCCAACGGTTAAATTTTCAACAATGGTAAGGTGAGGGAAAAGGTTGAAGTGCTGAAAAACCATGCCAACCTCGGTACGTACTCGCTCGATATCTTTCAGGTCCCTGGTCAGCTCGGTTCCATTGACGATGATTTTTCCGCGCTGGTGCTCTTCAAGCCGATTGATACAGCGAATCATCGTAGACTTTCCGGAACCGGAAGGTCCGCAGACAACGATCTTCTCCTTGGGCCTGACCACCAGGTTGATATCCTTGAGAACATGGAAATCATCATACCATTTATGCATTTCGATAATTTCAATGACCGGTTTATCCTTTGATGTTGGCGTCTGTTTACTGACCTGTTCTGCACTCATGCTGACTCTCTATGGGTAGGTTCATGAAGATTGTGGTGAATTTGACTTGTACTCAAGTTCTTTTTCTATTTTTCGGCTGTACTGTGACATCGAGAAACAGCAGACGTAATAGATCATTGCTACAAACATATAGGCTTCGGTACTGAAGCCGGTCCACTCTGGTTCAGTCAGAATCGACTTGGTTGTGTTGAGAATATCGTACAGGGCGATAATAACCACGAGTGAGGTATCCTTGAAAGCCGATATCAGAATTCCCACCGTCGGTGGAATGACAATTTTCAGAGCCTGGGGCAGGATGATCAAGCGCATCATCTGAAAATAGTTTAACCCGAGCGACTCTGCAGCTTCATACTGTCCCTTATCCATTGCCTGGAGGCCGCCGCGTACAACTTCAGCAATATAGGCAGCGGTAAAGAAAATAATTGCCGCCTGGGCACGTAACACCTTATCGATGGTTACACCTTCAGGCAGAAAGAGGGGAAACATCACCGAGGACATGAACAACATGGTGATCAGCGGCACCCCTCTAATCATCTCGATATAAACAACACAGAGTGATTTGATGATCGGCATATTCGACTGGCGGCCAAGAGCCAGAACCACACCCAGCGGGTAGGAGGCAAGGATGCCGAAAAAAGCTAGAAGCAGGGTGAGTGGGAGACCACTCCATTTTGTACTCTCAACCGACACCAGGCCGAAGAGACCTCCTTTCATCAGGAGTCCCATCACGAATAGAGCCAAGAGCCATACATAACCAAGCGTCCTGTTCCATTTGTTCCAGTCCCGACTGTATATCAGCATACCGATCAGAATGATCATGGCAACGAGCGGGCGCCACTGCTCTTCGTAAGGATAATAGCCAAAAATATTGAAACGGATATTCTGTGTAATGACTGACCAGCAGGCTCCCGCAGCCTCATGGCACTCCTGGCCTGAGGTGAACCAGACGCTGTCGATAAAGGCCCACTGGATAAACTGTGGAATAACCCTGATCAGGCCGGCCAGAATCAGAATTGTTGCCATGGAACTGAAATAACCATTGAACAGGTTTTGCCTGATCCAGCCGATAATGCCGACATTTGTTGCTGGCGGCTTGATTTCTTCGATATGTGTTGTTGTGCTCATAGATCGCTAACGCTCAATGATTGCGATTTTTTTGTTATACCAGTTCATGTAGGCCGAGGTAAGCAGACTTAGCGTCAGGTAAACGAGCATCATTAATGCCACTCCTTCAACGGCCTGCCCGGTTTGGTTGATGGTGGTTCCTGCGACCTGCACAAAATCGGGATAGCCAATAGCAACGGCAAGAGAGCTGTTCTTCGTGAGGTTTAACAGCTGACTGGTCAAGGGTGGAACAATGACCCGAAGTGCCTGCGGAAAAATCACCAGCTTCAGTACATGAACCGGTTTCAAGCCGACGGATAGTGCGGCTTCAGTCTGACCGTGACTGATTGATTGAATACCAGCCCGGACAATCTGGGCAATAAAAGAGGCGGTATAGAGTACAAGACCGATAAGCAGGGCTGAAAATTCGGGGCTGATATTTCGGCCGCCACTGAAATTAAATCCCTTGAGTACCGGGATGTCCATCTGGCTTGGAGCGCCATTAACAACCCAGGTGATAAGAGGCAAACCAACAAGCATAGCAAGTCCGGCCCAGAACATTGGGAATTGCTGCCCCGTAGTCTCCTGGCGCTTGACTGACCAGCGGTTGATCATACCGGTGATAGCGCAGGCTGCCAGAAATATCAGGCCGACATACAACCAGGCGGGATGAGCTGCTGGGACGGCAAAATCGATGCCCCTGTTGGTCAAGAAGACACCAGTAATGGGATTCAGGGCCTGACGGGGACTGGGGAACGCTTCGTAAAAAAGTGCATAAAAGAAAAAGAGCTGCAGCAGTACCGGAATATTCTGGAAAATTTCAACATAGATAAAGCCAAGCCGGGAAATCAGCCAGTTTTTAGAGAGGGTGGCGACACCGACGATGGTTCCCAGAATAGTAGTGAGGATGATACCAACGAGGGATACCTTCAGGGTGTTCAGCACACCAACAATAAGCGCACGGCCATAACTGTCGGCAGCCGAATATTCTATCAGTGATTCACCGATCTCAAAGGCAGCCTCCTTCTCGATAAAGCCAAATCCGCTGGCAATGGATTGTTTGGCCATATTAGTCTGGACATTTGAAATCAGGTAGTAACCAAGAAGAGCGACAGCCACAGCAGTGAAAACCTGATACAGAATGGCCCGGATCTTCTGGTCATTCCAGAAATAGGTTTTGCCTGAATTGCTATTCACTGAGGCCATAGATAGTGTGCAGAATTAGTTGAAAAGTTAAAACGGCTTCACACCCTGATCGGTGGAACAATGACAAACGGCCAACCCGGTCATCTCGATTCCCTGTGTAGAGAATCGAGATAACCGGGTTATCTTTAAAAATACTGTGGAATTATATCTTTTATTTAAACGGAGGTGAGTACAGCAAACCACCATTGGTCCACAGGGCGTTCAGGCCTCGTTCGATTCCCAGAGGAGTGTTGACACCAACATTGCGCTCAAATACTTCGCCGTAATTACCGACCAGCTTGATAATGTTGTAGGCAAAATTTTCATCGATTCCAAGCGCCGCACCATTACCTGGAGAAACGCCGAGAAATCGCTGGATCTTCGGATTGTTGGACTTGAGCATTTCGTCTACATTTTCAGAGGTAATACCAAATTCTTCGGCATTGATCATGGTCAGAACTGCATAGTTGACGATGTCTTTCCACTGATTGTCGCCATGGCGAACGGCAGGAGCCAGGGGCTCTTTGGAGATGATTTCCGGAAGGATCATGTAGGCATCCGGTTTCGGGGCACTGGCACGAAGTCCGGCAAGCTGCGAGGCATCAGAGGTCATAACATCACATCGACCAGCATAGAAAGCCTGGGCGAGTTCAGCGGTACTCTCAATTGTTACCGTTTTCCAGTCCATAGAGTTTGAGCGGAAGAAATCGGCTGCATTTTGTTCAGTGGTGGTTCCGGGCAGAACACAGACAGTGGATCCACTGAGCTCTTTGGCACTTTTAAGGCCGAGAGCTTTGGGAACCATGAAACCCTGACCGTCATAGTAGTTAACCTGGACAAAGTCAAGACCGAGAGAGGTGTCACGGCCAAGGGTCATGGTGGCGTTTCTGGTCAATAGATCTATTTCTTTGGACTGCAGTGCAGTAAAACGGGTTTTGGCGGTGAGCGGGGTAAATCGAAGGCGGTCTTTATAATCGCCAAAAACGGCGACAGCAACTGCACGCGCGGTGTCGACATCGAGTCCTTTCCAAACACCTTTCTGATCTGCTTTACCAAATCCAAACAGATCGCCGTTCACACCTACCTGAATATACCCTTTGTCCTTGACGGATTTCAGGGTGTCACCATTGTCGGCCTGAACCAGCCCTACAGAAACCATTACCAGTGTGCATCCAATAAAAAGACTTTTCAACATTTTCATTAAACCCTCCAGATAATTTTTAAAATTGCCGAGAAGATAATCTCGGATCTACAAGTTGATACAACTGGAACAAAACAGCGTCGTTAAACCCTTCATCTGCTCCGTTATTACAATTTTTCAATCAATGCGACACTCCTTTATGTGCCGAAATGATTTGAAAAAACGTACGTTTATCGCTTGAATCTTTTTGTATGGTCATATAAGAATTTGACGTTTTGTCACGTCAAAACAGATGACCTTGGATTTATAATGAACACATTATCACCTAGGAATACCACATATATACCGTTGTTGGCAACACGTTAGGTAAGCAGGAAAAATCTTTTAACAGACAGATGTTCTGGGAACGTGTAAAAAAATCCAATATCATAGAGGATCCCCTTCTGTCGTTCAATCGATGCGACAGCAGTTCAGCTCACTTTTCAGACAGTACCGCCGATTATATTTTTCTTCCTGGTAAGTGGTAGGAATAGTGTCTGTTCCTGAAAGGATTGTGCATTGTGATGCACATTTGTTTGCAGCGTTTCTATAAAATAATCGATTTCCTGTTCCGTATTATAATAGCGCAAGGATGCTCCCACGATTTCTGTCAATCAACGACTCTGGAATGCAACCAGGCTGCCAGATCTCTTGAGTGTCAAAATTGCTGTTCATGAATTATCCCAAACATTATCAGTTTATCAACGTTTCTTTCCATGCAGTCAATTGCTCAAAGGTGACGCCGGCACCGCCGCAGACAATAACCAGGATATTTTTTTTATCGGTCAGAAAATCAATCGGTTTCAAAAGCGCTGAAAGTGATGCGCCACAGGCTGGTTCGACCATGATCCGGTGATTCTCCAGGAAATATAGACATGCCTCAACAGCGTCCAGATCTGAGACCACATGGCTGATTACTGTGTGGCTGAAACAGCTGTCATAGGCCTGCCGGGCAACTTGTTTGGCTCCCAGTGATGTCGCAATGCTTGTTATTTCACTGAGCGAGCTAAGGTGATTATTCTGTCTGGATAACGAGAGGGAATCGGCCCCTCTCGTTTCGACAGCAAGAACCGGAACATCATCCATTTTGTTTCGCTGCAGTCCTTCGATAACTCCGCATAACAAACCTCCGCCGCCAACGGACAATATGATACCATCAGGAACCATATTCGTTCCTGCAACCTCATCTATCATTGTGGCGTGACCGGACCATAGCAGCGGGTCGCCAAACGGATGGATGAGGATCCTTTCAGGATTTGTCATCTGAAGCGCGTACTCATGCGATTCCTGCCAGCTTTCTCCTCTGATTGTGATGCTGGCACCTTCCTGCTCTATTGCCTCAATAGCCCTACTGGGTGTAGATTCAGGTACAACAACGGTTACCGGAATCCCAAGTTGTCTGCCTGAGTAGGCAACAGCGATCCCGGCATTTCCTCCTGATGAACTGATAAAGTGCTTTGCCCCTTTCGACCGGTAGCATTGGCAGGCGTGGCCGATTCCTCTGAGCTTAAAGGAGCCGGAAGGTTGCAGGGCCTCCATTTTCAGCCAGACCCTCCCAGCTGTCTTTGTTGACAGGGGCAATGACTCGATTAACGGTGTTTCAATATGTAAATTCTTCATTAATACCAGACCGTTTTCTCTCCCCATAACAAGGGCTGCCAGGTTGCTTTAGGCTTTGTTCAAGATTTTGTTATAACTCTGATATGGTGTCAAAAAGAGATTTGTCCGCCTCAATTTTTGAGCGGTTTCCAATGATGGCACGGTGACATCTCTTGTTCATGTGCTCGAAGTACTCTCCAAAATCTTTCAGCTTGTGACGCGTTGTTGCAGTGATCTCTGTCAGCCGCTGCTGTTTGAGCTTTTTGTCGATACCGCTGAGATATTCATTCCTGGCACTTGCTCCCAGTGCGGCAGCGCTCTGGTGAGGGTCGAAGGAGCCATAGGTGCCAATGATAAGCTGGTCCAGAACCTGATCGGAAAGATCAATCTCTGAAACGACAGCTGGAATCCGATTGTAGGCTTCATATGTTTTTCTGACCTGCGGGTCCCGATAGCTGACAAAAGCAATATTTCCGGAAATATGGCTGAACTGGATAAAACAACCATATGCCCCGCCCATCTGCCGTACGCTATTCCAGAGATAATCGCGTGAAAGATATGTTTTTAACACTTCAAATGATCCATTATAGCCCACACCTTTGGGAAACAGAACACCGCCCTGCACGGCAAAAACTACCTCCGCGGCGGTAACAAAAGCTTGGTGGTGGGGAAGATCCTGCGGGTCAAGGAGTGGCTGGGGCTGGATGGCTGTCGCATTTAGAGATTGGGGAATCCTGGCGCCTATCTCGGAGAATTTTTCAAGCTCCTGGGACTCAGCAGTGATTGATATTGTCAGCTTGTTACGATTCAAAAGAATTGTGGCCATTTGCTGCAGATCAGAGATGAGCTGGTCTTCCTGCTGATCGTATCTGGCAATAATATCTTTAATGGTCTGATATGCCGTAACACCGTTGTACTGTTCCTGGTATCTTCCCGGAATGCTTAAATGTGAGAAAACACGTGTCGCCGGAAGACTGAATCCCTCACTCTGGGCCGCATGCTCCGCCCAGGCAAATTCACGTCGAACAATTTCCTTTATCCTCGTTCGATCCTTGAAGGATACCTCTGAAAACAGAGCGGATAAAAGGTCAACAGCTCGTTCAAGGTAATCGGGCAGGGCCCGGAGGCTTACCCACAGTATGAGTTGAACCTTGTCAGGTTCTGCCCGTCTGGCATAGGTGTTGATCGAGTGACTTAGTCCGCCGGTAGAGATTCCTGCTTCTTTGGCAAATTGCATGTAATTGAGTTTTTCGGTGCCAATTTCAGTGAGTATGGCTCCAAAGAGATCGAGGAGCGGCAGGTAATGATGAGGCAGGCAGGAAAAATCAAAACCGATATCAAGGTAGGTAATACGGTTTGTTGGCAACTCGCTGACAAGAACCTGGTGCTCAAACAGAGTCGTTGGTGTTACCGTATGAAATCGCACATCCGGCGGCAAATCCTGCAGCGACAGGTTCGGCAGCAGTGCCAGTGTCTTGGGGTCATTGGGGGTTTGCTGCCGCTCCATTAATTCCCGAGTTCGGTCAACCAGCTGCTGTTTTTGACCATCATCTAATGTCGTTTCATATTCTTCCAGTTCCCTCTGTTCACGAGCGGCACCCATCTTAAGCTTCTCGGGATCAGGCTCAAGGGCAACGGTTACCGTAGCCGGGTTGTCGATGAGATATTCTTTTATGAGTTGCTCAAAATAGCGCTCGTTCAGGGCCCGATGGCGGATTGTTGCAAGGAGTTCTTCTGTTTTCAGTGATTCAAAAGGGTCTGTCGAGTACTTGAAGGCGGCAAGGGATTTGGATATCAGGTCAAGGCCTCGCTGTGCTTTGCTGGCATCCTCCCTGGCCCCGAATTCGTACTTGTTGAGCTCCGAGATAACCAGATCCCGGTCCAGACCGTCAGCAACCATTTCCTTGAGGGCTTCGCGGTAGATTGATTGAAAAGATTCCAGATGTTCCGATTCGCTTCCCACCAGATAGGTAAGCATGATGGTATTGAAACATGAAGAAGAAAGATACATCCCTCCGAAATCTTTGCAGATCCCTGCAGAGATAATTTTATTTTTAAGCGCTGAGCCATCAGAGTTATAGAGAATGTTGGCAATAATTTGAAACGCTCCATTTTGAATGCGATCTGACACCGAGCCCACGTGTGTTCCCACTGCCAGGAATGTTTTTTCAGCAGTGTCGGATGACTCAACGCTGTATTTATCTTTTATCATCAACGGTTCATTGATGAGTGTTCCCAGATTCACCGCACATCGCTCTAGCCTGTGATCAAAAGCGTTTAAAAAATTTTCCTGCAGATAGTGCAATTCGTCCTCAAGCGGAGCATTGCCATACAAAAACAGGGTAGAATTACTTGGGTGGTAATGCTGCTGATGGAACGTGCAAAACTGCTGATAAGAGAGGCGGGGGATTTTCCGGGGATCTCCTCCAGACTCATGAGCATAGGTTGAACCGGGCATGAGCCCGCCGAAGATGTGATGAAAAATGAGCCGTATCGGGTCAGAAAATGCACCTTTCATCTCATTGAAGACAACACCTTGGTATTGAAGGGAATGATGGGGATCTTCCTTGTGATAGTGCCACCCCTCCTGCTCGAATGTCTCAGGATCAATGAGTGGATTAAATACGACATCACAATAGACATCCATCAGATTGAAGTATTCCTTGAGATTTCTTGTGGCAAATGGATAGTAGGTTATGTCTGAACCAGTCATGGCATTGAGAAAGGTCATCAGGCCACCTTTGTTTATCTCTCCAAAAACATCTTTGACTGGATATTTTTGTGATCCCATCAGTACCGAATGTTCAAGAATATGTGCGACACCTGTTGAATCTGTGGGGATAGTGTTGAAAGCTATGGAAAATGTTTTGTTGTTGTCTTTGTTCTTTATCGCAAAAAGAGGAGCGCCCAGCAGTGTGTGTTCGAAAAGGAAGACATCTGCCTGAATTTCATCATTATATTCATGCTTTTTCAAAGTAAAGCCGCTCAGTTCGGTTCCTGGGGTGATTTGCATAGTTGGTCCGTATGTGTTGTTGATATATTTACTGGATAGAAGGTTTCAAAAATTCTTTTCAGAGTCTAACAATAGGGTGACCGGTCCATCGTTTACAAGTGTAACATCCATCATCGCCTGAAATTTTCCCGTTGCTGCATTTATGCCCTTATTTCTTACCTCGTCAACAAAGCGGTTATAAATTGGTTCAGCAATTTCGGGCGGTGCAGCCTCCGAGTAACCCGGTCGTCTCCCCTTGCGACAGTCCCCATAAAGAGTAAACTGCGAAACAATAAGCATCTCTGCGTTTATATCAGCCAGGGAGATGTTCATTTTACCGTCTGGGTCGGGAAATATTCGAAGATTAAGGATTTTTTCCGCCATCCAGCCAATTTCTTTTGCCTCATCGTGGCGATGTATGCCAAGAAAGATGACAATTCCTTTTGAAATGCTGCCTGTTGTTATTCCGTTGACATCAACAGAGGCACGTTTGACTCGTTGTATAACTGCACGCATGTATGGTTTCTTGTGAATGTCGGGGTTGGGGTGGTTAATTTATTTAAAAACGATTACCGGATAAAACCATACCTGGATCAAAATCTTTATGTCAATCGATTCTCCACTAACCTTCCGCAGAAGAATCTTTATTTTTCGGGCCTGAGGGCTTCTTTTTCCAGCCAGAACTGTTTGCCAGTTTGACACCGCCAAGTACCAGCAGTCCACCGATGATAACAGACGGTTTGAATGTTTCTGCAAGAATCAGCCAGGAAAGCAGTACGCCGAAAACAGGAACCATGTTGATAAAAATGCCAGCCCTGCTGGCGCCAATGGCATTGATTCCTCGATAATACCAGGTAAAGCCCAGGGCTGTGCCAAATATTCCAAGATAGGCAAGGGCTGCCCAGCTTTGGTAATTTATTTCAAACAATAACCCCGGGAGTCCCTCAAAGAGAGCTGGAATCAGAAGCATCGCCGATCCGGCGATGGAGGAGTAGAAAACAGAGCTGAGCGGTGACATGCCAATTAAAACAGAGCGACCAAAAATCGTATAGGCCGTCCAGCTCAGTACACAACCTATTATTGCCAATTCTCCCTGGCCAAATCCACTCGATAATAAGAGGGTTATATGCCCGTTACTGATTACAAATACGGCGCCCGTCAGTGATAAAAGAATGCCGGCTATTTTGATGAGCGTCAATTTTTCTTTGTACAGCAGTGACGACATCACCGTAATTATGAGCGGGGTTGTCGCTATGATAAGTGCAGCCCTTCCGGCAGAAATGTGTTCCAGACCGGTAAAAAACAGGATGTTATAGGAAAAGACACCAGTGAACCCCAGTAACAATAATTTCGGCCAATATTGTCTTGGGGGCAGATCTGGCAGATTTCTGTTAACGAACAGAATCAGTAAAAGGGCAATTGTGGCAATAAAAAACCGCAGGAATGAGCTGCTCACCGGCGGCACCTGTCCGGCCAGTAATTTCCCGGCAATAAATGTACCGCCCCAAAAAAAAGCGGTGAGAACGAGAAGTGTATAGATCATGGCCTGTGAGTTCAAATAAACGCTGGACAGTGCAATGAGGGATGCTGAACATTTTAACTGTCCTGGTTGTGCCCTGCAACTGTACATTATGAGCAAAATGAATTGCTATATAGCCCCTAATCATCATCCCTGTCAATTAACAATGGTGGTAATGGAAGCAGAAACCTGGGAGACGAATGGTCATATTATGGACTATTTCTTTTCTTTCCGGCCTTAACACTCTATAGTAGCCAGACATGGAGGCCAGGTTTTATTGAGATCTGGTAAGACAGAGAGGCGTTGATCGTGTGGTGCTTTTCTATGAGTTTTTGCGACAATTGCTTTTTTTGATTTGAGTGGCGGTCGGGACCAAGGTAGATAACCTATGTTCATGATAAAACATCTGAAACTGAGATGGAAGTTGCTCATCATGATCGTTCCGCTTGTCCTGGTACCAATGGTGTTGTCAACAATTATCATTGGCTCTGTGGCCATAAAACAGATTTACCAGGAAGTCACCAAGGCCAACAAGGCAGATCTCGAACACATGAGTGTTTTTACGCTTGATCTGTTGAAAGGTTATCATCAACAGCTTGAATTCCATAATAGTGAGATACAGACTGAGCGTCGTCGGAAACTGGGCGATTTGACGGAACTGGCCTGGCGGCTGGTGGAGAGTCAGTATCGCCATTTTGCTGATGGAATTATGTCTGAAGAGCAGGCCAAAAATTATGCGTATCAGAACCTCAAAGATGCCCGTATTGGTGAATTTGGCTATGTATATGTTATGAATTCATCAGGAGATCTTATTGTTCACGTGGATCGAGAAGGTGATAATGTCATTGATGCTACTGATGAGAGTGGGCGCAGATTCATCAGGGAAATATGTCAGACTGCCGTACAGTCGAAAACGGCAGAAACCCTGTTTATCAGTTATCCATGGTCGAACAGGAGTGACGGATATCAATTGCGGGAAAAGGAGGTCGCTTATCGGTACTTTCCAATGTGGGACTGGATCATTGCTGCAGGAACGAACCTCGAAGATGGTGAGCGCCAGAAGCCTCTGTCAGAGGATACTTTTGATGATTTACGATTGCGGGTGACGGGTAAACCGGTGGATCGTCCAGGTCAGATTTATGCAATGGACTGTTCTTCAAAGCTGATTCTTCACGCGGGGCGTGAAGGGGAGGATTTCTATCAGCATTTCGATGATTCGGGAAGAAATTTGATTTCGCAGCTCTGCCGTGGAGAGGTGACTACCGGATGGCTAAATTATCAGCCTCAGTTTGACAATGATAATAGACAAGGCAGGCGATTTGCCCGGCTTACCTATTTTTTGCCATACCACTGGATTGTGGTCGTGGAAATGGCTGAAGAAGAGCTGGTGCGTCCTGCCAAAGCGATTGCCGGACGGATTTTACTGGCCATGTTTTTCATGATGGTGGTGGTCGGCACCGTAGGCGGCATGCTCGCATTCCTGGTTGCAAAGCTGTCTACTGATCCGATTCAGACCATGACTGCAGCAATGCGAAGGGTGAAGAGCGGTCATCTGGAGGAACGGATTGAAGTGACGACGGATGATGAACTCGGCGAGATGGCTACCGCCTTTAACCAGATGTCTGAAATGTTGAGAAGGGACTTTGCTCTCGAAAAAAAGCTGACGAACCAGCAGAAAATGGCCTCGCTGGGCGTTTTTTCCGCAGAAGTTGCCCATGAAATCAACAATCCGATGGGAATCATCCTGGGGTATGCCTGTCACCTTGAATCCAAGATGGATCCGGACGATCCCCGGTATCATTATGTCCAGGAAATCAGGCGGGAGAGTAAACGATGTGTCGGCATCCTCAAGGATCTTCTTAATTATGCCAGACCCCCCGAGCCAACATTTCAGGCAACCGACCTGGGCCATTTTATTAATCAGATTGTCGATTTTGCCGGTGGTCATGAAGAGCTGAAAAACGTTGTCATTAAAAAAATAAGTGACGAGCAGTTGCCTGAAATCATGATCGATCGGGACCAGATCAGACAGGTGGTGATGAATCTTGTCCTCAATGGGGCTGCAGCGATGGTGGATGGCGGCGAGATGCTCATAAGGCTGTCCATGCATGCCAACAACACAATACTGATGCTCTTTGAGGACAGCGGTGAGGGGATCAGTCAGGAAAACAAGGAAAAAGTATTCGAGCCTTTTTTCTCAACGAGAAAGCATGGAACCGGACTTGGGCTGGCCATCAGTAAACAGCTGGTCGAAGCTCATCTTGGCTCAATAGAAATTACCAGTATACCCGGTAAAGGTACGAACATTTATGTCTATTTACCAATAAAACAGGATGGCTATGAAGGGCATGTATAAAGCACATATTTTAGTAATCGATGATGAAAAAGGGCTTTGTAATATGCTTGATACGATTCTTGGTGATCTCGGATATCAGGTTACAACATATACGGATCCAGTATCGGCGATTAAGGTGTTTGAGCCGCATCAGTATTCGATGGTGATAACTGACATTAAAATGCCCGGTATGAGCGGCATTGAGGTTTTGCAGAAAATAAAACAACGGGATGCAGATGTTCCGGTATTGGTAATTACCGGTTATGCGACCGTAGAGTTGTCTATTCAGGCCCTGCGCAGCGGCGCTTTTGATATCCTGACGAAACCGTTTGAGCCGGAGGAAATGCTCAATCGGGTAAAAAACGTCCTGAGACATAATGAGCTCGAGGAAGAGAACCGTCTTCTCCGTCTTGAGCTGACGGAGCAGGAGCAATTTGGAGATGTTGTCGGAAAATCACCAGAGCTGCTGAAAGTAATTGATACCGCGCAGAAAATATCCAGGCGTGATATTCCCGTAACCATCGCTGGAGAATCTGGGACAGGAAAGGAATTGGTCGCACGTGCTATTCATCAATACTCCTCCAGAAGGGATCGGCCATTTATCGCAATTAATTGTGGTGCGGTGCCTGAGACACTGCTTGAAAGCGAGCTGTTCGGTCACCGAAAAGGTGCGTTCACCGGCGCCGATCATGATAAAAAAGGATTATTCGAAGAAGCGGATCAGGGAACATTACTTCTCGATGAGGTTGGCAATCTGCCGATAAACGTCCAGAAGGCACTGCTCCGTTTTTTACAGGAGCAAGAGTTTTATCGTCTTGGAGAGACAATACCAACAAAGGTCGATGTCCGTATCATTGCAGCAACCAACGCTGACCTTAAAAGTGAGATGGAAAAAGGGCGTTTTCGTGAAGATCTCTATTATCGATTGGCCGTGGTAAAACTCAATCTGCCGCCATTGAGAAACCGACGTACCGATATCCCACTTCTGGCGATACACTTTGTAGACCTGTTTAATAAGGAGTATTCAACAAAGATCAAAGGGATTTCCCCACAGGCAATGGAATTGCTCGTTCAAAATCAGTGGCCTGGCAACGTCCGTGAATTGAGAAATGTTATTGAGGCGACACTGGCAATCGAAGGGGAAGGGGAGCAGATCGGTGTTGACGCTCTGTCTCGCCTGATGGATGTTTCGGTGGAGTCAGATTCTTCTGAGTATGCTGAGTATTTTAACGGCAGTTATAGTGATGGCCTGGCATATTTCGAGCATCAATATTTTGTTAAACTGCTGTCTCGTGCATCTGGTAACGTCGATCAGGCAGCGCGGCTTGCAGAGCTAAATATCGCCACACTGTATCGGAAAATAAAGAAATATCACCTTCGATAATTCACTGACTGCCCTGTTTTCGCATTTGTGCGAAAACAGGGCAACTATTATATTTTCTATAATACTGAATTATATCAATATATTATATAATTTTATTTCATTATTTTCTTCACCACTCTGGCCAATATTTATTTGCTTTATTGCGAATAATTCTCATCTGTAGTTATTCCTCTGCTGAAAATTTATTGTAAGCACTCGAATTTATGTGTTTTATCTGCGATATAAAATTAGGCATAAATATTGCTATATAAGTAAAGTCGGATACCCGTATCCGGTGTTTTGGAGCAATGTCTGACCAACGTTCTCCATCGTTGTAATAAGGTAGATGCCTGGGCTGTCGTTTTGGAATTTGCGTACTCTCCTCCATGATTGTTCCGATGCTCCTTGTCGGTTTATGCAAAACAGGTAACGACACCAGGCATAACCTTATATCTTTTTTTCTCCTCCAATTATATCTCTGCTAAGTATTTTCCCGGACGATTTTATGTCAATCTGAACCATATGGGATCTTCATACTATTTAGGTTCACAATAAAGAATTTCGATGGTATAAATGAATAAGGTTGATCAATTAGAGGGTCACGACAGTTGTCTGAGATAGGAACCTATTTGGAAGAGATAATGATTAATAAAGTACAAAATTTATTGAGGGCGATGTCCAATGAACTGCCTGGTGTTCTGGCGGCAGCAGTTGTAACGGTTGATGATGGCCTGTCTATTGCCGAAGTGACGAAAAAAGAAGGAGTAGAAACGGCAGCAGCTTCGGCTTATTTGGCCTCGATCGTTAAATCAAACGGTAAGGCTATCGGTCTTCTGGCTGATGATGAAGTAACCGATGACATCCTGATTACCACCAATCAATATCATTTTATTATCAGGCACATGCCTGATCAGCCATTCTTTATCTTTATGATGACCTCCAAAGATGTGTGGCTTGGCAAGGCACGTATGCTGATTAAAAAATTTGAGGTGGAGTTAACGCGCTTTTCAGACGAGATTATAGATCAGTTCCGACAGGCAGGAATTTAGCGAGCCTGCTTCATAAGAGATGGGTCAGTGGAGAAGCAGGGTTTTAACCATAGCTATGGTTAAAA
>RCNE010000820.1_pt1 | contig 17197 bp, 13 predicted proteins | sample 2041361 | NCBI WGS metagenome assembly RCNE01 (sample SAMN09708229, study PRJNA481090) | Marine sediment metagenome, whole genome shotgun sequencing project.
TACTTTTACTGGTCAAGGCGTCACCGTCTATGATGCCAGCAGCGGTGACATCATTGTGGAGATCGTGTTCGGCGATGGCACTGGCATTACCATCAACGATTGTCTGGTCACCCGCAGGGCCGTGTATTGCACGGACTCGTTCAATGCCGACTTGTACAAGCTAGTCCTTGGGAAGGGCGGACGCCTTCCCTTGCCCTTGACCCCTGAGGTCCAAAAGATCCCCATGACTGGCTTCGAGATGGTGGACGGTTTCAACGCCAACGGTCTCGTCGGAAAATTTGACGGCAAACAACTCGTGATCGTGAATATTTCCACCGGAGTGCTTTACCGGGTGGACACGGCAAGCGGTGCGGCATCTCCCATCGAGATCGAAGGCGCTGAGCAACTGTTTGTGAACGGCGACGGACTCTACATGCGTGGCCGAACTCTTTACATTATGCAGAACTTCTCCGACAAGATCGCTGTGGTCCAACTCTCGGGAGACCTCAGCGAAGGCGAGTTCATCAAGACGAGACCGATGAGCGTCGCCACGACCATCATCGGTTTCGGCAACAGCCTCTATGCCATCAATACGGACATCTTTGATCGCATCTTCGGCAATCCAGCCGAAGTCCAATCGGAAGTTGTGAGACTGAGGAAGTAAATGCCTTCCCCTTTCGGTCGATGCGCCCAGGTATAAGACGAATAAAGGGCCTTTTCCATCACACCCACCGCCATCGAAACGCCGTTGAGCACATTGTCCGAATGCATGGAGAAACACGCGAAAACGATGGCAGGCCCATTCATTGGCGATTCCGAATCGAAGGCGGAAATAGTTTTTACTGGGAACTGCCTTACCTTGAAGATGAGCTTGGCGAAGCGGGCCGAGAAAACTGGTCATGGGATCCAATGTTGAAATGTGTTTCGTAGCTTTGCGGCCTAACAGTGCGGTGCGCTGGCCGCCTCCAATGACTGCTTGTCGCCGGAAGCAGCCGCCCGGGTGGTAAACGGCTGGACCCGAAGCGTCCAATGATTCGAACCTGCGAGGTGTACTGCTTTTCCGGAATCTGAGTTTCTGCCCGGAGATGATGAGGAACCCTGCATCTGGATTAGTATGAAAGACAGCAGTTTGGAAATTGAAACAGTGCGACTGCTACTACGGCAGTGGCGCCAGTCAGATTTTGAAGTCTATGCGGCATTCTATGAGAACCAGGCGATATCGCGACTTGTCGGCGGTCCTATGTCCAGAGAAAAGGCGTGGCGACATCTAGCAATGACCTTGGGTCATTGGCAATTGAGAGGGTTCGGTATGTGGGCCGTTGAAGAGAAATCCACATCCGAACTTATCGGTTCTATCGGCCTTTGGAAGCCCGAGGGATGGCCTGAGCTAGCAATAGGATATTGGCTCTTGGAAGCCGCCCGAGGAAAAGGATATGCCACTGAAGGTGCCAAAGGCGCTCGCGATTACGCCTTTGACGAACTGGGCGCTACGACTCTAGTTAGCTACATTGAACCAAGTAATGTTGACTCAATTCGTGTGGCTGAACGTATGGGTGCGTGGCACGACGAAACCATTCAGCTTCTGAATGACCGTGAGCATTGTGTATATCGGCACTCCAATCCCACAGGCTCTCTTCAACACAAACGATGATTCAGTATCAAGGCGACCTCCATTGTTCCTAACCTCGTCCGATTGCAGCCCTCCAGATTTCCCGAAAGCGGACGTCTGAGCGGCAGGTTTCGAGAAAAGCAGCCCTTCGACCTGAGTGCAAAGAAAGGGTCAAAACTTGCCGCACGTGAGATCGGAATTGGGCACCATTTGGGCACCAGATGGGCACCGCGGCTATTCGCCGAGTAGCGAACGCCGCGTAACCGTTTGAAAAGATTGGCGCGCCCGACAGGATTGACCGGCACCTTCGGTGCCTCGCCCTTCGGGCGTCTGTCGGCCGACTTCGTCGGCCTCGGATCGAACCTAAGGTTCGAACCCTGCACACAAGCCAAACTAAAAAGGCCCCTAAAGGGACCTTTGTAGTTTGGCGCGCCCGACAGGATTCGAACCTGTGACCCCTGCCTTCGGAGGGCAGTACTCTATCCAGCTGAGCTACGGGCGCTTTGTGGGGGCGCTATTCTACCCCGTAAACGACAATTCGCCAGTAGCCAGATAAATCAGGATCCATATTCGCCGCGTCACCAGTCCTGAAATTCCTCAGGAAGTGATTTAAGAGCCCGATCCGGAATCTCTTTTTGGTATGGTCGTAGTTTCACGTCGCCGCCAGAAACAGGGAAGCTCCAGGAATGTTCAAAAGTCTGTATGAAAAAATTGTAGGTCAAATTTCTGCCGCAGATATTGAGGCCGATGATCGCGACGCAGCGGTACGATTGGCGACCGCGGTACTTATGGTCGATGTCGCCCTGGTTGATTCCTGCTTCGATGAGGCCGAGTTCGATCGAATGTTGGGCCTGGTCGAAGAGCATTTCGGCCTGGGCACACAAGATGCTGCCGACCTCATTAATGCTGCGAACGCCAAAGCTGACGAACTGGTCTCCGTACGCGAGTTCACGAATCTCCTGCATGAGCATCTGAGTCATGACGAAATGGCGAAAGTCGTACGATTGCTTTGGACCATCGCGTACGCCGACGGCCAACTCGACAAGTACGAAAGCTCACTCGTGCTAAAAGTGAGTGATCTGCTGCATGTCAGTCGCGAACGGGTTATGCGTCTCAAACACGAAGCTGAGACGACTGCCCGCGCCAATTAAGATGAGTGACTAGCGATGTACTCGTCTACGATTCGTTCCAGAATATCGAGCGGCACGGCACCATTCTTAAGCACCACGTCGTGAAAGGCACGAAGATCAAACTTGTCACCTAGTGCGTCCATCGATTTCTGGCGTAGTTCCAGGATCTTCATCATGCCGACTTTGTATGCTGTCGCCTGCCCCGGCAAAACGATGTAACGCTCAATCTCTGAGACAACATCGCTCTCCGCCATGCCGGTGTTCACGAGCATGTAGTCGATCGCTTCCTCGCGCACCCAGCGTTGGTGGTGGATCCCCGTGTCGACAACCAGCCGAACAGCTCTGAATAGCTCTGCGGTGAGGCGGCCTATGTTGTCCGCCGGAGTTGGTAGCAATCCCTGCTCCCACGCGACGCGTTCCGCGTACAACGCCCAACCCTCTCTGTACGCTACGAACGGTGCGAAACGACGAATGAGCGGCATCCCCTCCAGTTCCATCGCGATGGCGACCTGGAAGTGATGGCCTGGAATACCTTCGTGAACGGCAAGCGTCCGCATGCCGAATTTCGGCGTCGCCTTGATGTCGTAGAGATTCGCGTAGAACCGTCCTGGTCGGGTTCCATCAATGGACGGTTGTTGATAGTAGGCACCCGGCGCCGTCTTCTCCCTGAACTCGGGAACACGCAGGACTTCCATACCAGCCTTAGGACGAATATTGAAAGCTGCGTCCAGGTTGGCGTCGAATTCATCCAGAATCGTCTGGTAGTCCTCAAGTATCTGCGCCCGCCCTTCGTCGCTATCCTCGTAATAGAACTCGGGCAGCGAGGAATAGGCGTCCATAGCCTCGGTATAGCCCTGCGACACATCTATCCCTTCCGACGCAAAAATCTCCAACATCTCAGCCTGAATTCGTGCGACTTCGGATAAGCCGGTCTGATGGATCTCGTCAGCGGTGTAGTCAGTTGTCGTGAAGAATCGCAACGCCAGCTTGTATGCCGCCGGCCCGTCCGGTAAGTGCCAGTAGCCGTCGTCTTGGCCGGCTTTGGCTTCCAGCTCGCTGAAGTAGTTGATGAACGAATCGTAGGCCGGATAGACCGTCTCGTTTATCGACGTCTCTACCTGGGTCAGAATTTCTTCGGCCTCGGCATCATCAATGTCTTCCGCTTCGCTCATTTTCTCGGCCAACGACGAATACAGAATGTTCTCCTGTGCAGGCGTCGCCACGAAATCGCGCATTTGTTCGAGGACACGATCGACGACGAAACGCGGCGGGATGATCCCCTTGCTCTCCCGAATCTTGAGACCAAGAAGATACTGTTCGTGCTTGCGAGGCAACTCGCTCATGCGCGAGAGGTAACGCTCCGCGTCCTCAACCGAGTGAACCTGGTGGCTTGAGTCCATGAAACTCGGAAACGCGCTCTGGATACCGCCCATCTGATTGGCCGGATACGTGTGGTAACGAAATGGTTCTGCATCTGCGGCCATATTGCTCAGATACAACGCGATTTCCTTGGAGAGCCTCTGATCCGCATCAAGATCTTCGTCATCGTATTGCAGCAGACCTTCACCAAACGCCTGCATCTTGGCGAAAAATTCGTCAGTCCTGCCCGGATGTACATCGTCGAGGTGCGCGTTGTGGCCATTGATGCCCATCGACTCGAGGAATCCCAGCGACGTCAGAGTCTCAGGGTCCTCGAAAGCCACCTTCAGCATCTGGCGATCGAGATATGCTCGAAACATGTACGGTTTGTCGGCATACCACTCGTGCGCCGCGAATGACCCGCCCAGGATAACAACGGCCAATAATGAGACGCCGATCCATTTCATAATTCTCTTTACCATTGCGCTATTCCTGAACTGACGGATGAACGTGCCGGGACATTGGCCTAGTCCTCGGCCAGCATGAACTCGCGTATTGCGAAAAATGGTGGCGAACCAGCGCTTACCAGGCGTTCATTGAACTCCTTGTAGCTGAACTCATCCCCTTTCGCGGCTTTGTATTCCTCGAGAATCTCGAGAATCGCGTGGTGGCCGGCGAAATAAGTCGCCAACTGCACCGAGCTCATTTTGGCCCGAGCGAGCTTGCCTTGTGCCTCACCCTGCTCCTGAAAGCCTTTCTCGATCATCAATTCCACTGCGGCTTCTTCCGGCCAGTCGGTCGTGTGCAGGCGAATGTCGATAATGGCGTTGATGATGCTACGTAACACGAGCTTGCGGTCGACCATCTGCTGCAGTTCGTAACCAAAAGGGTCATCGGGATAAATCGTGAATCCCTCATCCACGAGCTGCGTGGCGATATACGTTGCCCAGCCTTCGATCATCGGACCGTTACCGAACACTTTCGGCACGATTCGATCAAACGCATTCGAGTATTCGAGCTGCACGAAATGCCCGGGTACCCCTTCGTGAATGTAGACCAGCGCGAGCGCGGGGCGATTGTACTCTTTGAGAAAGTCCTCGCTCGTCGACAACAATTCGAGATCCCAGAACCAGACGGACTCCAGCTCCGGCTCGAACGCCGGCGCGGTCGTGATTTGCGCCACCGCGTAACCCTGCAGGTGCGGCGGCACATTTTCGATGCGCAGCTTTGACGTCGGCGGCAGATCGAGAAGGTTGCGCTCTTCGACAAAGCCAACGATGGCATCGGCGAGCGCATAGCTGTCAGCTATCAGCGTCGCTGATGTGGAGCGATCCTCTGAAAGTTCGGCGAAAATATTACGCACGGCCTCACCGTCCTCGAGCTCAGCTTCGGGTTTCAGGTCGCCCGCACTAATCGCTGAGGCCAGGTATCCGTCGTGGATTTTTCGTGCCAGCCCGACGAGTTCGGCGCTCGTTTGCTCCAGTGCAATCTCAGCTGTCGCCAGCAGCTCTTGCGGTGACAGCGGGTAGTCCATGTACAACGCGTATTTTTTCTCATACAGCGCCTTTCCTAATCGCCACTCGCCATCAGGACGGGGCACGATGTGCTTTTCGAACCAGGCTGCAAAAGCCTCGATTTCATGCACCGCGCCCGCGCAGTTCTTCTGAATTGCTGCTGCCTCGTCGGCAGGCAGGCTGGACGTAGCGATCATTTCAGGCAGGGCTTTCTTGAAAAGACCCGTGTCACCGATGGTGCCCGCCAGCCGGCCGAGCGTCGTCTGTTTCCCGAGTGCGGTCGGTTGCACGTGGGGCGGCAGCAACGCGGCACGTGCATCGTCGAGATACTGACCCGTCTCCGCACAGCGAGAACCGAAACTCCTGAGCCGTTGCTCGACCGGTGCATAGTCACGCAGCACCAGTCCGCTGAAAGCACCGCCCAGGCCCGCAACATACGTTTGCGGGTTGGTGGAATTGCCAAGCTCGGTAAGACCAAGCAAGCTCCCGGCAACGTCGTTCTTCAGTATGTGCAAATCGATCTGGTCGGCTCTACTCAGCTTCGACGCATCGATTGCTGCCAGGCGGTCCCGAAAAGCGACATGCGCACGATAGCTCGCGTCCCATGCTGCCGGTGACATGTCAGCCAGGTGATCGTCGAAGGCACTTGGGGTTTTTTCCGTGCCGTGAATGCCCAGCGCACCGCCCATTGGCGGATTGAGCTGAATACTCATGTCCAGGTACAGGCGTGCCAGCGCATTGATGTCCGACTCACCCTGCAGGCTCTCCGCCCAGGTATCGACGTCAACGTCGGCGTTGGCTATTGGTGCCGTACCGGCCAGGCAGACGCTCAACAGGAACGCCGCAATGTATCGTTGTTTCTTGTTCATTTAGAGTTCCACCATCAATTTGCCGGTGTTCCCGCCGGTGAACAGCAGGTTGATGCCTTCAATCGCGCTTTCCAGCCCCTGTAACTTGTGTGCGCGGTACTTCAGCTGGCCTGCCTGGAAATACGCCAGCAGTTTGCCCGACATCGCCGGGATGTTGTCCCAGTGATCGGGCATCGCAAATCCTGTCATCGTCAGTCGCCGCCTGATCATGTTCATCCAGTTCGGGCCGGCCGATGGTTTGTCCGTGTTGTAGTCGGAGATCATGCCGCAAACAACAATGCGCCCGTGCGCGTTCATGCGACCGTACGTAATATGCTGCACGGCGCCGCCTGTATTTTCAAAATAGATATCAACGCCGTCGGGAGTCGCTTCCTTCAGCTGCTTCGCGAGGTCATCCGATTTGTAGTTGATGGCCTTGTCAAAGCCCAGATCTTCCTCGAGCCAGCGACATTTCTCGTCGGTGCCGGCGGTGCCGACCACCCGTAGCCCTTCGGCCTTTGCAATTTGCCCGACCATCGATCCGACCGAACCCGCCGCGCCCGAGACCACCAGCGTTTCGCCAGCTTTGGGTTGGCCAATCTCGATCAGTCCCTGGTAAGCCGTTAACCCCGGCAATGACAGCACACAGAGCACGGCATCGGCCGGTATACCCGGTGGCAGTTTGTTAAGACCCTTGCCCGTACTCACTGCATACTCGGTCCAACCGATCATGCCTTGCACCCTCTCGCCAACCTTGAACTTGTCGTTTTTGGATTCGACCACTTCAGCAACGCCACTGGAGCGCATGACTTCGCCGAGCTCTACGGGTGGGATGTAGCTGTTTCTATCTTCCGACATCCAGCCTTTCATAGCCGGGTCGAGCGACATGTGTGTCTGCTTCAACAATATCTGCCCTGCTTCGAGTTCGGGCGTTTCCAGAACCACGGTCTCGAACAGGTCGGGCGTAATGGTCAGCGTCGGTCGCTTGACCAGCTTGATGGCTTTGTACTGCATGATGGGTTCTTCCGGTTAATAGTCTGCTGAATTTAGGGTGACTCTTCTGCCTCAGGTTCAGGCTCGTCGTGTTCGACGGTTTTTTCCAGCGGCGGCCAGCCGCTGCGAAGATTGAGGTCACGCTGTGGGAATGGAATTTCGATACCGTATTCTTTGAACTTGGTGTCGAGCGCCCAGAGGTAAGCGGCTTTCGTGCGTGTGGGGCGTTTCGCACCCTGTCGGTTGACCCAGACCAGTAGCAGGAAATTCAAACTGCTGTCGCCAAACTCCACCAGCCAGACGTCGGGATCACGGCCTTTCATGTTGGTCAGTGTGTAAGAGACATCGGCCGCGGCCTCCAATGCCGCTTTTTTGACCAGCTCTTTGTCACTACCGTACGCCACGCCAAACGGAATCCGCACGCGCAGGATTCTCTCACCCAGCGTCCAGTTGGTCAGCCGCGTTGTCACGAACTCAGAGTTCGGTACAACGATATCGATGTTGTCGTTCGTCTTGATCAAAGTACTGCGAACGTTGATCGCTTTGACCGTGCCGGTCAGCCCGGTGTCGAGCTCGATGTAATCACCCACGCGCAACGTGTGCTCGAACAGGATGATCAGGCCAGAGATAAAATTGCTGACGATGGCCTGTAACCCGAAACCGATGCCGACACTCAGCGCTCCGGCAACCAGCGCCAGGTTGCTGAAATCGAGGCCTATCGAGGACAGCGCAATGAACGACGCGATGACGATAATCGCGTAATGGGTAAGCCTGCCTAACGTGTACCAGGATGCCTGCGTGCCGCTGGATTCAGATCTGGCGAACCGCCGGATCGCATGTCGTATGCCGCGTGACAGCAGCCATGCGATCGCGAGAATAATCAGGATCCGCAGAATGTCGCCGCCGGTAACCGGCGTTTCTCCCACCGAGAACAGGGTCACCTCACCCAGACTGGCGACGCGCGCATACCCGGCTTTCAACTGTCGGCTTGCACTGCTTAGCCACGAAACCAGTGCGCCGGAATACTCAGCTACCGTGTTATCGACGGCACCGCTCACTAACGTCAGGTCGGCAACGGCTGCCTCTGCGTCGGCGATGTGATTAAGCGTGCCTTGTGCGGTGCCCAGTCGCTGATCCAGCAGGCGCCCCGAGGCGCGGTTCAACCCATCACGGCTGACCGTTTGCACGGCCAGCAGCTCATCCTGAGCGTCGCGACGCCACGCCGGTACGCTCTCGCCGACAGTTCGCGCCAGTTCCGACCAGCCGAGCGATTGTTCCTGAAGTGCGCCCATATCGGCAGTGGAGTCGAGCTGGATGTCTGTCCACCAGCGACTTGCCTGTGCCTGCGCCAACGCCGTCTGCTCAAAGGACAGCACGACCTCTGCATCAAGCAGCTTTTGCTGCTGCAACCGCTGCTGCGATCGACCCTCCTGCGTATCGAGATCAAGCCCGATTGCCGCCAACTGCGCATCGCGCAGTCGCTTCTCTGCGTTAGCGACTGCGGCTTCAGCTGCAGTCACGGTAGCCAGAAGGTTTTCCAGCTCTGTCGTCTCACCGGAAACGGCAAGCTTGGTGCTGGCAAGCTCTACACGTGCCGCCGTCGCCTCGGCGTGCCTCGCCGAGCGCTCATAACGCTGTGTGAGAAGTTCGAGCCGCCGTGCGGAAATTGCCTGCGCCGAGCGCGTCTGCACGAGCCTTAGCCCTGCGAGGAAGCGTTCGTCGACTGATGTTGCATCGACATAGCCCTTGAAGGCGAGGTCACGGCGTCGGCTGGCACCATCGAGTATGCGCTGCTCACGCTCGACTTCGAGCTGCTCCTGCTCCGCTTCGGCACGCGCACCTCTGGCGACCGCCGCGAGTTTCAGATAGTCGTCAATCGAGTAGCTGAGCGCCGGCGAGGGAAGCGCAATCAGATCCAGCTCGTCTTCGTCCAGCAATAAGAGATAAGCGCCGAGGTTGTTACGCACCGCATCCAATACGGAACGAGCGACCGGTTCATTAGCGGGTTCCAGCTCGGCGACCTGCGCGGCAACGTTGTCCAAAAAGCCATCGGCACGTGGCGCGACCTCGTCGTCAGTACCCTCGAAGTAGGCCCACCAGCTATTCTCCAGTGACCTGAGCTCAGGCGGCGCCGGTGGCGCGCCCTCATTTGCCCGCTGCGCGTACGCGCCCGACAATGCGAAGGTGCCAAGCAATAGTGTGATTAGACGAGTTTTTTTGAGAGTGATCATTGCGACGAACTATAACCTGCGCCGACACCCTGACCTAGCACCGCAATCATCACGGCGTATACTCGGAGCGCAACGACGTTCTTGCGAGGGTACTGTTTTGACGAAACAGCGAACAGACCAGTCAGAAGGAAATTTCACCATGAAAAACCCATCACCCGGTATTGCTCTCGTCCTGGGCACGGTCTGGCTAGCATTATGTGGCGTCGTAGCAGCCGAGGGCATGACCGAGATTGTCGATCCCGGCGACGCGGCCGAGTGGGTCATCGCCATACACGGCGGTGCCGGGTCCGCCCGCCGCGCCGACCATACGCCCGAGGCCGAAGCGGCGATAAGGACTAATCTGGCGGCGGCTCTCGAGGCCGGTGCCGCACTGCTCGAAAAGGGCGCTTCGGGAGCCGACGCAATTGTCGCAGCACTCACACTTCTCGAGGACTCGCCGCTGTTCAATGCCGGACGTGGTGCAGCGCTCGATGAGCATGGCCAGGCACGTCATGATGCGTCCATCATGCGCGGCGACGATCTCGCGGCGGGCGCCGTTGCTGGCAGTTCCAGAATTCGTAACCCGATCGCCGCAGCGCACGCGATTATGGCAAGCACTCAGAACGTCTTGCTGCACGGCGATGGCGCCGACTGGTTCGCTGCCAACAACGGCCTCGAGATGGCCGAACCGACCTATTTCATTACCGAAAGACGGTATCAGTCACTACTGGATGAACGCGCAAAGAAAGCTGGCCCGACGGCCTACGTCCCGTCCGGTGACGCCCTGTATGGCACGGTCGGTGCGGTCGTTCTGGACCGTGCAGGCAACCTGTCGGCGGGCACGACCACCGGTGGCCGTACCAACAAACGCTTCGGACGTATCGGGGACACACCAATCATCGGCGCGGGCACTTACGCATCAAACACATCCTGCGCGGTCTCCGCAACGGGCCACGGCGAATACTTCATGCGCTGGACCGTCGCTCGCGATATTTGTGCGCGCGTCGAGTTGGCCGACGAGTCGCTCGAGCAGGCTGCCAACACGCTGCTGGTCGATATGCTGCTACCGGAGGGTGGCACGGGTGGCGTCGTTACGATGGAGCCGTCCGGCAAGACCGTATTCGTAGCGACGACCGCAAACTTAAGTCGCGGCGTGATGTCATCGACAACGCCGGCACGCGTTGCCGTCTATTCCGACGAGGAAGTCGAATAGCCGCGTTATTTTCCCGTTGAACATCAGCTTCCCGTTGAAACTTTGCCGCGGTGTCGGGATCATAGAATGTTCAGGAACCCTAAGGACAAGTGCGCCCGATGATCAAACGCTTCTTTAATGAAATCGCCGAGGTCTTTTCGTCATCCGATGCCGTGGAAACCAGCGCGGCGGACCGCGAGGCCGCCATCCGCAAGGCAACGGCCGTGTTGATGCTGGATGTCGCGCGCGCTGATTATGTGTTTGAGGAAAGCGAGTTCGCGCGCGTGCTCGAACTGGTGGAAAGTCATTTCGGACTGAGTCCCGAGGAAACGGTACAGCTGGTCAACGACGCGGGCGACGAAGCTGAAGACCTGACCTCCGTGCATCAGTTCACCGAACTGTTGCACGAGCACCTGAACGATACCGAGAAAGCGCGCATCATCGCGTTGCTTTGGCGGATTGCCTACGCGGACGGCCGCCTGGACAAATACGAAGACTCGCTGGTACTGAAGATCAGCGACTTGTTGTACGTAAGCCGGGCGCGCGTCATGCGCCTGAAGCATGACGCGGAACTGGCGGCACGCTGAGGTAACTGCCGTAGTTTACGGCCAAAATTGACATAATCACGGGCCTGATTCACAGCTCTTAACGGGCGTTCTGCCTGCCATCCTGCAAATTCGACCTGGGTCGCATCCGCCGCGGCCCGTCCCTTCTAACATTTCGTCTGTTACGACGCTGCGCAGTTTTTGCCGGCGTCTTTGAGGCTTGAAATGTAGGCAGGGACGCAATGCAAAAACAACATGGATTTACGCTTGTCGAGCTCATGGCTACCGTTGCCATCTCGGCGCTCATGTTGTCGATGGCAGTGCCCGCGTTAGACGGCCTTCTGTCCGGCGCACGCCAAACCGGCGCCATCAATGATTTTGTTACGTCAGTGCATCGGGCGCGCAGCACGGCCATCACCGAGAATACCCGCGTCACACTGTGCCCTAGCAGCAGCGGTGCATACTGTGAAAAAGTCGCGTGGAGCGACGGCTGGATCGCGTTCGCCGACGTCAACAGCGATCAAATTATCGACGCAAGCGAGAAGATCATCAGCATCGCTGCCGGTACGCCCGGCGTGACCATCCAGTCGCCAGAATTTGCCAACGGCCTGCTGTACCGGCCCAACGGACGCGTGACCGGTGACGCTGAAACCGCCGGCGTCTTCGGCTCGTTCACCGTTTGTGATAACCGCGGCATCCGCAGTGGCAAAGTCATGATCGTCGACTTCTCCGGACGTCCGCGCCTGTCTGAGACAAACCCCGACGGTACTGCCCCAAACTGCGGCTAGCGCAGTCGCGTACCGTAAGCGTCCCATACCTCCAGGTCGCCATACTCCAGCGCACGTACGCTGTCTTCGATCTTTTCGAGGTCACCGACCACGACCCACGTTAGTTCTTCCGGCTGCAGCAGCTCGCGCGCGCGCGCGTTCACATCCTCAAGCGTTACCGCCGCGATTCGCTCTGGCGACGACGCCGCGTGATCGAACGGCAGGTTATAACCGTCGGAGCGAACGATGCTGCTTAAGAAACCGCGATTGGTTGCAAGCGATCCTGGCAGCGAGCGTGTCCGGTTGAGCTTGATGCGATCGACCTCAAGAGCTGTCGCCGGGCGAGCTGCCACAAACTCACGAATTTCTCGCAAAATTTCCTGCATGCTCTCGGCCGTTTTATCGGTCTGCACCTGGCCCGACGTCGCAAACGTCATGTCGCCGCTCGTGTTGGTGTTGATGCGCGAGTTGTAGCCGTAGGACCAGGCTTTGTCTTCGCGCAGGTTCATGTTCAATCGTGACTCGAAACTGCCGCCGATAACCCGGTTCATGATTGACGCTGCGGTCCACGTTTCCGGATTGTAGGGACCGACTGCATTGCCGGTCACAATGGTGCTGGACTCCGCACCGGGATAGTCGACAAGAATCACTTTCGCTGCCGCTGATGCGGCCTGACCGATGGGCTTACGTGCCGAGTTACCACGCGTATTCCACTTGGCAAAAGCGCGCTCGACGGCCGTGCGGGCGTCTTCGATACCGATATCGCCAATCATGTAGATCGTCATATTGTCTGGCGTGATTTCGGCCTTGTAAAAAGCCACCAGCTTGTCGCGATCGACCTGCTCGAGCAGCTCGGGCGTCCAGACCGAACCCATCGGATTTTCGTCGCCGTAAATTACGCGATCAAACAGTCCGCTGGCCGCCCGCGCGGGTGCGACCTCGAGATTGGCCAGGTACGCGGCGATCTGTGCTTTGAGCTTCGTGAGCTCCTCGTCCGGAAAGCTGGGATTCTTGAGCATCTCTGCCGCCAGCAGCAATGACGCCTGGAGATTGCCGTTCAATATTCGATAGCCGAACGAGCTACGCTCAAGGCCGTCCTGAAAACTGCCGCTCATACCGATTTTGTCTTTCGCGGCCGACAGCTCGTTGGCATCGAACTTGCGTGTCCCTTTATCCAGCAGACCAAAGACGAACGTGGCGAGGCCAGGTGCGTCGGCGGGGGCAGCCATCGTGCCGGTGTCGATCTGGATAGACACATCTACCAGCGGAACGCTGCCACGCGTGGCAACAACGAGCTGCAGCCCATTGCTTAACGTCGCCATTTCGATGGGCGGGAAGTTGATGGAGGATTTCGCCGCGACCGCCGGGATTGCCGAACGGTCAATGTCTGCTTCCGCCGTCGTGTAGTCCGGGAACGGCAGGACAGTGATCTGGTAGTAGCCGCGAGTCAGCCAGCGCTTGGCGATATCACGCAACTCGTCGGGTGTCGCCGCGTTCAGCCAGTCGAGCTCCTGGTTGATGAACAACGGATCGTCCGAATACAGCAAACCTTCGGCCAGCATGCGGCCAATGGATGCGCCGGTTTCAAGGGCGCCCAGCATGATCATGTTCACTTTGAGCTTCGTATTCTCAACGATCTGCGCATCAGGACCGGCGTCGAGATACTCGGAAATAGTCTCGTTAACTATCTCGATGACCCCTGCAGGATCGGCGCCCGGACGCAGATCGATCGTCAATGAATATTCGCCGCTCATCACGCGCCCGTAAGCGTAGCCACTCACACGCGTCGCTAGCTGCAGGTCATCAACGAGCTTCTTGCGCAGCGGCGAGTTCTTGTTTGCAGTCAACGAGTCGTTGACCAAATACATCAACGACGTGTCTTTGTCGTTTAGCCCGGGCAATGCCCATACTCGAGTGATGCGCGTCTGACCGACACGGTCGTACATCACCTCTTCGCGATTTTCGACCAGGCGCGGCACCCACTTCTTCGGGTGGGTTAGCGGGATGCCGGTCGGCACGGCGCCAAAATAACGCGATACCTTCGCCCTGGCATCTTCCAGACTGACGTCGCCGGCGAGCACGAGCACAGCATTCGAGGCGCCGTAGTGTGTCTTGAACCATTCGTGCACATCATCAACCGACGCGGCGTCGAGGTCTTCCATCGAACCGATGATCGAGTGCCGGTAAGGATGCCCGGTCGGGTAAAGGCCCTCGCGGATCTTGTCGCCCATTTGTGCGTAGGGCCGGGTCTCACTGCGGCGCTTCTCGTTTTGCACGACGCCGCGTTGTTCGTCCAGCACGTCCTGCGTAACCGCTCCCAGCAGATTTCGCATGCGGTCGCTTTCCATCCAGAGCGCCATGTCGAGCGCACCGGATGGCACTGTTGCGTAGTAGTTCGTCCGATCGTTCGACGTTGTGCCATTCATGCCGGTGGCACCCGCGTCCGTAAATGGCGAGAAGTACTCCCCCGCGCGATTTTCCGTGCCCTGGAACATCAGATGCTCGAACAAGTGCGCGAAGCCGGTCTTTTCCAGCGGCTCGTCCTTCGAACCAACGGCATACCACATGCCGACAAAAACCGTCGGCGTCGAGTGATCAGTGTGCACGATCACTGTAAGGCCATTGTCGAGAGTGAATTGTTCGTACGGTATTTCAACCTGAGTCGCGATGCTGTCGTCGGCGCCGGCATAAGGCGTCAGCGCAATGAGCAGCAACGCAAGCCAGCGCTTGCGAATCATCTGTTGCAAAAGGAAACCCTCGTTGTTGTTTAAAGCGCAGCCATTACCCGCTGCAACCTGGCCTTAACCTCGACCGCCAAGGGCTCAACTCCAGGGTCTTCGACCAGGGACAGGACGCCTTGCGGATCCATAAAACCGATGTGGACGATACCCGCCGCGTCCTCACGAACAAGTACGTTGCAGGGCAATAACAGGCCGATGTCCGCAACCGCCGAAATCGCCTGGTACGCCAGTCCCGGATTACATGCCCCGAGAATCCTGTAGCCAGGCATGTCCTTGTCGAGCTTGGCCTTCATTTTGGCCGCCACGTCGATATCGGACATTATTCCGAAACCTTCTTTTTCGAGTTCCGCCGTGACTTTTTCGATCGCCGCGTCGAAAGAGAGTTCAACCTGAGTGCCAAATCCAAATCTCGAGATCATGTGATGTCCGCCTTTTCAGTACATGCGACAGTGCCGCAATAAATTTCGTGTAGGAGATTGATGACGCGATCGGCAGGGCCGTCGGTCAGTGAGTAATAAATTGCCTGCGATTCGCGTCGGGTCTTCACCAGCCCCTGCTTTCGCAATCGGGCCAGCTGCTGTGAGAGCGCCGACTGGCTGAGTGGAATCATGTCGTTGAGATCGCTGACCGACTGCTCGCCTTCGATCAACATGCAAAGGACCATTAGCCGACTCTCATTGCCCAGCGCTTTCATCAGTCCCGCCGCATCGGCCGCATGCGCTTGCATATCGCTGGCGTGGGGGAGCGTGGCGCCCTCGTTCGGGGCTTGCCTGTCGCTGGCGTTCATCGTCGCCGCCTTTGGAGTCTGTGAAAGACAAAATATAGAATATTCTAATTTAGATGTCTATAAATTAGAGTTTTCTACTTTACGCTGCGGTGGGCGCGGCGGCTATTCGACCAGCGCCGCGGCGGCCGGCGCCATTTTTGAGTTGTCGTGATCGGCACCCTTGATGACAAATACCTGCCAGTTGAAGCTGGCGCCCAGTTTCTCTGCGCTCGCTTTTGCATCGCGGTACATTTTCAGGCCGCGGGTAAGCCGATTCGGGCCCTGTCGTTCTGCTTGCGGAGTTTTGCGAAGACTGTCCGCATTGACGTCTGTGTCAGCGCGGCCCTGCAGCAAGATCAGCGGCTGCGAAAAAATACGGGGCAGATCAGCTTCGCTGATACCTGACGCCTTGAGCCCATAGGGATACTCGACGCTGAAATCCGGCATCGTGTACCAGCCCGCATTCGCCGCAATAAAGGTGCTGACCCGAGCTTCGGGCAAGTAATACATAAAACGGTGCACAAACTGCGACCCGGCAGAATGTCCATAAAGGACATAGTCGGGCTGCGAACCGCCGGTCCGCCGGACTACTTCGTCGAACAGCGGCTCTATCAGCGAAAAGGTCCATTGCTCCTTGTCACGTTGTGCGCCAGTAACAGGATCGAAAACATTGCCGAGGTTGTAGGACGCTGAACCCGGAAAATCCTGCTGCGACAGGTACGGGACGACCAGGATAAAGCCGCGGGCCGCTGCATGCGCTTTCCAGTCGGCGTAGTAACGCGGTGCAGCGCGACTCGCACCGTGCATCACAATCACTATGGGCGTCGTTTCGTCGTGAACCACCGGAACATACGTTCGTACGGGTACGGCCGGTCCCTGCCAACCTGAAAACGTCCACTCCGATTCGCGAGTGGCGTAATTCTGCACCGTCTGCCAGGCAGCCTTCTGCAGGTACCCGGCCGTGTTTGCGTCGAGCCCGGCATCGTAGTCCAGACCCTCCGGCGACTGGTCATAAAGTGCCGCAAAAAAAGTGCAGGCCGCGAGGTAAGTGCCGGCCAGCGTCGGATGTAGGTCGTCGTCCGTTGTGAGTGCGATGTCTGGCCGCTCGGCCACCACCTTCGCAAACGACAACCCTACCGGTACGACCTGTGCATCGAGCTCACGTCCAATTTCCGTGTAGGCCTTGTCGAGCTGCGCCGTCATTTCCGGTTTGCCCGCGTACGCCCAGGTCATGAAGAACACCGACCGTGTGCCCTGCTTCTTCGCTATGCGCGTGAATTTTCGTGCTGCTTTCCTGAATGCCTCTGCCGTGCCTTTACTGATCGGGCCGAGACTATGACCCTGCAACACGACGACGTCCCAGTCGTCACCCGACATGACCTTTTTGAAGCCGCCGGCATGCTCCGGCAATTGCCCTCCGGAGATGGTCATGATGCGCGCCCGGGAGTTCTCGCGCGTCAGCAAGCCCGACGACCAGGTCAACTTGCGAAAGTGACTTTGCAGGCCATTGTTGTAGTACGTGAAACTGTTGCCAACGAACAGCA
>RCNE010000772.1_pt1 | contig 17174 bp, 12 predicted proteins | sample 2041361 | NCBI WGS metagenome assembly RCNE01 (sample SAMN09708229, study PRJNA481090) | Marine sediment metagenome, whole genome shotgun sequencing project.
GACGGAAGTCCTGCGCGTTGTCCATCTACCCACAGGGTTCGGCGCCCGGACAGAGGAGCAACGCGCTCACCGTATTCTGCAAACACGCTGTCCGGAAAAAGTTGTTCCGAAGGCGGAGTACGGCGACGCGATCAACGTCGTCAGCGAGATCTACAGGCCTCGGGCACTCTCCGAGATCCACGCTTTGCTGGACGAGATTGAAGCGCGGCATCTGATTAAGACCGCCTGACCCGCAGTTCATTTCTTCTTCCAGTTTCCCATATTTCCATGCTCATTAGGAGGTATTTCCATGCCCCACGACCCTCTCCAACGCGACAGCACCCTCTCGCCCTTCGCCCTGCAGCTTACACGTGATCTGCTGCGCTCCATCCATACTGACGCAGCACTCAAGCAGACCAAGCCCGGCCGGTTCGATCCTTCGCCAGACACTCTTGAAGACGACCCGATGCTCATGGAGTTCCCGGACGCCCCCGCGGATGATTGTTCCGTCCCTTCGCTGCACCCGCGTACCGTTGCCGATACGCTCGATACGGGCAGGATTGCGGAGCGATATCTGGCGGGGATCGACCCTTTCGCGATTGGCGCAGATGGCAGTGTGCATGTGCCAATGGGCAAGCCACCACTCATGCACATGATCCACGCCGCCCGTATTGCGGCGATGTTCGATACCGTGGACAAGTTGGCCTCCCTTGGCTCCCCACAGACGGTCACGCTGTTGATGATCTCGGACGATGCGGAACGATATCTCTTTGGCGATGACTTCCCGGATATCTTCGAACAGATTGCGCTGGCGCTGAAGCCATATGACATCGATCTATCTGATATTGCCACCGCAACACTGCCGAACGTTTTGGCGTCCTCGACCTCCCGCGCGCGCGACGAATTCCGTGTGAAAGTCGAAAGATCTCTTGCCGCAGGCAAAAGTGTCGTCGCAATTGCGGCACAGCGCGCCGACCTGCCGGACAGCGCAAAGATGGTCTGCCGCACTGTCTATCCCCTTCCCCCGATCACAGGTGATATGATCATTGAGATCTTGCGGCAGACTCACTCGATCACTGGACAGGTCTCGGATGCCGAAATCTGCGCGCGGCTGCCGGATGATGTCCAGCTTCAAGGACTGCCCATGCCACTTCTTAAAGGCGCTTTTTTTGCGCTGACCACCCTTCAGGTTGCTGATCGCCTGAATAACTTGTCCGGGAATATCATTGAACGACCCGCAGTCCGTGTGCCCACCCTTGATGCAGTCTACCTTCCACCAGAGACACGCAATGATATGCGCAACCTCACAGATGATCTCGAAGCCTGGCGCACAGGGAAAATCGCCTGGTCGGAGATCACATCATCAGTGCTTCTCTATGGTCCGCCGGGCACAGGTAAAACGCTTCTTGCGCAGGCTCTGGCGGGGTCTGCGTGTGTTCCTCTCATCACAACGAGCTACGGGGAGTGTCAGAGCAAGGGGCACCAAGGCGATTTCCTGCGCGAGCTTTCAGAGCGGGTGGAACAGGCCATCGAGGGCGCGCCTTGTGTCTTTTTCATCGACGAGTTGGACAGCTTTTCTGCGCGCTCGGGCAATGACCGGAACGCGCGGTACATGACGGGGATCGTCAATGCTCTGCTGGAGCATCTAACCCACCTTAATGAGACACCCGGCGTCATCGTTCTCGGCGCGACGAACTTTCGGGATAACGTGGATCCGGCCGTCCGCCGACCAGGTCGTTTTGATCGGCATGTTGCGCTCGACACGCCCGATCGCGCGGGCATTGCACGGATCATGGACATCGAGTTGGGAAGTCGGGCCGGGTCCATCAACTCCGCTTTTGCTGTCGATCGGCTTCTTGGTGTATCAGGCGCGCAGGTTGCGGCTGTGGTCCGAGATGCTCGCGGCAGGGCGCGGCGAGACCGGAAGCAACTCTCGGAGGTGCATCTTTCGGACGCCCTGGACCGGATCGTACCAGTTGGACAGACTGAAGACCTCTACCGTATCGCTGTTCACGAAGCCGGACACGCCGTGGTTGGGCACGTTCTCGGCATGCCTCTCCCAAGTATCGTGCGCGTCACACCGCAGGGTGGCGCTTATGTCGGCAAGCCTCCCTTTGCCGTGACAAAACGCTCCGTAGGTGACTGGATTACCGTCACTCTTGCGGGACGTGCCGCCGAAGCCTGCGTTCTGGGCTGCGTCTCCAGCGGTTCTGAGAGTGACCTGAGGCAGGCAACAGAGATGGCGTTCCGCGCGCGGTACTCTTGGGGTCTCCACGGCAACAACCTGGTCTCGCTCAACGAGATGAAGCTTGCTCAACTTGACCCACTCGCGCCTCTTGGATCTATCGTAAACGCTGACCTGAAATCACATTATCTCAAGGCGAAGGAGATTGTGGAGGCGAACCTACGCCGCATCGACTTGGTTGCGGAAGTGTTACTTGAGCAAAGGGAGATGTGTGGCGACAAGCTGGCGGAGGTGTTGAGCGATGCCTCTATGAGGATCGAAAAGGATGTTCAAAGCAGCGCTGGATAGTCGCTGTGGCCTGCTCCCAGTGATCAAGGCTGACGCTACCTTGGATGTTCAAAGCAGCCATTCAAAAATGCCCATTGAGGTTAGCCTGGAAGTACGTTTCGCCTGCACTCCTCTCGGAATATCTCTAGGATGTCTACGCATCACGCGCTAACAAATAGATGTCCATCAGCCAACCGTGATCTTCACGGCCTTTTGCACGCGTGTTGAGAATATGGGCCGTTACCTCGGCCACTGGCCCGTCGATACAAATTTCCTGCGCCATTCCCACATAGGCCGCCCACCATATATACAGCCCCTCAGTTGGTAGTTCTTGGAATGCGCAAGACCCGTCCAACATGACGACGATACGGTCCACCCCCACAGGCCATCCTTCATCGCGCAGGCGCCGCCCTATCGTCACCAAAAAAGGCGCACCGATATCATTCAGAGGAATGGCGAAAGCAGCTGTAAGGGCCTGCATCGACATGATTCCTGGGATGACCTTGACCTGTGGCGCAGGACGCAACCGTGCGGCAATCCGCAACGTGCTGTCATACAAAGCAGGATCGCCCCAAACCAAAAGCGCGATATTTCTTGCACCCGTATGTGCCGCGATTGCATCGGCCCAAACAGCAGCAATCGCATCGTGCCACTGGTGAACGCGCGCCTTGTAATCCTGAATTACGGGGTCACGTACAGGCAAATCAAATTCGGCAATGATAGGCGTGCTGCCCGACAACACTTCCGCACAGATATCGCGGCGTAAAGTGGCATGGTCAACTTTCCCCGCTCCCTTGCGCGGGATCAGGATCAGATCCTCCGCATTCATGGCACGGATCGCCTGAAGCGTTAGATGCTCGGGGTTTCCCGTGCCTACCCGAGTTGAAACGACAGAGATTGCAGATAGCCCGCAAAAGAAACTCTCTCAGACAACTGAATAACTGGTGGATATCGCAGTCAATTTTAATGACTGCCAGAGATCATGGATTTGTGAGGTACCCCATCGAAGACGACACAGTCTTGTTTCAGGCTTTCGGGATTTTGATCACAGGCTTAACCCTTGAGGTATTTTGACCAAAACCGATCTCATAGCGGCAAGGATTTCGCACCAAAATTTACTATACCCCCCCTTTTACAACTCGACCCGCCGCAGGCGTAGCGCGTTGGTGATGACAGACACGGAAGACAAGCTCATCGCTGCAGCCGCGATCATGGGGGAAAGCAGAAGGCCCGTAACCGGGAAGAGAAGCCCCGCCGCAATCGGCACCCCAAGGGCGTTATACGCGAAAGCAAAGAACAGGTTCTGCTTGATGTTTCGCAATGTAGCGCGGGCCAATTTTCGGGCTCGCACGATGCCCATCAGGTCACCGCCCAGAAGGGTTATCCCCGCACTTTCCATTGCCACGTCGGCGCCTGTGCCCATGGCGATGCCGACATCGGCTGCGGCCAAGGCGGGAGCGTCATTGACCCCGTCACCTGCCATCGCGATCTTGTGGCCCTGCTTGCGCAATTCGTCGATCAGTTTCTTTTTGTCTTCCGGCAGGACGCCAGCGCGCACTTCGTCGATGCCCAGCGTTGCAGCGACCGCTTGTGCCGTGCGTTCATTGTCGCCTGTCGCCATGATCACCCGCAACCCTTGGCGATGGAGTTCCTTTATCGCCTTTGCGGTGCTGTCTTTGATCGGGTCGGCAACTGCCACGATACCCGCAAGCGCATTATCCACAGCGACAAACATTGCCGTCTTGCCCAGAGCGCGCAGGGCGTCAGCCTTCTTCTCGACCTGCGTTGTCTCAAGGCCCATGTCCTGCATCATCGCCGTGTTGCCGAGTGCGACTGCTCGTCCACCAACATTGCCGCGCACACCTTTGCCGGTGATTGCTTCAAAATCCGCAGCATTCTGGCGTGCCGCACCCTGTGCTTCGGCTCCTTCAACAATTGCCTCGGCGAGAGGGTGTTCGGAGCCGCGCTCGAGTGCTGCCGCCAGTGAAAGAATGTCAGCCTCGGTCACATCGCCAACTGCGATAGTATCAGTCAGCTTGGGCTTGCCCATGGTCAGCGTGCCGGTTTTGTCGACGATCAGCGTATCGACACCCGCCATCCGCTCCAGCGCCTCGGCATCCTTGATCAACACACCGGCCTGCGCACCGCGCCCTGCGGCCGTAGTAATCGAGATCGGGGTGGCAAGGCCCAACGCGCAGGGACAAGCGATGATCAGAACCGAGACAGCAGAGGCGATGGCAAAGACCAGAGCGGGTTCAGGCCCAAAGATCATCCACATGACAAAAGCGAAGATCGCCACCCCCACCACAGTTGGCACGAAGACTGCTGCAACGCGGTCCGCCATTCCCTGAATTGGTGCCCGCGAGCGGCGCGCATTCGATACCATGGCTACGATCTGAGCCAGCACCGTTTCGGCACCGACCTTGCCCGCCTCAATCACCAAGGAGCCGTTCTTGTTGATCGTGGCACCGGTCACCGCATCGCCGGAACTCTTTTCCACCGGCATCGACTCTCCGGTCAGCATGCTTTCATCCAAGCTGGACCGTCCCTCGATCACTACCCCGTCCACCGGGACGGCATCACCGGGGCGCACCCGCAGCCTGTCGCCTTCCATGATGTTTTCCAAGGGAGCATCGTATTCCGTGCCGTCCGACAGGATGCGCCGCGCAGTTTTGGGCGCGAGGTCGAGAAGCGCGCGGATGGCGTCACCTGTGCGTTCTCGTGCTCGCAGTTCCAGCACCTGTCCGACAAAGACCAGCGCGATAATGACAACCGCCGCCTCGAAATAGGTGCCGACACCCTGACCCATCCGGTAGACCTCCGGAAACACACCTGGCAGGAAAGTCGCCACGATTGAATAGAGATAGGCAGCCGCCACGCCGAGGCTGATCAACGTCCACATGTTGGGCGAGCGGTTGATCACCGAGTCCCAGCCGCGCTTGAAGAAGGGCAAGGCAGCCCAAAGCACGATGGGGGTCGCAAGCACGAATTCCAGATAGCTGGCCACCTGATGCCCAATCCAGTCGCGCACGGGCAATGACACGAGTTCGCCCATTGTCAGCACGATGAGCGGGACAGCCGCCGCTGCCGAGATCCACATCCGGCGTGTGAAATCCGTCAATTCATCACTGGGCTCGTCCGAGGGAAGCACCGGCTCCAGCGCCATGCCGCAAATAGGGCAAGGCCCCAGTGCATCACGGACGATTTCAGGATGCATCGGGCAGGTATACTGGACGTTGACGGGTGCAGTTTTCGTGTGCTTGGCAGCGCGGCCCGATGTATAGAACCACGGATCCCCCTCAAATTTCGTCTGGCAGTTTTCGGAGCAAAAATGAAAGGTTTTGCCCTGATACGACACCTGCCGCGTGTCAGGGCCGACCGCGACCGTCATGCCGCAAACCGGATCCCCTACAGTCTCGGCACCCTCGGGAATATCGGCTTCTCCGTGCTGATGATCGTGGTCCATGTTTGCCAACTTTCTATTGATTTGTTTTCGCCTGCGGTGCCCAACCATTGGCACTTTGAGCGCTTATTAGTGGGAGCCGTGGTCGCGCTCGCTTACAGGATTGCGTGCGAGAAAGACGCCGACGAAGGTGAAGACCATCGCCATCCCGATGAAGCCGAGAACGACGATCAACGGATCGGATTGCCACTTTATCGCCGCAAAGGCGCTCAAGACGATAGCGTCCAACGCTATCGCTGTCAGCATGATCCATCCCCGCGCACCGATTTCATGGCGCAGGTGGCGGTAAACGCCCGCGTGAATGATCATGTCCATCACGAGATAAAAGAATGCACCGAGAGAGGCGATGCGGCTAAGGTCGAAGAAGACCGTCAGAAATCCCGCGATCACGACCGTGTAGATCAGTGTGTGGTCCTTGATAGTGCCCGACATCCCGAAATGACTGTGCGGGATCATCTTCATCTCGGTCAGCATGGCCAGCATCCGCGTGACAGCGAAAACGCTCGCGATCAGTCCGGACGCTGTCGCCACAAGCGCCAACACTACCGTCAGAAAAAAGCCTGTCTGCCCGAGTGCCGGCCGCGCGGCCTCAGCTAAGGCGTAATCTTTTGCCGCCACGATCTGGTAGATTGGCAGGCTCGAGCCTACGGCGAAGGCGACAAGCAAATAGACGATCGCGCAGATCAAGATCGACAATACGATGGCGCGGCCCACGTTGCGGTGCGGGTCAGTGACCTCGGCCCCGCTGTTCGTGATGGTCGTAAAACCTTTGAACGCCAGGATCGACAGTGCGACGGATGCGATGAAGCCACCCGCGCCCGTTTGCCCTGCTGCAGCCTCGAAGGAGATGCCACTTGCCCAGAGACCGGTCACACCGAATAGCGCAATGCCACCAACCTTGATCACGGCCATGATGATAGACAGAATCCCAACCGACCGGGTGCCGGAGGCATTTACAAGATAGGTGATCACGATCAGACCGACGCCAAGGACTGGGACAAGATAACTGTCCGGATCACCCCCCAAAGCCCGAATTGCGTAGGCGCCAAAGGTGCGCGCGACGAGGCTTTCGGCTATGACCATCGACAGCGTCATCAGAAGTGCCGCGCCCGCCGCGATCGTTGTAGGACCGTAAGCCCTTCTGAGGATCATCCCGATGCCGCCCGCAGACGGAAAGGCGTTCGACATTTTGATATAAGTGTAGGCGCTGAACGCCGTCACAATGGCACCGGCAATGAACGACAGGGGAAACAACGGCCCTGCGAGTTCCGCAATCTGTCCTGTCAGCGCAAAAATGCCCGCACCGATCATCACGCCAGTGCCCATGGCCACCGCGCCGGGCAACGTGATGCTGTTTTCCTTGTAGCCCCTTGCCATCATTTTTCCTTTTCAATTTTTTGTTTAGGTACGATCTGGAGTGCGGGTAGCCTGGTGAACGACGCACGAGGAAACGCTGCCCATTTCATTAATCTGCCAGTTCGACTTCGCGTTGCTCAAACCTAAGGGGTCAGCGATTTTGGTGCGGGAGCATTAGGCAGGAAGCGCTGCAAATGCCGGAACGGCGGTCGGCACAGGGTATCCACGCCGCTTTTTCGAGAAGAACATCGTGATTTCGTGATACCTGATCCGAGTGTCTTCGAGGGTTTGATAGTAGCGGAACAGCTCCTTAAGGGGCGCTGAAAAATCCTTGTGTGCGGCAAGCACAGCCACAAGCGCGCCCAGACTAATCCGTCCCTCGATCACGAAGTATCCGCCAAGAGAATAGAAAAGAAAGGGCGTCAGAGCGGTCAGGAAGTTGTTCAAAGCTTTGATAAAGAACTTCAAAATGAATATCCGCCGCCTCACTTCTTCAAGCTTTCGAAAGCTGGTGAGTGTCGGGGCAAACCGGGAGGGGCCCTCCACGTCTCGCAGCTGGTCGCTCAGGTGCCTACCCAAGTTACGCATTTCCTTAATTCTGATCCGGGAGAACACATTGACGCGGCGCTGTAGCTTGGGGAGCAGGATCAACTGAACAGGCAGGACAGTCAGTGCGGCCGCTCCCAGAACGGGGTCTTGCATGAACATGAACAACAGGATGGTGGCAAGTGTGCCCCCTTGTAGAACGGGCAGCGTCAGAACATCGGCAGCAAACCCGCCAACGGGTTCAACCTCTTGCGCAAGGATGGGAACAATCTCGCTCTGCGCCGCGGCCTCAGGGTCTGCGCGCCATTGCCGATAAACAAGCAGGCGAAAGCGGCGCAGAAACCGCTCGGCCACGTAACCTTTGAAGACATTCAGAACATATTTGTTAAGCCCGCTGATGCTGATCGCCAACAAATACAGGCCGGACAAGGTCATCAGAAGTTGGACCTGATTAAATTCGTATCCCAGAAACACGATTGGAAATCGGTCTGCATCCAAGGCGCTGTTCACGATCTGTTTAGGCAATTCCAACGTCAGATACAGGATAGGCATCGCAACCAGGCTCAGGGCGATCATTAAGGCCTGCTGATTTTTAGAATATCTAAGAACGGTCTTGAAAAGGCTGGGATCAAGGCCCCGAACTGTTGAGGGCCAAGGATCAGATGGCTCTTGGTGTTGCACCCATCCAAGCAGCCCTCGGACGAGAAACGAGATCACGACGCCCAAAAGCAATGCTGGAGCGAGAACGAAGATAACATGAATGATCGGATGGATCCAATCCGGCACCGTATCATCGTATGCGTAGCCAAAAAACAGCGCCAGATCGTGGACGACCACATAATATTTTTCCCCGAAGCCCATGGGTTTCACTAATTCCCTTGCTCACGCGCAAGATGATCGTGAACCATAATCACGCCGAACATTCCTGCTTCGCGGTGACCCGGTATCAGACAAACATATTCAAGATTGGCCTTGTTCGAAAAATTCCAGTCCAGAGTTTCGCTTGTTCCACTTGCGATAAAAACCGCGTTTGGATCGTCGTGTTTCATGTCAGGTTGCTTTTGCATCCATTGCTTGTGTTTTGCGATCTCGTCAAAAGAGCCCAGAAAAAACTCGTGATCCAGATCCCCAAAATTGTTGATAACAAAACGAACAACAGACCCCTCCTTGATGTGAATGGCGTCAGGGTCAAACAGCATATAGCCGCTCTTAGTTTCTTTGATATTGATCTCGATCGTGCGGGTGATCGTACCACCCGCTGCGGGTCTGCCGATAGAAACATGCTCGGGGTGGTTGTAGCCCTGCGCATGAGGTTGATCGCCGATGCGAGTGTTTGCCAGCGCGCCAGAGGCCATGAAACTACAACCGATCAATGTGGTCAGGGTAAAAACGCCAAAATTCATTTCATGCTCCATTAAACCCGTTTTCGAGGCGGCAGTAATACCCTGCATCACCTTTTGTGAACGATAGGAGGCGACGCAAAATGCCGCCTCCCCTGTGCGTTACTTCAGCTGCGTTACGGTCAGCTTGCCTTTAACCGGCTCGGCCACAAACTCGATGTTCTGCCCTTCGGACAGCTTCGAAATGATCTCTTCGTCTGCACGAAACACCATCTTCATTCCGGGCATGTCGAGGTTCAGCAATGGACCGTGATCAATCGTGACCTTGCCCCCTTTTGCGTCTACTTTTGTGACAGTGCCTTTCGTGAATTCCACATCGGCCTGTGCCACTTGCACGTCCGCAGGTGCCATCGTCATGTCGGCCTTTGTCATGTGGTCTCCTACAGCAACGGCGCGGAACATACCGGACTCGTAGTGCCCCGGCATGAGGCAAGCAGCCTCGAACGCGCCGTCATTCGAAAAGGTCCAGATCACTTCGCCCGAAGCGCCGGCATCAAGTGTGATGCGGTTTGGATCGTCATGCTCCATCATCATCTTGGCCATTTCGATCTTGTGGGCAGCGTTGCGCTCCACCGTATCAAGGACGAACTCATGCTCCTGCTCACCTTTGTTCTCGATCACAAAGCGGATGGTTTCGCCTTTTTCGAAGGTCATCTCATCCCCTTCCAGCAACATTTTTCCGTCCTCGGTCTCAACCATGGTGACATTGATGGTCCGGTCTACTTTTGCGGCGTTACCAGGCACCCCGATCATCATCATTGCCGCATGGTTATCGCCGTGGCCATCTGCGGCCATCATCTCACCATGATCACCGTGACCGCTCGTCTCTTCGGTTGTTATTTCGGCATGCCCCTCATTGTGCTTTTTGGCATGAGTGCCACCCGCATAAGCTGGAACAGCAAGCGTGAACGTAATTGCAGTTGTCAAAAGAAGATTTTTCATCTGTTTTTCCTTTAGTTTTGTTGATGTTTCGATCAAAGGCCAGTTCAGCCCTTTTGCGTTGGTTTCGGGGTGAGAATGGTTTTGGGGCTGGTGTTGGACGCGAACTCCGGCAACTCGCCGGTCCACTCATAGGCCTGCTCGCCAGGAGGGTTGTTGTACCAGCCAGGGTCCTCGTAATCGTCCGCTCCGATCCCTTCACGGACTTTCACGACTGAGAACATGCCACCCATCTCGATCGGTCCGTGCGGTCCCCAGCCATTCATCATCGGAATAGTGTTGTCGGGAAGTTCCATGGTCATCTTGCCCATGTCGCCCATTCCGGCCGTACCCATCGGCATATAGTCTGGCTGGAAAGTTCGAATTTTTTTCGTCAACTGCTTTTTATCCACCCCGATAAACGTCGGCACATCGTGGCCCATGGCATTCATCGTATGGTGCGATTTGTGGCAGTGGATCGCCCAATCGCCCAAATGCTCGGCGGTGAACTCATACGCACGCATCGCGCCCACGGGGATGTCGATGCTGACCTCGGGCCATTGCGCGCTTTCCGGCACCCAGCCGCCATCGGTGCAGGTCACCTTGAAGTCATAACCGTGCATGTGGATGGGATGGTTTGTCATCGTGAGGTTACCGACACGCACGCGCACCTTGTCGCCCCTGTTCACGACCAGCGGATCGATATCGGGGAAGATCCGACTGTTCCATGTCCACAGATTGAAATCCGCCATCGTCATGATCCGTGGCACATAGGTGCCGGGATCAATGTCGAAGGCATTCAGCATAATTAGGAAGTCGCGGTCCACTGGCATGAATGTCGGATCCTTAGGGTGGACCACAAACATGCCCATCATCCCCATCGCCATCTGCACCATCTCGTCTGCGTGCGGGTGGTACATGAAGGTGCCAGATTTGATCAGGTCAAACTCGTAGACAAAGGTTTTACCCGGCTTGATCCCCGGATGGCTGAGGCCCACAACACCGTCCATGCCTGACGGCAGGATCAGACCATGCCAATGGACGGACGTATTTTCGGGCAGCTTGTTGGTTACATAAATCCGCACACGGTCACCCTCGACCGCCTCGATTGTGGGGCCAGTCGACTGACCATTATAGCCCCACAAATGTGCGATCATTCCGTCAGCCAGTTCACGCTCTACAGGTTCGGCAACCAGGTGGAATTCCTTCACTCCGTTGTTCATCCGGTGGGGCAATGTCCAGCCATTAAGTGTGACAACCGGGTTGTAATCCACTCCCGTTGAAGGCCGCGCTGTAATCGCGGTCGCAGCGCTGTTCATCTGCGCGGCTTCGGGAAGCCCCATATTCAAGGTCTTGCCCCAAGCTTGGGAGGAGACAAGCGTTGCACCTGCGGCGCCGGCTCCGAGTAATTGGCGTCTATTCAACATATCATCTTTCCTTTCAGTGTCCTGCGCCGCCGCCGGCGGCTAATGTCGCACCCTCTCCACCGACGCCACTGCTGCCCGCACCACCGCCGTAAATGGCAGCGGTCAGATCAGCTTGCGCTATGAAGAATTCGCGTTTCGCATTTGCCGCTTCCAGCGACGCGCTGAGCTTTTCGCGCACGTCCGTCAGCAACTCGAATGTGTTTGTGATCATGCCGTTGTAAGACAGCAGCCCCTCGTCCTCGACCACTCTGCGCAGCGGCACCAGAACATCGCGGTAGTGCCGCGCGATCTTGTAGGACGCGTGGTAGGATTTCTCAGCTCCACGCGCCTCGGAGCGTACATTCACAGCACGCTCAGCCAGAACATTGGCTGCCTGCAGGTACATCAGCTCAGCCTTGCGCATCCGCGCTTTGCCCGTGTCGTAGATCGGGATTGCAAACTCCAACTCGATCTGGGGGGTTACATCAGTTCCAATGTCACCATCTTCGGCTTCACGCTCCAATTCAGCTCCAGCAATGATTTCGAGATCCGTGACCAGCCGCGTCTGATCCGTCAGACCAAACGCCGCGGCTTGTGCCTCAAGACCCAGTTTTGCCACGCGCAAATCAACACGGTTTCGCAAGGCTTTGGCTTCGACGTTTCGCACCTGCCCGACTGACTTTGGCAATGAAGGCAGCACATCAGGTACGTAGTAATCGACCTGCGTTCCCCAGAGCCCCATCAACCGCGTCAGGTCCTCTTTTGCACGATCCGCATTCAATCGTGCCTGCGCAAGCTGACCTGCAAGCTCGGCATTAAATGCTTGTTCACGGGCTTGTCCTGCCTTGTTGAGTGCCCCGGTTTCCCCCAGCTTGCGGGCCAGCTCTGATCCCGCGTCGGAGGTTGCTTTGGCACGCTTGAGATAGCTCGCCGCCTCGAACGCAGCCACAGCGTTGATCCAGGCCTGACGGGTCTGATTGGCGAGTGTGAGCGTATCGTTCACCGCCTCCAACTGGGCGGCACGGAAATTCACATCTGCCAGCGCCCTGCGCTGCTTGCGCGTCTGGGCATCCAGAATGTTGACGGCAATCATGCTCTCGATGGCACGGTACAAGCCCAGTTCCGCAGCCCCGATGCCGAGGATACCGACGGAGACGACAGGATTCTCAGGGGTCGATTGCTGCCATGCTTCCGCAGCAGAAAGGCCCACATTTGCGTAGGATGCCTGTAAACCCTTGTTGTTCAATAAAGCCACCTGCACGGCAGTATCCGCCGAGATCGTCTTGCGATGCACCATGCCATGTACTTGTTTCTTCAGTGCTTCGTTTTCAGCCTGGGTCTCGGCAAATACGGTCCGTTTTCCGATTGCAGGAGTGATCTGGCTCGCAACATTGGCAAAGCCTGCTTTCGGCTCCGTATAGGCGCCCGGTATTGCGACAGCACATGCCCCAAGCAACAGCGGGAAGCCCGCAATCAAAGGTAGTTTCGAGATACCCATCAGTTGCCCTCCGACTGTTCTTCGTTGACGGTCCGCCAGTCGCGCGGGCCTGTCGGGCCGCGATAGGTGTACCCCGCAAGTGGGTTCTGATATCTGACGGGTGATACGACTGCTGGGTTCGTTGCGGCCTGTTGGACGGTCACGACCGGCAACGGCGTCTGGGTATATGGCAAGGGCTTGATATCTTGAGCGCATGCGCCAAGTGCGAGGGCCGAAGCCCCCATAACTATTTGAATTTTCATGAGGTAAGCCTGATTGATGAACTTCAGAACCGCGCACCAACGCACGCGAAACGAGAGGCTCCTTCAGGAGCCCCGGATCAGATCAGGCGTTGAGGAGGTCGCAGAAATCCGGACGGCTCAATGGAACTTACTTGTGGATTGAGTGGCAAATAGCGATCACTTGTGGACTGCCCCACAAAAGCAGTTCCGGTTTCGCCAAGGACAACAGAATTGCAAATCCCACTGCAGCATTTGCCACCTGCATGATCCGTGCTATCCGAACTGACCAAAGAGCCACATTCTGACTGCGTTACAGCCGAAGCACTATGATCCAGGCCACTATGTTCAGCCTTGCTAGAGACAGAATGATGGCTACCGTGCATGTTTGCGGACGCGTGTGAAGCCGTTGGCGGGAGAAGAACCAATGCAAAAGCGAACGCCACGCATGCGAACGATTTTAGCACTACAAGTATGGAACTTTTCAACATCATTCGTCTCGTTTGGGCAACTTGTAGGGCCCTGTCAATCCGTCCAGCGCTGGAAGGTTTTCAACTTTCTCATATGGGTGGCGCCGATTTACCGACGCCACCGCTCTCCAGTTTCGACTACAGCATTCTGAGCAACATCCATGATCCCATGCCCAGCATCATCAGGTTTTCTGTCAACGAGATAAACCCCAGCGGCACATTGCTGTCTCCACTCACACAGGCGCACTTCAGCTCCCGCCTGTCGATGTAGACAGCCTTGATTACCGACACCGCTCCAATACCACCGATAACGATCGCCACCGGTGCGGCTATCCACAAAAGCGCGCCAGCTGTCATGGTGATCCCGGCGAATGCTTCACCAAACGGATAAACTTTGGCATAGGGAACCCAGCGTTTTGCAAGCAGGTCATAGTTCAGAAACATGGTGGAAAAGCTCTCGATGTCCTGAAGCTTTTGAACTGCCAAAAAACACATCGAGATGGAAATGAACCACTCGAACGCCCGCAGGGTGAAGATGTTCTCGAAGCTATACCACGACAGGCCGAACGCCATTAAAAATGCTACGGCGAAGATTGCAATAACCGGTTGGTAGGAGGTGTCAGACTGCTTCACTTCGGGCTTGTCGAGACCGAAGTGAATGCGCATGGCGTCGTATCCGCCGACCCGTTCGCCGTTGACAAACGTCTGCGGCGTCGTCTTTACGTCGTGCTTGTGGCATCTGCAATATGACGCATTGCGACGTCTGTTGAAGCAGGAGCCATCCGACCCCATCAGCTTTCCGCCCCTTTCAACTTCAGCCAGGGTATCTATGGAAAGTAAGATTGCTGCGAAGGACTTCGACACTTTCTAGTATGCCTTGCTTTCGAAATATCATGGCATAACTCGAAGAGATGAACACAGAAACAAAAATTAGAATTCCTCCGCTACCGCTGAGCGTGCCTTTTGTAGAACGGGAAACCGGTTTCTCGTTCATGTCACGTCTGGCAGCACGTAATGGGGTGTCGACTCGTCTTTTCGGGCTTGATTATGACATGCCCTTTAAGTCAGTGCTCGATGGGGAACGCTCAGCGGTCAACGACCTCAGCGCTCTTGGTGGTGTGGCTCCACAGCAGTTGGTACGATGGACAGCAAGCCGTAGTGAAGGATCGTATCACGTCCTTTGCGGCGAAACCTTCCATGGGATGACCATTCGGAACCCGACGGTCAGAGGGTGCCCCGTTTGCCTGAGAGAAGATGCGCGCGATCCCAGCAGACCTCCAGAACAGCAAATGGCTATTCGCGGCCATTGGTTGGTGAAACATGTGTTCCAGTGCCTGAAACATGGGCATCCGCTCGTCGAACTCTGGTGTGAAACAAACCTATACAACCGCTATGATACATCACAGCAGTTTACCGATCATGCTGCCGCAGTCTTACATGGTAATTTTGACCACGAAACCCGCGAATGCACCGCCTATGACGAGTGGATAGATAATCGACTTGAAAACGGCCCAGGGACTGCGTGGCTTGATCAGCATCCACTTCATGCTGCCGCCACCTTCTGCTTTATTCTGGGCAATGCACTGTTGCGGCTTGAACTGAGCGCTCCATCTTCAATTCCTAAGGAAGACCGTTGGGCTATTTATGAGACGGGTTATGCCGTAGCGTCAAAAGGCGAAGCGGCTATTCGTGAAGCGCTTCAGAAGCTGCAACAGATAACAGCAACACCACAACAGGGACCGAAGGCTACATTCCCGTTACTCTATGAACGGCTGTCTCATGACTACGCGACCGACACCGACTTCCAGCCCTTCCGAGATATCCTGCGCAGTCACATCCTCGAAACATGGCCACTGGGGGTTGGGGATGAACTCATGGGTGAACCCGTCGAGAAAAGGCTATTTCACTCTGTCATTACCGGAGCCAAGGAAACGGGCGTTGATCAGCGCAGGTTACGCAAGCTGCTTGAGGCAGAAAAACTCATCTCGACCGATCTCCCTGATGCGTGGGCCCTGTTTGACGCTGAAGCCGCATCATCACTGCTCTCAGATTTGGTGACTTTATTGCCGGCAAAGTCATTCGCGGAGACCCTGTGCATGACCCGCTCACAATTCGATATTCTGGTTGAAGACGATATTTTGAAGCCAGCACTCTCTGATGCAGTTACGAAGCATGTTTGGAATCCCAAGGACGGTCAGGACTTTCTGACCGGCATGTTTTCCGGTGCGGAGCGTCTTGTTCAAGCCCAGCACGGCTGGGTGCATATCTCAAAGTCAGCGATGAGACTGAAGATACGGCCCGGAGACATCATACGGGCGATCCAGAGCAAACACCTTTTGCGTGTAGGCAATCATGCGGACTTTGACGGCTATGCGGCACTCTATGTTTATTATGATCAAGTGGTCGCTCTTCTTGGCGGCGAAGTTCAGGACGCCACCTCAATCGAGCTGTTCGCAAAGTCAGTCGGTGCGCGGCAGCTGCCAGCATTCAGGCGTCTTATAATGAAAGGCCATTCACCAAGTACAGAAATGAAAAACCCACGGACCAATGCCATGCAGCACTACATCAGTCAGTCCGATGCGGAGGCGTTCCATTCGAAGTTCTACACGTTGCGGAGCATGAGCTTACAGTTCGATCGGAGCTGGCAACGTCTAACTGCGGACCTCGCGGATGCAGGGATCAAGCCGTTTTCACCTGAAGGGGCAAATTACGGCAACATATTCCTCAAGGATGAGGTTGATCAGCATCTCGGTTGAGAACCTCGTGTTAAAGGTCACATGACTTTGACCTTCACCTCATCATCTGACACAAAATGGAAAAACGGCAAACCAGACCTTTGCGCAGGGCGCGGCGAATGACGGGAGGGAGCCCAACCTGTACATTCGATGCTTACGCTGCGTGCGTGCGCAGCGGGTAAATTGCTGCAGCAGCCTAAATCTCAGCGCCGCTACGCGGCAGGAGAACCAGTCATTCGTGCAAACCGCAGCGGGAGTGAAATACTGAAGGGTCAAGTCGCTGGACAAAGCGGCTGTTCAAAGCGTTGTTCACAAGATCTGTTTCCGACCCGCTCGGCCAGAGAGCATTACATAGTCAAGCACGAACATAGTTGGATAATTGCGGCCGTCGTAGCCTAAGTTTTATCGAAGCCTTGCATGATTTTGGCAAATATTGCCGGGTCGGTGACACCTTCCGAGCCGATCAGCAAAACCCGAGCTTTTGCGTCAATGTTCAGTTTTAGTGACAATTCATCATTCTGGCGCACAGCAATCAGTGCTGCGAGTCCTGCGATTGCGCTTTCGCCTGCTTCGATTACCGGATCGCCCGTAGGTGGTTGCGCCAAAAGACGAACCGTAGGTGCCACAATCGCATCCGGGATTGTCATAAAATCGCTCGCCTCTTCAACCAGGA
>RCNE010000773.1_pt1 | contig 17166 bp, 16 predicted proteins | sample 2041361 | NCBI WGS metagenome assembly RCNE01 (sample SAMN09708229, study PRJNA481090) | Marine sediment metagenome, whole genome shotgun sequencing project.
GGTGTTGCGTCCGAAGATCTAGCCCGTCTGCGCAGCATCGTCGCCTTGCAGGCCGGTATCAGCGATCAGCCCAATGATGTTGCGACATTTCAGGAACTTGATGAGGTGTTTCACCAGACCCTGTTTATCGCCGCTGGCCATATCCGCAGCCAGCGCATCATGCGCAGCCACGCAGGCCACCTTGAGCGGTTGCGCCGCCTGCATCTAGACGAAAGCGACAATTCCGGCATGGTGATGAACAACAGCGCCGTGATCGACGGTCACTCCCAAATCCTGAACGGGATCGAGGCCTCGGATCCGACGCAGGCGATTGACGCGCTGCGCCGTCATCTACAGCGCACCGTCAACCGGATGGCCGAAAAGCAGGCCGCCTTTCCGGAATATTTCGCAGACGACATCGAATAATCTAGCGGTTGTTCGCCTTACGCCATGCCGCGAATTTCTCCAGATTTTCGGGATCGGTCGCCGGATAAAGCCCGATGATCCCCGCGCCGCCTTTCACCCGTTCCACCACGAAATCCTCATAAGCTGTCATTTCAACGGCTTCATCCGCGATCTCTGCGGCGATGTCCGCAGGAATGATGATCACGCAGTCATCATCGCCAACCACAATGTCTCCGGGGAACACAGGTGCGTCGCCACACCCGATAGGGCAGTTGATCTCAATCGCCTCATGCAAGGTCAGGTTTGTCGGGCTGGACGGGCGCGCATGATACGACGCGAAATCAAGTTCACCAATGGTGGCGGCCTACCGAGGCCCGCCATCCGTCACCCCCCCAGCCACACCTCGCATCATCAAACGCGTGACCAGAATATCACCTGCACTGGCAGCACGCGCGTCTTTGCGGCTGTCCATGATCAGCACATGACCGGACGGACAGGCCTCTATCGCAACGCGTTGCGGGTGATCGGGGTTGCGGAATTCCACAAGCTGGTTGCGGTCTTCGCGCGCGGGCATGTAGCGCAACGTAAAAGCTGGGCCGACCATGTTGCGCCCCTTGCGTGCTACGGGTCCAACCCCCTGCACCACCTGATTGCGCAATCCGCGTTTATAGAGAGCGGTGGCAAGGGTGGCCACAGAGACAGTCTTTAGTTTTTCGCAGGTTTCCGGTGTCATGCCGCCGTCTCCTTTAGAGTGATCAGATCGTTTGCGGTAATAAATGCGTCAAGCTTGTGTTGTTGCACCTCTGTCAGCGGCCACGCTGAAGGTGGTCGTGTTGGCCCGCAGTTGGTGCCGATTGCCATTAACGCCGCCTTGACGCCAGTGACATTGGTGCCGTTCTGCTCTTCTGCGCGGATGTCTTCGAACACGCGCATCCCTGCGATCAGTTGGTTTGCCGCTGCATAATCACCTGCGTCCAACGCCGCATGGATCGCGACGGACCGTTCCGGCCAAACGTTGATCAACCCAGAGGTAAAGCCCCGGGCACCCACTGCATAAAGCGGCGGTGCCCAGACTTCGGCCAGCCCGCAGACCCAGATAATATCATCGGGACAGGCCTCGATTGCGCGTGCGAGGTTCAACGGGTTTGGCGTCGCCCATTTCACACCTTTCACGCCACCTGCTTCACAGAGACGTGCAATGGCGTCCGGCCCCATCGTGTCATTGCGCAGATACAGCATGACAGGCAGGCCGCCTGACGCCTCGCGCACAGCCGTAACATAGTCAATCGTGCCGCGAGGGGATACAAACGGGTCGGGCGGTTGATGGATCATCAACGCATCCGCGCCCGCATCGGCACTGGCCCGCGCCAGCACGCAGGCATCACGAATGCCACGCCCGACACCCGCCAGCAACGGCGCGCGGCCATCCACCATATCCGCCACCTTGCGGACCATGCAGCACGCCTCATCCGTTGTTAGCGCGTAAAACTCACCCGTGTTGCCGTTCACAACCGGAATGTGAACGCCCGCCGTGATGGCCCGTTCGATGATCGGCACCAGCTTGTCTGGCGCGATATTTCCGGCAGCGTCATAAGGGGTTGCCAGAATGCCAGAGATGCCGGTCAATGCCTTCTCAAGATCGTGTTTCATCTGCATCGCCTTTCAGAACGCGCTTTTCAGAAAATGTCAGGCTCGCCGGCCGTGCGCCCGAATTCCCGCGTCAGATAGTCAAAGTCGCAGCCCTGATCGGCCTGCCCTACATGTTGTTGGAACATATAACCCCAGCCCCGCTCGAAACGCGGTTCGGGTGCGATCCATGCTGCGCGGCGTGCTGCGATCTCGTCTTCATCGACCAACATATCGAGGCTTCGCGCCTCAAGGTCCATCCGCACGGTATCGCCGGTTTTGAGCAATGCAAGTGGCCCGCCGATGAACGCTTCGGGGGCTACATGCAGGATGCAGGCCCCATAAGATGTCCCCGACATCCGCGCATCTGAGATGCGCAGCATGTCGCGATGGCCCTGCTTTAGCAGCACTTTGGGCATCGGCAGCATGCCCCATTCCGGCATCCCCGGCCCACCCTGCGGACCCGCATTGCGCAGCACCAGTACGTGTTCCGGCGTGACATCCAGATCCTCGTCGTCGATGGCCGCTTTCATTTCGGGATAGCTGTCAAAGACCAGCGCGGGGCCTTCGTGGCGGTGAAACCTCGGATCACAGGAGGCCGGTTTGATCACAGCCCCGTCAGGACACAGATTGCCGCGCAACACGGCAAGCGAGCCTTCGCGGTACACGGGATTTGACAGCGGACGTATCACATCCTCGTTGTACACCGGTGCGCCTGCAATTCCGGCAGAAAGCGGTTTGCCAGTACAAGTGATTGCGTTACGGTCCAGCATGTCGCCCAATTGATCCATCAGCGCGCGCAAACCGCCCGCGAAATAGAAATCCTCCATTAGGTATTCGTTGCCCAACGGACGGATGTTCGCGATCAGCGGCGTGGTACGCCCGAGGGCGTCCAGATCATCAAGGTCCAGCGGAATGCCTGCGCGCCGTGCCATCGCCAGAAGGTGCACTACTGCATTGGTGGAACAGCCCGTCGCCATAGCCACGATCGCCGCGTTGCGCACAGCGGCGGCAGTAATAATGCGATCCGGCGTCAGATCCTCCCAAACCATATCCACGATGCGCCGCCCGCAAGACGCGCTCATCCTTTTGTGACCCGCATCTGCGGCGGGGATAGAGGACGCACCGGGCAGACACAGCCCCATCGCCTCGGCAATTGCCGTCATGGTGGAGGCGGTTCCCATCGTCATGCAGTGCCCGTAAGACCGCGCAATCCCGCCCTCGACACCAACCCATTCTTCGGTCGAAAGTTTGCCCGCGCGACGTTCATCCCAAAATTTCCACGCGTCCGAGCCTGATCCCAGCGCACGTCCCGCATAATTGCCGCGCAGCATTGGACCTGCGGGCAGAAAAATGAAAGGGATACCCGCGCTGATGGCCCCCATCGTGAGGCCCGGCGTAGACTTGTCACAGCCCCCCATCAGCACCACGCCGTCCAGCGGATGCGAACGGATCGTCTCCTCCGTCTCGATCGCAATCATGTTGCGATACAGCATCGAGGTTGGCTTAGTGAAACTCTCGTCAATGGAGATTGTCGGGATCTCGAGGCCAAGCCCCCCCGCCTGCGCAATGCCTTTCTTCACGTCCTCGGCACGGTCGCGAAAATGCAGGTGGCAGGGGTTCATCTCGGACCATGTATTGAGGATACCGATGATCGGGCGCCCTTCCCAATCCTCTGGCCCCAACCCCATCTGCATCATGCGCGAACGATGCCCGAAACTGCGCAAATCATCGGGACCAAACCACCGTGTGCTGCGCAGTTGTTCCGCGGTTCTCTTATGCTGCTGGGTCATCGGCATCCTCGCGCGTTGTTGAATTCGCATCTGTCAAGACACTCAAACAGGTGCCTTGTTCAAACTAATATATTACCTTATCAAATTGATTGTCGATACTATTCACAGGGTCCGTCAGAAAATGTCCCGAAATATGCATGAGCAGGTTCTGGCAATTGGCCCGTCCCATGAAAAGGTTTGCGGCCCGAATAACGAAGGTCTTACTCATCCAGCCACCTCGCACACAACTTGCTTCCAAGGAGCCTCCAATGACTGGCACTACCCCCCTATTCGCGCCTCACGGCAAACATCTGATCGCCGGAGAATGGATTGGCGGGAGCGCGAGTTTTGCCAACGCGCCAGCAACCGGACAGAGCAATGATTTCCAGATCGGAACGCCTGCACATGTGGAAACTGCCTGCGCCGCAGCAGAGGAGGCCTTCTGGACATACGGTTATGCCTCACGCGAGGAGCGCGCCAAATTTCTAGAGGCTATCGCGGACGAGATTGAGGCGCGCGGCGATGCGATCACCGACATTGGCAGTCGCGAATCCGGTCTGCCCGCCGTGCGTTTGCAAGGCGAACGCGGGCGCACCACAGGCCAGTTACGGCTCTTTGCCAACCACATCCGCGATGCCAGTTTCCTTGATCGGCGTGTCGATGCCGCGATGCCGGATCGTCAACCTGCGCCGCGCCCAGAGATACGGCTGATGCAGCGCCCCATCGGGCCTGTTGCGGTTTTTGGTGCCTCCAACTTCCCACTGGCGTTTTCGACTGCGGGCGGTGACACGGCTGCCGCCCTTGCCGCTGGCTGTCCGGTGGTCGTCAAAGGCCATTCCGCCCATCCCGGCACAGGCGAAATCGTGGCCGAGGCAATCCATGCAGCGATCCAGACCTGCGGCATTCATTCGGGCGTGTTTTCCCTGATCCAAGGCGGCAAGCGTGACGTGGGCCAAGCGCTGGTGCAGCACCCGCTGATCAAAGCCGTCGGCTTTACCGGATCGCTGGCGGGGGGACGCGCGTTGTTTGATCTATGCGCCGCGCGCCCCGAACCGATCCCGTTCTTCGGAGAGTTGGGCTCAGTCAATCCGATGTTCATTTTGCAAGAAGCCGCAAAGGCGCGTGGCGCTGCAATCGGGACAGGCTGGGCGGGTTCGCTGACCATGGGCGCAGGCCAGTTCTGCACCAACCCCGGCATCGCTGTTGTGCGCAGGGGACCGGAGGGGGATGCGTTTGTCGCCGCCGCTAGAGACGCGCTGGAAGAAGCAGACGCGCAGGTGATGCTGACGGACGGCATCGCGCAGGCCTACCGCGATGGCAAGGCGCGTTTCACGGGGCGCAACGCCGTCCACGCGCTGCTGGATACCCAAAGCGAGGGACGCAGCGCACGCCCGAACTTGTTCGAGACCACCGCAGAAACCTATCTTGAGGATCACGCACTTGGCGAGGAAGTCTTTGGTCCCTTGGGTCTGGTTGTGCGGGTGGAGGGAGACGAAGACATGCGCGCGCTTGCGAAAGGGTTCGAGGGCCAGTTGACCGCGACGATCCACATGGATGACGCCGATGCGCCGGAAGCCCGCGCCCTGCTCCCGATATTGGAGCGCAAGGCGGGGCGTATTCTGGTTAACGGCTTTCCAACGGGTGTCGAAGTCTGCGAAGCAATGGTGCACGGCGGCCCTTATCCGGCCTCGACCAACTTTGGTGCGACTTCTGTGGGGACAATGGCGATCCGGCGGTTCTTGCGTCCCGTGTCCTATCAGAATGTGCCGGCATCTGTCTTGCCGGATGATTTGGCAGACGCGGCCCTATGACGTCTGATGCGCTGATCGGGCCCGTTGCGGTACTCGACCCGATGTCGACGGCGATGCAGGAAAAGGTGCGCGGCTTTGCGAGTGGATTGGATTTGCGATTTTCGGCCTCTGGCACGCCAGAGGATTTCGCGGCAGTGATTGATGGCGCGCTCTACATCGTGCCACGTGGTCTGGGCCTGCCAACTAGACTGCTGGAAAACACCGATACCGTACGTTTGATCCATCAATGGGGGACTGGCACGGACAAACTCCCACTAGATTTTGCGCGCGCAAAAGGCGTGACTGTCGCGCGCAGTCCGGGTGTGAACGCGCCCACTGTCGCTGATCTAACCATCGGCATGATGATCGCTGCGCTGCGCCGCATACCGCAACACCACCAAAACGCGCGCGCCGGAAAATGGGTTGTGAACACCCTTGTGCCGGGTGCGCGTGATCTGAATGGTTTGAAGGTCGGGTTAATCGGGTTCGGTGCCATCGGGCAGTTAGTCGCTCGCCGGTTGTCGGGCTTTGACTGCGATGTAATCTATAATCGCCCTTCTGGCGCGATGGAGACGCCACATGCGCGTTACGGGGATATAGACGAAATCCTAACATCTTGTGATATCGTCAGCTTGCACCTGCCCCTGACGGGGGCCACGCGCCATATGCTTGGCGCGACACAGCTCGCGAAAATGAAGCCCGGTGCCTTACTGGTGAACACGGCGCGTGGCGGGATCATCGACGAGGCCGCCCTAATCGCAGCGCTGCGCGGCGGCCCTCTTGGTGCGGCGGCCTTGGATGTCTTTGCGGATGAACCAGTCAAGCCAAACAATCCAATGCTCGCGATGGATAACGTCGTGGCCTTGCCCCACATCGGCGGGCATACCGAAGACAATCTGGCCCGTATGGTCAGCCATTGGGCCGCAAACATCCGCGCGTTTCATGAGGGGCGCGAGATTGACGCCGCCTGCATCGTCCCCTGAGACCCAGCCGCCTACACCTCCATAAAGGGCGCAGGCACCATAAGTTTGTTGATCTGACTGACCAGATTTCCCGCCTCGGCGCTTTTCGCGAGATAAGCTTGCCAGTCCGGATCAGCCATCAGGTTTGCGCGCCGCTCTGCCCTGTCAGCAGCATCTGCATAGGGCCAAATGTGGACATATGAATTCACGTCCCCCGTCTCGGTCTGGGCAAACATCACTGGTGTCCCAAGATTGCGCAACTGTGCGGTGTAGCCATGTTCGGCATAGAGCGCGAGTTGCTTTTTGATCGTGCCGGGGCGGCAGATATAGGTGCGGTGATCATAGAGCATGATGAGTTCCTCTGGTGAAAAAGAGCGTAGGTAAAATCGGGTCAGACGGCATCGGTGTGGTCTGTGATGCGGGTGCGGGCCTGCAACAAATGATAGGACATATACACTCCCGCCGCCTCGCTATCGCCTGCACGGATAGCCTCTAGAATCTGACGGTGTTCGCGCACTACAGTATCAATCCGCGCTTGCGAGCCTTCGCGGGTAAGTTTTTGCGCCACGTCGATGCCCTGCTCAATAGCCTCGCGGGTACATTCCAGCATCTGTATAAACACCTCGTTGCCCGACGCCGTAGCGATGGCGAGGTGAAACTGGTAGTCCGCATCTACGGAGGGAGTGCGGGCCTGCATGGAAGCTTCTAGCTGTTGCTGTGTCGTTTCAATCAACGCGATGTCCTGTTTGCTGGCCCGCAAGGCAGCCATACGCGCAGTCGCGTGTTCTAAGGTGATCCGCGCTTCCATCGCCCGCATCAGTCCCGCTACCGATCCGGCGGTGGCATATTCGATCAGCTTTTCAGACGGACGGCGGCGCACGAAAGTACCAACACCGCGCCGCGCCTCGACCAGCCCGTCTTCTTGTAATTTGCGCAACGCCTCGCGCACAACGGGGCGCGACACGCCAAACGCCGTGGCGAGCCGGTTTTCAGAGGGGAGCCGTTGCCCCTGCGTAAGCACATTTGAAACGATCTGCTCAAGGATCTGGCCATAGAGTTGATCCGCCAGGGTCTGGCGTTTCTTGATCGTGAGTTTGGGCGCTTCCAACGGCTATTCCTCTGCGGGCGGGCGGCGCATCATGTTGGCCATCCGCAGGGCAGATGTCGCAGCGCCGTAGCCGTTATCTATGTTCACAACAGTCACACCGGGTGCGCAACTGGCCAGTATGGCGTCGAGTGCCACGCGTCCCCCCGCTGCTACGCCGTACCCCACAGAGGTCGGTACACCAATTACAACACCCGGCACCAGCCCCGCAATCACCGAGGGTAGCGCGGCATCCATTCCTGCAAAAACAATGACCACATCCATTTCACGCAACTCGGCCTCGCGGGCCAGCAGCCGCCAGAGGCCCGCCACACCAACGTCAGAGATTTCCGTGGCGTCCCTACCGCCATAGGCCAACACGCGTTTTGCTTCCGCCATGGGCCGCGCGTCAGAGGTTCCAGCACTCACCAATGCAATGCGTGGGGTGTTTGTCAGTGGACCATGCGGACCCAGAATTGCCGTATGCGATAAGGCGCAATAATCGACCACACGGCGCAGATCTTGAGGGAGTTCCGCATGTTGCTCGGCGCTCAACCGCGTCATCAACAAACGCCGGTCTTCGTTGACCGCATCGCGCAGTATTGCCTCTAGTTGCGGCTGGTCTTTGTGTTCGCACAAGACGGCCTCCTCTATGCCAATGCGCTGGCTACGATAACGATCAAAGGTCACGCTTGCATGGCCGTCTGGCGCTTTGTCATCCATGCACAAACGCGCTCCCTCTTTCATATGCCCGCAATATCACCGGCATCTCGCCAGATGTAATGGCACGCACCACAGCGCTTGCATTTTCGCGCTGCGCCTCACTCATTGTGCCGAAAACACCGTCTTCGATTTCGATCACCCAGCGGGTATGGGTGCGGCGACACCGCAGCGTTACATTTCCCAACATCTCGCGAAGTTGCCCCTCAGCACGATCAATCATCCGCAACTCGTCGGGTTCAACCCGCAAACCGGTTTCAATGCGGCTGGCCAAACAAGGCGCGGCGGGCAGCTCTGCCAGATCACCCAGACCAAGGGTACGGGCCAGCGCGCGCACATCCTGTTTGGTCATCCCAGCGGTCACAAATGGGTGCAAGACACCATGCTCATCCGCTGCAATCAGGCCGGGCCGATAGTCTGAAAGATCATCTAAATTGGTTCCTGCCGCCACAACATCCGCCATCTTCGACAGCGTTCCATAAAGATTGGATTTACAGAAGTAACAGCGGTTTACCGGATTTGCACGGTAGGCTTCGTCGCCAAATTCACCCGCATCGGTCAACCTAAGGATCAGACCGCGTTCCGCTGCAAACTGTCTCACCCGCGCGGTTGCGGCCTCTGGTACGGCTGGGGAAATCGCGTGGCAGAGTGTGACCTGATCCGCCCCGCGCACCTGCGCACCTGCTGCGGACAATGTCAGGCTGTCGATCCCGCCACTCAACGCGATGGTCAATTCCGGTGGTGTAGCAAGCGCGCGCATCAATGCCTCAGGTATCGTCATGGCAGAGCCCCGCTGGTGGTGGTAAGACTGTCCAACAGGCGCTTGCTCGACAGTTCGAGGTGCGCGCGCATCCGCTCGCGTGCACGCACCGGATCACCTTCGGCAATGGCCGCCGCAATCAAGTGATGTTCTGCCACGGCATCACTGCTGTCACTGCCACGTTTGATTGCCTGAACGCGTCCAGCCAGAATTGTTTCGCGCAAGCTTGCGCCCAGATAGTTGAACAGACTCAGATAATAGTCGTTGCCGGTGGCCTCGCAGATCGCGCGGTGAAAACGCAAATCGGAACTGACGCCCTGTCCCACACCCAGCGTGCCCCCCCCGCTCGACACATCGAAAGCATCTGCTGCCGCCTGAATATTGGCGTGGCCTTTGGCATCGCCACGGATGGCCGCAATCGCTGCCGCTTCAATCTCCAGCCCTATGCGTAGCTCCAATATCTGCGACAGTTTGCGGTTGCTTTCGACGTCTTGTTTGGGAATAGCAAAGCCAATGCGTGGCCTGTCACTGAACACAAACGCGCCGCGCCCCTGCTGGCTGGACAACATGCCTTCGGCCTTAAGCCGCGACACCGCTTCGCGGATCACCGTACGACTGACATCCAGATCGCTAGCGAGCGTATTTTCCGACGGCAGCATCCCCCCCACTTGCCAAGTGCCATTGACCACATTCTCACGCAGCACATCTGTCACCTGCTCGCTGAGTGTGGGGCCCTGACCCAGCGGAGCGGATGTCTGGAATGTGTCATTCATCGTCACGGCTCCTTTTTTCACGAATTGGTACACCTGTATGACAACTTGTCAATAACTGTGAAATCAAGATTTTCGGTTATAGCACTGCCATTCAACATTACAGCAGAGTGTGTTTGGTGGATAATTGGTATTTTTAATTGACAGGTGGATTTTTCCATTACAACCTGCGTTGACTCCGGCGCACCTGTGTCAGGACGAATGGAGCACGGCTCTGGCTGGACCAATCCGGCTCAAATCAAAACTCGGGAGGAGTTTTAATGTCACCACTAGCAAGAGTAATCCGCCAAACGACAGCGGCCACCATCCTTTTCGCAGCATCCGGCATCGCCGCACAGGCGGAGAGTTTCGTCATGGCGACCGGATCGCAAGGCGGGTCCTGGTTCCCAGTGGGTGGCGCGATCAAAGCCATCGTCGAGCGGGAAAATCCGGAGTTGGACATTACCGTAACACCCGGCGCGGGTGTGTCGAACGTGGTGGGTGTGGATGCGGGCCGTTTCGGCATTGCCTTCGCCAACTCGACCTCCACCGTGGACAGCCTGACAGGCAAGGAGCCGTTCCGCAAAGCCACAACAAATGTTTGCAACCTTGGTGTGCTCTACCCGCAGTTTTTCCAGATCGTCGCCTTGGCCGATTCTGGGATCAAAACAGTGGCAGATATGAAGGGCAAGCGCCTGACAACTCAGCAGTTGGGCAACACCGGCGAGTTTCTCACCCGCCAGCTTCTTGAAACCGCGGGGCTGACATTTGATGACCTCGACAGTGTGTCAAACACGTCATATTCGGATTCCGCCTCACAGATGAAAGACGGGCAGGCTGATTTCTTTACGCTTGGCACGTCATTACCCGCAGGTGCCATCATGGATCTGGCATCTTCGCGCGCCATCACGCTGGTTGATGTAGACGAAGCCACATTCAAGTTCTTCAAGGACAACAATGCAGCCTTTCAGCGCCGCGAAGTGAAAGCAGGTTCCTACCCCGGCTTTGACGAAACCGTCCACGCAATCAGCTATGACACGCATATGATCGCGCCTTGCGATTATGACGGTGAAATCATCAAGTCGGTGCTGGGTGCCGTTGCGGACAACGTCGAGAGCTTTGGCGCCGTCACCAAATCAATGGCAAGTCTGACAGTTGAACAAATGGCGACGGACATCGGTGTTCCGTTCCACCCTGCCGCCAAAGAGTTCTACGCAGAGCGTGGCATTTCGGGAATGTAATCTCCCGACGCTCACGGATTAACCGGGCGGGGCCATGTGCTTTGCCCGGCACCGGGCTTTTTGCCACAAGGGGAACGCCCCCGAAATGTGGACGGCAGTCCTTGACCACTTGACGCGGGAAGCATCCATGAAGCTGTCGATATTTTCGGAAAAGATGCCTTTGATAACCCGAATTTCAAGGCTTTTGCTGATCGGCATGGCCTTTTGGCATTTGTACGTTGCCTTTGTCGGCCCCCCCAACCCCTACATCATGCGCGGCCTTCACGTTGCCTTTGCGCTGCTCTTGATTTACCTGACAGTCGACCGCAACGGGATGCGCAAACAAACGCCGCCCTGGTACGATGTGATCTTCGGGCTGATCGCCGGTGGTGCCGCGCTCTATCCGTCGTTCAACTTGGACTACATCACCCAACGGTTCCTATATGTGGACCCGATTTTGCCGGTGGATATCGTGGTTGGCATTACGTTGGTCGTGCTACTGCTGGAGGCCACACGCCGGATGCTCGGGCCGATGCTGCCCATCACTGCAATCTTGTTTATGGGATACGGGTTGGCGTTCACTTCCACCCTGCCCTCGGTGATCCTTGAGCAGTTGTTCATGACGCCTGAGGGCATTTTTGGCATCCCCATCGCGGTTTCCGCCACCTACATGGTGCTGTTCATCCTGTTCGGATCACTGGTTGAAAAGATGGGTGTCGGACAGCTTTTCATGGATTTTGCGGTGGCCATCACTGGTCGCCAAGCCGGTGGACCCGCTAAGGTAGCCTGCGTCACTTCGGGCTTGTTCGGCTCTGTGTCCGGCTCTGCTGTGGCCAATGTGATGACAACCGGCACGTTTTCAATCCCGTTGATGAAACGCATGGGCTTTAACCCCGCCTTTGCCGGCGCAGTCGAGGCCGTCGCCTCTACGGGTGGGCAAATCATGCCGCCTGTTATGGGGGCTGCTGCCTTTGTCATGGCCGAATATCTGGGTGTTGGCTATCTTACGGTTGCCAAATATGCATTGGCGCCCGCAGCCTTATTTTACGTCGCGCTGTTTGCCGCCGTGCATTTCGAGGCAAAGCGCAAAGGCATCGGGTCGGTCCCGAAAGAAGATCAAGTACCCCTCAAGGAAGTCTTGATCGAGCGTGGCCATTTGTTTGCGCCGCTCATTATCATCGTCACGGTTTTGATGATCGGATATTCCGCTCCCTATGCGGCGATGTGCGGGATCATGTCGGTGGTGCCTGTCGCAGCTTTGCGTAAGACCACGCGCCACTACGTAACCATCGATAATATTCTGGACGCGTTGGAAAGCGGCGCGCGCAATGTTCTGACCATCGCTGCGGCCTGTGCCTGTGCCGGTATCGTTGTGGGCGTTATCGACATCACTGGTCTGGGGCTGACCTTCTCGAATTTCGTGATTGAGGCGGCGCAAGACACCCTATTGGTCGCGCTGCTTCTTTCAATGGTTGCGGGCATCATCCTCGGAATGGGCATGCCCACGACACCTGCCTATATTGTGCAGGTCGCGCTGCTGGTGCCTGCCTTGGTCAAACTGGGCGTGCAAGTCGAAGCGGCGCACCTCTTCGTGTTCTACTTTGCGATCCTGTCCGCCATCACACCGCCTGTGGCCATGGCCGTTTATGCGGCAAACACGTTATCGCAGGCCAAAATTATGGAGTCCAGTTGGTTCGCGATCAAACTTGGGGCGACAGGTTTCATCGTGCCGTTCATGTTTGTCTATGAACCCGCAATCCTGATGCAAGGCACACCGCTACATGTCACCTTGGTGATCGCGCAAGCCGCTGTCGGGGTAATCCTTCTGGCCGCAGCTTTGCAGAGGTACTTCTTCGGAAACCTTTCTGCGCTGCACTCAATTGTGCTGTTTGCCGGATCGCTATGCCTGATTTACCCAGACTGGCGCTCTACCGCGGCTGGTTTTGTCATCGCAGGCGCGATCATGTTCTTGCAAAAAGCCCGCAGTCGAAACATGCCCGTGCCTGCGAACACACAAAACTAAACGCGATCCTTAACCGAAACATACGGAGTTCTTTTCCATGCTGCAAAACGTCATGCCCAAGGGCCGTACCGGCGGGCAAGTCCTTGTCGACCAACTGCTTATCCATGGTGCCGATACGGCCTATTGTGTGCCGGGCGAAAGCTATCTTGAGGTACTGGATGCGTTGCATGACGTCAAAGACCGCTTCACCCTGATCAATGCGCGTCACGAAGCGGGTGCGGCCAATATGGCCGAAACCTACGGGAAACTAACGGGGGCGCCTGGAATTTGCATGGTGACGCGTGGCCCAGGTGCCTGTCACGCAGCCATTGGCGTTCATATCGCGCAGCAAGACAGCACGCCAATGATCCTGCTGGTTGGCCAAATCGCGCGTAACACCACGGACCGTGAAGCGTTTCAGGAAATCGATTATCGCGCGATGTTTGGTCCCATCGCGAAGTGGGCCACACAGATTGATGATGCGCGCCGCATTCCCGAATATATGGCGCGCGCGTTTCGGGTGGCGACTTCCGGCAGGCCCGGCCCCGTCGTGATCTCCCTGCCCGAAGACATGCTAACCGATGTGGTTACAGTTGCGGATGCGCGGCCCTACACCGCCACCCATGCGGAACTGTCGGCAGTCAGCCTTGATGCGCTCAAGGCCGAACTCGCGGGCGCAGAGCGTCCCTTGCTGCTCCTAGGCGGCTCCGGCTGGTCAGATGCAAGTGCCGCCGCGATCACGCGCTTTGCCGAAACTAATGCCATTCCGGTTGCCAGTTCCTTCCGGCGCCAAGACATTGTTCCAAACTCCTCACCGGTTTTTGCGGGGGATTTCGGCACCTCAACAGCGCCCACGCTTTATGCCCACCAACGTGCGGCAGATTTGCTGGTCGTGATCGGTGCGCGGCTGGGTGAGATGACAACGAAAACCTACACCACGCTCACCCCGCCCAATCCGCAAACGCGCCTTGTGCATCTCTATCCCGAACCGGACGAGATCGGACGGGTGTATGCGCCCGATCTGGGTATTGCAGCCGCGTCTGCCTCAGTTGCGGCGGCGCTGGATGGGGTCGATCTGGGGCAAAGTGACCGCTGGCGCGACTGGTGTGACAAATTGCATGGTGACTACCTCACTGACAGCACTGCGCCCAACGGGGACGGATGGGATTTGGATATGGGCGTGGCCCTCACGCAATTACGCGATAGCCTGCCTGAAGATGTGATTGTGACGCTGGATGCTGGCAACCACACAGGCTGGGCGCAGCGATTCTTGCGTTATGGGCGCCCGGGCAGGATTATCGGATCGACCTGCGGTTCGATGGGATACGCCGTGCCTGCTTGCGTGGCGGCGGCTATCGCTTATCCGGACCGCCTGAGCCTTGGTTTTGTCGGTGATGGTGGATTTCTGATGAGCGGGAACGAATTGTCGACGGCTACGCAATACGGCGCAAAACCGATTATCCTCGTCTTCAACAACGGCATCTATGGTACAATCCGCATGCATCAGGAACGCGACCATCCCGAGCGTATTTCTGGCACTACGTTGCAGGGTCAGGACTTTGTCAAAATGGCTGAAGGCCTTGGCGCACATGCAGAGCGTGTCACGAAAACCGCAGATTTCGCAGCGGCTTTTGTACGGGCGCGTAACAGCGGGCGGGCTGCCGTGATCGAATTAGTGACCGACCCGGACCAGATTTCAACGCGCACAACAATCACCAAACTGCGCGCGGCGGCCGACGAGAAGGCGGGCGTTTGAAACGGCGAGCCTGATCAACTTAGGCCACTTGCTCAACCGTCCGCCGTCAGCCCCGCCCCGCAAAGGGCATTTTGGTCGCCATCACGGTGACAAACATCGCATTCGCCGAAGGTGACAAACCAGCCATATAGGACAGCGTTCGTGCCACATCCTGCACGTCCATGCGCGGCTCTGGCGCAAGGCTGCCATCCGGTTGCAGAACACCACTTTTCATCCGCTCCGTCATCTCGCTGGCGGCATTGCCAATGTCGATCTGGCCGCAGGCAATGTCGTACTTGCGCCCGTCCAGCGACAAGGCGCGGGTAAGACCTGTAATCGCATGTTTCGTCGCAGTGTAAGGCGCGGACAAGGGGCGCGGCACATGTGCGGAAATTGATCCGTTGTTGATGATCCGCCCACCCTGCGGCGTTTGACGCTTCATCAGCGCAAAAGCCGCCCGCGCGCACAAGAATGATCCGGTCAAATTGGTGGCGACGATATCATTCCAGTCCTCAACCGAAAGCGCATCAATTTCGACCGCTGGCCCGTTGCGGCCCGCGTTATTGAACAACAGGTCAAGCCGTCCAAAGCGTGTCTCGATCTGCTCAAAAAGAGCGCTCACATCCTGCTCTGAGCCGACATCAGCGGTTATCGCGAGATGCCCCTCGCCCTCAAGCGTGGCACAAACCTCATCCAGCGGTTCCTGCCGCCTACCCGTCAGGACTACGCAAAAATCATCCCGCGCCAGTATCTGCGCAGAGGCGCGTCCGACCCCGCTGCCCGCTCCGGTAATCAATGCAATTCGTTTTTCCATAGTTCTTATCCTCCGCAGGCAGTTCGTTGGTTTGCGTATGACTAATATTAATATAAAAGAAGAATAGATGCAGCAAAATTGCGCAGCTCTTTGAAGAGCTGCCAAATCATGGAGTGACCGCAAGATGATCGACCTCTACACATGGACAACCCCAAACGGACGCAAGGTTTCCATCCTTCTGGAGGAACTGGGTGTCGAGTATACAGTTCACCCGATCAACATAACCAAAGACGAACAGATTACGCCCGATTTTCTCAAGATCGGCCCCAACAACAAAATACCTGCGATTGTGGACAATGAAACCGGCGTGACGCTGATGGAATCGGGTGCGATCATGTGGTACCTGGCAGAAAAGCACGGGAAATTCCTGCCAAGTGGTCCCGCACAACGCGCCAATGTACTGCAGTGGTTGATGTGGCAGATGGGCGGTCTTGGCCCCATGGCCGGACAGGCGCATCATTATCTGCATTTCAATCCTGGCAAGGCCGCCTACGCAGAAGAGCGTTTCTCCAAAGAGGTGCGGCGCTTGTATTCCGTCCTGAACACACAATTGAGCGGTCGCGACTATGTTTGTGACGAATATTCTATTGCCGATATGGCCTGCTGGCCATGGATATCACGCTATGAGTGGCAAGGTATTGATCTGGCCGACTACCCGGCCGTGCGGGATTGGTACCAACGGCTATTAGCGCGAAAGGCCGTTCAGGCCGGATACCACGTGCCTAAAGTCATGGGCGAAATCCCTGCTGGCTGAGGCAACTACAAGAATCAGCATTGCAAGGCAAAATCGACAACGCTTTGAAGATGAATGAGTCTACGTCAAACAGCGGAGGCTTGGGGACGCAACGCACAGGGTGATGACCATGTGCTTGATGCCCTTTTGCGCGACGATCTCAACCTTACACCCCAAACGTTGGCGGACGGGCTGCGCACCCAACAACCACGCCTTTATTCAATTTCGTCCAGCCCGAAACGGGCACCCCTGCGAAGTTCACTTGACCGTAAGAGGGTGTTGTCACGTTAGCTAAGCAGGCTCTGAAATAATTCAGATATCGATATTCAAATGACTTTGACCGCGTCATTCCACACATCGAATGCTTCGAGACGGTGGTATCGAATTATTAGGGCGGAGCGACGGCAAGCCGGGACAGAGAAGCAATTTCGGATGGCAGAGTGAATTGATACAAACCGCCGCAAACTTCCAGGTGAACGATATCCCTGCATCGCCCTTTCCCGCTTTCGGAATGGCAGATGGCTGTTCTCAGCGCGGTTATTCGGGCCTTTGTGCGATCGATGCTTTACGCCAGACCCAATCTCTCGTTTCGCCGCGCCGTAGGATCGGAGCTTGTCGGTGATGAAACGTTTCGGCCTTCTCCCTTGCTTATCCATCAACCGGTACAGCAGGCGTTTCGCTGCTTTCCTGTCGCGCCTGCATTGAAGAATTTCATCCAATATAACGCCATTCTGATCAACAGCGCGCCATAGCCAGAACTGCCTACCTTTGATCTTCACCACGACTTCGTCCAAATGCCAGATGTCGCCGGGTCG
>RCNE010001075.1_pt1 | contig 17156 bp, 14 predicted proteins | sample 2041361 | NCBI WGS metagenome assembly RCNE01 (sample SAMN09708229, study PRJNA481090) | Marine sediment metagenome, whole genome shotgun sequencing project.
AGGCAGCAGTCCCGACGGCGAGCGGGGGAAGTAGTGCCTTGCGGGTGACAACGGTTGCGGAACGCCACTTGGTCACGAAGCTGACGATCCCGAACGCGATCACAGCCGGTCCGAGCACCGGACCCTGGATGAAGGCCAGGGTGTCAAAGGCTGAGTCGTCGGGAACCAATGCAAACAGGTTCTCCGGGCAGCCGACGCACTCGTCGGATATGGCCGGATCGTTCACCAGAGTCTTGGGGAACTGGAGCACAACCGTCACCAGCCAACCAGTAGCCGCGAACAGCCGCGGCCAGATCGAGTCGAAATGTCCCGTCGGAAAGACGGCGAGCGTGTGAATCAGAAGCCCGATCCAGGCAAGGTCAAGCAGGACACCAAAGCTGAACAGAAGAGGCACGTCCGTCAGTTCCAAACTGCCAGCGACGAAGGCGAAACCGGTGCCAACCAAGAGCGTTCCAACACGGTTGTCTGGATAACGGTTGGCCGCAAAGAGCCCGGCAGCTGGCGGATACCCCGGGTCTTCGACGGCAACAACCTGGCCAGGAGCGACAAGAAGTCGCGTGACGAGGTCGATGCCTTGTTGGGCACCAGCGGTGATGATGACCTGGTCGGCGGTTGCTTCAACGGCGCGAGACTGACCGACCCAATGTGCGATGGCCCGGCGTAACGCTGGGATCCCAGCGGGATGGCCGTACCCGCCGGGAGGGGTCTGCATGGCCGTGGTCATACAGCGCCGCCACTCCACAAGCGGAAAGAGGGCCGGGTCGGGTCGCCCGGTCCGAAGGTCGAATGTCGGAGGGTTTTCCTCGAAGCCGCCAAGCGACCACTCAACCGCCGACGATGTCGCGATGGTGGCCGGCTTCAAGGCGGCGGGCTGTTGGCGACCGCGTGTTCCCGCGGCGATACCAGCACTGACGTAACTCCCCGCTCCGGCATGTCCTTCGATGTACCCCTCCGCGGCCAGTCGTCCGTACACGGTGGTGACGGTGTTTCGTGAAACGCCGAGTTGGCTTGCGATGTCTCGTGTTGGTGGAAGCCGGTCGCCGGCTGCGAGGCGCCCCGACACGATTCCGTCGCGAAGCTGTTCGAACAGTGCGCTGGTCTTGCCGCCTCTGAGCGTCGGGTCGAGGAACAGATCCATTTTCTTCCTTCCAGCTAGTTCGAACTTGGTCTGGTAAATCATAGCAATCTTGGACCTTCTGCTGAACCAAGTATCTCCGTACGTTTCGACGTATGAAGACTGCAACACGCGTTATCACCCCGCCAGAGGTCGACCCGGCCGCTGACCAAACAACGGTCGAGATCGGCCTGGCGCTCGCCACCCGGACCCGACCAACTGGCACATGGTGGATCAAGGGGCGCAGTTTGGCTGGGACAAACCCACAAGTTCGATGATTGCAACCGCAGCCCCTGCCGCTGACAGTCCCGGCGCCACCACCTAGATCAACAACAACAAGAAGGACAAGACCATGAGCAAACCAATCAGCTACCAACAATCAACGATCGTCGATCTCCCAGCGGACGAAGTATGGGCGCACGTCGCCAACTACGCCCTCGATCTCGAATGGCGCGACGGCCTGACCGACATGACCCCAACCCCCGACGGACCACCCCAGACCGGCACGATCGTTCACGAAGAACTCCGCTCCATGGGCACCACCATGATCAACGACACCACCGTCACCATGACTGGCGATCACGCCTACCGCTTCGTCGGCGGAGGCTCCGGCGGACAGGTCGAAGGCGGACGCGAGGTCATCGCGCTCGATCCCGCACGAAGCGAGTTCACCTACGACATCAACCTCACCCTGAACGGACCGGTCAGATTCTTCGGTCCCGTCCTCCGTCCCATTCTGAGCCGGAAGCTCAAGAAGGACCTTCAACGGTTCCGCACGCTCGTCGAGACCGACGCAGTCGCGATTGCCATCGAACACAGCGATGCGTCGTCATGCGGTGACTAGGTTGCGGAGGCTCTCGATTGTGGTCCGGAAGCCTTCGGTGATGGGGGTCGCTTCCCATCCGAATCGTTGCGAATGGGCTGAGCCATCGATGATGAAGTCTTGGGTGAATTGGTACATCATCTCGGGCATCTCGCGGGCTGCGCGGTCGAACAGGCCGGCGATGCGAAGACCGAGGGTGGGTACGGTGGCGACCTTGCCGGTCGTCCCGGCGAGTTCCTGTGCAAGTTGGATAAGTTCGCGGCCAGTCATTGCGGGTGCGTTGGGAACGTGCCAGGCCTGACCCCAGGTGTCGGGGTTGGAAGCGACGTCGACGAGGGCCCGTCCGATGTCGTTGGTGTAGGTAATCGTGTGACGAACATCGGGATCGCCGAGCAATGAAACCTTCTTGCCCTCCACGATCGGGGTCCAGAATCGTTTCCCAACCATGGAGTCCCCGACCATCGGTCCGTAAAAGTCGCTGGCCCGGACTGCGGCCGTATTCGCCCGGCCAGCGGTGTGCCATTCGCGAAGTTCATTCCACATCTCAGCCCGGATGCGTCCTTTGTTGCTCACAGGCCGGATCGGGCTGGCTTCGGTGAGTGCCTCGCCATCGGGTGAACCGTAGCCGTACACGTTTTCCATGGCGATGAACGCAGCACCGTTGTGTGCTGCAGCACCGAGAAGCGCCCTTTGTATTGGGGGGAATAGCTCGCCCCACTGGTGGTAGGGCGGGTTCGTGGCGTTGTAGATGACGTCGGCGCCGGTGGTGAACTCGATTGCCGAAACAGGATCGGAGGCGTCACCTTTGACGACCTCGATGCCATCGAGGATGGCGTTGCCGGAGCGGCTAACGAGGCGCACTCGATGACCTCGGGCCTGTGCTTGGTGTGCAACGGCGGTTCCGACAGCTCCGGCCCCGACAACGACGTGGAGCCCTTCACTTGTGGTGGGTTCTCCGGCAACTAGTTGCGTGTTTTGGTTTGTCATGAGGAAGCTCCTTGTTGATGTTCGTAATCCGAACGGTGTTCGATAATCACATCATGTCTGACTAGTGTTCGGAATGCAACCACCGTTCGGTAACATGTGCCACATGGTTGAGACACGCCGCGAGCGGCAACGACGAGAACTGATCGATGACATCCTGACGAGCGCAAGGAAACAGCTCGATGCCGGTGGGCGCACTGCCGTCTCGTTGCGGGCGATCGCCCGCGATGTCGGTTTGAGTCCGGCGTCGATGTACACCTACTTCTCGAGCCTCGACGACGTGTTCACCGAACTTATTGTCGAGAGCTTTTCCAGCCTCGCAGCAGCGATTGAGTCCGCTCGGGCCACCGCCGATGACCCCCTCGACCGGTTGTTGGCTGTGGCTGACACGTACCGAAGTTGGGCGCATAACAACCCGGCCCAATTCAATCTGATCTTCACGGACCAACTTGGCGGCTACCAGGCCCCCGCAGGCGGTCGTACCGTCGACGCAGAGACAAACGTCGTCAAGCCCATCCTTGTCAGCATCGGCGAGACACTCGGGGTAACCGGGCTAACCACCGCTCGCGATGCTGCAGAACATGAACAACTCACCGGCGTCTACGGGCTCATCCACGGCCTCGTCATGCTCGACGTAAACGGCCACGGACTACCTGGCCTCGACCACCAGACCTTGCTCAGATCAGCACTCAAACGAGCCGTTGCCGGCGACGGCACAATCAGCGACGGCCAGGCCCCCTAGCGGCGAGCCGAACAGGAGCAACGTACACGGCAGACTCTAGATCATGGCCACGCATGGACGGCCGGGGCTGCTGGGCCGAGGACGGCCGTCAGTGTGGTGACGTCGTGTGGGTCGCCGGTGAGGATGTCGTGGCCGAGCCGTACTGCGGTGATCACCAGGTGGGCGTCGACGACGTCTGAGGTTTTGGTCTGTGCGAGAAGCTGGCCTGCGGGACGGCCGTCCTCGAAGGGGTGGATGGCGATCGTCTTGAGGAAGGCCGAAAGGCGGGCCTGGCGGGACCCGTTTCGCCACACCTGAGCCACGATTGGGTGCGTGGTGTGGAGAACCGTTTCCGACCTAGTGGCGGCCGCCAGGAATGTGTGGGCGCTTCGTTCGCTTCGGTCGATGGAGATCAGGAATCCAGCATCGAGGATCACAGGCCGTATCGGTTGGCCATCGCAGCGATTTCGTCCTCGCCGATCGGGCCTTCTTCAGCGTCCCAGTCGGCGAGGAACGAGCCGAGGGCGTCCTGGCGCTTCCGATCAGCTGCGAGATTGCGGAGGGCTTGGCGGATGGCGCTGGAACGCCCTCCGAACTCGGGAGCGAGCATGTCGAGGATGGCCTCGTCTTCGTCGTCGAGCCGGACCGTGGTGGTACTCATGAAAGACAATGTAGCACAGGTGTGCTACATCGTCGAAAAGTTCTTCCAACTACGAGGCTTAGTCAAGCTCACTTTCCGGAAAGGGCCCGACCCTGCTCGTTCGGGGACTTAGGTAATGGAGAATCGACTGAAAGAACGTCGGCGGTCGGCGGCTGGAGCCAGGCCCACCTGGCCGACTTGGTTGGTGTGAGCCGTCAGACGGTCAACGCGCTCGAAAGGGTCGATACGACCCCAGCCTTCCTTTGTGGCCAACTTTCTGATGGTGAAGTTGTCCATGCCGATCTGGTCGGCAAGGGCGGTCCGGGTCGGTCGGCGGTGACATTGGTCGTTCCTCGATCTCCACTTGCGTCTCGTACTTTGTACGAGTACGGTATCATCCACAAGTAGTACTAAGTACGACAATTCGCACACACCTTGAAGAGGAAAGAGCCGACATGGCCATCACCCACGAAACCCAATCATCCGCCGAGACTCCGATTCCTGAGAGTGTTCGACCACAGATGCGGGCGATCACGCAGGACCGGTACGGCTCGGCCGACGTCCTCACACTCGGGACCGTCGACCGCCCGACCCCGGAGTCAGACGAAGTCCTCATCGAGGTCGAGGCTGCGGGCGTCGACCGGGGAACCTGCCACCTCATGACCGGCACGCCCTATCTGATCCGGATCGCCGGCTACGGACTCACCAAACCAAAGAACCAAATCCCTGGGCTCGACGTTGCAGGTCGGGTTGTCGCCATCGGCGACGAGGTCACTCGATTCGCTGTCGGCGACGAGGTGTTCGGGATCGCCAATGGTTCGTTGGCCGAATACACCACCGCCACTGAAGACAAGCTCGCTCACAAACCGGCAAACCTTACGTTCGAGCAAGCAGCGGTGACCGCAGTCTCCGGCATCACAGCTCTCCAGGCCTTAACGGACGTGGGCCGTGTTGAGCCGGGTCAGCACGTGCTGATCGTGGGGGCTTCCGGCGGCGTCGGCAGCTTTGCTGTGCAGTTGGCCAAAACACTCGGCGCCGAGGTCAGCGCAGTCGTCAGCACTCGCAACCTCGACCTGGTCCGCTCACTCGGTGCCGACCATGTCGTCGACTACACCCAAGAGGACTTCACCAACACCGAGCACCGATTTGACCTCGTTCTCGACATCGGTGGCCGCAACAGCGTTTCCCGGCTGCGCAGCGTGCTGGCCTCAACGGGCACGTTGGTCATCGTCGGCGGCGAAGACGGCAACCGAATCACCGGCGGCGTCGGCCGCCAACTCCGCGCCATGATGCTGTCGCCATTCATCGGCCAGCAACTCACCACGTTCATGAGCACTGAGCACTTCTCGTTCATGGAGCGACTTGCTGACCACATCACAGCAGGCGATGTCACCCCCGCGATCGAAGGCCGTTTCCCATTGGCAGACGCTGCACCGGCCATCGACCAACTCGCCACTGGCCAGGCCAGCGGCAAGACCGTCATCGTCGTTCGCGACGCCCTGTCCGCCTCATAGACCCCAATCAATCCAAATCGACCAGAACACCCGCCGAAAGAGCACACTAATGACCACGATGACACCATCCCCAACGATCAATCCGAATCAGTCAGACGCCGTCCAGTCGCAGGCTTCCCTGAACCGCACAGCCAGAGCGACGGCACTTTGGTACCTCGGAATCGCTATTACCGGCGTTCTTGGCTTCTTCCTCATCCGTGGAAGCCTGTACGTCGACAGCGACCCCGCTGCAACCGCTGCGAACCTGGTCGACAACGCCACCCGCGCCCGCATAGGGATCGGTATCGACCTAGGGATTGTGATCACCCAGACAATGGCTGCGTTGTGGTTCTACCGCTTGTTCCGTCACGTCGACTCGTTTGCAGCCGCCTCGGTAGCCGCTCTCGGAATTGTGAATGCTGTGGCCATCATGATCGCCACAGCCTTCAGTGCTACGGCCCTCGCCACCGCGATCGGCGACACTCCCGCTCCCGGAAACGATTCGGCTGCCAACGTCCAAATGTTGTACGACCTCAACGAAGCCAGCTGGTCGGTTGCCGGGATCTTCTTCGGACTCTGGCTCATACCTATGGGTTACCTCGTCCTGAAATCGGGGACTATGCCCCGAGCCTTGGGGTTCGTGATCATCGCAGGAGGCTTCGGCTACATCGTCGCGACCTACGTCGGGTTCCTCTTCCCCGACGCCGCCGACGCCGCTGACTCCCTCACCTGGGTGGCAGCCATCGGCGAATTCTGGATCATTGGCTACCTCCTGACCAAAGGACTGCGCATGCCAATTCGGGACCTTCGTCCCTGAGGCTTCCTGGCAAGAAATGTAGGGTCCGTGGATGGACACTCCAACGAACTTGCAGCATGAAGAACTCCGCGACTGGGTCGCCGAGATGGCGGAATTGTGCGAACCGGACACCATCCACTGGTGTGATGGCACCGACGACGAATACGACGCGCTCAACCAAGGTCTTGTGGAGGCCGGAACGTTCATCAAGTTGAACGAGACGCTGCGCCCGAACAGCTTTCTTTCTCGTTCCGACCCGAGTGATGTCGCTCGTGTTGAGGATCGCACGTTCATCTGCAGCCGAACCCGTCAGGACGCCGGACCGACCAACAATTGGATGGACCCGGCCGAGATGAAGACGATCCTCGGAGGCCTCTTCAAGGGATCGATGCGGGGCCGGACGATGTACGTGATCCCGTTCAGCATGGGCCCACTCGGCTCGCCCATCGCGCAGATCGGCGTCGAGATCACCGACTCCGCGTACGTTGCCGTGAACATGAAGCTCATGACCCGCATGGGTTCTGCTGTGCTCGATGTGCTCGGCACGGACGGCCGCTTCGTGCCGTGTATGCACACGGTCGGGGCGCCATTAGAACCTGGTGACACCGACGTCCCGTGGCCCTGTAACCCGACGGAGAAGTACATCGTGCACTTCCCCGAGGAGCGTTCGATCTGGTCGTACGGCAGTGGTTATGGCGGCAATGCGCTGCTTGGCAAGAAGTGTCTCGCGTTGCGGATCGCGTCGACGATGGGCCGTGACGACGGTTGGCTCGCGGAACATATGTTGATCATGGGTGTCACCGAGCCGAGTGGCCAGAAAACCTACGTCGCGGCAGCATTTCCGAGCGCGTGCGGCAAGACCAACTTCGCCATGATCGAACCACCGGAAGCGCTCGGCTCGGAAGGCTGGAAGGTGACGACGGTTGGCGACGACATCGCCTGGATCAAACCGGGCGACGACGGCAAGCTGTATGCAATCAATCCGGAGGCTGGCTACTTCGGTGTCGCCCCGGGCACCTCGATGGCCACGAATCCCAGTGCGATGGCGACGATTCGAGCCAACACGATCTTCACCAACGTGGCGCTCACCGACGAGGGCGACATCTGGTGGGAAGGCATGGACGGCGAACCGCCAGCGCATGCGATCGATTGGAAGGGACAGGATTGGACACCGGACTCCGACGTCAAGGCGGCTCACCCCAATTCAAGGTTCACTGCGCCCGCCGGTCAGAACCCGGTGATCGACGAAGAGTGGGACAACCCGCAGGGTGTGCCGATCAACGCCTTCGTGTTCGGTGGTCGACGCTCCGGCACGATGCCGCTCGTGTACCAGTCGTTTAATTGGGCGCACGGCGTGTACCTCGCCGCAACGATGGGTTCAGAAACGACGGCGGCTGCATTCGGTGAACAGGGCATCGTTCGGCGCGATCCGTTCGCGATGTTGCCATTCGCCGGTTATCACATGGGTGACTACTTCAACCACTGGTTGGCATTCGGCCGTACGATCAACAACCCGCCGCGCATCTTCGGCGTCAACTGGTTCCGAACTGATGAGCAGGGCAACTTCGTGTGGCCGGGGTTCGGCGAGAACATGCGTGTCCTGCAATGGATCGTCGAGCGCTCTCACGGTGCGGCGTATGCCCTCGAAAGCCCTCTCGGTTGGATGCCTCGTTTCGAGGACCTCAATTGGACGGGACTCGACGACTTCAGCGAGGCCGACTTCCTGCAGGCAATGTCGATCGATCGTGACGACTGGAACAAAGAGATCCTCGCTCACGACGAGTTGTTCATCCGGCTCAACGACCGCATCCCGAAAGAGATGATCGCGATCCGCGACCTCACCCTGTCAGCATTGTGGCGTTCACCCGAACACTGGGAAATGAACCCCGACCCGACGTGACCGCAGCGACGTCATCAGCCTAAAAACGTACAGCTACAAACTGGCGAATGGCTGTCATTAAGGTGAGAAGATGACCAGGAGACGACGATGCTGAGCATGCCAAAACGGCCGGAGAAGTTGGCCGTGCTGACAAGCGGTGGGGATGCCGCCGGGATGAATCCGGCTGTCCGTGCAGTGGTCCGAACTGGGCTAGACATGGGGATCGAGGTGTTCGCGGTCTACGAAGGTTTGCGCGGCCTTGTAGAGGGCGGGGACCTGATCAGACCGGTGACGTCGACCGATGTCGCCGGCATCCTGTATCGCGGGGGAACCGTGCTTGGCACCGCTCGCTGCGAGGCATTCCGAACCAGAGACGGCAGGCGTCAGGCGGCGCACAATTTGGTCGAGCAGGGCATCGACGCGCTGGTGGTCATCGGCGGCGATGGCAGTCTCACCGGTGCGGACATCTTCCGCGAGGAATGGCCAGTACTGCTCGACGAGTTAGTTGAGCGAAATGAGCTCGACCGGGTCCAGGCCGACGCCCACCCCCGCCTCACGCTCGTCGGCCTGGTCGGCTCGATCGACAATGACATGTTCGGCACCGACATGACGATCGGCGCAGATACTGCGCTCCACCGCATCACCGAAGCGATCGATGCGATCCAGAGCACGGCATCTAGCCACCAACGATCCTTCGTCATCGAGGTGATGGGACGCCACTGCGGCTACCTCGCCCTGATGAGCGCGCTGGCCACCGGGGCCACCTTCGCGCTGATCCCAGAGAGTCCGCCCGATACCGATGAGTGGGCGGATTCGATGTGTCGCGCGGTCGAGGCTGGCCGGGCGGTCGGGCGCCGCTCCAACATCGTCATCGTCGCCGAGGGCGCTCAGGACATGCACGGCAACCCAATCACCGCCGCGCAGGTCAAGAAGATCCTCGAGGAACGCCTCGGAGAAGACACCCGTGTCACGAGCCTCGGCCATGTACAACGAGGCGGTTCGCCGAGTGCGTTCGACCGGTACCTCAGCACCGTCCTCGGGTATGCCGCGGTGCAGCACGTTGCCGCGCAGCCCGACGCCACGCCGCAACTGGTCGGCATCCGGGGTCACCAGATCGTCAACTCACCACTGATGGAGAGCGTGGCCAAGACGAAGTCCGTTGCCGATGTCATCGCCGGGCACGACTACGAATCGGCGATGGAGATGCGCGGCGGCAGCTTCCGCGAGTCGTTCCGGATGTTGCGCACCATGGTGCGGGCCCAGCCGCATACACCGGCCCCAGGTCATCGGCAGCTTCGGCTCGCGGTGCTGCACGGCGGCGGCCCGGCGCCAGGGATGAACACCGCGGTCAGGGTCGCGGTTCGAGCCGGGATGGACCTCGGGCATACGGTGCTGGGCGTCAAGCGCGGCTTCCGCGGGCTGGCCCGCGGCGAAGTGGAGGAGATGGACTGGATGAGCGTGTCTGGGTGGGTTGGCCGCGGCGGGGCCGAGCTCGGTACCAGCCGGTCGGTCGCTAGCGCAGAGATGCTCGCCGACGTCGCGGAACAGATAAAGGCCCACCACATCGACGGGATCCTGATGGTCGGTGGCTGGGCCGGGTATCGGTCCGCGTACGAGTTTCAGCGCCTGGCCGATGTGCACCCGGCGCTGAAGATCCCGATTGTTTGTCTGCCCACCTCGATCAACAACGATTTGCCCGGATCGGAGCTGAGTATCGGTGCCGACACCGCGCTCAACAGCATCGTGACCGACGTCGACAAGATCAAGCAGTCGGCGGTCGCCTCCCGGAGGGTCTTCATCGTCGAAGTGATGGGTCACGCGTGCGGGTACTTGGCCTTGATGAGTGGACTCGCCACCGGTGCCGAACGCACCTACCTTCCCGAGGAGGGTATGTCGCTACATGACCTCGAGATCGACCTCAACGCGCTGAAGAACGGGTTCGCACACGGCAAACGGCTCGGACTCGTCATCCGCGGCGAACATGCCGACGAGGTGTACACCACCAACTTCATCAACGCGCTCTTCGAGCGCGAAAGTGAGGGTTTGTTCGATGTTCGGGCGGCAATCCTCGGCCACGTCCAGCAGGGCGGCGATCCGTCGCCGTTCGATCGGATCCAGGCCTCGCGGCTGGCATGGGAGAGCACACATTATCTCGTCCAGCAAGCAGTTGCCGATGTCCCGACGAATGCGATGGTCGGTCTGCAGCAAGGCAAGATCCGATTTACGCCGCTGGCGGAGTTCCCGACGCTCGTTGATGCCGATACACAGCGGCCACGTGAGCAGGCCTGGATGGCCTTGAGGCCTGTCGCCAAGGTGATGGCCGGTTCGGGTCGGTAACAGCGGGGGACAGGCGTTCGTCAGTCGGGCCGCCCGCGCTTGGCGAACGCCGACATCAGGCGCGGACCGTCGAGCTCGCGGGCGTAGCGGAGAGGGTCGATGCCTACATCGATGACGAAATCAGTGAGTAGCCGCACGGCAACTGCAGCCAGCTCTTCGGGGTCCCACGGCTTGGAGAAGTAGTGGTCGAGGTCGGCATCGTTGATCGCCCGGATGGTGTCCTGATGCCCGGCCTGGCCGGTGAGAAGAATCGTACGGATGGCGCGAGTGGCCGGGTTCTCCTTGAGCGACACCAGGAGATCCACGCCACTTTCGCCCCCCGGTAGGCGGTGGTCGGCGACGATCAGCCCGACGTGATCACCGGCGCGTTCCACCTCGTCGAGTGCGTCTCGGGCGTCAGCGACACTATCGGCTTGCTCCACGCGGATCATTCCCGCAAAGCTGAGATCGCGCACGACCTCGGCACGAACTTCCGGTTCGTCCTCGACCACGAGGATCAGCAACTCGTCCACAACACGCTCCTTCTCATCTCGTTCCCTCCAGGGGGAGCACCACGGTGAAGACCGTGTGCCCGGGACGACTGTCGACCTCGATCGTACCGTGGTGTTCCTCCACGATCTGTCGGCTGATCGAGAGACCCAACCCGAGCCCGAACTGGACCCGGCCGTCCTTGGTCGTGAACCGCGGTTCGAAGACTCGCGACTGGACGTCGGGTGGGATTCCCGGTCCGTTGTCGCCGATTTCAACCGTAACCGCGGCATCAGCGGCGCTGACCCGGACCGACAATTGACCCTCGTCATGTATCGCGTCGAGCGCATTGATCAAGAGGTTCGACCACACCTGTTGGAGGGCGCCCGGTCGGGCAGATAGTGCTGGCACCGGCTCGTAGTCGCGCTGCACCTCCACCTGGTCGAGACGATGCGAGACCATCCGGAGCGCGTCATCGATCCCTGTGGTGATCTCGACGTCGGGCTGGACTTCGCCTCGCCCGTCGTCGCCACGAACATAGGCCCGCAAGCTGCCGACGAGCGACTGAATCCGCCCCGCGACGCCCGTGATGTTTCGGATGGTTCCAGCGAGTTGAGTCGAGGCTTCGAGACGGCTCAGTTGGCTGGCGCCGACGTCGGCCAATGCGAGCGCCTCTTCGGTGCTGGTCGCCCCAGCACCGATCAGCCGCTCGGCGAGGGCACGGTCTTTGACAACGTCAGCGATGTTCCGGCGCAGAGCGCGCAGCTCGGACGACGGTATCGGGGGAGTGTCCAACTGACGCTGAACAGCCGCGGTGACCAACGGGTCGTCGACGACCGCGTTGACATCATCGGCGAGGTGGTCGACGCTGCGCATCAGTGCTGCCGTCGGGTTGTTGAGCTCGTGGGCCATCCCGGCTGCCATCTCACCCAGCGCGGTGAACCGGGCGCTCGCAACGAGCTGAGCCCGGGCCTCCGATAACGCCGCAAGGCTCTCGTCCAGCTCGAGCTGAAGTTCCTCTGAGTGCCGAAGCCTTCGGGCGAGCGAGCTGATGAGGATCCGTGTCAGCAAGCCGCCGAGTTCTGGTTCGATCGTCAGCGCCCTGGCGAGTTGGTCGAGCGTGATTGGGATGGCCCGGACATCCGTGACGGCCCGGCAACGCAGGAGCGCCCGTCGATGGCTTGCCAGCGAGAGCAATCCGACGATCGCGCCCGTGGAGTCTTCGTGCATGACCTTCTGGCCGGCCTGCGTGTGCGACGTCAGACGGACGACGCCGTCGATTACGACGTAGATCCCGCCGACGTCCTCGCCCTCCTCGATCATGATCGTGCCCGGTGCAACGCGCAGCCGAGCCGGGTGCCCCAAGGCGCGGTCGAGAAGCTCGATCAGTCGACGGGTCATCTCATCGTCGTTCATCGGCTCGCCCAGCAACGGGTGGGGAGCGGCCAGATCCACGGCGGGTGCTGATTGTTTCTGTTCCACTCGTGTCAGGGCGGCCGCCAGATCTTCATCGTCGAGCAGCTCGCCGAACTCGTCGAGACGATCGGGTGCGTACTCGACGAGATATGTGGCGAGCTGGGCCTCGACGAGACGACCGAGGCCAAGCTCGGTCCACGGTCGGGTGATCATTCCGTTCACTGCGCCGAGCTGTAGGGCCTTGTCGACATCGCGCAGCAAAGCCCGCGACGTGACCAGCACCGTTCGCGCGTTCTGGACGAGGGGGTGTGCATGAAGCGCGACGACGACGTCGGTGCCCCGATGGGCATCGAAGTCCAGATCGACCAGAGCCAAAGGCACAAAACCGCCAGCCGCGTGAATCGAATCTGCGGCGTTCACCGCTTCATCGGCCCCGTGAACCAACTCGACGTCCACGAGTCCAGCGAGCAGGTCTTGTAGGCCGCTGCACAATTCCACACCTGTGGTGTGGTTGGCGTCGACGACGAGAATGACTGCTCTGCCGCTCACAACATCCCCAATGCGTCCCAGATCGGAGGCATGACGAATACCACGAGGGCGATGCCGACGGCACCGACCAGCAACCCGACGGCCGCCATCTCTTTCGTCTCGATCTCTCCCGATGCGTACGCGACCGCGTTCGGAGGCGTGCTGACTGGAAGCGCCATAGCCAGGGAGCAGGACATCGCGATGAGTAGTCCGGCGAGCAGCGGGTCGAGGTCGACGGCTCCGGACTGGGCAAGGCTGATGCCGATCGGGATCATCAGGTTGGCGGTTGCCGAATTGGAGATGATCGTGCTGAGCCCGATCGCGACCGCGGCAAGCGCGAACATGAGCAACCCAGTCGACAGTGATCCCCACTCGTACAGTCCCACGAGCCACTCGTCGAGCCCGGTGCTGGACACGCCGTTGCCGAGTGCGATGCCGCCACCGACGAGCCACAGGATGTGCCAATTCAGTCCGCGGAGGTCGTCGACCGTGAAGACCTGCGTGGCGAGGAGGATCACGACAGCGCCGAATCCGACGATCGACGATGGCACGCCATGGAACGGCTCACTTATCCATCCGATCACGGTCAGCGCGAACACGACATACAGAATCCTCGCCGATCGTTGGCGATCGAACTCCCCTCCGATTCGAATGTCAAGCGTGTCTGTCGAGGCTGGGAAACGCCTCATGAGCAAGAACCAAGCGAACACGAGAACGATCAATGCAACGGGCACCGCGAACGTCATCCATTTCAGGAAGTCGACCTCGATGCCCTGTTCTTGGAGCCGCCCCAGCGCAATCGCGTTCGGCGGGGATCCGACCGGGGTGCCCAACCCGCCGACGTTCGCTGCAACGGGAACCGAGAGAATGAGGCCTGTCCGCAGGCGGTCGGTGGGTTCGAGCCCGGCCGCCACGGGGAGCACCACGGCCATCATGGCAGCCGTGGTCGCGGTGTTCGAGACGAACATCGACAGCAAGGCGGTGATCGCCATCAGCCCGGCGAGAATCGATCGCGGCGAGTTGCCGAACGGCCGCAGGAGCACACCGGCAAGATTACGATCGAGGCGGTATTTCGCCGCCGAGTCGGCGAGCACGAAGCCACCCAGGAATAACATCAGCACCGGGCTGGCCAGCGTGGCGAAGATGCTCTGATAGGCCGGAGCCTCGAACTCTGCGGGCAAGCCGACGAGCGCCTCGTCGGAGATCAACAAGATCTCCGCGAAGATCACGAAGATCGACGTCGCCGAGAGTGGGATCGCCTCGGTGATCCAGAGCACGACGGCTGCGCCGAAGATCGCCAGCATCCGACTTGCCGACGCGCTGAGGTCTCCTTGGGGGCCGATCAGCAGGACAATGACGAACCAACCAACAGCGACCGTGACTCCGATCGTGCCGCGATCGGCCCACGTTCGACGGCTTGTCAGCCACGTGCGCTCACGATGGTCGGTCGTCATCTCGGAGACCATACAACGATGTGAGCCGCGGACCTCTCAGCGGATGATGATGGCGATCGTGCCGCCTTTTTTCACCACGTCGAACGACCTCTTCAGGGTGTCTCCGCCGACCATGTCGAGCACGAGGTCGCATGGCCTGAAGACAGACATCCACCTCGTCGACGGAAAACACTTCCTACAAGAAAACAGCTACCAAGAAATCGCCGAGCGTGTCGCGCTCCAACCGGAGCCGACATCTAGGTGCCGGCATAATTCGGTCCAGTCATCACTGGCGTGTGCCGAGAGCAAGGGTGTGGAAGAAGCAACCCCTCAATCTCGGTCCCGCTTCTCCGTCGCTGAACGACGACGAGGGTTCTCGTTTCGTCGCCAACTCACCAGCCTCGCGCCTCTCGGTGTCCTGTGGTTTCTCGGCCTCGCGTTGTTATTCATTGCACGAGTCCAGACCGCAACACCACTTCGGACACTCTTCCTCGACCCCGCTCACCTCACCGGCTCTCCGTGGTACACGGGTGCTTTGTCGAATCTGGGGATTCTGGTGTGGACCGCTGGTGTTGTCTTTGCCATCGCCGGTGCGTGGGTCGCTCGTCGAATCGGTCGCGCTAGCGCAGCTCGATTTCTTGCCTTCGGGGCGCTGGCAACGCTCATCCTCGTTCTCGATGATGTCTTCGCACTTCACGCCGGGCCACTCAAACATGCGATCGGTGGATCGAAGAACGCCGCGCAAATTCTCGTGGTGCTGCCGGTGGTCGCGTGGGGGCTCACCTTTTACGCCGACATCCAGCGCACACGGTCCGTGCTGCTTTTCGCGGCGTTGGCGTCATTGGCTGGATCGGTCGTCGTAGATGTAGCAGTCAGCCTTGGTGGCGACAGCCGACTACTCGTCGAAGACGGGATGAAGTTCCTCGGCATTTTGGCCTGGTCGCAGTATTTCGCGATCACGTCACGCGACATCGCGGCGTCCGCTATCACGAGTGTGCTGCGAGAGAGCGACGTTGCTCCCTCGCCTCCACTGGCCGAAGCGGTTCAGCTTCGCAAGATCGCCTGACGTCGTTAGGAGTGCTCGCGTACTGCCTGGGCACAAACGTCAACGAGTTCGTCGATGTCTGCGTCGCCCATGATCAGCGGCGGGCAAAATGCGATGGCTCCATTGATCGATCGGCAGACAACGCCGAGTTCGAGCATCCGGTCCCTGATCTGAAGGCCCCGTGTGGTTATGTCCTCACCACTAATCTGGGCCGCCCAAAGTGCTCCGACGCCGCGAACCTCAGCGAGCAGGCCGTCCTGCCGCAACGCTTCGAGCCCAACGGACAGTCGCCCACCAACGTGTGTCGCTCGATCGACCAGACCTTCCTCTTCGATGAGGTCAATGTTGGCAACTGCGGCAGCGCAGGCTGCGGGGTGACCGCTGTATGTGTATCCGTGCATGAATACGAAGTCAGGATCAGCCTCGAGCGTGTCACACACGGCTCGATTGAGGAGCACTCCACCCATTGGCTGGTACCCACTCGTGACGCCCTTTGCGAACGTGATGAGGTCGGGCGTGACGCCGTAGGTCTGCGACCCGAACCAGCTGCCGGTTCTTCCAAAGCCGGTGATCACTTCGTCAAATATCAGCAGCGCTCCGTGCGCGTCGCAGAGCCGGCGTAACCCCTCGAGGTATCCATCTGGCGGCGGAAACACGCCTCCGGCTCCTTGCACAGGTTCACTCAGAACTGCGGCGATTCGATCGCCGTGCTCGGCGAAAAGTCGTGCTGCGGACTCGATATCGGTCGGATCGAATTCGAGCACGTGGGGAAGTAGATCACCCCACCCCTCCCGGTTGGCAGCGATGCCTTGAACCGAAGTCCCGCCGAGGTTCACCCCGTGGTAACCACGCCCTCGCCGGAGAATGATCTGTCGCTGCGATTCGCCCCTGAGGATCGGGACCTTTCTCGCTATCTTCAGAGCGCTGTCGATTGCTTCGGAGCCCGAGCCGCACAGAAAGACCCTGCCGTCGGGAAATGGAGAGACCGACACGATGCGATCGGCCGCAGCATCGGAGACGTCGCTGCCCATCGGAGCAAACGTGTGGTACGACCCAAGCGTTCTCATCTGCTCCGCAACGGCGTCGATGATCTCGTGCCGCCCATGACCGGCATGGCAGTACCAAAGGCTGCCGAGCCCATCGAGGTATTCCTTGCCGGTGTCATCCCACAGCCGGACACCCTCGGCTCGGACGAGCGTTGTGAAATGTTCCTGGCTTGGTTTGGCAAAGGCGTGAAGCAGTGTCGGTGGCATTGGTATCTCCGGATCGTGTTCGACAACTCAACTATGGCCAGTCTGCTCAGTCGATGACTAGTTTCATGGCTGTGCCCTCGGAGAAGATCAGAGTCGCGGTTCTGGATGACTATCAGAAGGTGGCTGAGGCGTGCGCCGATTGGGACGCATTGGACTGCGAGGTGACCTTCGTACACGAGCACTTGGAGTCTTCATCGGCGGTCATCGAGCAGCTCAAGGGAATCGA